>ENA-OQDM01000051-OQDM01000051.1-human-gut-metagenome-genome-assembly--contig:-NODE-51-length-75226-cov-2.263159_pt1 | contig 75226 bp, 67 predicted proteins | sample MGYA00242772_ERZ504605 | MGnify/ENA primary metagenome ERZ504605 (study PRJEB26092, sample SAMD00036348) | human gut metagenome | host: Homo sapiens | study: EMG produced TPA metagenomics assembly of... | reverse complement strand
GGAGAAGCGTTGTTAGTCATAACGTTCTTCTTCGAGTTAAGACCCTTACCGAGAGCCGGAGCCTTCGATTTCTTCTCAACTGTCTGTCTGCCACTGCGAACAAGCTGGTTAAATGTCGGCAAATTCATTGCACCTCCTTCTGAAAATATGACACAATGTGTCAGCAAAACAAACACTTCCGTTAAAAAAGTGTTTGTTTTGCTCACACAATCAAAGATTTTAACATCTAAAACCTTTGATTGTCAAGCTTTTATTTAAATTTTCTTTTACGCGGGCTCATTTGCAGGCTCATCGGGATTAGTATCATCCGAATAAGTCTTTTCGAGCTCGACCTCGCTGTAACACTTCATACCAGTGCCGGACGGAAGAAGCTTACCGATAATAACATTTTCTTTAAGGCCGATAAGAGGATCGGTTTTGCCCTTAATAGCTGCATCGGTGAGAACTCTTGTGGTTTCCTGGAAGGAAGCCGCCGACAGGAAGGAATCGGTAGCAAGCGAAGCCTTTGTGATACCGAGAAGCACCGGTTCGCAGGTGGCCGGAGTAAACTCCTTACCCTCCGCCTCGCACTCTGCGCTGACGCGCTTGTTCTCTTTGTTGAAGTCGGATTTTTCAATGGTAGCTCCGGGAAGAAGCTCGGTTGAACCCGGCTCATCCACCTTGAGCTTTCTCATCATCTGACGAACGATAACCTCAATGTGCTTATCATTGATATCAACACCCTGCATACGATAGGTCTTCTGAACTTCCTTGATAAGGTAGTCGTGAACCGCATTGACGCCGTTGATGGCGAGTATGTCGTGGGGATTGGGAGCACCCTCTGTAAGAGCGGTACCCTTCTTTATGAATATCGGGTTGCCGTTTTCATCCTTATCGCTGTTGAACTTCTTGCGGAAGCCGTAAGGAATAAGATAGGTTTTTTCTTCGGCCGTCTCGGGATTGGTGATGACAATGTGCTCATTCTTTTTAATTTCGCGGAATGAGAGATAGCCGTCAATCTCGGCAAGAATTGCGAGAGTCTTGGGCTTTCTTGCCTCAAACAATTCCTCGACACGGGGAAGACCCTGTGTAATATCCTGACTTGATGCGATACCGCCGGTATGGAAGGTACGCATTGTAAGCTGTGTACCGGGCTCACCTATTGACTGAGCCGCTATGATACCAACAGCCTCGCCCACGGTAACAGGCTCGCCTGTCGCAAGATTCGAACCGTAGCACTTAATGCAAACGCCGTGGTCCGATTCGCAGGTGAGAAGCGAACGTATCTTTATTCTTCTGTCTGCTTCATTGGGACGGGCGTTAACGATAGCCGCGACCTTAGCTGCGTCGTCCTCGGTCATCATCTTATCCTTGGACATAATAAGCTCGCCGGTTTTTTCGTCTACAAAATCCTCAAGAAGGAATCTGCCTGTAAGTCTCTCCTGGAGAGTCTCAATCATTTCCTTGCCCTCGTGGATATCGTAAACCTCAATACCGTCATGGCAATGGCAATCCTCTTCACGGATTATAACGTCCTGTGAAACATCGACAAGACGACGGGTAAGGTAACCCGAGTCAGCCGTTCTAAGCGCGGTATCAGCAAGACCTTTACGTGCACCACGTGATGAGATGAAGTATTCGAGTACATTAAGACCTTCACGGTAATTGGCTCGAATCGGAACCTCAATGGTTTTACCTGCCGTATTTGCAATAAGTCCGCGCATACCGGCAAGCTGACGAAGCTGTGATTCCGAACCACGGGCACCGGAGTCGACCATCATATAAATGGGATTGTTTTTACCGAGGTTCTCTTTAATACCCTGAGAAACCTTATTTGTGCATTCTTCCCAAACCTTGATGACTCTCTTTGAACGCTCATTGTTGCTCAAAAGACCCATCTTATACTGTGCGGTGATGGAGTCAACCTTTTCCTCGGCTGCTTCAAGAAGCTCTTGCTTGTGCGGCGGGATTATAGCGTCGCATACGGCAACCGTTATACCGGATTTTGTAGAGTATTTATAGCCCTGAGCCTTAATGCTGTCAAGCATTACGGAGGCTATGTGTACGCCGTGCTTTTTAATGCACTTATCGATTATCTTGCCGAGGCCCTTCTTATCGACAAGGAATTCAACCTCAAGATTGAATGCGTTTTCGGGATTGCTTCTGTCGATAAAGCCGAGATCCTGCGGAATGGGATTGTTGAATATGATTTTACCGAGAGTTGTGGGAACAAGCTTAGTAACCTTTTCACCGTTTATCTCTTTGGTCATACGAATTTTAATTTTCGAATGAAGACCGATGTCGCCCTCGTTGTAAGCCATGGTAGCCTCATCAACACTGAGGAACGCCTTGCCTTCGCCCGGCTCGCCGTCTTTTTCCATAGTGAGGTAGTAAGAACCGAGTATCATATCCTGTGTGGGAACGGTAACCGGTTTACCGTCGGACGGCTTGAGAAGGTTATTTGCGGCAAGCATAAGGAGCCTTGCCTCTGCCTGAGCCTCTGCCGAAAGCGGTACGTGAACAGCCATCTGGTCACCGTCGAAGTCCGCGTTGAATGCGGTACAAGCAAGCGGGTGAAGCTTAATGGCTCTGCCCTCTACGAGTACCGGCTCAAATGCCTGAATACCGAGTCTGTGAAGAGTGGGAGCACGGTTAAGCATAACGGGGTGATCCTTAATGACTATTTCGAGAGCGTCCCAAACCTCGGGCTTTGCGCGCTCTACCATTTTTCTCGCCGACTTGATGTTGCCTGCAACACCGGTTTCAACAAGACGTTTCATAACGAACGGCTTAAACAGCTCAAGTGCCATTTCCTTGGGAAGACCGCACTGATGCATTTTAAGCTCGGGTCCTACTACGATAACGGAACGGCCGGAATAGTCGACACGTTTACCGAGGAGGTTCTGTCTGAAACGACCCTGCTTACCTTTAAGCATATCGGAAAGAGATTTAAGAGCACGGTTGTTGGGGCCCGTTACGGGTCTGCCGCGTCTGCCATTGTCTATAAGAGCATCGACAGCCTCCTGAAGCATTCTCTTTTCGTTTCTTACAATTATATCGGGAGCGTTGAGCTCAAGAAGTCTTTTAAGACGGTTGTTTCTGTTGATAACACGTCTGTAAAGATCGTTGAGGTCCGATGTTGCAAATCTGCCGCCGTCGAGCTGTACCATAGGACGGATATCGGGCGGAATTACCGGAATAACGTCGAGAATCATCCATTCGGGACGGTTACCGGAAAGCTTGAATGCTTCGGCGACTTCAAGTCTTTTAAGTATTCTTGCTTTCTTCTGACCCGACGCTTCAGAGAGCTCCTCACGGAGCTGCTCGGTAAGCGCGTCAACATCGATTTCGCAGAGAAGCTCTTTGATGGCTTCTGCGCCCATACCGGCCTTGAAGTCATCCTCATACTTCTCTCTCATATCGAGATACTCTTTTTCAGAGAGTATCTGCTTCTTTTTAAGCTCTGTATCACCGGGATCGGTGACAATATATTTTGCGAAATAGAGAACCTTTTCAAGCTCTCTCGGAGAAATGTCAAGGATAAGTCCCATTCTTGACGGGATACCCTTGAAATACCAAATATGCGAAACGGGAGCGACAAGCTCGATATGGCCCATTCTCTCACGTCTTACCTTGGATTTGGTAACCTCAACTCCGCAGCGCTCGCATATTTTACCCTTATAGCGAATTCTCTTGTATTTTCCGCAATGGCACTCCCAGTCCTTTGTGGGTCCGAATATCCTTTCGCAGAAAAGTCCGTCGCGCTCGGGCTTTAAGGTACGATAATTTATGGTTTCGGGCTTTTTGACCTCGCCGTAAGACCACTCTCTGATCTGTTCGGGTGAAGCAAGACCGATTTTTATTGATTCAAAGGTTATATTTTCCATTGGCTCTTTACCTTTCTTCCATTAATTTTCAGAAATCTGCGAAACGTGAAATCAGAAATCCTCGTCATTGAGGTCATCCGAATCAAAACCGTCTTCGGAATCGCTTGTATAATCGTCATTCTCGTATTCGTCGGCGTCTTCTTCTCTGTCAGGAATATAACCGTCATCATAAGAAGCGTCGTTGACCTCTGAAAATGCTTCGTTGTCAGCCATCGTAGGAGTAACATCATCGTCGTCGTAGGTCTGTTTAAGGTCAATCTCCTCGTTATTTGCGTCAAGAACCTTGACGTCAAGAGCAAGCGACTGAAGTTCCTTAATGAGAACCTTGAACGACTCCGGAATACCGGGCTTCGGAACGTTGAGACCCTTGACTATCGACTCGTAAGTCTTTACACGGCCCACAACATCGTCCGACTTAACGGTGAGAATTTCCTGAAGAGTATAAGCTGCGCCGTAAGCCTCAAGGGCCCAAACCTCCATCTCACCGAAACGCTGACCGCCGAACTGAGCTTTACCGCCCAAGGGCTGCTGGGTAACGAGTGAATACGGACCCGTGCTTCTTGCGTGAATCTTATCGTCAACAAGATGGTGGAGCTTAAGGAAGTACATAACGCCTACGGTTATGGGGTTGTCAAACTTTTCACCCGTTCTGCCGTCGGTAAGTATCGACTTACCGTCCTCACGGTAGCCTGCCTCTTTAAGAGCCTCGCGAATATCGGATTCATGCGCACCGTCAAATACCGGCGTTGCGATTTTTTGACCGAGCTTGCGGTAAGCAAAGCCGAGGTGAACCTCAAGCACCTGACCGATGTTCATTCGGGAGGGTACGCCGAGGGGGTTAAGAAGAATGTCAAGCGGAGTACCGTCATCAAGGAACGGCATATCCTCCTGCGGAAGTATTCTTGAAACAACACCCTTGTTACCGTGACGGCCTGCCATCTTATCGCCGACGGAAATCTTACGTTTCTGAGCGATGTAGCAGCGTACTACTTTATTAACGCCGGGACTGAGCTCGTCGCTGTTTTCTCTTGTAAACACTTCGACGTTTACTACTATGCCGTATTCGCCGTGCGGTACGCGAAGGGAAGTATCGCGAACCTCTCTTGCCTTTTCGCCGAATATTGCGCGGAGAAGTCTCTCCTCGGCGGTAAGCTCCGTCTCGCCCTTAGGCGTTACCTTACCGACAAGTATATCGCCCGAGTGAACCTCGGCACCGATACGGATTATGCCGTTTTCGTCAAGGTCGGAAAGAGCGTCTTCACCGACGTTCGGGATATCTCTCGTAATATCTTCCGGTCCGAGCTTGGTATCTCTCGACTCAAGCTCATATTCCTCTATATGAATTGAAGTATAAACATCGTTGCGGACAAGCTTTTCGTTGATAAGAACAGCGTCCTCGTAGTTGTAGCCTTCCCAAGTGGTAAAGCCGATAAGCGCATTCTTACCGAGTGAAATTTCGCCGTTCGAGGTTGCGGGACCGTCGGCTATAACCTCATGAGCCTCAACCTTTTGACCCTCGGAAACTATCGGGCGCTGATTTATGCATGTGCCCTGGTTAGAACGCATAAATTTGATTATGTCATAATGGTCAACCGAACCGTCATCCGTAGTGATTTCAACAGTTTCCGCATCAGCCTTGGTTACGGTACCGGCGCGCTTTGCGAGAACTACGGTGCCCGAATCGACCGCCGCCTTGTATTCCATACCGGTTCCTACTATAGGAGACTCGGTTGTGAGAAGCGGAACCGCCTGTCTCTGCATGTTTGAACCCATAAGTGCACGGTTTGCGTCGTCGTTCTCAAGGAAAGGAATCATTGCGGTTGCAACGGAAACTACCATCTTCGGCGATACGTCCATGTAGTCGGCTTCCGAAGCCTCAATCTCCATAAACTCGTCACGATAACGGGCATTGACCTTTTTGCGCTTGAATTTGCCGTTTTCGTCGAGAGGCTCGTTAGCCTGAGCTACCATGTAGTTATCCTCGACGTCTGCGGTCATATAGGTGACCTCATCAAGTACCGTTCCCGTTTCCTTATCTATGCGGCGGAACGGAGCCTCGATAAAGCCGTATTTATTGATTCTTGCAAAGGTTGCAAGATAAGAGATAAGTCCGATGTTCGGTCCTTCGGGGGTCTCTATGGGGCACATACGGCCGTAGTGGCTGTAATGAACGTCACGAACCTCGAAGCCTGCACGGTCACGTGAAAGACCGCCGGGACCGAGAGCGGAAAGTCTTCTCTTATGAGTAAGCTCTGCGAGGGGGTTTGTCTGATCCATGAACTGAGAAAGCGGAGACGAACCGAAGAACTCTTTTATAGCCGCCATAACGGGGCGAATATTTATCAAAGCGGCGGGAGTTACCTTATCGGGCTCCTGCGCCTGAAGAGTCATTCTTTCTTTTACAACTCTCTCCATTCTGGAAAAGCCTATTCTGAACTGATTCTGAAGAAGCTCGCCGACGGAACGGATACGACGGTTGCCGAGATGGTCTATGTCATCCGTTGTACCTACGCCGTCCGCAATGCAGTTGAGGTAGTTGATAGAAGCCATTATATCATCAATTATGATATGCTTCGGTATGAGGTCGTCGCAACGAGCCGAAAGCTCCTCGGAAAGTGCATCCTTATCGTCGCCGCACTTTTCGAGCACTTCCTGAAGCACGGTAAAGCGTACCTTCTCGTTAATGCCGATATCCTCAAGCTCAGCCTCTGTGAACATGGGAACATACTCGCCGATGTCAACCATACCGTTTGAATAGACCTTAACGGTTTTATCCTCCGGAGTTACTATAACGGCGGTATTAACGCCCTCCTGCTCTATTCTGTAAGCAAGCTCGGGGGTTATGGTTTCGCCAGGCTCCGCAAGTATCTCACCGGTAAGATTGCTGATAATCGGTTCATCAGCCTTAAAGCCGGCTATGCGAGCGGAGATTGCAAGCTTTTTATTGTATTTATAGCGACCTACTCTTGAAAGGTCATATCTGTGCGGATCGAAGAAGAGATTATCAATCTGTGCCTGAGCAGTCTCGAGTGTGGGAGGCTCGCCGGGACGCAGTCTCTTGTATACTTCGATAAGAGCCTGCTCGGTATTTATGGTAGTATCCTTTTCGAGAGTAGCCTTGATTCTCTCGTCATAGCCGAAAAAGTCAAGTATCTCTTCGTTTGAGGAAAGTCCGAGTGCTCTGATAAAGGTAGTGATGTAAATCTTTCTGTTCTTATCAATTCTTACATAAAACAGGTCGTTCTGGTCAGTTTCGTACTCGAGCCATGCGCCTCTGTTGGGGATAACGGTAGTCGAGTAGAGCTCTTTACCCGTTTTATCATGCGTCATACCATAGTACACGCTGGGAGAACGGACAAGCTGCGAAATGATAACGCGCTCCGCACCGTTGATTACGAAGGTACCGCTGTCTGTCATGAGCGGGAAATCGCCCATATAGACTTCGCTTTCTTTAATTTCGCCCGTTTCTTTGTTGAGCAGCCTTGCAGTAACTCTTAAAGGAGCAGCATATGTCGCGTCCCTCTCTTTACATTCCTTGACGGTATATTTGGGAGCATCGTCCATTCTGTAATCGACAAAGCTCAAAACAAGGTTGCCGGAATAGTCCGTAATATCTGCGACATCGCGGAATACTTCCTTCAGACCTTCGTCAAGAAACCATTGATAGGAATTTTTCTGTACCTCGATGAGGTTGGGCATCTCCATTACCTCATTGATTTTAGAAAAGCTCATGCGTGTGTTTCTTCCGAGTTTTACTGGTTTGACATTCACCATAGGGCTTATCACTCTCCGTTCGCAAAATTATTCCAAACGCCGACCGCAAAAATCAAGGGTATTGACAAATTGCAACCCGGCGGGAGATTACTATAATAATTGATTGTGATATGCTATTGATTTAATTGATTTTTTGTGATAAACTACTAATACAAAAAAACGACAAGAGCATATGCTTCCATTTTATAGCAGTTTATTATTATATGCTTGTCAATGGCATATGTCAAGTCTTTTTTGATTATTTTCGGAGATGTTATTGTATTATGTTGAATTTTGAAGAGCTTTCGCACAAGCTCTTTTCTCTTGTCATTTTCAGAAATCTGTTAAATGACGATGTCATCAAGTCATTCACCGAGCTTGCCGATGAACAAAAGAGCGAAAAAGAAGAGGTTTACTTATATGCCGATTTTCTCTCAAAGCTATTTGCGGAAACCGATAATTTTTCAAAATATGTTTTAAACGCCGTTCTTGAGGACGAAAACGCTTACATATTAAAGTATGGTCACAAAAAGCTCGGCAGCCATTATGACGAGGCTCTGAATATGGAGCTTGACACGCTTAACGAATTGGCAGCTGTGCGGTCGGACGATGTTAAAAAGAGCCTGCGCCTCGAAAATGAGTCTCTCCCCGGCTGGACTACCGAGAAAACCGATGTAAAAAGCATTTATCTCTCCAGAATAAAAAACATATCCAAAACCGGATACGGCATATGGGCAAAATACCACGTCTTTATCATTAAAAACGGTGATATTGTACCTGTTAAATACCCCGACACGCAAAAACTTTCGGATTTTTCCGGTTACGAGCGTGAGCGCAGCGAGGTAATTGATAACACAAAGGCTCTTTTAAAGGGAGAACCGTGCAATAATGTTCTTTTATACGGCGACGCCGGAAGCGGTAAGAGCAGTACCGTAAAAGCAATAGCGAACGAATTTAAGGATGACGGTTTGAGACTTATCGAGGTTAAGAAAAATCAGCTCTATTCCCTGCCGGACATAATGGACAGGATATCGGGCAATCCGCTTAAATTCATAATATTTATAGATGATTTGAGCTTCACCAAAAACGATGAGGACTTCGGTGCGCTGAAGGCTATTTTGGAGGGCAGCGTAAACGGCAGGGCCAAAAACATAGCGATATACGCAACATCAAACCGCCGTCATCTCGTCAAGGAGAGCTTTGCCGACCGTGACGGAGACGATGTTCATATTCAGGATACGATGCAGGAGCTTACAAGCCTTTCGGCAAGATTCGGCTTGCAAATCACGTTTTCAAGACCGGACAAAAATCTGTATTCGGGCATTGTTGTTGAACTTGCAAAAAAATACGGCATAAATATGCTGGAGGACAAGCTTATAATGAAAGCGGAAGCTCACGCTTTGAGAGCCGGCGGCAGAAGTCCGAGGACCGCAAGGCAATTTATAGAATATCTCGCATACAAGCAGGATACGGAAAAGGAATAAGCTGTTATTAATTTGTTTGTATAAATTCAGTATAAAAAGATTGGAGAAGAAAATGGAGATCAAAAAAAGATACGATTGGGAAAATCCCGCCGTTATCAAGAGAAACAAAGAGGACGGCCACGTTATCGCTTTTTCTTATGATAATGCGCTCGACGCCGCGGAAAGAAAAGAGTCGCCTTACAAGGTAACTCTTAACGGAAAATGGAAATTCCATTGGCAGATGGGCATAGACAACTGTCCGCCTGATTTTTATGAGCCGAGCTTTGATGATTCGGATTGGCGATACATAACCGTTCCGTCGGTTTGGCAAACGGAGGGTACTGGCAGTGCTCCGTATTACTATGCAAGTACCTTTCCGAGGGCTATCAGCCGTCAAAAGAGCAAAATTCCCTGCATTGACCACAATATGCAGGAAATCGGTCTTTACAGACGCGCATTTACCCTGCCCGAAAACTTCGACGAAAAAGAAATATTTTTACACTTCGGCGCAGCCAAATCCGCAATCGAGGTATATATAAACGGAAGCTTTGTAGGTTATTCTCAAGGCTCCATGACTCCGCACGAATTTGACATCACAAAATATGTTAAAAACGGAATCAACGAGGTAGCCATAAAATGCTATCGTTACAGCGACGCTCAGTACATAGAGGATCAGGATATGTGGCTTCTCTGCGGTCTTTACAGAGAGGTATATATCTTCGCCGAGCCCAAGACCTGTCTTCGCGACTTCTTTATAACAACCGACCTTGATAAGGATTACAAGGACAGCGATACGAAGCTTGAAGCAAAAATCATAAATTACGAAGGCGAAGACAAAGCTTCAAAGCTCAGTGCTTATATTGAAAAAGACGGCAAAAAGCAAAAGCTGGGTTCGGAGGAATTCACGATTGCCGGAAAAGACAGCAAAACAATAAACCTTGAAGCGGTAATAAAAAACCCGCTCAAATGGAGTGCCGAAACTCCGGAGCTCTACACTCTTGTTATCGAACTTAAAACCGGTAAAACAACAACATACAAGTCAATCCGTTTCGGTTTCAAAAAGGTTGAGATAGTAGGAGAAAAAATTCTCTTTAACGGCCAGCCTCTGATGATTCGCGGTGTAAACCGTCACGATTTCGACCCGGATCACGGTTGGGCGGTTCCGAAGGAGAGATATTATCAGGATCTCGACATAATGAAACGCTGCAACATAAATTCCATCCGCACTTCTCACTATCCTGACGATCCGTTCTTCTATGAGCTTTGCGACGAATACGGTTTCTATGTTATGGACGAATGCGATATGGAAAGTCACGGCGTCCGCAGAAAGGGCGTTCCGGGAAGCAATCCCGTATGGACTAATGCGGTTGTGGACAAAATGCAGAGAATGGTGCTTCGCGACAGAAACCACGCCTGCGTATTTATGTGGTCACTCGGCAATGAGGCCGGCGACGGCACAAACTTCGCTAAGATGAAGGAAGCCGCTTTGGAGCTTGACAAAACGAGACAGTTCCACTATGAGGGCGATTTTGACCTAACAAAGAGCGACGTTATATCGAGAATGTACCCCCTCCCCGACATTATGGAAAAGCTCGGCAATCGCGAGCCAATCACCATAAGCCTTTACGATAACGTTGCAAACCAGCTCGCCGCAGATTCAAAGCCCATTCCGAAAGAGGCTTACACGAAGCCCGTAATACTATGCGAATATGCGCACGCAATGGAAAACAGCCTCGGCAACTTCCAGGAATATATGGATGATTTCGAGAAATACGACAATATGTGCGGTGGATTTATTTGGGACTTCGTAGACCAGTCTCTTCGCTACAAGGCTCCCGACGGAGATCATTGGCTTTACGGTACTGACTTTGAAAAATCAGAGCCGCGCAGACCCTTCCAGCTTCCCAACACAACCGCTATGACAGGCAGTAACACATACTTCTGTGCAAACGGTATAATTGCCGCCGACAGAAAGGTTCACCCGTCGGCATATGAGGTCAAAAAGGTTTACGCCGAAATGAAGGTTATTGAAAAAGACCTTGAAAAGAAAGAATTTACCGTTAAAAACAAGCACTTATTCACCGACCTTTCGGAATTCGACCTTAAATGGACCGTAACCGCAAACGGCAAAGAGATTGAATCGGGTATTATCGACAATCTTTCGGTTCCCCCACTCTCTTCAAAGGACATCACGGTGCCGTTCTCTTCCGATAATCTTCCGAACGCCGAGTGCATTATCACATTCTCATTCCTTCGCAAAAACAAGGAGCGTTACTGCGAAAAGGGCTATGAACAGTCGTTTGACCAGATAGTTCTAAAGAAGATGCCCGAAGCTCTTCCCGATAATTCAAAGGGTAAACTTCAATGCGTTCAGATAGGCACAACAGCTACAGTTCAGGGTGAAAACTTCACGGTAAAGGTTACCGACGGCAAAATAGTTTCGCTGCGCTTTGACGGCAAGGAATATTTAAAAACACCCTTGAAGCCGAATTACTTCCGCGCGCTTATCGACAACGACTTTTCACTTACAAACTTTGTTCCCTTCCTTATTCCGCTTCATCCGTATTACACATGGAGAACCGCAACCGATACGGCACAGGGCACAATAACAGCCATAGATGAGGGCGCAAACGGCGAAATCATCATATATGTAGACTGGGCAGTATTCTCCTTCTCGGGCGTTAAATCGAAATATATTATCTATCCCGACGGCAAAATCGAGGTAAACCACGAGGGTACTCCCAAGGCCTTTACACTTCTGAGATTCGGTACGCAGATGGGGCTTATACCCGAACTCAACTACGTAAAGTGGTACGGCAGAGGTCCACAGGAAACATATATCGACCGTAAAACCGGCGGCAAAATAGCTATTCACGAGATGAGCGTTGACGACCTTGAGCACCACTATATGCGTCCGCAGGAAAACGGCAACAGAGTTGACGTCCGTTATGTCGAAATAACCGACAAGGACGGCAAGGGCCTTAAATTTACCGCTCCGTACAACACTCCGCTCGCATTCAGCGCCTGGCATTACACGCAGAATGAGCTTGAGAAAGCCACACATATTCATGAGTTAAAGCACAAGGATATTACGACGTTTAACTTTGATTTAACTCAGCTCGGCGTAGGCGGAGATATGCCCGGTGACGCACACGTGCGTGAGCCGTATATACTGCATCCAAACAAGAAATATGCTTATTCCTTTACCATAGAGAGCATAAAGAAATAATACGGTTTAATGATATTTACCGGAGTCGCAAAAAGACTCCGGTATTTTTGTTTTGCCATAGCATAGTCACATATAAAAGCAAAAAAATAAATCAGACTTGACAATATACCCCTCACGGGTATATACTCAAGATACCCCCTAAGGGTATAGAGACGAGGTGTGGTTCATGGAAAAAGAAAAGTGCTGTCACTGCTCACAGCGAAAAAAAGAGCGTTCCCCCGAGGAATATAAAAAGCTTATACACAGGCTTAACCGAATCGAGGGGCAAATCCGCGGAATAAAGGGCATGGTGGAAAACAACGCTTACTGCCCGGATATACTCATACAATCCGCCGCCGTAAATGCCGCGATAAATGCTTTTAATAAAGAACTGCTTGCAAATCACATCAGAACATGCGTTGCCGACGATATAAGAAACGGCAAAGACGAAGCGATTGACGAGCTTGTGGTTACACTTCAAAAGCTTATGAAATAAATAAAGAAAGAACGGTAAAATATAATGAATGTTGTTTTAATAATAATTCTCATAGCAATTGTGGTATTGGCGGCGGTTTCCGGCGCGAAACACTTTAAAGGTCAGGGCGGCTGTTGCGGTGGCGGCGGAGAATTAAGACCCGAGCACAAAAAGCTCGACGGCCCCGTAACGGAAGAAAAGATAATTTCGATAGACGGAATGAGCTGCGAAAACTGCCGGAATCGCGTTGAGCGAGCTATAAACAAAATAGACGGAGCTTCGGCGAGAGTAAATCTTCGCAAAAAAGAAGCGGTTGTTTCGCTCGACAGAAAAATTGACGACGAAACGCTCAAAAACGCTGTTGAATCGGCAGGCTACAAGGCTGTTTCCGTAAAGACACGGGAGGTAAAAAAATAATGACACAGTATAACGTCACCGGTATGAGCTGTGCGGCGTGTTCTGCGAGAGTTGAAAAAGCGGTATCAAAAGTACCCGGCGTAACGTCGTGTTCCGTCAGTTTACTCACCAACTCCATGGGCGTTGAAGGGACGGCATCGGACAAAGCTATAATATCCGCTGTACAAAAAGCCGGCTACGGAGCATCTAAGAAAGGCGGAAGTAAAGCCGCCGAGAGTGCCGATGAATCCGCACTCCGCGACACAGAAACACCAAAGCTCAAAAAGCGCCTGTTTTGGTCAGTCGGATTTCTTATAATACTGATGTATTTTTCGATGGGTCATATGATGTGGGGATGGCCCCTCCCCTCTTTTTATAACAGCAATCACGTTGCAATGGGACTTACTCAGCTTTTGCTTACCGTTATAATTATGGTAATAAACCAAAAGTTCTTTATCAGCGGTTTTAAAAGTCTGTGGCACAGAGCCCCGAATATGGATACCCTCGTAGCCCTCGGTTCAACCGCCGCATTCGTATACAGCACTTACGCTCTCTTTATGATGACAGACGCTCAGACACGCGGCGATATGCAGGCTGTAAACACCTATATGATGGACTTTTATTTTGAGTCCGCCGCTATGATTCTCACACTTATAACCGTGGGCAAGACCCTTGAGGCGCGCTCAAAGGGCAAAACGACCGACGCATTAAAGAGTCTTATGAAGCTCGCACCAAAAAGTGCGGTAATTTTAAAAGACGGCGAAGAAAAGACCGTGCCTATTGACACGGTACAAAAAGACGATATATTCTTAGTACGTCCCGGCGAGAGTATACCGGCAGACGGTGTGATAATCGAGGGTGAAAGTGCCGTAGACGAATCGGCGCTTACCGGTGAGAGCATTCCTGTAGACAAAGCCGCAGGAGACAAGGTTTCGGCGGCAACCGTCAATCGGTCGGGATTTTTGAAATGCCGTGCCATACACGTAGGTGAGGACACAACCCTATCGCAAATCATTAAAATGGTCAGCGACGCCGCAGCCACAAAGGCCCCGATAGCAAAAATCGCGGATAAGGTTTCGGGCATATTCGTCCCGGCTGTAATAATTATCGCGGTAGTCACAACCGTAATATGGCTTCTGCTCGGTCACGGCATAGGTTATGCGCTTGCACGCGGAATTTCGGTTCTCGTAATATCATGCCCGTGCGCCTTAGGTCTTGCGACTCCGGTTGCGATAATGGTGGGCAGCGGTCTCGGCGCAAAGAACGGTATTCTTTTCAAAACAGCGGCGTCTCTTGAGGAAACAGGCAGAATACAGATTGTGGCACTCGACAAGACCGGCACAATAACAAAGGGCGAGCGAGAGTTACGGACATTATCCCAAACGGTGAAACAACAGAAAATGAGCTTCTTAAAGCTGCGGCGTCTCTTGAAAAGAAGAGTGAGCATCCGCTTGCAAAGGCTGTAATTTCATATGCGGAGAGCAAAAATATCATCTGTGATGACGTATCCATCTTTAAAGCTTTGCCCGGAAACGGCCTCAGCGGCACCGTAAACGGAAAGAATATATTCGCAGGTAATCTCAATTTCATAAAAACAAAGGCCGAAATATCGCCCGGCATCAAGGAAATTGCCGAAAGGCTGTCAGGCGATGGTAAAACTCCCCTCTTCTTCGCTCTGGATGGGAAGCTTCTCGGCATTATAGCCGTGGCGGACGTCATTAAAGACGACAGCCCTAAAGCCGTTAAAGAGCTCAGGAATATGGGAATACGCGTTGTGATGCTCACGGGCGACAACGAGCGTACCGCAAACGCAATAGGTAAATCAGCCGGTGTTGACGAAGTAATCGCAGGGGTTTTACCGAGCGGTAAAGAAGAGGCAATCAAAAAGCTCAAAAAGCTCGGCAAGGTGGCAATGGTCGGCGACGGAATAAACGACGCACCCGCCCTTACAAGAGCTGACATAGGCTTAGCCATAGGTGCAGGCACAGATGTTGCCATAGATGCAGCCGACGTCGTTCTGATGAAGAGTCGTCTTTCCGATGTACCCGCAGCCATAAGGCTCAGCAGAGCGACGCTTAGAAATATACACGAAAACCTGTTTTGGGCGTTCTTCTACAACACGATAGGCATTCCGATAGCCGCCGGCGTATTTATCCCTCTCGGTCTTACGCTGAACCCCATGCTCGGAGCTGCGGCAATGAGCCTTTCAAGCTTCTGCGTTGTAACCAATGCCCTGAGACTTAATCTGTTTAAGCTTCGTGACGCAAGCCACGACCATAAAATAAAAAAGCATTAAAAAATGTAACGGAGGAATCAAAAGCTATGGAAAAGACAATTAAAATCGAAGGTATGATGTGCGGACATTGTGAAGCTGCAGTCAAGAAAGCTCTTGAAGAATTACCCGAGGTTGAGTCAGCCGAAGTAAGCCATGTAAGCGGTACCGCAAAGGTTACTCTTAAAGGTGAAATCGGCAATGACGTTCTCAAGAAAGCCGTTGAGGACAAGGATTACAAGGTTATCGGAATAGAATAATCATGTAAACAAAAAAAGAACCGTGAAGTCATAAGCCTCACGGTTCTTTTATGCAATTCTGCCAAATTATCTCTTAATGTCGTCCCAAGCAACACCGTCTATGTGGAACAGCTCGTCAAAGTCGTAACGGTTGTTCTCGTCTTTTCTGTGGTTCGGATACCAAACCTGAGCAAAGAACGGGTTTGTCTTGGCAATAGCATCATAATCCCAAGCCTTATGCGGGATATAGCACTCGGGGCACCAATGTCCGCCGAGAAGTATAAGAGCGGGGCTTGCTTCGAATTCTGCGCCGCAGTGGCCGCATTTCCATTTAAGCTTAGTAGCCATATCACCCTTTGTCATTGTCTCGGAGAGGCACTCGCCGCCGCGGAACTTAGCAGCCTGCTTCATATCCTCAATGTCAAGCTCTGCTTCGGGCTTTGTCTCATCATAACCGTGGTCAAGCTTAAACTGCTCAGCCGCGCTGTTATCCTTATCGAACTTGATGAGGTCGAAATCTTCCCACTTTGACGGGATCTTCTTCCACTCGTCCATGCCGCCGAAGTAGATGTCAAGACGCTGCTTGTTGTTCTTTTCAACCCAGTCAAGAGTACCGAAGTCCGGAGTCTTGGCAATCTTCTTCATAAAGGGCTTCGCGCAAGCTGCAACGAGGTTCTTCGGAAGATATCTCGGAATTTTGAAGTAGAATTCAACCTGATCTGCAAGACGGTTGAAGTAATCCTTAACGGGGAGGTTCTCACGGAAGTGAAGGAAGTTTTCAAGCTTATCGCCGTCTGCATAGAACTGACCGTGGAAGTTCTTCGTTGTGAACCAGTTGGGGTCAAAGAGCTTTTCGGGGCCTGCAAGACCGAGAGTACCGAGAAGAAGGCACTCAAACTCATAGTTTGAAATTCTGTATTCCTTACCTGAACCTATATTGTAGAAGTGATTCCAGAAATCGGAACCGAGGTTGCCTTTTGCATCTTCATCGCAGAGGTTGGCAAGCAAACGACCCGAATCCTCAACGGTGCACCACTCAAGAACGCCGTTGATCGGAACGTGGAACATAATAGGATCCATATTTTTAAGAATGTTGGGATAAAGTATGCCCGACTGACGCATAACAACCCAATTCTTAATACCGCTCTCAACGAATACACGCTCTGCTATGCACTTAGAAACAGCATAATGGTCATATACCGAAACCTTGAGCGGATCGCCGCAACGTCCCCAATGGATAGGATAGTTACGACCGCCTGTTTCGGCAACGGTGCCTATGTAGCAGACCTTAACTGCGTCGGGATCCGGCTGAGCAAGAACTGCCTTGCAGATATTCTGAGCAGCACCTATATTTGTTTTCTGTGTTCTGTACGGTTTCCAGTCAGCTGCCGGAGAAACCATACCGCCTACATGAAGAATATAGTCAGAACCTGTTACTGCGTTGAGAACATCCTCATAGTTTGTAAGATCGCCCCAAACTATTCTGACTGAAGGATCATTTTCAAAATCCTTGAATTTAACACGGTTTTTTTCACTTCCGCGAAGTAAAAGAACAAGATTAAACTTATCTTTCTTAGCGTAAAGTTCCTTAAAGCCGTGGAAACCCATATGACCGGAGGCACCGGTCAGCATTATGGTTTTTTTAGCTCCCATATTGTTCCACCTCATTTAAATCATAGTGCTTTTATTATAACATTTTTATGTGCAATGTCAACAAAAGAGTAAAAAAATCAATATATTCTGTAAATAGATATTTATTTTCACAAAGAAACGCGTGCATTTTTTAACAGCGACGTTTAACTCAATATGTATCACGGCGGAATTCAACCTTTACAGCTCACGCCGTTAAAAGCACCGCCGTCAAATGTACATTTTTACCTTGGCACAAAGGAACTCATAAAAATCATCATACAGTTCCTTTGAGATTTTACCGGGATACGTCATAATCTTAAGCTCAAAATCAGAGCCACCCCTTGTGTAAGCCGGTGCGAAATGCTCAAAGTCGTTTAATGTAAATCCGTTTCGCTCATAAAATCCGCGACGGCGAACGGATATTTCATCCTTCGGCGGGTCGATTTCCAAAATAATGGTTTTATTGCAGCCTTGCAGCATCGAGAGTGTGCGCTCTCCGTACTTGCGGTTGCGCTTTTCGGATAAAATGCAAAAATGCTCAATATATATAAAGCTGTCGGTATCCCAATAAAGCACTTCGCCTATAAATTCGCCATCATCGTATATAAGGTCAAAATGGAACTGCTCATCATACATGGCCCTCTGCTGTGCGTCATATGACCTCTGCTCGTATTTCGGGAAGCTTTTTTCATAGAGCTTCATTGCGGTATCAAATATTTTTCCCCTGCTGTCTCTCAAACGTATAAGCTCCATATAATTCTCCTTATAATCAGTATTTTTACAGGCGGTTTTATCTTATATCGCCCTACAAACATATTTTTAATAATATATATTTTATCACAAAAACGGTATTCGGACAAGACGTCATCGAATGACACAAAGAGTGCAGCTTAAGCTGTCGGATAAAATTATTTGTTGAGAAAATTTTTTGCAATCAGTAACTTATTCATAATTATTCATCACAACCTAACTGCTGAAATACCTTTTTAATCTTAGGATATTGAATAGCAATCCAGTCAACCATTTCTTCATTTCTTGCCCAGCAGTCAACCCCATTACTGCTTGAAGTTAATCCCCCTCGTCGAAAGGCAAACATAAATGGTTACCGTTAACAGCTTTGGTTCACTACCACTCTGTTTCGGTTTGTTATTTAACTTTTTCAGATGCACTTTTGCATTTGCTGTTTTCATCCTGCGCGGTATGACGGCGGCAAGCCCTTACGGGCTGAAAAAAGCGAAAAGTGAAAAGAGGAATGTTGTGTAATAAAAAAATGCAGCACAAATTGCTAATAATATCCCGCAGTGTATGGCAGGAGCTTGTCCCTGCCGAGGGAATTTACAAATATATTAACTGTAGTTATCAAACAGAAAAATATATTGTGCTGTAGGGATAGACCTTACGGTTGTCTGTTGCCAAATGTTTTTCCGCATTCTACGATTCATAGGTTGCCTTATTAGGCTTGTAATGCTATTCTTTAGGTAAAATAAAAGGCGGTGTTTTTATGGATGCAACAAAATGCGGCGCGTTTATAGCAAAATTACGCAACGAAAGAGAAATGACACAAAAAGATTTGTCAGAGGTATTGAACGTTTCTGACAAAGCAATTTCTCGTTGGGAAACAGGAGTTTCCCCAACAAAAGGATATTAGAAACAATCCATGAAACACCTGCTTGCGTTAAAGGAATTACAATAGAATACTATATTTTTTAACATGCATTTCTATATTGATTTGCATGTTTTTAATTTCAAAAGAAAATTTAAAATAAACACTATATAACACTTGACAACAGTTTGTAACTGTTATATACTGTTATCAAGAAAAGAAGGAAGGATATAAAGAATGAAAATTATAATCAATACTTCCCTAATGGTTCCCATATATGAACAGATTGTTGACCAGATTAAAATGCTCATACGCAACGGGGAACTAAAGGAAAACGACAATCTTCCATCTGTCCGTACACTTTCTAAGGAACTAAAAATAAGTGCTTTAACTGTAAAAAAAGCTTACGACAATTTGGAAAGTGAGGGTTTTACGGTTACAGTACATGGAAAAGGCACTTATGTAGCGGCTACAAATACAGAACTGCTTTTGGAAGAACAGAAAAAAGAATTGGAAGCGGATTTGGAGCAGGCTATCCAAAAAGGCAGACGATGTGGTATTAGTGATGAAGATATAAAAAGTTTATTTGAGTTGATATTGGAGGGTTGATGTATGTTAAAAATTGAACACTTGAAAAAGCATTATGATAATTTTTCTCTTGATTGTTCATTAGAGCTTATGTCTGGATGTGTAACAGGCTTGATTGGACAAAATGGTGCTGGAAAAAGCACAACATTTAAGGCGATATTAGGTTTGATTTCAACTGACGGCGGAAATATTACCATACTTGGAAAGGACAGAAAAGACTTCACAGCAAAAGATAAAGAGGAATTGGGTGTAGTATTGTCGGATTCTGGTTTTAGTGGGTATCTGAAGATAAAAGATATTATCCCTATATTGCAGAATATGTACTCAAAATTCGACAAATCACTATTTATAGAACAGGTACAGAAATTTCAACTACCTATGAATAAACAGATAAAAGAATTTTCAACAGGAATGAAAGCAAAATTAAAAGTGCTGGTTGCAATTTCACACAATGCAAAACTGCTGATACTGGACGAACCGACAGCAGGTTTAGATGTAATCGCAAGAGACGAATTGCTTGAAATGTTAAGAGAATTTCTGGAAAAAGATGAAGAACGCTCCATTTTAATCAGCTCTCATATATCCAGTGATTTGGAGTCGCTATGTGATGACCTTTATATGATACATGACGGAAAAATTATTCTGCATGAAGATACGGACGTTCTTCTTAGTGACTATGCTTTATTAAAAGTAGACGCAGAACAATACAGCAAGCTGGATAAACAGTTTATATTGCGTTCCAAAAAAGAAACATATGGATATAGCTGTCTGACAAATCAGAAACAGTATTATATGGAGAATTATCCTAAAATTGCCATTGAAAAAGGTACAATAGATGAAGTCATTACCATGATGATAAGGGGGACAGAACAATGAAAGGCTTATTCGTAAAAGATTTGAAATTGATGATGTTACAGAAAAATTTTCTGTTGCTCATTTTGGCGATTGTAATCGGAATGATGATATTTACTGATGATGTGATATTCCCATTAGGTTTTCTGAGTTTCATTGTATCACTTTTTACAGTAAGCACAATCAGTTATGATGATTTTGATAATGGAAATGCGTTTCTGTTTACATTACCTATTACACGTAATCATTATGTGAGTGAAAAATACTTTCTTGGTCTATTATTGGGGTGTATGGCTTGGGTTTTGGCAACTGTTTTAGGAATAATTACAACTGTATTGAAAGATACATTACCTATTACAGACTTAGTACAGAGTTCATTGATGATTTTACCTATTATGATTGTCGTTCAAGCAATCATGCTTCCTTTTCAGCTAAAATTCGGTGGAGATAAAGGAAGAATTGCTATGATTGGTGCATTTGGCGGTCTGGCAGTAATCACTCTCGTTATCGTGAAAGGAGCAGAAGCCATTTTCAATATTGATTTAGTTAGTCTGTTAGATAATATGCCAACTGTAAGCATGGGAGTTCTTATCGCTATTGCAATTATTATCGCTTTGTTGATGTTATTGGTTTCAATGAAAATCAGTTTGTCAATTATGAACAAAAAAGAATTTTAAAAAGGAGCAATCATATGGACTTTACAATATTGGCTGTTGTACTACTGCTGTGCGGTGGTATTCCTTTAAGGAATAAGATATATAAGGAACGCAAAAAGAAAAAAGAGGATAAAAAGAAAGGTATATAAAGTGGGTGATTTCATGGATAGTATTTTATGTGTTCTTGCCTTGATTGTATTTGCATATTGGTTTTTTATCAAACGTAACAAAAAATAATTGCTGTTGTGAGGAGAATATAAATGAAAAATACTAAATCATGTCCTAAATGTGGCTCAACCGATATTGTTCGTATTCCAGATAACCCTAACCGCCATGCCAGCGGAAATAATATTTACACAAGCACTTATACGCTATTTGGGAAAATCCCTGTAATACGTTATGTTTGTTGTTCATGTGGATATGCAGAAAATTGGGTTGAAAACGAAGAAGAATTAGAAGAAATTAGAAAAACATTTAGATAATTGAAAGGCGGTATTGATGATTATGAAAGAATATAAGTATGTAGAAGTGAAATTTGAGGCAAAAGGTGTGCTATTCCATTCTGCTTCTGAACCAAAAGAAATAATCAACAAATATGCTAAAGAGGGATATTCCTATGTTGGTTTTATTCCTACTTTAATAGATGCACATGGCGGTTTTAGAAGAATTGATTTGATATTTGAAAAATAATCTTTAAAAGCGCAGGTGATACTATGGGAAGATATTAGTAGCAGAATTTTGGGATAATGAAGAACATTATTTCCAGCAAACAGTTGAATGGCTATCGAAAAAGATATGTACCACTCCTGCTTATATACAACAAGACAGGACAGATTTTATAATCAATCCTTTTACTCGTACTGTATCACACAAAACAGGCAATATCATACAGCTTACAGCAAAAGAGTTTGATATACTTTATTTTCTCATTTCTCATAAGGAGCAGGTTTTTACCAAAGAACAGATTTATGAAAATGTATGGGGATATGACTATCCGGCAGACCCTAATAATCTGACTTCATTCATACGAAAATTAAGAAAGAAGATTGAGCCGGAGCCGGACAGACCACGCTATATCGTCATTGTCAGAGGTGTTGGATATAAGTACACGGAAAATGAGGAAATGGTAGGCAAGACAGCAACACCGCCGGAGTGATCCAGACGTGGTGGCGGTCGTAAGACATCAAGCCATGCCAGTTTTGCTGGCAAACGGCTGGTTCACTCTGACGGTGGGGCGAGCGTCAGCGAGCCATAAAGCCCCCGTTATCTAACAGGGGGGTACTATTACAAAAGACAAGAGAAAAAATAAATACAAAACTGCTGATATGCAACGATTTATAAGGTTATAAGAACTTATTTCACTTCACACCATATTCTTTTTACCCGACAGGTCTAAAACAGCATATCAATAGAAAATAAATATAAGATACAAGGTGTATGCTCCTATGAGTATATGCCTTTTTTGATTGGAGGAATGAAGCATGAATGATATAGAATTTATTGAAACATTAAAGCAAAAGAGAAATGCCTGTGATTATTCGCAATCACGACTGGCACAGGAATTGCAAATTAGCAGGCAGAACTTAAATGAAATTGAAAACGGAAAAACAAAAGCCAGTAAAGAAATGAAACATATACTTTTACATTATCTTGATTATTGTAATTGTACACAGCCTTTCACTTTAACGATTGACTATCTGCGTGTTCGTTTTCCTACCACAGACGCATTGGAAATTATAAAAAATGTACTGGCAATGAAAAGCGAATATTTTATACATGAAGATTACGGAATGTTTGGTTATGAAGAACAGTATATCTATGGGGATATTAGTGTAAATGCTTCTAAAGATAGTTCTATGGGTGTTTTATTGGAATTAAGAGGTATGGGGTGTCGAAACTTGGAATATGTTTTACAGGCAAGAGGGATAGACTGGTATTACTTTTTAAGCAGTTGTATAGATTATCAAGGTGTTTTTAAACGCATAGATTTGGCGGTCAATGATATGGGCGGATTGCTGGATATAGAAATTCTAAGGGAACGTTATTATGCCAACAAGGTATGGAAACGTTCAAGAACCCATGAAGCAGTAGACAGCGGAAAATTATCGGGTACACATGGAGATACTGCAAAAACTTTTTATATCGGTTCAAAGAATAGTTCTATTTACTTTTGCTTGTATGAAAAAGAAAAGGAACAAAAAAGCAAAGGTATAAAAACAGACATTAAGAACCGATTTGAAATTCGTTTAAAAAGTGGAAAAGCAGAACAAACGATAGAACAACTTGTTTTTTCAAGAAATCCCGAACAGACCATAGCAAGCCTTATCCTCACACAGATAGATTTTCCCGTTTATATTTTATGGGATATATTTTTAGATAATGTAACGACTTCACTTCCGTTTATTATGACGCCTGTTGCTGTCAATATGGATAAAACAAAACGTTGGTTAGAAAGACAGGTCATGCCCTCTTTATTGATGATAAAAGAGATTGAAAAGCAAACAGGAGCAAATTATCTGGAAGAAATCGACAGACATACAAGACTAACAGAAAAGCAGGAATTAAAAATTAAACAAATGACAACAGACATAGCAGATATGATTGAGAAAGATACCGCTGTTCCACAAGGGAATGACGGTATTTTTTAATTTCTTCAAAAAATCTGCAACAAAACGGCTACTTGCGTACAGATATGGTGCGAGGAAAGGAAATCTAACTTTTTTTCAAAACTACTCATTAAATCGAGGTTTCCATTCCCTATATGGAGTGAAAGAAGAAAATATTTTCATTCTCAACTTAACCTTTGGCAGTTGCCGTTCCCTATATGGAGCAAAGAAAATCTTTCATTCCATAGTTGGCAATAACGGTGTTGCATGGGTAGTTAGGGTATGAAAAGAAGTTTTTTCATCAGCAACTTAGCAGAATGACACTTTCTTTCCCTATATGGTACAGGAAAAGAAAAAAGTTTTGAATATTGGTTACGCTTTTGCTCTTTTCCAACGCGATATATAGGAAAGACGATTTTCTTCTTTTGTGTTCTTTGACAACTGAATAAAGCAATTCAATACCTTAGACAGACAGCGAGCCGTTGAAACAGATACGCCATGACCTTTCTCCAGCAAAAGCGAGCGATAACCTATTTGTGTTCCTGTAAAAGATTTGTCCTCTTTTATCGCCATGACCTGTCCTGTCTGATAATGATACTCCCGTACAGCCACAGCTTGAGCGTTCAGAGCGTCGCACGCAATGGGTACGGCTACATAAGAACTATGCAGAGGTGGAACTCCTGTGGGCTATGATAAAAGCCGTCAGACTGTTTAAAAATCAAAAAAGAAAGGAGGTGCAGTTTTATGTATGATTTAAATACACCATTATGGGAACGCTACCTTATGACGATTGAGGAAGCGTCCAGTTATTTCCGTATCGGAGAGAACAAACTCCGCCGTATTGCAAGTGATATAAAGACGAGTGTGTTGTGATGAACGGAAACCGTATGCTGATTAAGAAAAAGAAATTTGAACATATGATTGATAAATTGGAAGAAATCTAATGCAAAAGAGCTTTGTGCATGATATGATACTTATATGTCGTAACAAGGCTCTTTCAGTTTGAAAGGAGTTTTGAAAGATGTCAGAAAAAAGACGGGATAACAAAGGTCGCATTTTAAGGACTGGAGAGAGCCAAAGGGCAGACGGCAGATATATGTATAAATATGTTAATCGTGCAGGCGAAACAAAGGTTGTGTATTCATGGAAACTGGTGGCTACGGACAGAGTACCGAAAGGAAAGCGTGATGATTTATCTCTTAGGGAAAAGGAACGGGAGATACAGCGTGATTTAGAGGACGGAATAGACACCAAAGGAAAGAAAATGACATTGTGTGAACTATATGCCAAAAAGACGGCACAGAGAATCAATGTCAAGAAGAATACACTAGCAGGGCGAAAATATCTCATGGACGCATTGAAACAGGACAAGCTGGGTTCACGAAGCATAGACAGCATTAAACCGTCAGACGCAAAAGAATGGGCGGTCAGAATGAAAGAAAAGGGCTACGGCTTCAAAACCATTAGTAACTATAAGCGTTCCTTAAAGGCTTCTTTCTATATGGCAATCGAGGACGATTATGTAAGGAAGAACCCTTTTGATTTTCAGTTAAGCGAGGTTATTGATGATGACAGCGAAAGCAGACAGGCATTGAGTGAGGAACAGGAAGAAAAAATGCTGTCCTTTCTCCAGTATGATACGGTGTATCAGAAATATTATGATGATGTGCTGATACTGTTAAAAACAGGCTTACGAATATCTGAATTGTGTGGACTTACTGTACAGGACTTAGATTTTGAAAATCATACACTCAATATCGACCACCAGTTATTACGCAATCAAGAGGGATATTATATAGAAACGCCAAAAACAAAGTGTGGCATACGAAAAGTTCCTATGAGCGAAGAAGCAGGAAAAGCATTTCAAAGAGTGTTGAAACGCAAAAAAACTGGAAAAGGGATTGTAATTGACGGTTACCGCAATTTCCTGTTTCTTAATCAGAAAGGTATGCCTATGACAGCTTGTTACTATACTTCTACATTGAGAAATATAGTAAAGAAATACAATAAGTACCATGATGAACCCTTACCGAAGATAACCCCGCATATATTAAGACATACGTTTTGTACACGATTAGCACAGAAAAACATGAACCCAAAGAACCTGCAATACATTATGGGACATTCCAGCATAATGATAACGCTGAACCTGTACGCCCATGCTTCACAGACAGGGGCAAACATGGAAATGCGAAGTCTGATAGCCTAGTAATTTACTACGAAATTTACTACGATAAAAAGACAAGATATGCAGATTTATGAGTGGTTATAAGAAGTATCTGCCAAAAAGAAAACACCGATAAAGCCTGTAAAATAGGGATATATCGGTGTTATAAGAACTTATGAAAAGATAATTAGAAATTTATTTTATGTTTCATAGAAAAAACGATTGCTGTCTCACTGGTAAAAGCATCTCGAATCTTACTTCTCCATGGTTCTTCGCGGATCCAGATCCGTATCGGAACCGGAAATCCAAGTTTTTTCCTTTTTGTAATTTCATCTGGCAGCTTTTGTCCTGCCACTTTCCGAAAAAGATACTTTGTCTGCCCTTTTCGGATTTTATCTCTGAGGGGCAGCTTTCTCGCAAATTCGAAAACATCATAATCAAGATATGGTACACGAAGCTCCAGAGAATTTGCCATGCTCATCCGGTCCGCTTTTTGAAGAATATCCCCCGGAAGCCAGTTATTGATATCAATCTGCTGCATACGTTCCATTGTTTCCAGATCTATCGTATCCTCGTATTGGTCTTCCAGCAATTTATCTGCTGACAGAATATCTTTATTATGTTTCAGAAGCTCTCTTATTTCTTTCGTAGAAAAAATATGTGCATTTCCAATATATCGCTCCTCAACCGGAATTCCTGCACGAACAAGATAATCTCTGCCCTTCATATCCGGCATCTTTTCCGCCAGCGAGGCTATTTTTCGCCTTCCTCCCGTCGGTATCCAATCCATCCATTTCAAAGCATCTGGCTCACGGTAAATATTGTATCCGCCAAAAAATTCATCTGCCCCTTCTCCCGACCATACCACCTTGACATGTCTGGATGCCTCTCTTGCCACAAAATATAATGCAATCGCCGAAGCGTCACCACTTGGCTCATCCAGATAATATGCAACCTGCGGCACAGCGTGCCAGAAATCATCTTTCCTGATTATTTTAGAATAACATTTCAGTGGATAACTTTTCTTCAGTTCTTCTGCATGGCTGATCTCGCTGTACCAGTTGTCTTCTCCACCAAATCCAACGGTAAATGTTTTTCCTTTTTCCAGGCCTGTAGCCAGATAATTTGAATCAATTCCTCCGGAAAGAAATCCACCTACTTCCACATCACTTACATGATGTCGCTTTATTGATTCCTTTAAAACTTTCTCCAGCTTCGCTTCTGCTTCTGCATCATCCATTTCCTCCGGTTCCAGATTTGGTACAAAGTATCTCTGAATTTTTGTTTTTCCATTTTCATATACCAGAAAATGTCCCGGATTCAATCTGTAGATTCCTTTAAAAAATGTTTCCTCAAGCACAGAGTACTGAAATGCCAGATACAGTTCCATGGCTTTTTCATTAACTTCTTTTTTTCCCCCTGGAAAACATAGAATACTTTTTATTTCAGATGCAAAAACAAAATGCCCGTCTACAACAGAATAATAAAATGGCTTAATTCCAAAAAAGTCTCTTGCTGCAAATAATCTTTCTTTCTGGAATCCCAGATAACAAACGCAAACATCCCACGTAATTTCAGTAATAAATCCTCTCCGTATTCCTCATACCCATGCAGCAGTACTTCTGAATCCGATCCTGTAGAGAATACATGCCCCTTCTCTTGCAGTTCTTCCCGCAATTCCCGATAATTATATATCTCGCCATTAAAGATCAGGCATTTTGTCCTGTCTTCATTGAACATCGGCTGATTACCTGTTTTCATATCAATAATAGAGAGTCTGCAGAATCCAAAAGAAATCTCCTCATCCTGATAAATGCCTTCATTGTCTGGTCCTCTGTGCCGGATAGCACTCATCATCTCAGACAAAATTGTCTTCTTTTCTTCTTTATCCCCGACAAATCCACAAATACCACACATATTTTCTCTCCTGTATCTTCTATTTTCTCCAATAAGTTCTTATAGCAGTATATCTTTCTTTTCTTAACAAACTCTTAAAAACTTCTGAAAAAAAACTAAAAAACGGGACGGCTCACTGACGTGCCGTCCCACTATATATATTAAAAGAAGGATAAATTTATAATAACCTCGAAATCTTACCACATTCTAAATCGATTCTTAATGAATCTGAAGTTTTCAGCTTATATATGGAAAATACAATTCCACTGCAAATATATCATTTTCATGTGTGATCCGGCACTTGCCGTTCATTTTTTTCATCATATTTTTGATACTCTGCAGTCCGACTCCGGAACTGTCCGTCTTCTCTTCCAAACTTACTTCTCTGTTTTCAAAACGGAAACCAAGCATATTCTCTGTATTTACAGATGATATGACTATCTTGTAACGGGAGTCTGCATATTTTACAATGTTAGAAGAAATATTATCCAGGATTCTTACAATATATTCCGTATATACGCTCACCTTTCCGTCTGACCAGTTTACATCAACGTCCACTTCAAAACCTTTTTGATTGAGATAACTGCAGGTTTCCGAAAGCAGATCATAAAACAAAATTTCAATAGATTCCGGTTTCTCCAGTTCAATCTCCTTTTCACCCGATATCAGTGCATATTCAAACAAATGATCCGTCAGCTGTTTCATTCGGTGCGCTTTCCGGTCGATCTTATCAAGGCATTCCAGAAGCTGCTGCTCATTCTTGTATCTTCCTTTTTTCAGAATTTCTGTATACAGCATCATAGATGTGACCGGTGTCCGCAGATCATGCGACATTTCTGTTATAATTCTGTTATTTTCACTTGTAATCTCTGCTTCCTGCTCGATCATATTGCAGAAGGATATCCGCATGTTCTCCAGCCCTTCTGCGAGTGCGGCCAGTTCATCTTTCCCTTTTATGGTAATCTTATAATCCAGGCTTCCGCCTTCCAGAATGGCAATCTCATCACTCAGTTTTGAGATATACTTCATTTTTTTCTGATTCCAAGTAATACAATAACTGCAAACAACATGAATGAGACAACAAGTTCTACAACAAATGCACAATAATATAACTGATATTCATACCAGCCGACAATTCCTATTCTTGCATTTCTGTCAGAGAACTCTATAGTATAGTATGTCTCCCAGTCATATTCATCTGATTCAATATCTTCATCCCACAAATTCTGATCCGGATACTCTGAATCAAATATCTTTTTGTCATCCACATATACACGAAGTGTAATAACTTTCTGTTCTTTTACCCAGGCTTTCAGTTTTGCAGTATCCTTGCTACTGATCTCATTTGCATCAATAAAAGCCTGAAACTTATCCACATATCTTTCATCTCTTTTTTCTGCATAATCAGACTCTTCATAATAACGCGCGATAAAATCATCACTGTTTCGATTCATCAGTACAAAAAAAGTAACTGCTATAATTGCCGAAAACGTCAGTAATTTGAGCAATTGAAAATATATGGAATCCTTTTTATTCACCGATACCATCAAATCTGTACCCCTTTCCCCATACTGTCTGGATATGCTTAGGATTCCTGGGGTCTTTTTCTATCTTTACTCTCAGTTTACGTATATGAACCATGACCGTACCATTACAGGAATAAAAATAAGGTTCTTCCCATACACTTTCATACAGATTCTGCGCCGAAAATATTCTTCCGGGATGCTGCATCATAAGGAGCAATATCCGGTATTCAATATTGGAAAGTTCTTTTTGTTCTCCGCTTACATATATTTCATTGTACTCTTTGTGAATGCGTATATTTCCAATTTCCAGATATTCATCTGCACTTTCCTGTACTCTGTCATTTCTGCCTCTGTAAACATTATATCTGCGCAAAAGTGCTTTCACTCTTCCCAGAAGCTCTGCATACGAAAATGGTTTTGGAAGATAATCATCCCCACCAGCCATAAGCCCGATCAGTTTATCTGATTCCTGTGCCTTGGCAGTCAGGAACAATACCGGTACATTTGATACCTTTCGTATTTCTTCACAGGTCCGAAGTCCCGACATTCCCGGCATCATGATATCCAGAATCACAAGATCCGTATCCTCATCCAGAAGCTTCAGACCTTCCATACCGTTTGCAGCCTCTTTCACATTATAATTTTCACTTTCCAGAAGGATTCTGACTCCCTCCCGGATATCTGCATCATCTTCAACGATCAGAACATTTTCTTTTGGCATTGCTTCAATCCCCCTTCATATTCTTCAGAAGCTTATCTGCCTTTTTTTTGTAATATCTGTATTGTACATCCCATAAATGATATGCCATCTCATTCCTGTGATCCGGCAAATGATATTGTTTTTTCAGATATTGCCCCAGATAAGCAGTTACTTTTCTGGCTCCCTTCAAGTTCAGATGATCGCCACTGTCAAGACTGTCTTCCTCCCAGTCAATCCCAATCTCATTCAGGTTCAGATTCATGTCCAGAAATTCAAGAGAATTATCTTTCGCAAATTTATGAATACCATTGTGTCTTGCATAATTATAATTTGATGGAGACGGGGTGCTGACCAGAAGCAGCTCTGCTCCCTTTTTTCTGCATAGTCTGATGATTTTTTTCATATAAAATTCTGAATTTGAAGGTATCAGCTCAATCTTCTCTGTTTCCGTCATATAAGTTCCCTTCCGGTACGGTTTCACATCACACCGAAATGAAAAGCCTTTATAATTTACCCGTGTGTATCTCTTCCCGGCCAGTACCGCCTTCCATATATCATGATTTCTCAAAAGCGTAACATAATAATTTCCGATTCCACCCAGAATCTCTTTCACACCATTCATTCCTGACTGTTCTTTAAATAATGCGTGTGTTTCCATGATAATTAACCCAGGGCTCTGTCTCTTAAAAACATTTTTCAGCATATAGTAGGTTTCCTGTGTTGTCTGTCCGGATTGTCCACATACAAAAAAGGTCATTCCATATTCTTTCCACAGCTCCATTGGAGATATCGATGTATAACTCAGACTGTCACCCACAACAACTGCATCCACACTGTTTTCTGGCTCTCTTAAGATCTGATAAAAGCTTTTACTCCTGTCCTGTACTAAATGATGATTGCCCAAAGCTATTTCATATATCGTACCACTTACAGCAGTTATAAGTACAATTAAAATAATAAAAAACCATATTTTTTTAAAAACCTGCATAAATCATATCCACCTGTTGATATCCAATTCCATATGCTCCAAAAATAAGAACCGCAAAAATCAGACCATAATACAATACCCAGCGCGGCACTATTGCCAGTTGCTTTACTCCATTTTGTCCCAGTAGTTGTTTTTCTTTTACGATACTTACAATAAAAACCACTATGCATCCACCGATCACAGCACCATAGTCTGCCACATCAAGTCCACAGGAAACCAGTTTTCCATCCAGTATCTGCATATCCCGGTACCGACAAAGATGCTCTTGAACATTCTCATTCCAGTTGTAAGGCTCTCGGCCCGAAAGAACATTTCACCTGTAAAAATAATCACCCAGGTTTTCAACATCTGAAGAATTCTGAACCAGACCGCATGCTCATTTATATGAAAGAAATTTATTATTTTTTCTCTCAATGGTTCCACTGCAATTCCGAACATCAGGATCACAAAATAATACATTCCATAAAAAATATAACTCCATCTGGCTCCGTGCCACAGACCATTGCACAGCCATACCGGAAACAGTGCCATTGCTGATACACCAAGCTTTGTAATATATTTATTCAGATGCTTCCTTCCAAACTTATTCCATTTTTTAACAATTGCTGAAACTGATACCGGATAAAACACGTATGTTTTAAACCAGACACCAAGTGTAATGTGCCATCTTCTCCAGAATTCTGCTGCATTCTTTGAAAAAAACGGCTGTCGGAAATTCTCCGGCAACGTAATCCCAAACATTTTGCCACTTCCCAGAATGATATCCATACATCCGGAGAATTCCATATAAAGTTGTACCGTATATGCGATAGCTCCTATGACGACCATTATCCCACAGTAATTCTCACTATGCCCAAATATTTCCTGTACGAGAAGATACAATCTGTCTGCAATTATTATTTTCTTGAATAATCCCCAGAAAATCCTTATAATGCCATCTGCAAGATTCTCCGATTTAAGAGAGTTTCCGCTCCAGAGATTTTCTGCTGTCTGGCCATAAAGGCTGATCGGTCCCTCCATAATCTGTGGAAAAAAGCTCAGGAAAAGCGCAATTTTTCCGGGATGATGATATACCTCTTCTTTTTTCCAGTAAACATCTGTCATATATCCAATTGCCTGTAAAGTATAAAAAGAAATTCCGATCGGTATCAGAAATGTTTCGCTTTTTAATGAAAAATCACTTCCCGTAACACTCAGGAAATGATTTATATTTGTGACAAAGAAATTATAGTATTTCAGGTAGATCAATATTGACAGCAGCCCTGTGATTCCTGCTGCCAGTATTATCTTTTCTCTTTTTTTATATTTTTTTCTGATCTCTGTACTCTCTGCTTTTGTCATTCCAGACACAGTTTGCTTGCACTGTACCCTTGTCCATGTCAGCCAGACCCCGATATAATGTACAAACAGAGTCGTTCCGATAAGATACAGTACAAGCTTTCCACTGATCAGCCAGAAAAACAGGTAATTACAGGTAAGAAGCGTTATCCATCTTTTCTTCTGTGGTGTTATCTGATATGCCAGAAGGGAAAGTGGCAGAAACAGTACCAGATATACAGAAGTATGATATGCCATCTTAATTTTCCTGCAGACGCTGTATCATTTTCCACATTGCATCTGCGGAGTTCAGGTTCTGCGGGATAATCTCCGATGCCTCAATCTCGATATCAAACTGTTCTTCCAGCTCAGAGATCAGCGAGATCACACCAAACGAGTCCAGAATTCTTTCATCAATCAGAGCAGTTTCGTTTTCCCAGTCAATACTGTCATCAAGTTCCATCAAAATTTCCATCAGTTTTTTCATAATCTTTCATCCTCCATATTCCACTGATAAGTTTCCTGTTTTTCTCTTATAAGTTCCCAGCCATCTGCCTTACTGAAAAATGTCACTGCTGGTAATTCATGGCTCAGAAACAATGCCATTCCTTCCATTGCAGCATATGCACCGGCCTTTTTAAAAGCCAGAACATCACCTGTTTTCAGATCTCCTGCCTCCATATTCTGAATTAGAATATCATTAGTTGTGCAAAGAGATCCACAGACTGTCCATTCCTTCGTTTCTTCCTGTTCACCAATAATCTGAACCTCTGGAGTATACATTCCTCTGATCTGTCCGTCATACTGAATCTGATGGATTCCTCCATCTACAATGCAATAATTTCTTCCATTGTTCTGTTTTATATCTTTGACACTGGTAAGATAATATCCACATGATGCAGTCAGCGCCCGCCCCATTTCCAGCGTCACTTTTCCCTTCCAGCTCATATTTGTGATTGCATCAGATAGTTCTGAAAGATACATTTCTGTCATGTCTGTCTGATTCTGAAAATAAGTCACCGGAATACCTGGTCCATATTCAAGTTCTTTTATATCTCCTATTGTTCTGCATATTTTATCTAAATACAGAAGTTCTTTTTTTTATTTTTTCTGTGCTTCTTTTTTGTGTTCCGGAAAAATAATGGATTCCCCTGATCTTAAGAAATGGAAACTTCTCACTTTCTTTTATTACCTGTGCAAGTGTCTCCTCATCCATTCCAAACTGGTTCCCGCTGGTCAGACGCATATATACATGTACTACTTCACATCTTTCTTCGCACCAGTTTGCCAGGCAGTAAAACTGATTCAGAGATTCAACGGTATATGCACATGTACCTCCACATTCCTCCAAGATTTCAAGGATATCTTCTTTCTGCTTCAGCACTCCTGAGATCAGAAGTTTTTCCGGAGCGATACCAAGCACCCGGCAGATTCTGTATTCTCCCATTGAACAGACTTCGATCCGGTCTACGTATTTTTCCATCTTTCCTGTCAAAAATGGATTGGCTTTCATTGCAAAGCACAGATCCGCCGTATCCCAGAATTTCAACCGGAATGCAGTCAATGTTTCTTCTACCGCATCCAGATCATACACATACAGCGGCGTCGCATACTTTTTGACTCCTCTTTTCAGATCTTCCATTTCTATCATGTTCCTACCTCCAGTTCCATGAAATATCTTCTGTCGGTTTTTCCATTTTTATTTAGTGGGATTTTCTCTGTTTTCTGAATGCTGTGCGGAATCATGTAAGATTGGCAAAAACCTTTTTCAGATGTTCCCTGATTGGCTTCTGATCTGCTTCTCCAAGATAAAATGCTTTCAGTCTGTTTTTCCTGCGATCCAGTATACAGCAGCATTTTCTCACTCCTTCAACCTGCTCTATTCTTGCCTCGATCTCTTCCAATTCAATTCTGTGCCCCATATGCTTGATCTGAAAATCTTTTCTTCCTGCGAAATACAGATTTCCATCTGCACCACGATAACCCAAGTCTCCTGTCCGATAATAGCGGAAACTTTTTTCTCCTGCCTGCCAGATTTTAAAATGCTTATCCGTTTCCTCACGGTTTCTGTAATATCCCAGTGCCAGGGATTCCCCAGCCACACAGATTTCCCCCTTCTTTTCCGGCTCGGTAACAATCTGCATATTTTCATCCAGAAGAAATACCTTTCTTCCTTCAAATGGCATTCCTATCGGAAGCTTTTCCCCATCTTCATACACTCTTTCCACCGGATAATACGTACAGTTACATGTAATTTCTGTTGGTCCATACAAATTTACGAACTCTGTCCCAGGCAAAGCACACTGCCATATTCTGAGCAGTTTAACCGGCATGACTTCTCCACTGAAAAATATTTTCTTTATTTCCGTTGGAACTTTGTATCCAGCCCCTTAAGTACAGCAAGCATCCCAAGTGCCGATGCAGCCCAGATCAGCACAGTAACTTTTCTGTAACAGATATAGTCAAGCAAAAGTGACGGCGTAGAAAACAAGTGCCTGGGGATGATTACCAGCTCCGCTCCTGTGGCAAGAGATGTATAGATATCCTTTACAGATACATCAAAATCAAAAGGCGCCTGATTTCCGATTTTATCTCCAGATGAAAATCCAAAAGTTTCTATAAAATGTGTAATAAAATCAATCACTGCTCTGTGTGAAACAACTACACATTTGGGCTTTCCTGTCGAACCAGATGTAAAAATCCCGTATAAAATATCTTCTGCACTGCTTTCGCACCTTCTTACATCTAAAGCGTTCTGTGCCACAGGTACATCCAACATTTCACGTAGCAAATATATTTTCCCGTTATATTCTATTTTCCTTATATCTTCCTGCTGCGCCTCATCCAGAACAATCGTCAGCTCAGGTCTTAACACTTCGAAAATCTCCCGCATTCTCCCATCCGGCTGCGACGGATCGATCATCACATAAAAGTCACCCGCATACGCAGCTCCAAGCATCGCAGCCAGTGTAAATACACCTTTTTCCGCTACAATGGCAACCGGACTTCCTGCTTTTCCTTCCTTACACAAAAAGCTTCCTATTTTTCTGGCACATTCCTGCAACTCCCGCCAGGTGAAGCATATATTTTCGTCCTCCACCGCATAGCGTTCCGGATACTTCGAAACTGTTCCTTCCAGAAATTCCAATACATTTTTCATTCTGTATTCCTTTCCTGTTATGAATTTTATGTATTATGCATACTATAGAAGATATATCTTAAGACATTCTTAAAACAATTCTTAAAAAATATAAAATAAAGATAGAACATCCAATGTTACGGAATATTGTATTATTTGGTTCTCGTGCAAAAGGAAATAATACTGAACGAAGTGATATCGACATGGCTGTATATGGAGGAGATTTTGACGGTTTTTACTGGGATATCAAAGAAAAAATAAATTCTCTTCTGATGTTTGATATTATCCAGGCAGATTCCGCTATTTCAGATGATCTAAAACATGAAATCGAAAAGGACGGTGTCATAATCTATGAAAAAACTCGATAATTTTTCAAATTGCCTGGCAATATTAAAAGACGCTGATTCGAGACAGCTTTCTTCCAGCCTTTGCTTCATTGGAAGAAACTCTGAAGAATAAATTGAATGAAGTTGAAGAGGATTGGAATTAATGAAGAGGGGACTGAACAAGTCCCCTCTTCGATTCTCACAATATTCCTTATGTTTTCCCGGTTTCTCAAGCCGTATAGTCCTCTTCTTAAGAGAAATATTTCTCTTTAATGATCTCTACAGGCATTTCCTCACCTGTCCATAGTTTGAAGGAAGCAGCTCCCTGGTACAGCAGCATGTACATTCCATTACCAGTCTTGCATCCTGCTTCTTTTGCTTCACGAAGAAGTCTTGTCTCCTGCGGATTATAAATTACATCAAATACAAACAGATCTTTGTGGAACATGCTTGTATCTGTGATGATCGTTCTGTCTACGTTCGGTGCCATACCAACAGAAGTACCATTTACAAGAATTGTACTCTCTGCGATAGATGCACGCAGAACTTCCGGATCAGAAAAATCATGAAGCGTTACTTTACACTCTGTGCGCTCATTTAATTTGGCAACGATTTCTTCTGCTCTTCCAAAGAAATTATCTCTTACATTAAATACATTGATCTCAGCTACGCCGTCCAGTGCAGCCTGTACCAGAATTGCAGTGGCAGCTCCACCGGCGCCAAGAAGCGTCATCTTCTTTCCGATAATATCAACGCCGTCTTCTTTAACAGCTCTCATAAATCCAACACCATCTGTTGTGTATGCAGTCAGAACCCCATTGTCATTAACGATAGTATTACATGCTCCTGAAATCTCAGATGCAGGGGATACTTTATCTGCAAGCTTACACATAATGTTCTTGCCTGGCATGGTGATATTCCATCCTCTTGCTCCCATCGTACGAAGTCCCTGTACTGCCTCCGGCATTTTATCTTCCGGTACATCAAATGCAAGATATGTATAATCCAGTCCCAGCTGATCGCATGCTTCATTATGCATTTCCGGGGAAACACTGTGCGCGACCGGGCTTCCAAGTAAACATAATAATCCGGTGTGTCCTGTGATATGTTTTGACATAATCCATATTCCTTTCCGCGTATCAAGATTTGGCGATTGCTTCCCGCCTGAATATAAAAAATATTATACACGATTTAAAGTGATAAAGCAAAGACTATTTTTTATGTTTTAGCAGGAGGTTTGTCTGTACTTACAATAATGTTTTCAGTATACTCAAAACCCCGTCCTCTTCATAAGAAGGGCAGACTTTTTTGGCGGCTTTCTGTACTTCTTCCCTTGCATTTGCCACTGCATAGCTGACACCAGCACTTTTCAGCATCTCAATATCATTAATGTTATCCCCAAATGTACAGGTTTCTTCCGGAGTAATCCCCAGATATTCCTGTAAAAATGCAACGGCTGATTTTTTATCCGCACCGTGTGGTGTACAGTCCATCCATTCTTTACCAGCACATGCCATATTCACCTTGTCCTTCCAGTATGGTGTAAAGACAGGTGCGCATTTTTCTTCACAATGATCTGTGTTATATATGGCAATCTTCATAATCTGTTCGCCCGCAAAGTTTTCTGCCAGATCCGGTACTTCTCTGATGTCATATCCATAGGAATCCCGGAGCCATCGGAACATCGGTGTATTCGCGTTTTCCGCATAACTTCTGTTCGGACTGGAAATAAAATAATCACATCCCGGCATTTCCTTTTTGGCCATACGGGCCATGTTTTTCCATATCTCATCTGACAATGTATGCACCTCAGGATTTTTTCAGATGTACGGATCAGGGTCCCTCCATCTGAAATATAAGAAATGATATCTTTTACCGGAGCAAACAACTGCTTTTCACTGCTGTACTGCCTGCCGGAGCATGCTACAAAATGTATGCCCTTTTCTGTCAGTTTCCTTATTACATCCATATACTCCGGGTTAATATCCAAAGTTCCATCTTTTACAAGTGTTCCATCAATATCTGATACGATAAGCTTTATCATAAAAATTCTCCTCTTCTTTTCCTCATTACTCAAAAACTATTGCAATATGCTAAAATCCGGGCTATATATATAATCTTCCGGAATTGTTCTCTTTTTTTAACAGACCCGCCAGGTAAATCGGACAGTAAAAAATCTGATCTTTCATTTCAATGTTTTCATTACATAATACGATTGCCTGTTTGATCTCGTATGACTTATTCTGCATGACATTATTTAAAGCCGGATGTCTCATATAGTTTTTTCCGGATTTCACTTCTATCGGAAGCGGATATCCTTCATATTCTATCACAAAATCAAGCTCTCCCTGTTTTTTACTGTTAAAATAGTAAAGTTCAAAACCATGAGCGTAAAGTTCCTGTGCCACTGCATTTTCATAAATGGAGCCAAAATTGATATCCACTTCTTTATTCAGTATTCTGATCTGCAGACCATCGGCATACATTGCAGCCAGCAAACCTACATCTGATAAAAATAACTTGAACAGGTTTGTCGATTTTGACAGAAGCAACGGAATTTCCGGTTCCTGAACACAATAGGTTGGCAGTGCAACTCCAGCCTCCTTCAACCATATAAAACTATTTTCATATCTTGAAAACTTAAAATTTTCATTCAGATTTTTCAAAATAAATCGTTTATTTTTGCTGTTCAATTCGCTCGGAATCAGCTGAAAGATTTCTTCAAGATACAATTTGTGCTCCGGATCATATCGCGATATATCTTTCTTGTAAAGCTGAATGATTCCCTTCTGCACCTGCATGACTTCATTCAGATTGTTTGTATCTAAGTATCTCTGTACAGCAGCCGGCATTCCCCCCACAATCAGATACAATCGAAATAATTCCATCATTTTCTCATGAATCAATGGATCTATCGGCGTTCTTTCTTCAAAACATTTCTGCAGATTGTCCATTACTCTCTGTGAAACGCGATTTGCTCTGCAAAATTCAAAAAAATTCATCGGAAACATTTCATAAATGGACATATATCCTACTGGAATGGAACGAATATCCTTCAATTCTACTCCCAGAAGTGAACCACTTAAAATATATCGAAAGCTCCCTTCTTCCACAAGAAATTTAATCGCAGTAACAATTTCTTTGCATTCCTGCACCTCATCAAAAAATATCAAGGTCTTTCCTTTTTCCATTGGAACATCTGTTAACGCCGATATACGAAGCAAAATGTCTCTGCTGTCTGAAGCATTTTCAAAAAGTGTAACCGCTGATGGCATTTCAAGAAAGTTAATTTCTATGACATATGGGAAATTTTCTTTTGCAAATTCTCTGATACAGTATGTTTTGCCAACCTGTCTTGCCCCTGTTATCATTAACGCGGACTTTTTTTCTGTCTGAAAAAAATCCTTAATTTTTCTTCAATTTCCCTGTATAACATTGCTCTCACTCCCTTTTATTCAGGCTATTTTGCGCTTCCGCTACATATAGTATGCCACATTTCCAATTATATAACAATATTTTTGTCCGTTTTTCCAATGTTTTTTTGCTTATTTTGTCCGTTTTTTCTCAGCATTTTTAACGTTTTTGTCCGTTTTTTCCATAATAATAAAAAAACTGCACACCGTCGCGCAATGCGTCAGTGCACAGTCCTTTATAAGCTTATTCAGAATCGGTCTTTACTGATCAGATTCCAAGTTTTTCTTTCATGTAGTCTACCGGAGTATCTTTTCCAGTGTAAAGTTTGATTGCAATCAGAGCCTGGAACAGCATCATGCTCATACCATTGTAAACTCTTTCACATCCTGCTTCTTTGGCCTGCTTCATCATAACTGTTTCGCGTGGTGCATAAACTGTATCTGTTACGATCAGGTCTTTCTTGAAGAAAGAAGGATCCGGGATATTGGAAAGGTCTTCGAGTGGATGCATTCCTACACCTGTTGCATCACAGAACAGGTCTGCTGCATGCATTTTTTCTTTGAGGAGATCATGATCTGCAAGATCGTTCATTGTAGCTTTGCAGTTTGTGTTCTTGTTGATCAGGTCAACGATTTCTTCTCCACGGCTATAGAATTTATCTTTGATGTTGAAGATTTCAATCTCAGCGATTCCGTCAAGAGCTCCGCGTACTGCGATTGCTGTTGCAGCTCCGCCGGTTCCGATCAGGACCATCTTCATTCCTTTAAAATCAATGCCTTCTTCTTTGAGTCCCTGCCAGTATCCCATACCGTCAGTGTTGTAGCCTTTGAGTTTTCCTGTAACCTGTCCGTTTTCATCACGCATGTTTACAACTGTGTTGATGGCACCGCATAATTTGGCAGCTTCATCAACTTCGTCCAGATATTTGTGAACAACTGTTTTGTTCGGCATGGAGATGTTGGAACCAAGCATTTTAAGCGCACGGATACTCTGAACAGCATCTTTCAGGGAATCATTATCTACTTCAAATGCAAGCTGAATAACATCATCGCCGTTTTTGTCATATGCGAGGTTGTGAGTTGTCGGTGACTGTGTGTGACGGATCGGGTAAGCCATTAATCCTACTAATTCTGTATGTCCTGTAATGTTTGGCATGATTTTTTCCTCTTTTCTTTTAATGAAATTATATATATTCTGATACCAACGACTTGGACCTTTGCTCCCTTGGTATCATTTATTCAAGTGGCTCTAAGTGCAGATAACCCTGAGATTCAAGTACGTTCAGGATCGCACGACCTTCCATGGTACCTTCCATAATACGGCGGGCACGTACAGAATCACCAATTGTATATACATAAGTTTCTGTATCTTTAAATGCCTCTTCAAGTCCCGGAAGTACCGGATTGTTAGAACGCATTCCAAGGCAGTTGAAGCCAAGATCAAATTCCATATCCTTGATCTGACCATCCGGAAGTTTTACTGTGAATGCATTTTCTTTTACTTCCTGAAGTGCTGTGTTTACATATTCCTTAACACCATACTTATCGTGTGTCTCACGCATGGAACATTTAGTGATCGGATCTGCAAGCATACCGATCTGAGGAAGCATATCGATGATCGTACACTCTGCTCCGCGAGGTGCAAAATATTCAATCACGTCAAGTCCGACAGATCCACCGCCGACTACAACGACTTTTTTGCCCTGACAGGCTTCATCCGGGTATTTTCCTGCATTCAGGTTGTTGATCATATCAAAGATCGTAGCCACATTTCCGGCTTCGATGTTTTCTTTAAGGCCTTTGATCGGAGGTACAAGCGGTACGGAACCAGTTGCATTTACAACGATGTCCGGTTTGAATTGTTTTACTTTCTCAACAGTTGCCTCTGTGTTCAGGAAAACATAAAGATTTTTCAGTCTTGCTGCACGAGCTTCCAGATATTTCGGGAAATCTTTCATACGAGTCTTGCTCGGAAGATCCGAAATAAATGTGGAGAGACCTCCAAGGTGATCTTTCTTTTCCAGTACAAATACATTACAGCCAACTTCAGCTGCTGTACATGCAGCTTCCAGACCTGCAGTACCACCTCCTACAACTACGACGTTGCAGTTTTTGTTGACTTTGAGTGCTTTATAAATATCGCCTTCCGGTACAGCCGGGTTGACGGTACAACGGATCGGACGGTTTACGCCGATACGGTTTCCTGCACATCCAACATTACATGAAATACATTTACGAAGAATATCTTCTTCTCCGTTCTCGACTTTCTTAACCCAATTCGGCTCTGCAATCAGACCACGTCCCATTCCGACGATGTCCACATCCCCACTTTCGAGAACTTTCTCAACGATCTTCGGATCACGATAGTTACCGGCATTGATGACCGGTTTCTTAAATTTGTCTTTTACGGCTCTTGCCATATAGGATCTCCAGCCATCCGGAAGGAAGTTGGAGTCGATCTGGTACTGAAGAGATGGATTCAGGCCACAGGAAACATCATACATATCTACGAATTCATCCAGATATTCCAGATATTCCAGTGTATCTTCCAGAGTGTTTCCATCCGGTACTCTTTCTTCAGCAGAGATACGAACGATGATCGGGAACCATGGTCCTACATTTTTACGAACCTCTTCGAGTACCATACGTGGAAAACGAAGACGGTTTTCTACAGAACCTCCGAACTCGTCTGTTCTCTTATTATAATAAGGGGAGATGAACTGGCTCATCAGATAGGAATGTCCGCAGTGGATCTCGATTGCATCAAACCCAATTGCCTGGACACGCTTTGCAGCCTCTCCGTATTTTTTTACAGTTGTAAGGATTTCTTCTTTTGTCATCGGTCGCGGAACTTCTCCGCCTGCCTTTGTAGGGATATTGGAAGAAGAAACAGTTTCCATTCCGGTTCTTGCGGAAGAAGCAGATGCTCCGGCATGGTTTACCTGAATTGCTACAGTCGCACCATTTTTATGAAGGTTTTCTACGAGCTGATAATAACGTGGCATAAAACTGTCATGGTCGATACGGATCTGACTTGTACCATTAGAGCCTGCCGGATACTCGATGTTGGCATTCTCCAGAATGATAAGACCTGTGCCACCTTTTGCACGAAGTGAGTAGTAATTCATATGACGGTTACTCATCTCACCGCTTGTTTCACCGTAGTTGGTTCCCATCGGAGTCATTGCAATACGGTTTTTAATAGTCGTTCTTTTAATCGTAATTGGTTCAAAAATCTTTGGGTAATCACTCTTCATGAAATAATCTCCTATTCATAAATAATAAAATATGATATTCACATGAGTGGCAATCCTTTGTTTGTGACACAATTATCATAACTCTTTGTATTAAAAATTAACAATATCTTTCAGATAAATTTTTGATACGTTTTCGGTATCATTCGCATCTTCCGCCTGCTGCCCCTTCATATAATTAATAAAACGCTCTACAGCCGGCAGACGGTAACGGTCTTTCATCCAGAACATAAATACCTGACGATAGATCTGCAATCCCTTTAGTTTGTGGATATTGATGCCGTCTGCATTCAAAAGGATATCTGTCTGCGGCATCAGCGCAATCCCGAAATTTTCTTTTACCAGAGATACGATTGAATATTCATCCGGACATTCTACGATCGTACTCGGATGAATCTGATATTTATTGTATAAATGTTTTACATACGTTCCCATCCAGGATTCTTTCTCATAGCCAATCACCGGATAATGATTCATCTCTGAAAGTGGTATTTCCCGGATTCCTGCAAGCGGATGATCCTTTGGCGTAATGAGCACCAGTTCCTGTGCACTGAGCGGAAAAAACTCCATATCTTCTTTCTTAAGATATCCGCCAAATCCTATATCAAGTTCCCCGGTACGCACCTTTGCAGCGATCGCCGGTGTATGGTTCTGCCAGAAATTGAAGACCACATTCCTATTCTCTTCTTTATTCAGGAATTCTCTCACTTTATGCGGAATATAATGGCCCGCAAGCGGAAAAATATAACCAATATCAATTTTGCCGCCATCCGCAGAAAGCTCCTGCATTTTACCCACTGCCACATCGCAGTCTGCTGCGATCCGGTCTGCATGCTCCAGAAAAAGCTGTCCTGCCTTGGTCAGTGTCACTCCCCTGCCTTTTTTTTCAAATAAAGCTACCCCAAGTTCGCTTTCCAGTACTGCCATCGAGCGGCTCAGAGACGGTTGTGATATATAAAGTTCCTCTGCTGCCTGGTGATAATTTTCCAGTCTTGCCACTTTCTGAAAATACAGAATCTGATTTAGTGTCATTACCTTCTCCTCCTGTATAATATACCTCTTATTCTGCAGTATTACCCGTTACTGTTTGTACCATCTACAGCAACCTGATCTTTCCTATTTTCCTTCCTTATATAAATAGCTAAAATTTATCAGTTATTATACCATATTAATGCATTCAATGCATTAGTTTTCCACTTTAAAAGCATTAGACTACATGCATTGTTCCTGTTACAATACAATTAAATGTTATTTTTTTAACACAATGTAACCCGGCATTTCTGATGTTTGTGACAGAACAAAAAGAAAACCGAAGAAAACTACTGTTCACTCCGTTCAAAGTTACCCGTGAACAGTAACAGCACAATTACTTTAGGAAAAGGAGAATAACATGAACAAAAAATACCTGCCAAGTGCATTGATTTTGTACTTAAACTACTTCATCCACGGTGTTGGATGCTCTATTCTGGGACAGGCTGTTATCAAAGACGCTCTCGCTACCGCATGGGGCGTTGAGGCAATGGCGATCACAGCGATCTCTGCTGCTCTCGGTCTTGGACGACTGATCGCGCTTCCGTTTGCCGGTCCTCTTTCAGACAAACTTGGACGTCGCATTTCCACAGCAATCGGCAGTGCTTCCTATGCAATCTACCTGATCGGTCTTGCCCTTGCATTTAACGCAGGCACAAGCGGTGGTTACACGATTGCTTATGTATGTGCAATCCTTGGTGGTATCGCAAACTCATTCCTTGATACAGGTATCTACCCTGCAGTTTCCGAAATCATCTACAAAGCACCTGGTGTTGCAACCATGGGAATCAAATTCTTTATCGCAATCGCTCAGATGCTGCTTCCATTCGTACTTGGAGCAACCGTAGCTACAACTGCTGCAGGACTTACTTCCTACAACCGTCTGTTCTATGGATGTGGAATCATCTACCTTGTACTCTTCGTACTGGTATTCCTCTTCCCACTTCCAGACGCAGACCAGATGGCAGCAGGTAAAAAAGAAGGACTTATCGACAGCCTGAAACACACACACTTCTCCTTCGAATCCATCGCAATGATCCTGATCGGTTTCACATGCACAGGTACTTTCCAGCTGTGGCTGAACTGTGCACAGAACTTTGCAAAAGAAAATGTAGGCTGGGCTGACCCGTCTATCATGCAGACTTATTATTCCGCAGGAACACTGATCGCACTTGTTGTGACAGCACTCCTCACAAGAAAGATCAAAGATGTTCGTTTTATTGTAATCTATCCGGTTATCTGTCTTGCAACTCTGATCGTTGTTCTGACAGGTCAGAACCAGACACTGATGATCGCAGGTGCATTTATCATCGGATGGGCAGGCGCAGGTGGACTGCTCCAGATTGCTACCTCTGTATGTAACATGCTCTTCCCTAAGATCAAAGGTACGGTAACTGCTCTGGTTATGATCGCATCCTCTCTGTGTAACTACACGATCCTGACAGCAGCATCCAAAATGCAGCCATCTCAGGTTATGATCATGAACATCGTACTTACAGCAGTTGGTGTTGTACTTGGTCTGTTTGTAAACATCCGTTACAAAAAAATGGTTGAACTCGCAGAAGCTGAGAACTAAAATGAGAACCAGGGGCGAAAAGTCCAATAGCTGTTCATGCTTGCACGATAAGGCATCTGGACTTGGAACCCGTCGTAATCATTATATAATAGAAAGGAAACTCATCATGAATACAGTTAAAATCCGTGATATCGAAATCGGTGCAGGTGCACCGAAAATCATCGTTCCGATCGTTGGTATTACAAAAGAAGATATCATTGAAGAAGCAAAAACTTTTGATTCTATCCCGGTTGATGTTGTTGAGTGGCGTGTAGACTGGTTTGAAGGTGTTTTTGATTTTGCAAAGGTTGAAGATGTATTGAAAGACCTTCGTACAGTTCTTGGTAACATCCCACTTCTCATGACTTTCCGTACTTCCAAAGAAGGTGGAGAAAAAGCAATCGAGCCGGATGCTTATGCAGAACTCAACATCAAAGCAGCTCAGACCGGATATGTAGATCTCATTGACGTTGAGATCTTCACAGGTGATGAGATCGTTAAAAGATCATCGACGGAGCTCATGCAGCAGGTGTTAAGGTTATCGCTTCCAACCATGACTTCTTCAAAACTCCTGCTAAAGCAGACATCATCTATCGCCTCCGTAAGATGCAGGACATGAATGCAGATATTCCAAAGATTGCCGTTATGCCACAGAACAAAAAGGATGTTCTGACTCTTCTGGCTGCAACAGAGGAAATGGCAACAAATTATGCTGACAGACCGATCATTACCATGTCTATGGCAGGTACTGGCGTGATCAGTCGTCTCTGCGGTGAAGTATTTGGTTCTTCCATGACATTTGGTGCCGCTAAGAAAGCATCTGCACCGGGACAGATGGGAGTAAATGATCTGAATACAGTCCTTGGACTTCTTCACAATGCAATGTAACATACAAGAATGCCTCTGCATTCTTGCTGCGAGATGCGCGTCATGCAATGCATGACATACTTCTTCTGCGCATCTCTGCAATCCTGCCGGAGGCTATATCAGATGGGGGATTGACTCCCACCACTGATACTGATTTGTTGCTCGCCACCTACAGAGGTGGGAGTCATCTCACATCTGATATATTTACTTCTTGAAAACACCGGTATTTTTATTTAAAATAGAAATATCGGTGTTTTTATAACTGCAAAGCGTTGAACTGTTACAGTCACATTACCATCTATACTTATTTTAAGGGAGGTCCTTCATGAAAAAAATACTTCACTGGCTGGACGAGAATCTCGAAGAATTTATCCTGGTCATCTTCCTGATTGCCATGACACTGATCATGGGGATTCAGATATTCTGCAGATATGTTCTTGGAATGTCCCTGTCCTGGTCCGAAGAACTTACCAGATATCTCTTCATCTGGTGTGGATTCTTGAGTGTAAGCTACTGCAGCAAAAAATGCCTTTCTATTAAGATCGAGCAATTTGTCGCAATTTTTCCACGCCGCGGAAAAGCAATCTTCAAAGTAGTGAATCACACCTTCGAGCTGATCTTTTTTATTTACATGATTCCGTTTGCTTATTCTTATATGATGTCTTCTGTTCACAGCGGACAGCTTTCACCGGCATGCGGCATTCCGATGTACTATGTACAGGCCGCACCTCTGGTTTCTTTTGTACTGGTCGCATTCCGTGTCCTGCAGCGCTGGATCATTGAGTTCCGTGTTGCAAGAGGTGAAAATGTATTTGACCCGGCACATCCGGAACGCAATACCCCAGAATCCTTTATCCAGGCAAATGCAGAATCCCACAACGAACCTGCTCTGGAATCAGGAATCGATAACCGCATCAACACGATCAAAAATTCAAATGAGGAGGAACACTAAATGCCAGTTGTAGTTTTATTTATTATCTTTGTTGTCTTACTGGTCATCGCAGTTCCGGTATCCATCACCCTTGGAATCACATCTGTTCTTCCGTCTGTGTTTGATCCGTCCTTTACTGTTGGTGCCAAATATCTGATTCGTGCCATGTTTGGCGGTCTGGACTCCTTCCCGCTCCTGGCAGTTCCAATGTTTGTCCTTTCCGGTATCATCATGGCCAAGGGCGGTATTTCCAAAAAGCTGTTTGATGTTTTTGCCTATTTTCTTGGCAAATTCACTGCTGGTATGCCATGTGCCGTAATCGTCACCTGCCTTTTTTACGGTGCGATCTCCGGTTCTGCTCCGGCAACGGTTGCTGCTGTTGGAAGTATGACGATTCCAATCCTGTCCAATCTTGGTTATGATCTGACATTTTCTACTGCAATCGTTGCAGTGGCTGGTGGACTCGGTGTTATCATTCCGCCTAGTATTCCATTCATCATGTACGGCATGGCATCGGGTGCATCTGTCAGTGATCTGTTTCTTGCCGGAATTATCCCAGGACTCATGATCGGAGCCCTGCTCATGCTCTATGCGATCTATCACTGCAAACGCTACGGTGAAGACAAAGAAAAAATCCATGCAGAGGTACAGATGCTTCATGACAAAGGGCTTCTGAAAGTGCTCAAAGAAAGCTTCTTTGCACTGTTAAGCCCGGTCATCATTCTCGGATGTATCTACACAGGTGTTGCTTCTCCGACAGAAGCTGCTGTTATCTCCGTATTTTATGCCCTGATCATCAGTCTGTTCGTATACAAGAGCATTAAGCTCCGTGATATCTGGCCGATCCTTGTAGAAGCGATCCGTACTTTTACACCAATCCTGTTCATCCTGGCAGCCTCTACTGCCTTCTCCAGAGTACTGACTCTGATGCAGGTACCGCAGACCGTCAGCGAATTTATCCTGAACAATTTCCACAGTCCGGTTGCAATCCTGCTGATCATTAATCTCTTCCTACTGATCGTAGGAATGGTCATGGATACCACACCGGCAATCCTGATTCTGACACCGATCCTACTTCCGATCGTGCAGGCTATCGGTATGAATCCAATCCAATTTGGTGTAATCATGGTTGTCAACCTTGCCATCGGATTTGTAACTCCACCAATCGGAGTCAATCTGTTCGTTGCAAGTTCACTGACAGATGTGCCGGTTATGCAGATTGCAAAAAAAGCCCTGCCAATGATCGCATTTTTCCTGGCAGCGCTACTCCTGATCACTTTCATACCGGCAATCTCTATCGGAATCTTATAGGAGGAAAGACATGAAAAAATTTACTACATGCAATACATCCGATAAGAAAAAGCGTCACATCCTCCGTATGCTCCCGGTGCTGACTGCGGCTGGTGCTTTGAGCATTGCCCTTACAGGATGTGGTACTTCTTCTGAAGATGAAGTACAGCGTTATTCCTGGCCACTGGCAACCGCCAGCCCGGAAGACACTGTTACACAGATCTTTGCAGAAAAGTTTGCCGAGGAAGTCGCAGATTTAAGCGATGGCAAAATGAAGATCCAGGTATACGCGAACTCCACACTCGGTGGTGACCGCGACCTGCTTGAAACCTGCTCAGATGGAGATATCCCGTTTGTCGTGCAGAATACTGCACCTCAGGTTTCTTTCATGAGTGACCTGGCAGTCTTTGATCTTCCATGTGTTTTTGATTCTCTTGACGACTGTCGTAAGAAGATCGATGACCCGGAATTCTACAGCCTAATCAGTAATGTTTACACCGACGGCGGCTATCATCTTCTCGGTATGGCAGACCAGGGTTTCCGTGTCATGAGCACAAACAAAACAGTCAATAGCTTCGCAGATTTCAAAGGTCAGAAGATCCGTACTATGGAAAACAGTTATCATCTGGCATTCTGGAAAGCACTCGGTGCAAACCCGACTCCAATGAGTTTCAGTGAGGTTTATATCGGTCTTCAACAGCATACGATCGATGCGCAGGAAAATCCATATGAAGTTATCGTTTCCAACAACTTATATGAACAGCAGGATTATGTGGTCGAGACCAATCATCTTCCGCATCTGATCTCTCTGATCGTCAACGATGATTTCTTTAAGGATCTTCCGGAGAATGAACAGGATATCATGACAGAAGCCGCACAACTTGCAACAGAATATGCAAGAGAACAGTCCGATGCACGTATCGCAGATAAGATCGCAACGATTGAAGAAAGTGGCACACAGATCATTACATTGTCCGATGAGACACGTAAAGAGATCCGAGAAGCATCACAAGGAGTGTATGAAGCGATTCGCAAAGTGATTCAACCTGAAATATATAATGCATATATGGATAAAGAATAATATCAGCGATGAGATGTAAAATTACGTATCCTATCTGTTTTATACAGGCTGTTGAAAAAATCCGGATATACTAAGAAAAGAAAATCCTACAAAAAACGCCCCACAAAATGACAAACTCGCTGTCGCTCAAACAGTGTCATTTTGTGGGGCAAAGTAGTATTTTATTTCCTAAGTATATCTACGAATCTTTTCAAGGCCTGTACAACCCAGACAGGATACGTTTTTTATCCCTCATTCGTGGTAGTTATTCTTATGGGGGAGGACACGACGGGGCTCCGCCCCGGGATGCGGACAACGGCTGCGCCGTTAGCCATAGACTGGAGGCGCAGGCACGCTCCTCCAGTCTGATGATTCGTATGGCAGATATAAAAACATATCCCTTCGTATTTATCAGATCTTATGTTTTCTATCTGAAAATGCTTCAAAATAAAAAGCGTCTCCTATCTGATCTTCAGGACTTGAAAAGATCTGTTTAAAGTACTTAGAGAATAAAAGATCACTTTGCTCCAAAAAATGGCACTGTCTGAGCAACGCGAGTTTGCCATTTTTCGGAGCGTTTTTTGTAAGCTTTTCTTCTCTTAGTACTTCCAGATCTTTGAACCTGCCTGAAAGAGCAGATAGGAGACGCAATTTATTTAATCTTTCCAGATTCATGAAAAATCTGCAGCCATCAGAAGGGATATGTAATTTATATTATGACTACGATATCATCATTCTATTTTACATTCAGGTACACATCTTCCCGTGTATGGAACCCTCCATCTATGACCACTTCATCCATATTCTCTTTCGTCACAGCCACCGGCGTGATCTTATAATACGGAATCTCATATTCTCCATCATTGGTTGTCTCGGTAACAGGATATTCACAGTCAGCTGACCCGATATCCTCCCCATTTCCAAGCATCACCGCCAGTGTCGCCGCCGTAGATGCTTCCTGCTCGATCGGCTTATACACCGTCATGGTCTGGGTTCCTTCTACAATACGCTGGCATGCAGCCAGTTCTGCATCCTGTGCGACAACAGCGACCTGTCCGGCAAGGCGGTTTTCGGACAAAACTTTAACTACCTGACTTGCCAGATCGTCATTGCCACACATAACACCAACAATATCATCCGTCACTTCCAGCCCCTTGTTTACATGGGTTTCCGCTATTTCTGCAAGCCAGTTATCACAATAACCGGAGTAAACGATATTAAGCTTACTATCCACCAGTGCATCTTTAAATCCCTTCTCAACTTCCTCAACATTTTTATCTGTCGGTGATCCATAAATCGCAAAGATATTTCCGCCATCCGGGCAGGCTTTTTTCAGTGCCTCACCCATCAGTGTTCCAACCATCTCATTGTCGATCGTAATATACAGATCCGCATTTACATTGGGAATGATACGGTCATAGCAGATTACACAGATTCCTTTGCTTTTTGCTTCTTTTACCACATCATATAATGCATCGCCATCAATTGGTATAATAATGATCACGTCCATTTTTTTCTGGATGAAATACTCAATCTGAGAAATCTGTTCCTCCACTTCTCCTCCGGCCACCTGCACATTTACTTCTGCCCCAAGACTCTGCGCTGTAGACACAAACATATCACGGTCACGCAGCCATCGTTCAATTACAAAAGAATCAAAGCTAAGTCCAATCTGCAGTTTATCCTCTTCTGTTGTATGTGCTGTTTCCGTCTCCACACTCTGCTTTCCACATCCTGTAAGCATCAGTGCAAGCACTATCCCGATTATAAGAAAAATGCCTGTTTTCTTTTTCATTTTCCATACCTCGTTTTATATTCACTTGGTGTCATATCTGTCTGTTTCTTAAAGATCCTGCTGAAATAATTCGGATCTGTATAACCACTCCGGATCCCGGCTTCTTTAATACTGATATCCGGCTGAGCCAAAAATTCCTTAGCTTTTTCTATCCGCACCTTCGTCACATATTCAATAAAGTTTTCTCCGGTCTCTTCTTTAAAAATCTTGCTGAAGTAATAAGGCTGATATTTACAATGCCAGATACATCATCCAATGAGATGTCTTTATTATAATTCTCCTGGATATACAGCATCGCTTTCTTTGCAGCAGAATTGGACTGGTCTTCCTTCTGATCCCGGATTGCGCGGCAGGCATTCACCATCTTGTCCAGAAACCATTTTCGCAGTTCTTCATACCCTGTACATGCCATGGCTGCATCAAGATAATCGCGTCGATAGCTAAATCCATAATTGATCGCGCCTGCTTCAAATGCTTTTTTCTCACCCCAGATAATATATTCCAGGGTCTTCAGCCGGATGTTATTCATGTCGTCTGCATAATGTGCCACCATCCAATCAAAAAACACATTTATCTCCTGGATACATTCTTTTTCTTTTCCCTCTTCCAGATAACGGAAAATATTTTTTTCCATCTCTACCGGAAATTCCTCATCATACACACCATTCTGGGAAAGATCTTCGATATGTATCACACGGCTCTTGCTTCCATTCAATGCACGCAGTGCCTCACGATAAGAGCGCTCCATCTCCTGCATTTCCCGTACTCTTCCGATTCCGACACGAAATTTCGCTTCGATACGATCTTCTAATCGGGTAATCAGGCTTCGTGCCTGTTCAACCAGATCGATTCTTTCTTCATATGGATTCTCAGACAGTGCACACGGAACCACGATTGGAATACGATTGGACATGATCGATCCCACTGCACAGGAAAAAGAAGATTTTACGATATCTCTCAATTCCGCATAAAAGTCCTGTGCCTTAACATTCATTCCAACCGGGCTTACCAGCCTTCCATTCTCATAAGACTGTCCAAACTGAATGATCATAACATAGCCCTGTTTTTCCTCAATATCCAGAAGCTGTTGGTAATAGTCTGCCACCTGCATCTCCTGTTGGAAAAGAAGGCTTCCAACAAAACTGTTTTCTACGACCGGAATGACTGTTTCCAGTTTTTCCTGTATTCTCAGAGGTTACTTCGCTGATTTCTTTTTGTATCAACTTTTGCTGTGGCCTCTTCCACTGCTGCAATAATCTTGGCCTTTGAGATTGGCTTTGTCAGATATCGCTCGACTCCCAGATCAATTGCTTCTTTTGCATAATCGAATTTGTCATAGGCCGATACAACATAAAACAGAGCTGTTGTATTAAATTTTCTTATTTCTCGCATAGCCTGTATTCCATTAATACCAGGCATATGAATATCCATAAATACGATATCCGGATGAAAAGTCTCCGCGATCTCTGTTACGGCTCTTCCTGTTTTGGCAGTTTCCACGATACATGAATCCCCAAATGTACTGGATATAACATTCTTAAAGGCTTCCAGCATGATTCCTTCGTCATCTGCAACTAAAATTCGATACATTCTTCTGTCTCCCCTTTGTTATGCAATATTTCCACATTATTCTCATTCCAGTTCATCTTTATACACAGGAAGGATGATATGAACTCTGGTCCCTTTCCCTGGTCCGTCACTTTCAATCGTAAACAGATTTTCTTCTTTATAATACAGCTGTAGTCTGTCAATTACATTCCGAACAGCAATTCCCGTGGAAAAACGGTCTTCTTCATTCTGATCTGCGCGTCCGGCCATAACCCTGGCTATCATTTCTTCTGTCATTCCCGCACCATTGTCGCTTACTGTAACATCCAACATCTCACCATTTCGGTGAATTTCCATACGGATCCATCCCGTTTCCATACAGTCATGAATTCCATGCTGCACTGCATTTTCAACCAGTGGCTGCAGAATCATACTCGGAATACGAATATTATCAATACCTTCATCCACTTCCTTAATATAGGTGATATCTCCGGCAAAACGGACATTCAGGATATAAATGTAGTTATCTACCGCCCCAATCTCCTCCCAGAGCATGGCGTCTTCTTCCATCTTACGTACATTATAACGGAAAAAATCTGCCATCTTTTCAAGAAAAATTCCTGTATTATCCGCATCCCCCATCATGGCAAGCTGTGCACCTGCATTCAGACTGTTAAACAAAAAATGCGGATTGATCTGCGCCTGAAGGTATTTCAGCTGAGCCTCCTTCAGATGGGTTTCCATAAGAAGCTCCCGTTCCTTCATCTGTGCCTGACGTTCCATGCTTTCCTTAAGCTGCTCAATATTCTGCCGGATACTTTCCAGCATCTGGTTAAAACTTCGTGTTACAACACCAACCTCATCTTCAACAACTACCGGAAGCTGAGGTACATTTAAGTTACCCTTTGCAACTTCATGCGCTGTATTGGACAATGCTGTAAGTGGACGGATCATATTACGGACAAGAAGCGTTGTGACTGCAAGACCAAGTGCATATACAACCAGCATAACGAAAATACAGAGTTTATAGAGTACATTCATTGCCAAGAGCAGCAGCTGGTAATTTGCCGAGTTCGTTTTAAATCGTAAATTATTCAGCTTATAAATATAGACATTGATATATTCATAAAGCTCATTTTCATCTTCGTAGGAAGTTTTGTATTTTTCTACATTTCTTCCTCGTTTTGCCTGAACCGTCTCATTTGTCTGTTCCAGATAACTTTCTGACATTCTCCGGATATTTTTTTCCAGCATTTTCACTTCATTATCCAGATTTCGGTCATTCAGTTCTTCGATCAGATTCTTGTAATTCTGTTCATAACGATAATAATTTTCCAGAGCCTGTGTGCTCTTGGTATTTAAATATTCATAAACCGTACTCTCTACCTGCTCCAGCGATTCCGAGAGTTCATTCACAGCCGTATTACTGGAAAAGACTGCATCAATTCTTGTAACCGCTGTATGAATCTGCTTAAAGATAAACACATTGATTCCCAGCGCAAACACAAGAACCAGAAGCATAACTCCGCTCAGTCGGGTCTGTATAGAGTTTTTTACGGAAGATATCTCTTTTCCCTGTCTCATTTCTCATCCTCCGTCCTGTAATCCTTTGTATTCTCCTTTGTGATCACATGCTGGTTTACACTATAATAGTTATTACTATGTCCAAGTGACAGATACTCATCCAGTGCATTGACGCTGTATCGGCCAATCTCGTCCATATCCAGAGCAATCGCAGAAGAAATGATTTCCTTATCGATGGCATCCAGAATCACATCTGAATAGTAGAATCCGATCACTTTGACATTACCTACCTGGTTATAATCGATCAGTGCCTGATAAACACACTCTGTCACAACTTCGTCCATACATACCAGAACGTCAGGTAGATTTTCATCATTTACAAACATGTCACGTACAAATTCTTCTGTATCAAAATCTGCACTGCTGTCTACACAGTATTCCGTCAGGTCTACAGACTGGCCTGTTTTTTTCTGTGCCTCCAGTTCCTTTTTGACCTGCGAATAGACAAGATTCGTCTCCTGTGTCTTGGAACTGGATGTAGAAAGAAACATGACACTGGTAGTTTCCTGCGCTTTCAGCATGCCGCTGATCTGCTCTGTGTAAGCACTTCCCGTCTGATAACTGTTTAAGCCGACAAAACTGATCCTGCCTGTTGCAGTATCATCCGTCATAACCGTTACTACAGGGATTTTTTCCTTCAATGCTTCATTGATCAGATGCTGCTCTTCTTTACTTCCATCCGCTTCCAGAATGATTCCATCCACCTGGGAAGCAATTCCGATTTTCAGACAGTCTGCCTGAGAATAGCCGTTCATCTGTTCAGGAGAAAGAAGTTCTACATACGCATCTTTCTCTTCTGCTTCCTTGGATGCACTCTCATAAACCGATTGCCACATACCAGTATCTTTATCATTGGAGATCATCAGATAATGTCTCTGATAGCTTGCCGCATGCTCCCCTTCTCCAAGCTCTACTCTGTCCAGACTTTTCTGAAAATAAATCCAGATACCGGAAAGAAAAAAGATGCAGCCTGCCAGGATGCAAAAAACTGTCAGTGTAAATTTCTTCATAGCTTTCATTCTTTCTGTTTATTTTTACCAGATATCAGTGTAACATATTCCACTCCATAGTGCAAAAGTGTTGTTGTCCATTTCATATCCAGTTATAAAAAGGGCCATTGCGTCACACGCAATGACCCTCGTCATTCATTTTATTGATTTGTTATCTGCTTCTATCATCCATTCTTTCTGTTGGATAATACATCGAATACTACTGCGATCAGAAGTACGGCACCTTTTACTACATACTGCCAGGAATCACCGATACCCATGATTGACATACCCATGTTGATAACACCAAGGAGAAGTGCACCGATTACAACACCACCTACAGTACCGCTGCCGCCGTATGCGGAAGCACCACCGATGAAACAGGAGCCGATTGCATCCATCTCGAAGGAAGTACCTGTGCTACCATTTACAGAACCTACACGTGCTGCACAGAGAAGACCTGCAAGACCTGCAAGAAGTCCCATGTTTACATATGCAATGAAGTAAACTTTGTTTGTATCAATACCGGAAAGCTGTGTAGCTTTCTCATTACCACCAATTGCGTAGAAGTAACGTCCAAATGCTGTTTTGGATGTAATAAAGTTGTAGATCAGGCAGATTGCAACTACCCAGATGAACATTACGGAGATACCTTTGTACTGGAACAGTTTGTAGCAGTACCAGAGGATAACTACTGCGATGATAACAGCTTTGCTGTAATCAGAAAATGCTGTATTCTGACGATATCCTCTTTTTGCTTTGTTTGCTCTGGAACGAACTACACTGAAGATTACATATACAGCAACAACAATACCAACGATCAGTGCTGAATAGTTTGCAGTGTCATCCAGTCCAGGAATATTAATATAAGAAGTAAATACTTTCAGGAAATCTTTGTTCTGGATAGAAACAGTTTTGTTGTCCAGAATCAGACGTCCAAATCCACGGAAGATGAACATACCAGCAAGCGTTGTGATGAATGGAGGGATACGTTTGTAACCGATCCAGTAACCCTGCCAGATACCTACCAGAAGACCAACAACCAGGCAGATGATGATGGTCAGATATGGGTTCATTCCCTTGTTGCTGATAAGTACTGCTGCAAGACCGCCAACCAGGCAGATTACAGCACCAACAGAAAGGTCGATGTTACCACCTGTCAGGATACATAATAACATACCACAGGCAAGAACGAGAACATAACCATTCTGAAGCATTAAGTTTGACATGTTCTGTGCATACAGGAGTCTTCCGTTTGTCAATCCACAGAACAGGATAAATACGATCACCAGTGCAATGACCATTGTATATTTTCTTAAGAAATCTTTTACATTAAATTTCATTTTTTTACCCCTTTCCCAGTAACTGTTCAGTCACTATTTCTTATTTTTTATTCTGTTCCTGCATGATCGAAGCCATGATACGTTCCTGAGTTGCCTCTTCCGCTGTAAATTCACCAGCCAGACGGCCTTCACTCATAACATAGATTCGGTCACACATACCGAGAAGTTCCGGCATTTCAGAAGAAATCATAATGACTGATTTTCCATCTTCTACCATCTTGTTGATCAGGCAGTAGATATCATATTTTGCACCTACATCGATACCTCGTGTAGGTTCATCCAGAATCAGGATATCCGGTTCTGTAAACATCCACTTACCAAGCAGAGCTTTCTGCTGGTTACCACCGGAAAGGTTACCGATTTTCTGCTCATTGGAAGGAGTCTTGGTTCCCATTTCCTTTGTCATCTCATCTGCCAGATGAACTTCCATATCTGTATTGACGACACCTTTCTCACAGACTTTGGAAAGTCTGGCAAGTGTTGTATTAAATCGAATGGATTCTCCGAGAATCAGTCCGTTTGTCTTACGGTCTTCTGTTACATATGCAAGACCATGACGGATCGCATCGTGCGGATTCTTGAGATTTACTTTTTCTCCCTTGATATAAAGTTCACCGGAAATATTGGATCCGTAGCTCTTGCCAAATACAGACATTGCAAATTCTGTACGTCCTGCACCCTGCAGTCCTGAGAAACCGACAACCTCACCTTTATGTACCTTACAGTTAATTTTATTATCTACGATCTTCTCGGGATAGAGTGGATGATGAACGGTCCAGTCTTTTACTTCCAGCATAACCTCTTTGCTGACATTATGTTTTCTGGTAGGATAACGGTCATCCATAGAACGGCCAACCATACCTTTGATGATACGGTCTTCACTTAAATCATCTACACCCTTGGTCAGTGTCTCGATCGTTGTACCATCTCGGATGATCGTACAGCGGTCTGCACAGTAGATGATCTCATTCAGTTTATGAGTGATGATGATAGAGGTCAGTCCGTTCTTCTTGAATTCCATCAGAAGATCCAGAAGCATCTTTGCATCTTCATCATTCAGAGATGAAGTAGGCTCATCCAGGATCAGAAGTTTAACCTTCTTAGAGAATGCCTTTGCGATCTCTACCAGCTGCTGTTTACCTGTTCCGATATCTTTGATCAGTGTCTGTGCAGATTCATGGAGTCCAACCTGTGCCATGTGTTTTTCTGCTTCACTGTATGTTCTGTCCCAGTCAATGCTGCCGCTTTTATTTTTAATCTCGTTTCCGAGAAACATATTCTCGCCAATAGAAAGTAACGGAATCAGCGCAAGTTCCTGATGGATGATAACGATTCCTTTCGCTTCACTGTCGTTCAGGTTTTTAAACTTGCATTCCTCACCTTCATAGGTAACTGTACCTGTATAACTTCCATATGGATACTGACCACTTAAAACGTTCATCAGTGTGGATTTTCCCGCACCGTTTTCACCGATCAGCGCGTGAATCTCTCCTCGCTGGACTTCAAGATTTACATTGTCCAGAGCTTTGACACCGGGGAACTCTTTTGTAATGTGATCCATTACTAAAATATTGTCTGCCAAAATGGCGCCCCCTTTCAAAAAACCGGGCGGGGCTCTTCACCCCGCCCTAAAATTTCAAATTACATGTTTTATTGGTTACTTAAGCAATTTTTTCTGCTTACTGTGCTGGATGAAGATATCCGTCATCGTCCTGTGTATAGTATCCTGTGTCAACCAGTTCTTCTTTCATGTTGTCTTTTGTTACAACTGTAGGAACCAGAAGGAATGATGGGCATTTATGTCCTTCAGATGTTTCATAGGATTCTGTATCATATGCACAATCGAAATCCCATTTGGAGTTTGTGATCAGAGAATCATCAATTGTGTCACCTTTCAGCATTGCTTCTGCAAGGTCAAGAGTAACAACTGCTTCGTTTGCAACTGCTTTGTAAACTGTCATGGACTGTTTTCCATCTACGATGTTTGCAAGGTTAGCTTCGTCACCATCCTGTCCTGTGATCAGAACGTCGTTTTTGCCTGCATAGTCAGATTCGATAGCCTGTGTAACACCAAGTGCTGTAGAGTCATTGGAGCAAAGAGCTACATCAAGCTGTGTTCCGTCTGCATAGTAAGAAGCGAGGATGTTCTGCATTCTTTCCAGAGCTGTCTGTGTATCCCATGCTGCTGTTGCTACGGAATCGAAATCAGTCTGTCCGGAAACTACATTCAGTGTGCCTGCATCCAGATACGGTTTCAGAGTGTCATAAGCACCGTTGAAGAAGTATCCTGCATTGTTATCTGCCGGGTCACCTGCTGTGAACTCGATGTTATATGTTTTATCACCTGCATTGTCAAGATCCAGAGTATCGATTACGTACTGGCCCTGCAGAGTACCTACTGTATAGTTATCGAAGGAGATATAATAGGAAACTGCATCGGATTTGATCAGACGGTCATAAGCGATAACCGGGATTCCTGCATCTGCTGCTTCATCCATAACTGTATTAAGTGCTTCACCATCGATAGCTGCAATTACCAGGAGGTTAACTCCATCGGAGATCAGGTTCTGGATATCATTTACCTGACGGTCTGTTTCGTTATCGGAGTATGTCAGCTCTACATCATATCCAGCTGCTTTAAACTGTTCTTCCAGATAAGAACCATCTCTGTTCCAACGTTCCAGAGACTGTGTTGGCATTGAGATACCAATCTTTCCGCCTTCAGCTGCTGCATCATCTGCAAGTACCGGAACTGCACAAGATGTGATTGCCATTGTTGCTGCCATCGCTAAAACTAATTTTTTCTTCATAAAAGAAACCTCCCATTTTTGTTTGCTCTTTAGCTATTTCGTATAGCTTTTTGATGAAATTATAATACCATATGGATATATTAAACAAAATGGACTGTTTTTTGATATATCTTTCAATTTTTGTGATAAAAAAACATCCAGATGGCATGCATCTGGACATTTTCGATATGTTCATTAAAAAAACAATAATTTTGTGCTATTGACAGGTTGCTGTTCACTTCGCTCATCCTATTCTTCTGCGTCAAGTGCACGGATTCTCTGAACAAGTTCTTCACAGATTTCCAGTTTATCCTTACCGTCTGTCTCGATCACAATATCAGCTGCTGCCTGGTATTTCTCACGACGTTTTTCCATCAGGCCTGCAATAAAGTCAACGTTCTTGTTGCCTTCCAGAAGTGGTCTGTCGTGATTATCTTTGACACGGCTTAAGATCGTCTCCGGTTTGGCTGTCAGAAGGACAACGCGTCCATTCTTCTTCATTTCGACTACATTGCGTTCTCTCATCGGCACACCACCGCCACAGGAAATAACTACATTGGTCTTGGACTGCATTTCTATAAGAAGTTCTGTCTCCAGATTACGGAAATACTCTTCTCCATATGTCTCAAAAATATCAGAAATGGACATTCCCTCTCTCTCGGCAATGATCTGGTCCATCTCTACAACTTCCATTGCGAATACTGTCCGCAGGAAATCAGAAATCGTAGATTTACCTGCACCCATGAAACCGATCAGTACAATATTGTAATCAAACAATTTACGTGCCTGGATTCTCTTACTGTTTCTGGTAATTTCTTCAAAAACAGCAGTCACTTCATCTTTATGGCGTCTGCCTTCCATTCTGCGGTTCAGCCATTCTCTCTGTTTTGCTTCCTGCTCCGGCTGAAGGATCGGAATATCATTTGCTTCTTTGTAAGCCATGATATCTTCTACGATTCTGTTACGCATAAGTAATGCATCCAGCACGATCTCATCACACTGTCCAAGGCTCTCTCGAAGTACTTCCAACTGATTCATATGTATCGTTCCCTCTCTTATAAACAAATTTATCGCTGTGAACACTTTATATTCCCTTTGTTCACTGCATCACTATTTGCTCATTATAACAGTTATTTAGCACGTTAACAATATAAAGTGGGAACTTTTTTTATTACTCCGCATTTTAAGTGCCTCACCCATCGGTACTTTCCGGATTTTTCTGTATTCCAGAAGTGCAACCACTGCATATGTCACAAGCCCGATCACAAACATCTGTACATAAATCATCGGGTCAATCCAGAGCGCGATCCATCCGGAGATACTCTGCAGCATCATTTCCCTGAATAGAACTTCCATGATCGTAGTCTCAATTGGCAGGCTGATCAGAAGGCACAAAACAATCACGATCGACGTAGACAAGATGTATAGCCTGCTGATCTCACCATTGGTATAACCAAGAATCTTCGTCATCGAAATCGACTGTGCATTTTTTTCAATTATGATCTTAGAGAGAAGATATATCAGGATCATATAGATTGCAACTGCAAATAAATTTACCATCCCCATCATACTTCCCATAGAAACACTCAGCTGTCTGCTGATCTTGGTCAGTGCATCCAGATCAATCACAGAACCGATGTAGCTGCTGTCGATATCTGTAATCTCTGAATTGCTGAAATATCCGCTGAAATAATCATCACCCAGATCAAAGGTCTGATTCAATTCCTCCTGTGGCATGAAAATACAAAGACTGCCATTATAATCATAAATTCCACTGATTTTAAAAGTATACTCGTCATCCTCATATTTTTCTTTGAGTGTGATCGAATCTCCCGGTTTCAGCAGAAATTTATCTGCATACGCTTTTGAAATATACACGCCATCTGAAAAATCCACATCAATGTACTTGCTGTCATCGTGAACTCCATAGAGTGTTACTTCTTCACTTTTGTATTTGGTCGGAAGTGTATTCAATGAGTAAGCACTGAATTCTTCTGCGTCTTCATTATCTGTTTCTGCGTCATGTGCAAACAGCAGCATATCCAGCATACTTTCAAGCTTATTACTGCCACCCATCACACTTACCGGCATTGAAAGCATATACTGATATTTTGCCAGCATATTGTTCTGGATCTCCAGCTGGTAATGATCCAGTGCGAACGGGAGCAGAAGGCCAAACATCAGAAGCAGATTTGCAAATATGATCCCCACAAAAAGGACAAGATAATTGCTGATATTCTGAAAGATCACGCGCAGGCGGAATCTGTGAAAAATTTTCATTCGCGGACTGAGATAAACCGCACGTCTCTGCTTTCTAGAAGAAAGATCTCTTCGCAGAAATTTTAAGCGGCGACAGCTTCAGCTTATGATGCAGAACCGCATAGTTAACTACAAACATAATTATTGCCGGAACTACTGTCGTCATAAGAAAAGCTTCTGCATTCCAGATTGTCACATAAGTCGGCAGGCTGTAACTTCCATAATACATACCGGCACATACATCCTTAAATGCCGTATAACCTAAAATATTACCGATTAGCGCGCCCACCAGCGTTACGATCACCGGAAGAGTCATATAATGCCGGATCAGCTCATTTTTTGTATAGCCGGATGCCCGAAGCGTTCCGATGACACCAGCTTCTTTTGCAATCGTATTACTGGTCGTGATGCCAAATACAAAAGCCATGATCACGATGATGATATAGAGAAGCATGATCATCATTGCCTTGTCACTTCCCATATCATCTCCAGTAAATATAATCGCCTGATTCTGATATTGCGGCACAAAATTTTCCAAAGTGACAACTTTTCCCATTGCCTTCATCAGATCTTCCGAAACATTCTTTTCCTCGAGTTCTGTCTGCGGTTTTTCATTGTAGGTCCATGCATAATTATATTGCAGCTTATCCTGATCCAGAGAATCAAATTCTTCATCCGTCACTACACCTACTCCAAACTTTACAGCATCAAACATAGAATCGTTATTACTCTGAAACAAACAGCTGTAATCTGATAACGCAACCAGCCCGGTGATCGTCCAGGACTTTGTCCCATCATCCAGAGTATCTCCAGTCTTCAGTGAATTATTATCTGCGTACATACGGTCAATTGCAATCTCACCGGTTTCTGACGGTAATTCTCCGTCCATCAGGCATACTTTATCCACCTCTGTACGATTCTTGAAAAAGCGCATTGTGCTTCCATTTGAAAGAGAATCTTCTATATAATAGTTTTCATAGATTTTGACACCTTCCTCTTCAATTGCCTCGCGCTGACCTCGATACAGACGCTCTCCGGTACGAAAATTTCCATCTTCAATATTGTATTTTTCAAATCCTTCATCGTATGCCTGGATCATGCTTCCATCTGCAACCAGAAATCCGGACACCATACCGATCGTCGCAACCATCAAGATGAATACAACCAGATATTTTCCAATCTCCCCTTTCAGTTCACGGGGAATTCTTTTTCTCAGAGGACTTTTCATAGCACCGCCCCCTTACCAGTCAAGATCCATCGCAGGAATCTTATGCTCGTTCTGATAGTTTTTACGGATCATTCCATCTCGAAGTTTTACCACACGATCTGCCATGTCCTTGATCGCATCATTATGTGTTACCATGATCACCGTATTTCCGTATTTCTGGTTCACTGTTTCGATCAATTTCAGAATTTCCTTGGAAGTATTGTAATCCAATGCACCGGTCGGCTCATCACAGAGTAGAATATCCGGATTTTTTACAATTGCACGCCCAATCGCAGTTCTCTGCTGCTGTCCGCCGGAAAGCTGATTCGGAAGTTTCCTCTGATGCTCAAAAAGACCAAGTGTATGCAGAAGCTCATCCACATCCAGTGCCCGGTCACTTAAATAAGCACCAACCTCAATATTCTCCCTCACAGTCAGATTCGGAATCAGGTTGTACATCTGAAAGATATAGCCAAGATGTTTCCGTCTGTACTGAGAAAGTTTCTTTTCTTTCATATCAGCCAGCTTTTCGCCTTCGATAGAAATACTTCCACCATCTGCGCTCTCGATTCCACCGATAATATTCAGCAAGGTGGATTTACCGGAGCCCGATGGCCCCAGAAGTACACAGAATTCCCCTTTTTCAATATCCAGGTCCAGCCCTTTCAGAACATCTACTTTGCTGTCCCCGGTGCCGAATGATTTCTTAATATCCCGAATTTCCAAAAACATAAGTTTCTCCTTTTCATACCTTTGCCAACCTTATCGGTTAGTTGTATCTATACTTATGTTAGTTTAGGCTATCCATTTTGTCAAGAAAATTTGCTTCTTCTAACTATTTTCGAAAAAAAAATCCGGCCCTGCACAAAGCAAAGCCAGAACTTTTTCTACATTATAAATTCCATTATTCTCTCTACAATAAATACCGCTGCACACGCGAACAACGCAACCGTAAGAAGACTCTTTTCACGATATGCCACGATCAGTGCTACAATGAGTCCCGCCGCACCGGAAATGATCCCGCCTGCCGTTGCTGTCAGGATTGCCGGAAATGTCATAGCTGCAAGACATGCATATGGCACATAGTACAGAAAGGATTTTACAAACGGACTGGTGATCTCCCTTTTGAAAAGGACCAGTGGAAGCATACGAATCAGATATGTTACACCTGCCATCACCAGAATATACAGATATATATTCGGTTTCATCTCAGTTTGCTGCCTCCTTTTCCTCTGTTTCTTTTCCTCAACCGGGCAGAAATGTGCTGCCAACCCTGCTACCAGCAATGTCGTGATAATGATCACAAATCCGGTAGAAACTTTATTCAGTACCGGAACCACTGCAAATAACGTACTCACAGCCATCGCTCCGATCACTACGCCAAGAACAGCTCGATTTTTCTTTGCCGGTGGAATGATCACCGCAAGAAACATTCCATAGATTGCCACACTCAATGCACTTACCAAGAAATCTGGAAGCAGGCTTCCAGAAACAGCTCCTGCCAGTGTTCCCAGTGTCCATCCCGGAATCGCGACACACATTACACCATAATTATACCACGGACTGATCCTTCCCTCCTGACTTGCACTGACACCAAAAATCTCATCTGTCACACCAAACGCAACCGCAAGTCTGTGTCCATTGGAAACACCTTTTTCCAGTTTCTGTGACAGAGAAAAAGACATCAGACAGTATCTTAAGTTGATAACCAGCTGCGTCAGTGCCATCTCCCACAGCGAACCACCGGCTGCAATGATTCCAATACCTGCAAACTGTCCTGCCGAGGTAAGATTTGTCAGTGAGATCAGAACTGCCTGCCATGCAGTCAGACCTGACTGAATAGCCATGATCCCAAAGGTAAAGGATACCGCAAAGTATCCCAGGCCAATCGGAATTCCATCCTGAAGGCCTTTCCCAAAGCTTGTTTTATTCATGCCTGTATCAGTCCTCCAGTGAATTCAGTACACGGAATCCATTATTGCTCAGTACATTCTCTGTCACAAATACATCATCTGTCTGAAGGATCATGATCGGAAGGCTGTTTTCTCTATGATAGGATGTATAAATATAATCCAGATTCACATTACAGTTGCCAAGGACCTGCAGTACGGTATTCAGTCCGCCCACTTCATCTTTCAGGTCTACAGCAATGACCTCTGTCACACGATTCATATATCCATTCTCACTCAGAAGTTTCTCTGCTTCATCTGCCTGGTTTGTTATCATACGAAAAAGAGCAAACTCCGGTGCATCAAAGCATGCAAATCCATAAATATCAATTCCTGCTTCTGCCAGAAGTTCGGTGACTTTCTGAAGACTTCCTGCTTTATTTTCAATAAATACAATGTTCTGTTTGATCATTTTCTCTCTCCTCGTCCTGTGCATAAATAAATTAAAACTTGCATATTATACCAACTTTATCCATTATACTCACGTTTTTTTCAAATGTAAACCTTTGCAGTGGACAAAAAAATCCTGCGGAAATGTTCTGTACGTTTTCTTTCTGTACACCAAACCCTTCCACAGGACTCTTTTCAGTAGAACTTATCCACCTGTATTCTTTTAATCTAACTCTTCATCCACATATTTCTGAATATTGGATGCATTTACATATTTCTTCAGATGTTCTCCATCCGTAATGACCAGTGTCGGTGCCTGCATAATGCCAAACTGACGTGCCATATCCGGATTCTTCTCTGCATCAATGATCTCCAGATCTTCACCTTCCAGCATCTTCTTTGCCATGCGGCAGTTTGGACAGGTGTTGGTTGTAAACAGATATTTATGTGTTTCTACCGGCTCGATCTTGACATCATCATCTGTCACTGTAACCATACTGGTATGGACTTTCTTAAGTTTGGAGTGAAGCACATCATACAATGTACGGTTCTTGTACTCCTGCGCTTTTCCATCATTCCAGTTCTGTACCGGACGGTAATATCCGGTAATTCGACTGTAAACCTCTGCTTTCTTTCCACATTTCGGACAGGTAAAGTGCTCACCACTTAAATATCCATGTTCCTTACATACGGAGTAAGTAGGTGAGATCGTATAGTATGGAAGTTTATAGTTCTCGGCAATCTTGCGTACCAGAGATGCAGCAGCCTTCCAGTCCGGAAGTTTTTCACCGAGGAATGCATGGAATACGGTACCAGATGTATAAAGAGTCTGCAGTTCATCCTGAATATCCAGTGCATCAAAAATATCTGAGCTGTACTCTACCGGCAGATGAGAACTGTTGGTATAGTACGGAGTATCTCCTTTGCTTCCGGCTGTACGGATATCCGGCCAGCGCTTACGGTCATGTTTTGCAAGACGATATGCCGTAGATTCTGCCGGAGTCGCCTCCAGATTAAACAGTTCACCCGGATATTCTTCCTGATAATCAGAAAGACGGTTGCGCATGTGTGTAAGAACCTCTTTTGTAAATTTCTGTGTACGCGGATCGCTCATGTCACAGCCAAGCCATTTCGCATTCAGACCGGCTTCATTCATGCCTACCAGACCAATGGTCGAAAAATGATTGTCAAAGCTTCCAAGGTATCTCTTCGTGTACGGATAAAGACCTTCATTCAGAAGTTTTGTAATAACCTCTCTCTTGATATGCAGTGATCTTGCAGAAATATCCATCAGACGATCCAGTCTTCTGTAGAATTCTTCCGGTGTCTTGGACTGATATGCGATACGTGGCATGTTGATCGTAACAACACCTACCGAACCGGTACTTTCACCGGATCCGAAGAATCCGCCACTCTTCTTACGCAGTTCACGAAGATCCAGACGCAGACGACAGCACATGCTTCGAATATCACTTGGTTTCATATCACTGTTGATATAATTTGAAAAATATGGAGTTCCATATTTGGAAGTCATCTCAAACAGCAGACGATTGTTCTCTGTATCGGACCAGTCGAACTCTTTTGTGATAGAATATGTCGGGATTGGATACTGGAACCCACGTCCATTGGCATCTCCCTCGATCATCGTCTCAATAAAAGCCTTATTGACCATGTCCATTTCTTTTTTGCAGTCTTTGTATTTGAAATCCATATCTTTGCCGCCAACGATCGCAGGAAGCTCTGCAAGATCATCCGGAACCGTCCAATCCAGTGTGATATTGGAAAACGGTGCCTGTGTTCCCCAACGGCTTGGTGTATTCACGCCATAAATGAAAGATTCAATACATTTCTTAACTTCCGGATAACTCAGGTTGTCCACCTTGACAAAAGGTGCCAGATACGTATCAAAAGAAGAAAATGCCTGCGCACCAGCCCATTCATTCTGCATGATTCCAAGGAAATTCACCATCTGATTACAAAGGACACTCAGGTGCTTTGCCGGCGCGGATGTAATCTTGCCTTCGATGCCACCCAGCCCTTCTTTGATAAGCTGTTTCAATGACCATCCTGCACAGTAACCGGTCAGCATGGACAGATCATGAATATGGATATCCGCATTTCTGTGTGCATCTGCGATCTCATTGTCATAAATCTCGGATAACCAGTAATTGGCTGTAACTGCACCGGAATTGCTCAGGATCAGACCACCTACCGAATATGTGACAGTAGAGTTCTCTTTTACTCGCCAATCCTCGACCTTCACATAACTGTCCACGATCTCTTTGTAATCCAGAATCGTGGATTTCATATTACGGATCTTTTCCCTCTGTTTACGATAGAGGATATATGCCTTGGCAACATCACTGTATCCGGCCTGGATCAGAACATTCTCCACACTGTCCTGAATATCTTCTACGGTTACCTTCCCATCCTGGATCTTATTCTGGAAATCTGCAGTAACACGAAGGGCCAAAAGGTCGATCATATCTTTACTGTAGTTTTTTTCTTTTGCATCAAATGCTTTATCAATAGCTGATGTAATCTTTGCCATCTGAAATTCAGCAATTTCACCATCACGTTTTACTACCTGAAACATGTTATACATTCCTCCCTCTACTGCTTGCACCTGTATTATATACGGTCATATTCATACCGTGAATTACATGCTGCAGATTGCTGTTTTCTCCGTTCACAGCAACCGTGTAGAACCTATTGTAGCAGACTCTTATCTATACGTCAATAGACAAAAACACCATATATTGTGCCGATAATGCAAGTGCACAACTATATGGTGTTGTCCAATATTCCCGTTTTTCCTTTATTTACGGGACTTTGGCATTACTGAAACAAAGATTTCTGCAGGTACTCTCGCCTTTACAAAAATTCCATCTTCCCGATATTCTTCAGAAAGCAGACTTCCGTACTCCCGGATGATCTGAATCTTACCAGCCTCTTTGTAAGTATATAATTCTTCCAGATAAATCTGGCTCTCTGCGAGGAGTTTTGCCAGAACATCTTTAAGTTCCTCCAGGCCCTCTCCTGTACGGGCAGAACATTTGACTGTATAATCCGCCCGAAAATCCCGAAGCGATTCTCCCTGCACCTGATCCTGCTTATTCAGGAGTGTAATGATCTTTTTACCTGTCGCTCCCAGCTCTCGAAGTGTCTCATACACCGTATGCATCTGAAGCTCTGCCTGCGGATTGGAAGCATCTACCACATGAATGATATAATCTGCATACTTAGCCTCTTCCAGCGTACTTTTAAACGCTTCTACCAGATGATGTGGCAGCTTGCGGATAAATCCTACAGTATCTGTCAGAAGGATCTGCTGCCCATCTTTGAGTTCCAATACACGCGTTGTCGGATCCAATGTTGCGAACAGCTTATCTTCTGCCAGAATGCCGGCTCCTGTCAGTGTATTCAAAAGCGTTGATTTTCCTGCATTTGTATAGCCTACGATCGCCGCTGTCTTCAGATTTCCTCTGGTTCTCTTGCCTCTGATCAGTTCACGGTGTTTCTCTACCTGCGCAAGTTCTGCTTTCAGAGCAGATATTCTGGTACGGATCAGACGTCTGTCTGTTTCCAGTTTTTTCTCACCCGGTCCTCTTGTTCCGATACCACCGCCAAGTCTGGAAAGAGATTCGCGCAGTCCGACCAGACGCGCCGACCGGTAACGAAGCTGCGCCAGTTCTACCTGAATCTTACCTTCACTTGTGGTCGCACGGCCGGCAAAGATATCCAGGATCAGAAGTGTTCGATCCATAACCTTGCAGTCCAATTCTCTCTCCAGATTATTCATCTGTGCCGGTGAAAGCTCATCATCGCAGATCACCCCATTGGCATCATACGCTGCCAGAAGCGCCGCAACCTCTTCTATCTTACCTTTGCCGATATAAGTTCCAGGGTGTACTGCTTCACGGTTCTGGATTACTTTCCCAACGGTTACAGCGCCTGCAGTGGCCGCCAGTTCTTCCAGTTCGTCAAGCGATGCAGCAACATCCTCGTCCTGTTCTGTCTGTACACCGATCAGGATGACACGCTCTTCTATCTCCTTGAAATCATAAAACTGCATAGATCAGTACTCCTCTTCACCAGCTTCATCAGAAGTATCTGCAGCATCACCTGCATCAGAAGCCGCCTCTGCATCAGTATTCTCCGTTGTATCAGAAGCTGTATCATTACTCAGTTCACCATTACGTGACTGAAGGAAGGTCAGTTCCTTCGCTGCATTCTCGTCATCCGGGAACATCTTGATATATTCCTGCATTTTGCTCAGTGCTGTTGAAAAATCCAGTTTTTCTCATATACCACGATCTCATTGAACAGCAGATCCTGCATTTCTTCTGTAGATGCATCTTCCAGCCCCTTGCTGATATTCTCCAGTGCACTGGCATAAGAGCCATCGTCCATATCACAAAGTGACAGACCATTGTAACCTTTGGCCGGATCACTGCCATCCGCTGACACATACTGCTGATACATACTTCTGGCATTGGAAGTATCTCCCTGTGCGCGGTAGACCATTCCCAGAAGAAGCATTCCTTCTGTACTCTTCTGATTCACAGCCTCCGTAAGTTCCTTCTGTGCATTGGAATAATCTTCCATATAATAATAGACTTTTCCTCTGTTGCAGTAATCCTCTGCATTTTTCGGTTCTGTTTTCAACGCAGCCTCAAGATATCGTGTACCATCTGCTTCCATATCCTTTTCCAGATATGCCTCATAGATCTGGATCGCTCTGTCATAAGTGGCATCTTCTCCGTAGGCTTCTGTAAAGTTCGAAGAAGCCTCATCATAAGAATCCATTGCCAGTGCCACACATCCTGTCAGATAATATGTCTCCGCATCCATGCTGTAGCTTTCTGCCAGTGTCTGACAATCCGCCATCGCAGCATCATTCAGTCCGGATTTTAATTCTGCGGTTGCTCTGTAAGCAAGCATATCTTTCTTAAGTGCTTTTCCTGCTTTTTCATCGTTCAGACCATTGGTCAGGCTGTCAATGGCATCCTGATAATTTCCAAGATGAATATTTGCGATTCCGGCCCCACGATATGCCTCTGCTGTTTTATATCCAGCAGTGATCGATGACTGATACCCCTGAAGGGCATAATCATAACTGCCCTGTGCAAGATCTGCACAGGCCTGATCATAAGTTTTCTTTTCTTCCCCTCCACAGCCGGTCAGCATTCCAAATGTCAGTCCGGCTGTCAGCATCCATACGATTCTTTTATTTTTCATTGATATCCTATTCTACTACGAGTCCTTCTTCTTCCATTACACGAACAACGTTATTTACGTGTTCTGCACAGATTTCCTCTGTTCCGGCCTCTACCATGACACGAATCAGCGGCTCTGTACCACTTTCTCTTACAAGAATACGTCCATCTGTGCTGAGTGCTCTTGCAGCAGCCTCTACCGCTTCAACAACCTTCGGATTTTCTCTTGCAGTCTTCTTGTCTGCAACACGAACATTGCGGAGAATCTGCGGATAAACCTTCATTTCTTTTGCCAGATCACAGAGCGTTGCCTTCTGCTCCACACAAGCTTCCATGATCATAAGAGAAGTCAGGATTCCATCACCGGTGGCTGCATAGCGACTGAAAATAACATGTCCGGACTGTTCTCCACCAATACTGTAGTTATTCTCAAGCATATTTTCGGCAACATATTTATCACCAACTGCCGTCTGTTCATAGTTGATGCCTTCTGCCTCAAATGCCTTGTAAAGTCCCATATTTGACATAACAGTTGTAACTACGGTATTTCCATTCAGTTTTCCCTGAGATTTCAGGAATTTACCGCAGACATACAGAATCTTGTCTCCATCGATGATATTTCCCTTATGGTCTACTGCAATGCAACGGTCGGCATCTCCATCATATGCAAAACCAATATCCAGTCCGTTATCCACCACATATTTCTGAAGTACTTCAATATGCGTGGATCCACATGCTCTGTTGATGTTTGTTCCATCCGGATCATTGTTAATAACGTAAGTTTTGCACGCAGAGCGTCAAAAACACTCTTTGCGATCGCAGAAGAACTTCCATTGGAGCAGTCCAGACCAACTTTGATATTTTTGAAATCGCGGCATGGAATGGAAATCAGGTATCCAATATAACGATTGCGTCCGGAAGCAAAATCTACGGTACGTCCAATATCTTCTCTTGTTGCATATGGAAGTTCCTCAATCTTGCCATCCAGATATGCTTCGATTCTTGCCTCAACTTCAGCCTCGATCTTCTGTCCGTTTCCGTTCAGAAGTTTGATTCCATTATCGTAGAATGGGTTGTGACTTGCAGAGATCATGATTCCACAGTCAAAATCTTCTGTACGTACTGCATAGGAAACACTCGGTGTAGTCGTTACATGAAGCAGATATGCATCTGCACCTGATGCAGTCAGGCCGGCAACCAGTGCATACTCAAACATATAACTGCTGCGTCTTGTATCTTTACCGATGACGATTTTGGCTTTATGATCACGGCCATAATACCATCCCACATATCTGCCCACTTTAAATGCATGATCTACTGTCAGCTGAATGTTTGCTTCTCCACGAAAACCATCTGTTCCAAAATATTTACCCATTTTTAACTCCTTACTGTGCACCCTTCTGCACATGATTGATCACATTGATTATTTATAAAGATTTGAAGGATATACTCCTGATTTTACAAGATTCGCAAATGCCTCTGTAACAGCCGCTTTATCTTCCTGATATGTTACACCAAACCAGGTATCTTTTGTCTCAAGAACATCTACTTTTGCTTTGCCTTCTTTGATCAGACAGTCAATCATCTCCGGAAGAAGATACTCTTTCTTAATATCCCCCTCTTTGATCTCAGAAAGAAAATCTACAAATCCCTTTTCCAGTGTATCCATAAATACCGGTGTCAGCCCCCACATATTCATGGAAACAAGGCTCTTCACATCCAGTTTCTCGACTTTATCATCATTACGTGCTTCCGCACCGTCTGCTGTCTTAAAAATGTTGTGTGTCTCCGTAACACCTGTCAGCGCGCCCTCTTCAATATGGCATACTCCTCTGGTAACACTTCCATTGTCACTCAGAGTATTTCCAAGACGGAAACCAGCCATACAGATATGGAGAATTCCATCGTCCGGCTGTTCCTGGATCAGATAATCATGGACTTTCACATAGGCTTCCTTACCATAATAATCATCCGCATTAATTACCATAAAAGGCTCATTCAGAACAGCTTTTGCTGCAAGTACAGCCTGACCGGTTCCCCACGGTTTGGTACGGTCTGCCGGTTTCTCAAATCCAGCCGGAAGATCTTCCAACGCCTGAAATGCATATTCTACCTCCGTGATCTTTTCGATTCTCTCCCCGATTACACGGCGGAACTCCTCTTCCAGATCTTTACGAATGATAAATACAACTTTATTAAACCCTGCCTCCAGAGCATCATGAATGGAATAATCCATAATGATCTCACCATTTGGTCCTACTGGTGCAAGCTGTTTGATTCCTTTTCCAAAACGGCTTCCAATTCCGGCAGCCATAATAACAAGTGCTGTCTTTTTCATAAAAATATCCTCCTTATGCACACTGGCATTCTACATTTGTTTATGCATCTTCCTCATTTAATGAACTCAGTTTTGCGGCCTGGTCTGCTGCTATCAGGCTGTCCAGAATTTCATCCAGATCTCCTCCGAGAACAGCGTCCAGACGGTGAAGCGTCAGCTTGATCCTATGGTCTGTCACACGTCCCTGAGGGAAATTGTAAGTACGGATCTTTTCGGAACGATCTCCTGTTCCGATCTGGCTTCTTCTGGCTTCCGCCTCCGCATCATGCTGTTTGGCCAGTTCCATCTCATACAGACGGGAACGAAGCACTTTCAATGCCTTATCTTTATTCTTGAGCTGTGATTTTTCATCCTGGCAGGAAATAACGATTCCTGTCGGGATATGTGTAAGACGTACTGCAGAGTCTGTTGTATTGACGCACTGTCCACCGTTTCCGGATGCTCGGAACACATCAAACTTACAGTCGTTCATATCCAGATGGAAATCAATTTCTTCGGCTTCCGGCATAATTGCCACAGTACAGGTAGACGTATGGATACGTCCGCCGGATTCTGTCTCCGGGACTCGCTGTACACGATGTACCCCACTCTCATACTTCAGACGGGAATATGCTCCCTGTCCCTGGATCATAAATGTAACTTCTTTGAATCCACCGATCCCATTCTCATTCAGACTCATCATCTCCGTCTTCCATCTGCGGGATTCTGCGTATTTCACATACATACGATAAATCTCTGCTGCAAACAGAGCAGCCTCATCACCGCCCGCACCTGCACGGATCTCTACGATAACATTTTTGCTGTCATTCGGATCTTTTGGTAAAAGAAGGATCTTCAGTTCCTTTTCAAGTTCTTCCACACGCTTCTTTGCATCAGAAAGTTCTTCTTTCAGCATTTCACGCATTTCTTCATCCTTTTCTTCTTCCAGCATGGAAAGACTGTCCTGAATCGTTTCTTTATTATCTTTATATTCTTTATAGGCATCTACGATCGGCTGCAGCTCACTCTGCTCTTTCATCAGCTTCTGAAAACGTTCCTGGTTGTCCGTTACTCCCGGCTCACCAAGCTCATTCAGAACTTCCTCAAAGCGCACAAGCAGATCCTCTAATTTATCAAACATTCTGTTCCTCCTGCATTTTTCTTCCTGTAACAACCCTGTCCAGCCCGGCAAGGTCTTTTTTTATTTCTATCTGTTCAAAACCATTTTTTTTCATAATTTCCGACACATCCATACCCTGATCACAACCGATCTCGTACATCAGCCATCCGCCGGGTTTCAGATATGTGCCCGCCTGTTCTGTGATCTTTTCATAAAAATACAGACCATTTTCTTTGCCATCCAGTGCAAGCACCGGATCATGAAAACGCACTTCCTCCATCAGACCTTCAATATCTTCAGTCCGGATATATGGCGGATTTGAAATAAGCATATCATATTCCATGTGGTCATTTCCACTGTTTTTCTGAAAATAATCTGCCGAAAACAGATCACTCTGTATCAGCTCAGCTCTCTGTTCCAGTCCCAGACGTTTTCGATTCTCCTTTGCCACACAAAGTGCTCCTTCTGAAACATCCACACCTCTTCCTAATGCCTGTGGCAATTCCAGAAGAAGACTCAGAAGAATACATCCAGAACCGGTACACATATCCAGGATCTGCGGTTTCTCCAGATTCCTCATTCGGGAAATCGCTTCTTCCACAAGCACCTCTGTATCCTGTCTCGGTACAAGTACACGTTCATCCACACAAAATTCGTATCCCATAAAATATGCACGCCCGGTAATATGCTGCAGCGGGATATGCTGAGCACGTTTTGTGCACAGCGTTCGATAACGTTCTTCTGTTTTAGCATCCAGTCCATCATCCATATGTGCATAATACCATGCTCTTGTAATATCTGCCGTATACTCCAGAAGGAGCCAGGCATCTAACCTGGCTTCTTCGATTGCGGCAGTTTCCAGAAGCTGGATTCCATCTTCCAGAACTTCTTTATATGTCCGCATTTTTTTCCTCATTTTCTTCTGGCTTCCAGCCGAATTCTTCTTTCAGATATTCTCTCCAGTCAAAAACAGCCTCTACTGCTGCAATCGCTACTTCAGCCATATCTGCTGTCGGCTCTTTGGTTGTCAGCTTCTGCATTGCAAGTCCCGGTTTGCTCAAAATATCAGCAAGTCTGCTGTCTGTTCTGCCAGCCCACTGAATAAGTTCAAAAGAAACACCTGACACGATTGGAACCATCAGAAGACGCCCAAACAGACGAACCCAGTAGCCCGGTACCAGCACAAAAATAAAATGCAGGAATATACTGACGATCATTACCAGAAAAAGGAAACTTGTCCCACATCTTTTGTGCTGTCTGGAGCTTGCCAGGACATTTTCCACAGTAAGTGGAAGTCCATGTTCCACACAGTTGATGCATTTATGTTCTGCACCATGATACATAAACGTACGCTGAATATCCTTCATTCTTGAGATCAGCAGCATATATCCCATAAACAGTGCCAGTTTCACAAATGCTTCTGCAACTGTTACCCCTACTTCAGAAGCACCAACCTTGCGCAGAAGGCTTGCCAGTGCATACGGAAGCAGCATAAAAGCTGCAACAGAAACAACTATGGAAATAGCAACCGTTATGTAAAGAAGCCACTGAAACTGCTTTGCTTCTTTCGCTTTCTTTGCAGAAAGTTCTTCCTCTGTCAGTGTCGCATTCTTTGCAGCTTCCTTCTCGTCCTCTTCATCGCCCGCAATC
>ENA-OQDM01000049-OQDM01000049.1-human-gut-metagenome-genome-assembly--contig:-NODE-49-length-76160-cov-4.350927_pt1 | contig 76160 bp, 69 predicted proteins | sample MGYA00242772_ERZ504605 | MGnify/ENA primary metagenome ERZ504605 (study PRJEB26092, sample SAMD00036348) | human gut metagenome | host: Homo sapiens | study: EMG produced TPA metagenomics assembly of... | reverse complement strand
TTGTATTTTTAGTAATGAATTTTATATACTCATTCATTAAGGGTAACTTGACCGGTTTCAGAAACTGAGTATGCGGTACTCCAATTATGAGTTCCCTTTTGAATTTGTGATTTTTCCAAATACTTTACTTTGCGGTCTGTTGTTTCTATATACAAATTATGAAGTCCGCCTCGGAAAAAGTCGCAGTCGGGAATAGGAATAGTATCAATAATATTGCCGTTGGTGGACATTACAAAAACTTTGTAATTATCCGATGAAACCTTTTCGTTATCCCAGTTAGTAAGATAGAGGTAGTCGGTATCTCTTATTATAAGTTGTGAATTTTCGGGACTGTCTGCAATTTTAACGCTTGAATCGCTATCAATTGTATAGCAATATAAAGCGTTTGATTCAAGATAATAGATTTTTCCGTTTGCAACAGTGTAATCATCGGGCATGTCCATCAACTTTTTAGTTTTTAAAGTATTGATGTCGAGCTGATTAATATATCCTGCCCAATTTTCATAGTTCTTATCTTCCGAATACGAATTTGAAAAGTATAAATAATCACCTGAACCGATTAAGCTGTGAATGCCTTCCGCAAGTTCGTTGCCTTCAAAAATTTTTTTAACTTCAGTAGGCTTATCAATGTTTATAGCGAGCAGTTGTGCGCTTTTGTCTGTGTTTAACGACCAAAACGCATAACCTTTATGTACAGCAAAAACAGTAATACTGTTCAAATCAGATACACTGATTAATTTTGCAACTTCTTCTCTTGTACTTGCATCTTTGCTTATTTTGTAGAGTGAAACTGATTTTGCATCCTTACTGCTCTTTCCAAGCAAATAGATGCTGTCGTTGTAATATGAAAAACCTTTGTCGTAATAATATTTATCCTGAGGGAAAAATGCGTTACAATCGCTTTCTCCATCGTCAACATTAGTTATATGATCACAGTCAGGTTTGTTACAAGCTATTACAGTAGTGTTAGCGGCGTTATCATGAAAGTAGAGTGTATTTAGATAGAACATATAATCTCCTGATTCATTTGAAGCGCTCATACCTGCTCGTGATAAATTAAACGGTTGATCATCTACGCCAATCTTAAATGAAGTATCGTTAAGTGTAGTATTTTCCCCTGAATTAGAATTGTTGTTTGAAGAACTGCTATTGTTACTTGAAGCATTATTGCTTGAATTACTGTCAGTACTTTCCGAAGCAGAAGAACCTTGCGAGGGCGTATTAGCCGAGCTGCATGCAACAAATGATATGGATAATAAAAATATCAATATTGATAAAGTAAGTTTTTTCATAGATTACCTCCTTAGTAATGTAGTTTAAACTTTCTTTATTGCTTATACTTATTTTACTTTAATATTTTGCTTATTGCAATACAATTTGCTAAAAAATACTAATGTTTTTTAAAATATATATCATTGTTGGCGGTTTTTGCTTTTTGTAATTCATCTATTTATGTCATAAACATTATAATTATCGAAACTTGTGTATAATTTAACAAAACATAGCAATATGCACAAAATTTACCGCGAAAATTTGTAGTGTAGAATTAGGATATTTATTGCTAAAAAGATAACATAAGATATAATATAGTTAAAATATAAATATTAACTATATATAAATGCAGTAAGTAAATGGTGTATTTGCGACAAAAATTATATCTGCAAATGTTATACATCATAAAAACAGAAAACAGTTACTTCTAAATTTAATGTGTTTTTTAAGTTAAGTAACCGTTATATACTCAAACTCCTTATAAGACGGAATTGTTTTAAACCAATGAGAATTTTACGCTATGGAAATTAAGAGAGTACTGATTAACAAAAAAATAATTATATCGTTTTTTGTATTACTTGCAGTTTGCATAGTTTTTTACATAAATGATCAATACAGAAATGCCGAATACAATGGTGTTCAACTCAGTGCGGTTTGTTCGGAAGAAAAAAATCTGATGTCCGAAATCCGTGACTTGCCTGCAGATCAAATTGAAGATAAGATTCCACGACAGTATGAGTATGTCAGTGTGATTGAGCAACTTTTATCTTTTAACGAAAGCAAAAAAGACGATTACGATATGTATGTCGAGGTTTGGCAGGATCAGGAAAAAGAAATTCGCAATCAATATCCTGAAATTGCGTCTGAGTTTGATAAGCATAAGGAGAGCTATAACGCTCAGGAACTGACAAACAAAGATTATGCTCTTAATAATATTGTCAAAAGAGCTGAGTATGTAAACGGATATTCCGATTATATTAAGAGCGTAGAAAGCAAGGCTCAGCAGATGAATTCGATAAGCATTTTCTCTCAGGATAATTCACTTTCTTCTCAAAATATACAATTGACTGCGGAGGCTTATAAACCGCTTGAAAATCTGTCGCTTAAAGTAGGAAGCGATTTTTCCGTTACAACAGTATTGAACTATGACTTGATTCATTACATAATACTTGCACTGAATATAATTGTTGTTCTTGCCTTTGTTGAAGAACGAAAACGAGGCTTTTGGAGCATGGTGTATGCAACACCAAACGGAAGATTTAACCTTGCTGTAAAACGGTGCGGAATACTCGCAATCAGCACAACAATACTTTGTTTCGTTATGTATTTTGCCCTGTTTGTGACTTCTTTTTCAATATACGGCGGAGTATCGGATTTGTTCAGAAATGTACAGTCTATAGAGATGTTTCAAAATTTTGTATTCCCGATGAGCGAAATACAATTTCTGTTTGTATATGTTCTGATAAATGTTCTTGCACAATTAGTGCCCGTGTATATGATGCTGTTCATCGTTGTGATAATGCAAAACACAAATCTTGCATTCGGCGTGTGCGGAATAATATTTGCGGCAGAATTTCTTTTATATACTTTTTTACCGTCACAAAGCAATTTGGCAATTTTAAAGTATATGAATTTGTTTACATTCATCAATCCGACAGAAGCAATTGTAAAGTATTACAACATCAACTCTTTTGTCATACTTGTGAACCTGTTTTCATTGTTAATTATTTCCGCAATAATATTCACGCTCTTGTTTGCAATTTTTTCAATTATCGGTGCAGGCAAGAAATATCCTAATAAAACTCCAGGCAAAATTGAAAGTACCTTACTGCGATTTTCTTCAAAAATTCGCACAGTATATTGGAAATGCGTTGAAAAACTCGGCGCTACAGGTACTGAGTTGTACAAAATACTCTTCATGCAAAAAGGCATAATAGTTTTGCTTGCTTTTGTTCTTGCGCTGTTTAATTCATTGAATTTAAGAACACTTAATATCAGCGAAAAAGATAGCATAGTTAACGAGTTTTATGAAACTCACAGCGGTGAACTTAATGACGATGTTTACAAATATGTGGCAGATCTTGAAAATGAGATTAATGCTGTTGATGAAGAACTTGCCAATGCGTATGAGGATTACAACAACGGAAAAATTTCCGAAGATAAATATTACAATGTCAGCCAAAAATACGATGCGTATGACAGTAAGCGTGAAGCATTGAAAATTATAAATGAAAGAATTTCATATGTTGAAGATGCGAAAAAGAACGGGGAAGATGCTTGGCTTGTAAATCCCACCGGATTTGAATATTTGCTTGGCAGCAGCGGATATGACAGACAACAAAATTTCGCTCTGTTATCGGTTTTCTGCATCATAATTATAATGTCAGGAGTTTTCTCATTTGAAAAAAGACAGCTCGTTTCAGATTTGTTAAATTCAACAAGTGGCGGAAGAAAAAAACTGCTCAGAAAGAAAATACTCTGTGTTTCATTGATTGCGACAATTGTGTGGATTTGTACATCTGTGTTTGAATTTATCGAAGTCTGCTCAAAATATACGCTGTCAGAAATTACGGCACCGGTAAAAAGTCTGGAGTTTTTGAACGGCTTGCCTTTTAATTGCAGCATATTGATGTTTATGATTTTTGTGTACGCAGTGCGGTTGTTGTTGATTTTGGCGATTACATATGTTGTTTGTCTTGTATCGGCAAAAACAAAGTTTGAAGTCAGCATAGTTGTTGCATCTGCTGTTATGATTATTCCGTCACTTATCTATGTGGCAGGAGTTCAGATTTTTGCATATTTTTCTGCAACTGTTCCTGTAGCATTGATGAAACTTGTTGTGGAATCAAGTGGATTTACATTTCTAATTCCAATAGCTTTAATGCTGATAATGGGATTTGTTGCGGTGAAAATCACGAAATACAGTATGTGCAGAAAAGGCGGTGATTAAATGACTCTTGAAATGAAAAATCTTACGAAAAATTACGGTAATTACTGTGCTCTCGATAGCTTCAGTATTACTCTGACAGATGGCATTTACGGCTTGCTGGGGGCAAACGGTGCGGGTAAAAGCACGCTTATGAGTTTGATTACCGACAATGTTCAGAGAACATCGGGAGAAATCCTTTGTGACGGCAAAGAAATTTTGAAATTAGGTAAAAAGTTCAGACAAAAGATTGGATTTATGCCACAGCAACAGGGCTATTACGAAAATATGTCCGCACGAGCTTTTATACTTTATATGGCATCACTCAAAGGTATTAACAAAAAAGAAGCCAAAATGCAGACTGACAAGCTTTTAAAAACAGTTAATCTTGAAAAAGTTAGCCATAAGAAAATCGGTGAATTTTCGGGAGGTATGAAACAGCGTGTCCTCCTTGCACAGGCTATGCTCGGCAACCCTGAGATTCTTTTGCTTGATGAACCTACCGCCGGCCTTGATCCAAAGGAGAGAATCCGTATCCGCAATTTTATAAGTGAAATTGCGGAAGATAAAATTGTACTCATTTCCACCCATGTAGTGTCCGATATTGAGTTTATTGCTAAGGAGATTATACTTCTAAATCAAGGAAAACTCGTGTCGCATGATACCTGCAAAAATCTCGTAAATGAAATTGCAAATAAAGTAGTTGAGGTGGAAATTGAAAAAGAGGAATTAAAATATTTTCAGGATAATTATCGAGTTTCAAATCTCTATCATAATGATGATAAAATAGTAGTAAGATTAGTCACAGATAATCCCCCTGAAAATCATAAAATAACAATTGCAACCCCAACCCTTGAAGATTTGTACCTCTATGTTTTTGAACAAGGAATGTGATATTAAAATTATTACCGACAAGTAATGGTGTTCTATGCTAATATTTGTCGGTATTTTTATGCCCTCTTTACATGAAATTGTAAGGATAAAACGGAATATAGATACAAAATAATCAGTTAACGCATAAAATAGCAATAAAATAGTTTGACTAATATATAATATTGTGTTAAAATTATGCGAAAAGGAGGGTGACAGCTCTATGGAGCAATATATGCCGATAGTGTGGATAGGCTTTGCAATATTTATGTTGCTTTGCGAAGGCTTTACAACACAGCTTGTATCAATATGGTTCGTTCTCGGCTCGGTTTGTGCCGCCATAACAACTATATTCACAAGCGACATAACAATCCAGTCGGCGGTGTTCCTTGTTGTGTCACTTGTATCGCTGATTGTGACACGACCGCTTGTAAAACGCTTTAAAAAGCGTAACAAGACAACGGGAACAAACGCAGACCGCCACATCGGTCAAGTCGGGTTTATGCTCACAGATTTAACCGATATTGATGAAACAGCACAGGCAAAGGTTGGTGCGGAAGCTTGGACGGTAAAGTCCGACAAAGCACCGCTTTTAAAAGGAACAAAAATCAAGGTTCTCGCAATAGAGGGCGTAAAGCTCATAGTAGAACCCGTATCAGAATGAGAGGTAAATAATGTTAGGACTTATTATTTTAGGAATTATCCTTTTAATCCTGCTTATAGTAATCGTAAGCAATGTCAAGGTAGTACCGCAGGCACACGCATATGTAATCGAAAGACTCGGAACATATCATGTAACATGGTCAACAGGCTTACATGTAAAAATTCCGTTCATCGACAAAATTTCAAAGAAAGTTTCATTAAAAGAGCAAGTGATCGACTTCCCTCCACAACCCGTGATCACAAGAGATAACGTTACGATGCAGATTGACACGGTTGTGTATTTTGAAATTACCGATCCTAAGCTTTATACTTACGGTGTAGAAAGACCGCTCAGCGCTATTGAAAATCTTACTGCAACAACATTGCGTAATATCATCGGTGATCTTGAGCTTGATAACACACTTACATCCCGTGATACAATTAACGGTAAAATCAGAGTGATTCTTGACGAGGCAACCGACGCATGGGGCATTAAGGTAATCCGTGTCGAGCTTAAAAACATTCTTCCGCCCCGTGAAATTCAGGATGCGATGGAAAAGCAGATGAAGGCAGAGCGTGAGCGCCGTGCAAGAATTCTTGATGCAGAGGGTGAAAAACGCAGTCAGATTCTCGTTGCTGAGGGTATGAAGGAATCTGCAATTCTTAAAGCCGACGCTGTTAAGGAGCAGAAAATCCGTGAGGCACAGGGTGAAGCTGAGGCTATTCTCACAGTTCAGAAAGCTAATGCTGACGCACTTAAAATGCTCAATGAGGCTGCTCCTACCGATAGAATTATTCAGCTTAAATCTCTTGAGGCGTTCGGTAAAGCCGCTGACGGCAAGGCTACAAAGATTATCATTCCGTCTGACATTCAGGGACTTGCGGGCAATGTTACCGCAATTAAAGAGCTCTGGAAAGATGATGTACCAAAGGCATAAAGAATGTGAAATTTACGGCAATTTTTCGGGCACAGAATTCTGTGTCCGATTTGTTGCATAAAATTGTGGGGGATAGGAAATGCAATTTTTACTCGACCTGTTGTGGTACTTCGTAATTTTCTCGTTTTTTGGCTGGGTGGCGAGCAGTTTTCGTTCGCTTCTTCTTGAGAAAAAATTCAGTAACAACGGTTTTCTGACATCACCGTTTTGCCCTATGTACGGATTTTCGACGGTTATTTGTTATACGGCACTCAAACCGTTTGAAAACAGCAAGCTGATTTTATTCATCGGTTCAACTCTGATATTATCTGCACTTATGGTTGTGGTCGGTGTGCTTGTAGAAAAAACTCTCAAATTCAAGCCATGGGATTTTTCTTCCTCGAAATTCAGCATAGGCAATTATATAACTTTTCCTTATGCACTTTTTCTCGGATTGCTCGGTATGCTGCTTGTCGGATTGATAATTCCGGTGCTTCGCACAGCCGTTGAAGCAATTCCTTTCTGGGTAAGTCTTATTCTTGTTCTTTGCTTCTGCGGAATTATTGCAATTGATTATGTTTTTTCAATGATAACAACAATCCGTCTGCTCAGAAGAATTGCAAAGCTTAAAAATTCTTCCGAGCTTATGGATAAAGGTGCAACAGAGGTTGAAATTCAGGAACTTGAAGAAAACTATAACCGACTTTTTACAGAAAATATTTTAAGAAAAAGACTTGCACACGCTTATCCCGATCTCACTCATATGGCTTATGTAAAGCAGATTAATGCTAAAATTGAGGAGATTAAGCAGGATAATATGAAAGAATATACACAAACCTTCGAAAGCAAAGAGGACAAGCCGTTTGCTTACGGATTCTGTTTTACAAAGCTTTTTTATCTGTTTGTGATCGGTTCTTTCATCGGCACGATTCTCGAAACAATATGGGCGTTCTGCGTTGACGGACATTTTGAAATGCGTGTCGGTATGGTTTACGGTCCGTTTATTCCTGTTTACGGCGGCGGTGCGTGTTTTCTGACAGCCGCTTTGTATAGCTTTACAAACTTAATGATACGCTTGTTTTTGTGATAAGTGCTTTTGTCGGTGCAGGTTTTGAGTATTTCTGTTCATGGTTGCAGGAGCAGATGTTTGGCACGGTTTCATGGGACTACAGTGACACTCCGTTTAACCTTGATGGCAGAACCAATCTTATGTATGCCCTTATCTGGGGATTCCTCGGTCTTGTCTGGGTGCGTTATCTGTATCCGTGGACAGCAAAGCTTATTGAAAAAATCCCTAAAAGAGCAGGTGCAATTATTACAACATTTCTGATTGTATTCATGGCATTCAACGGCTTTATGTCCGTAACAGCTACGGCAAGATGGACTCAGAGAACAGAGGGAGTACCTGCGTCAAACAGCTTTGAAGAATATCTCGATGAAAAATTCGATAATGAAAAGATGGAATTTCTTTTTCCGGGTATGAAAAAGGCTGCAGAGGCGGGAGTTACAACCGAGGGCATAATTTCCAATGAAAGACCGTATCTTGATGCTACAGATCCCGGTAACGGCATGAAAATCGAACAGGGAAAAGATGTTTCCGAGATTAATTAATATCATAAAGTGGCTATGCTTTGCACAGTCACTTTTTGCTTTTTGGCGGTATTTTAAAAATAATTTCGCCTGACTATTGAATTTTAACCGATTTTTTTATATAATTAATTAGTAATGTTTTATTTATGTCGATTTAAAGCATAAATTGGCATATTTGTCCCGACTTTGTCTGCCCACGGCATGGTTTTTGCGGCAATTTATCAAGTGGGCGGAAAGGCTATGAGTAATTATGAAAAAGGTTGCAATTATTATGGGCTCCGACAGTGATTTTCCCGTAGTATCAAAGGCTGTCAGTAAACTCAAAGAATTTGGCGTAGAGTATGAGGTTCATGTCATGAGTGCACACCGTACTCCCGATGCGGCCATTAAGTTTTCGGCAGAGGCTAAAAAGAACGGTTTTGGCGTAATCATTGCCGCAGCAGGTATGGCGGCACATCTCGCAGGTGTTCTTGCGGCAAAAACAACCCTTCCTGTGATAGGAATCCCATGTAAGTCGGCTCAGCTTGACGGTATGGATGCTCTTCTCGCAACGGTTATGATGCCTACAGGAATTCCGGTTGCAACAGTAGCAGTTGACGGTGCGGCTAACGCTGCAATTCTTGCCGTTGAAATGCTCGCACTTTCCGACGATTCTCTTGCAGAGAAGCTTGAAAATATGAAAGCTGATATGGAAAAAGGCGTTGCCGAAAAAGACAAGGCAATGCAGGCTAAGGTGGCAGAGCTTTGATTAAGAACTATGTAGATATTGACACAAAACTTGACAAAGTAAATGACGAGTGCGGTGTGTTCGGTATTTACCGTAATGATGACGATATCGATGTTGTTGCCGCCGCAAATGACGCACTCTACAGCCTTCAGCACAGGGGACAACAGAGTGCAGGTATCACCGTGAATAAAGACGGTGAATTTACAACTGTCAAGGAACTCGGCATGGTGTCCGAGATTTTTACACCCAAAGCACTTGAAAAACTTCCAAACGGTAAGATTGCAGTCGGTCATGTCCGTTATACTTCATCGGAATCACTCGACCGTGCATCTAACCAGCCGCTTGTTATGCGATATATTCAGGGTTCAATCGGTATTGCAAGCAACGGCTCAATTACAAACTTCAATGAAATAAGACAGGAGCTTGAAACAGGCGGCGCTGTTTTTCAGTCCAATTCTAATGCTGAAATTATGGCTTATGTTATTGCAACCGAAAGATGTGTAACAGACACGCTTGAAGATGCTGTTCTTTCTTCAATGAGAAAGCTCAAGGGCGCTTACTCAACTGTAATTTGCGCACCGAGCCGTCTTATCGGCTTTCGTGATATGCACGGATTCCGTCCGCTCTGTATCGGCAAACTCAAAAACAGTTGGATTTTTACTTCCGAAAGCTGTGTTATCGACAGTCTCGGCGGTGAATTTGTCCGTGATGTTGAGCCGGGCGAAATGGTAGTAGTTGACGAAGAAGGCTTTCACAGCTACAAATTAAAGCTTTTGCCCGAAAAAACATCTTTCTGCCTTTTTGAATATGTATATATCGCAAGACCGGACAGCGTAATCAACGGTGTCTGCGTACATAATGCAAGATTCAAAGCCGGTGAACTTCTTTATGACGAGTTCCCGATTGAGGCAGATATGGTGTGCGGTGTTCCCGATTCGGGACTTATTGCCGCACAGGGTTATGCAAAGGCTTCGGGTATCCCGTTCAGCACAGGTTTTGTCAAAAATAAATATATCGGCAGAACAGTAGGCTCGGGTAAAGATAAAAAGAAAAGACTTCTCAGAACAAGACTTACCGCTTTGAAGGCTAATGTTAAAGGCAAGAGAGTTGTTATTATTGACGACTCAATCGTCAGAGGTGAAACCTCAAAGCATATTGTTCGTCTTATGCGTGAGGCAGGAGCTGCGAGGTGCATATGCTCATCAGCTCACCTCCGTTTGTATGTCCGTGCTATTTTGGTGTGGACATTCACGATAAAGAAAGTCTTATTGCAAACAAGTTGACAACAAGTGAAATCTGTGAATATATCGGTGCAGATTCACTTGGTTATCTCAGTATAAACAGTCTCAGAAAAATTGCTGAGGGTGCAAATATAGAATTCTGTGACGGTTGTTTCACGGGCAGTTACGACGCTGAAATTCCGAGAACAATCTTTGTAGATAAATACGCTAAAAAAATTAACAGAAAGTGACGGAGTGATTACAATGAACAACAGCTTTTCCGAAAGCTACAAAGCGGCAGGTGTTGATGTAACAGCAGGCTATAAGTCTGTAGAGCTTATGAAAAAGCATGTGGCACGCACAAAAATTGACGGTGTTATTTCAGGCATCGGCGGTTTCGGCGGACTTTTTGCCCCTGATTTCAAAGATATGGAAGAGCCTGTACTTGTCAGCGGTACTGACGGTGTAGGTACAAAAATCAAGCTTGCTTTTCTTCTTGACAAGCATGACACAATCGGTATTGATGCAGTTGCAATGTGCGTAAACGATGTAATTTGCTGTGGAGCAAAACCTCTTTTCTTCCTCGATTATATCGCAATCGGTAAGAACTATCCCGAAAAGGTAGCTGAAATTGTATCAGGCATTGCAGAAGGCTGTGTTCAGTCCGGTTGTGCTCTTATCGGCGGTGAAACTGCAGAGCATCCGGGTCTTATGCCTGTTGACGAATATGATGTTGCAGGTTTCAGTGTTGGCATTGCAGACAAGCCAAAGATGATTGACGGTTCAAAGCTTTGCGAGGGTGATGTACTTTTAGGACTCCGTTCTTCAGGCGTTCACTCGAACGGTTTTTCACTTGTCAGAAAAATCTTTGATATTAACGAGGAAACAATCAATGCCAAGTATCCCGAGCTTGACAAAACTCTCGGTGAAACATTGCTCACTCCTACAAAAATTTATGTAAAACCTCTTCTTGCTCTTATGGATAAGGTTGATGTAAAGGCTGTTTCACACATCACGGGCGGCGGTTTCTATGAAAACATTCCCCGTATGCTTACAGATGGTCTTTCAGCCAAAATCAAAAAGGACAACATTCCTGTTCTTCCTATTTTCAAGCTTATGCAGAGAGTAGGTAATATCCCCGAGCACGATATGTTCAACACATTCAATATGGGTGTAGGTATGATAATCGCCGTTGCCAAGGAAGATGCAGACAAGGCTCTTGAGGTTCTTGCGGCTAACGGTGAAGACGCTGTTGTACTCGGTGAAGTAATCAGCGGTAATGACGGAGTAGTGTTTGAATAATGAAAAATATCGCAGTTCTTGTGTCGGGCGGCGGCACAAATCTTCAGGCACTTATTGACGCTCAGAACAGGGGAGAGATTAAAAACGGAAAAATCTCTCTTGTTGTGTCCTCAAATCCAAACGCTTATGCACTTGAAAGAGCAAAAAACAATTCGATTGCAACTGAGGTTATCAGGAGAAAGGACTATGCCGAATTTGATGAGTATGATTCTGCTGTGACCGAGCTTTTGAAATCCAAGGATGTTGACCTTGTTGTTCTTGCGGGATTTATGACTATTCTCGGAACGCAGTTTATTTCTGCTTTTGAAAACAGAATAATCAATATCCACCCGTCACTTATTCCGTCATTCTGCGGCGAGGGCTATTACGGACTCAGAGTTCATGAGGAGGCTCTTAACAGAGGCGTCAAGGTAACTGGTGCTACCGCACATTTTGTAAACGAAGTGTGCGACGGTGGTCCCATTATCATTCAGAAAGCCGTTGAAATTCAGAACGGCGACACACCCGAAATTCTTCAGAAAAGAGTTATGGAACAGGCTGAATGGAAGATTCTTCCAAGGGCGGTTTCACTTTTCTGCGAAGATAAAATTATAGTAAAAGACAATAAAACCGAAATTCTTGACTAACGGAGGAAAAATATGAAACCTGTATCACTTTACAATGACATTGCTTCAACTTCATATCCGGGCAGAGGCATTGTAATCGGCAAAAGTGCAGACGGCTCAAAGGCTGTTATTGCATACTTCATTATGGGCAGAAGCGAAAACAGCAGAAACAGAGTGTTTGCAGAAACCGAGGACGGCATCAAAACTCAGGCTTTTGATCCGTCAAAGCTTGTTGATCCGTCACTTATCATTTATTCTCCCGTAAGAGTTCTCGGCAACAAAACTATCGTTACTAACGGTGACCAGACAGATACTGTTTATGACCTTATGAATGAAGGTCAGACATTTGAACAGTCACTCACAACAAGAGAATTTGAGCCTGACGGTCCTAACTACACTCCTCGAATTTCAGGTATCGTTGAGTGTGAAAACGGCAAGATGAACTATGCAATGTCAATTCTCAAAAGTGCAGACGGCAACCCCGATTGTTGCGAAAGATACACATTTACATATGACAAGCCGATAAACGGTCTTGGCAGATTCATTCACACATATATGAGTGACGGCAATCCGCTTCCGAGCTTTGAGGGTGAACCTACACTCGTAGAAATCGGTAACGATGATATTGACACATTTGCCGAGAAAATCTGGAATTCTCTCAATGAGGATAACAAGGTTTCACTTTTTGTACGCTATATTGACATTGCTTCAAATAAGGCAGAGTCAAGAATTATCAATAAAAACAACTAATTTATTTTTCGGAAAGGATGAATCCAATGAACGAACTTGCTTTAAAATACGGCTGTAACCCGAATCAGAAGCCTTCGAGAATTTTCATGCAGGACGGCAAAGATCTTCCTGTTGAGGTTCTCAACGGCAAACCCGGTTATATCAACTTTCTTGATGCATTTAACTCATGGCAGCTCGTAAAGGAACTTAAAGCGGCAACAGGTCTTCCTGCAGCTGCATCATTCAAGCATGTAAGTCCTGCCGGTGCGGCAGTTGCAACAGAGCTTTCTGACACACTCAAGAAAATCTACTTTGTAGATGACCTTGAGTTTTCTCCGATTGCAAGCGCATATGCAATGGCAAGAGGTGCAGACAGAATGTCGTCATACGGTGACTGGGTGGCTCTTTCCGATACTTGCGATGTTCAGACTGCAATCCTCCTCAAGAGAGAGGTTTCTGACGGTATTATTGCTCCTGACTATACTCCCGAGGCTCTTGAAGTCCTCAAGTCAAAAAAGAAAGGCAACTATAATGTCGTAAAAATCGACCCGAACTATGTTCCTGCTCCTATTGAGCATAAGGATGTTTTCGGCATTACATTTGAACAGGGCAGAAATGAACTCAAAATTGACGAAGAAATGCTCCTTCAGAACATTGTAACAGATAATAAGAATTTTACAGAGGATGCTAAGCGTGACCTTCTTGTTGCTCTTATTACTCTTAAATATACTCAGTCTAATTCTGTTTGCTACGCAAAGGGCGGTCAGGCAATCGGTGTAGGCGCAGGTCAGCAGTCAAGAATTCACTGCACAAGACTTGCAGGCAATAAGGCTGATATCTGGTATCTCAGACAGCATCCGAAGGTTATGAACCTTCCGTTTGTTGACAACATCCGCCGTCCCGACAGAGATAACACTATTGATGTTTACATCTCTGATGATTATGAGGATGTGCTTGCTGACGGTATATGGCAGCAGTTCTTCAAAACTAAGCCCGAACCTCTTACAAAGGAAGAGAAAAAGGCTTGGCTTGCAACATTTGACGGTGTTTCACTCGGTTCTGACGCATTCTTCCCATTCGGTGACAACATTGAAAGAGCAAAGCGTTCAGGCGTTAAGTTTGTTGCACAGCCCGGCGGCTCAATTCGTGATGATAATGTTATTGAAACCTGCAATAAGTACAATATGACAATGTCATTTACGGGTATTCGTCTTTTCCATCACTGATAGAGGTGCGGTTATGAAAATTTTAATGATTGGTTCGGGTGGCAGAGAGCACGCTTTAATTAAAAAGCTTCTTGAAAGTCCTAAATGCACAAAGCTTTATTGCGCTCCCGGCAACGGCGGTATTTCAAGAGATGCAGAGCTTGTTAATATCGGAGTTATGGATAAAGAAATATGGTTAAGTTTGCAAAGGACAATGCAATTGACCTCGTTTTTGTAGCTCCTGATGATCCGCTTGCTGACGGTATGGTTGACGCTATGCAGGAGGCTGGAATCAGAGCATTCGGTCCTAATGCAAATGCCGCTATTATTGAGGCGTCAAAGGTTTTCTCAAAAAATCTTATGAAGAAATACGGCATACCTACTGCAAAGTATGAAGTATTCAATGACGCTCAGAAAGCAATTGACTATATAAAGAACGAAAATACCGCTCCCGTTGTTGTAAAGGCTGACGGCCTTGCGCTCGGCAAGGGTGTAATTATTGCTCAATCTGTTGATGAGGCAATTGAAGCAGTCAAAGAAATTATGGAGGACAAGAAGTTTGGCGACTCAGGTAACAACATCGTTATCGAAGAGTTTCTTACAGGTCCCGAGGTTTCTGTTCTTGCATTTACAGACGGCAAGTGCGTAAAACCTATGGTCAGCTCAAAAGACCACAAGCGAGCTTTTGATAATGACGAAGGTCTTAACACAGGCGGTATGGGCACAATCAGCCCGAACCCATATTATACAGACGAGATTGCCAAGGAATGTATGGATACAATCTTTATCCCTACAATTGAGGCGATGAATAAAGAGGGCAGACCTTTTAAGGGTTGTCTGTACTTTGGACTTATGATTACACCGAATGGTCCAAAGGTTATTGAATACAATGCCCGTTTCGGCGATCCTGAGGCTCAGGTTGTTCTTCCAAGACTTAAAACTGACCTTGTAGATATCTGCGAGGCTGTTATTGACGAAAAGCTTTCCGACCTTGACATTGAATGGGACAACGGTGCTGCGGCTTGTGTTGTTATGGCAAGCGGCGGATATCCTGTTTCATACAAAAAGGGCATAGAGATGTTCGGTCTTAATGATAACGGCGGTGTCGATGGTGCAATCGTTTATCATGCCGGCACTAAGTACGAAAACGGAAAGTTCTATACAAACGGTGGTCGAGTTCTCGGTGTTACTGCAACAGCGGATACACTTGATGAGGCACTCGAAAAGGCATATGCCGCAGTAGAAAAAATTTCCTTTGAAGGCGCTCATTACAGACACGATATCGGCAAAACTAAATAATATATTAAGAGCCACTCATTAAGAGCGGCTCTTTTTTCAGCCTGCATTTTTAATCTGCAGTCTTAATTTGTCAGAAATCATGGCAATAAATTCGCTGTTTGTGGGCTTACCTCTGTCGTTGTGAATTGTATATCCGAAATATGAATTCAGTACATCAATGTCACCTCGATCCCATGCAACCTCAATTGCGTGTCTTATAGCTCTTTCAACCCGTGAAGAAGTTGTTTCGTACTTTTTGGCAACCGACGGATAGAGCTGTTTTGTCACGGCATTGATAATTTCAGGATGCTCAACAGACATAATGATTGAATCACGCAGATAGTGATAGCCTTTGATGTGAGCCGGAACTCCTATTTCATGGAGAATATCGGTCACTTTCATTTCAATTCCGAAAGCGTCAATAACTCTGCCTTTGCCAAAATTGTTTTTCTTGCTCAAATCCGACAAATCGCTGATAATGGTGCTTAATTCAGAAATGTTATACGGCTTCAACACAAAATATGATGCGCCTGAATTCATAATTTCACGCTCAAGAACAGTGCTGTGGAATGACGAATATACCATAAACACAGGCACTTTCGTGCTTTCTCGTGTAATACTTCTCATAACACCGATTGCATCAAGCCTTGTCATAAAAGAATCCATCAGTACAACATCAGGGCTTTCTCTTTTAATTTTATCGCACAATTCTTCTCCGTCTTTTGCGCAGAAAATAACGGAAATATTCTTACTCTGTAAGATATTAAGATTTTCCTGCGTAAATTCGGAAGCGTCATCGGTTACGATTAGTTTTATTTTGTTGTTCATTGTGATTTCCCCCAGTAATTTTTGTTGTACTAATATTACCACAAAATGGTAAAGTTGGCAATACCTTCCATAAAACTTTTTTGAAAAATTGAGAAAAAAGTTTTATAATTTGCGTTACTAAATCAAAAATGAACAAACCATCATATATTTAGTGTTGATTATTGTAGCGATTTGCCATATATTGTGCAAACACACCGTAACCCTCTTTAGGATTATTCAGAAAAACATGGGTAACAGCGCCGATAATTTTGCCGTTTTGAACTATCGGACTGCCACTCATACCCTGTACAATACCGCCGCAATTTTCGAGCAATCTACTGTCGGTTATTTTTATGACAAAATTTTCATTTGATGTCATATCACGGTTGCATATTCTTTTGATTTCAATATCATATTCCTGCGGCGTATCTCCGACAGGCGTTGTTACCATAACAGCCTTTCCTGTTTTTACCTCATCGTCATTTGCAATCAGATATTTCTTGTTTCTTTTATAATTTTCACTCGTTAAATCTCCGAAAATTCCTAAAGGGGAGTTTACGCTCAAATTACCAAACTTTACATCGGTAAAATATCCGCAGAAACTGCCGGCTTTACCGCAGACGCTTTTTTCAATGCCGCTGATTTCAGCCCGAACCGCTTCTCCCGATTTTAACGGTAACAAAGCAGCCGTGTCACAGTCGCATATTCCATGACCGAGTGCGGCAAAATAATTATTGCTGTCATCATAATAGGTTATAGTTCCGATGCCTGCGCAGCTGTCACGAACCCACGCACCGAGGAGATATACTCCAACGGTATTTTTAATCGGCAAAACGGTTTTCTTTTCGGCTTTGCCGTTTCGCTCAATTTCAACAGTAATTTCATTGCCGTTAGATTTTTCAATTTCAGACTTTAATTCTTCATTTGTGCTGATTTTTGTATTATTTACTTTCTTTATAATATCGTTTACTTTAAGTCCGCCGTCTTTTGCGGGGCAAACATATTTTTCACCGTCATAGTAGCTTTCAAGCTTGATTATCATTGCTCCGTTAGCATAAAATTTAACTCCGAAAGCCTCACCGCCAATATAAACCTCATTTTTATCATCAGCGGCGTAAGACGAAAAAGTCGATAAAGTAAATAATAATGTGAAAATCAGGGCAACTGATATAATTTCTTTAAATTTTCGCAAAAAATTCACCTTCTTTCCGTTGCCTTTATTATGATTTGCATTTATAATATAGATTAGTGCGTTGATGAAAATATTAAAAATGTTACTGGCAGAGGATTTTCCGAAAAGGCGATAAACAGCCGTGCATTGTAAATTATTTTCTGAAATTATATCATTTTCTTATTATGAGGTATATATGGAAAACATAAATTCTAACCTTGTCGGTCTTACCGATTCCGAAGTTCAACAGCGTGTAAATGAGGGAAAGGTAAATATTTCAACTAATATTAAAACCAAATCAATCAAAAGAATATTTTGTGATAATTTATTTACACTTTTCAATCTGATAAATGTAATTTTGCTTGCGGCATTGATTTTTGTGGGTTCGCACAAGAATATGCTTTTTATCGGTGTTGTTATCGCAAATATAATTATAGGTACAGTTCAGGAAATTCGTTCCAAAATAAGCGTTGACAAGCTGACTATTTTGTCTGAGAAAAAAATAAATGTTCTCAGGAACGGTAAAATTGCCGAAATAAGTAAAGATGAGATTGTTCTTGATGATATTCTTGTGCTTTCAAGAGGAAGTCAGATTCCTGCCGACTGCATTGTATGCGACGGCAACTGCAGAGTCAACGAAAGTTTGCTTACAGGCGAATCAAATCTCATTGAAAAAAATGTCGGAGATGAACTGCTCTCGGGCAGTTTTATTGCGGCAGGAAAATGCTATGCTCAGGCTGTAAAGGTCGGAGCCGATTGCTATGCCGCAAAGATAAATAACGAAGCCAAATATATTAAAAAAGTAAATTCTCAGATTATGGAGTCATTCAATTTCATAATCAAAATCTGTACATTTGTACTTTTCCCAATCGGCATTGCATTTTTTATTCGACAATTCACCCTGCCCGATGCAACATTGCAGTCTGCTGTAATCAGCACTGTTGCGTCGCTTGTCGGTATGATTCCAAAGGGAATGATTCTTCTTACAAGTTCTGTTCTTGCAGTATCAATTATCAGGCTTTCATCCAAAAAGGTGCTTGTACAAGAAATGTATTGCATTGAAACACTTGCAAGAGTCGATGTGCTTTGCCTTGATAAAACGGGAACGCTTACAACAGACGAAATGACGGTAACAGGTGTCATTCCGTTTGGGGCTGATGAAAATAAAATCAAGAAAGCACTTTCTTCAATTGTAAAAGCGTCCGATGAACTGAATGCAACTTTGTATGCACTGCGTGACTATTCTGATTCCGTTTCACCGTATGAGTGCAGTAAATTCTGCGATTTTTCGTCCGAAACAAAATGGTCGGGCGGTACATTTGAAAACGGAAAGACCTACATAGTCGGTGCGACTGAATGTATTTTAAAAAGCAGGGAAAAGTATTCTGAGGTGTATTCTGAGATTGAAAAGATAAATCAAACCGTCAGAATCCTTGTTCTTGCCGAAAGCGATAGTGAACCGGACAAAGACTCATTGCCTGATGATTTAAAACCGCTTGCACTCATTCTTATCAAGGATAAACTTCGTGATAATGTAAATGAAACGGTAAAATATTTTAAGGAACAAGGGGTCACCTTAAAGGTCATTTCAGGCGACAGCGTTAAAACTGTTAAAAATATTGCGCTTGACACAGGAATTGAGGGTGCAGAAAATGCAATCGATATGTCAACCGTGACAACAGATAAAGAGCTTGAAGATGCGGCAGAGCGTTGTAATGTGTTCGGCAGAGTAACTCCGGCTCAAAAGAAAAAGCTTGTGGTTGCCCTTAAAAAGCACGGACATTCGGTTGCTATGACAGGTGACGGAGTAAATGATGTTCTCGCACTCAAAGAGGCGGATTGCTCCGTAGCTATGGCATCAGGCAGTGATGCCGCTCGAAATGTGTCACAGCTTGTACTTGTCAATAATGACTTTGGCGCAATGCCGAGCGTTGTGGCAGAGGGCAGACGAACAATCAATAACCTTGAACGAAGCTCTGCACTCTATCTTGTAAAGACGATTTATTCGGTTATACTCTCAATTTTCTTCATATTCTTTCGCACAGGTTATCCCTTTGAACCGATACAGCTTACGCTTGTCGGTGCATTAACGGTTGGATTGCCATCATTTGTTCTCGCACTTCAACCGAATAAAGATATAGTAAAAGGTAATTTCACCGTAAATATAATAGCAAGATCACTCCCAACAGCTTTTTGTATTTCGGCAGATACAATATTACTCGCAATTTTAAAGTATATGACAGATATGCCGCAGGCACAGTTTTCAACTCTCTGCGTATATCTTACTGCATTTTCATGTATGCTGCTTGTAATCAGATTATCAATCCCGTTCAATCCGCTCAGAGCCGTTATGGTCATCGGATGTTCCGCGGGAATAATAATCGGTTCAATCTTCTTCGGCGGATTGTTCTCACTTGCACCGCTTACATTTGAAAACATCATATTGCTTGTAATCTTTGCTGTAGGCACATTTGTTGTATTTAATATATTCTACAATATAGCACAGCACTATATAGAAAAATTCAAAAAGGAAAGTCATCTTAAACTGACTGCAAAAAGAAATGCAAATAAACAAAAACGCTGAAAAATTAATCAGACAACTGAATAATCAAGGCTATGAGGCTTTTATAGTAGGCGGTTGTGTTCGTGATTATCTTCTCGGTTTGACTCCGCATGATACAGATATTTGTACAAACGCTTTGCCTGAGCAGACAAAAAAATGCTTTGAGGCTTATCATACTTTTGATACAGGTATCAAACATGGCACAATTTCCGTTGTATGCGGCGGTGAAGTCTATGAAATCACAACCTACCGTATTGACGGTGATTATTCCGATAACCGTCATCCGGACAGCGTAAGCTTTACACGAAACATTAACGAAGATTTGCAACGCCGTGACTTTACGGTAAATGCAATGGCATATAACGCTGAATATGGTCTTGTCGATCCATACGGCGGTAAAAATGACCTTAAAGATAAAATTATCCGTTGTGTCGGAAATCCCGATACACGCTTTAATGAGGATGCTCTGCGAATCTTGCGGGCATTACGCTTTGCCTCTGTTTACGGATTTTCAATTGAAGAGAACACATCAAAGTCTATATTTAAAAATGCAGACTTGCTAAAAAACATTGCAACAGAGCGTGTGATCTCGGAATTTTTAAAGCTCATCTGCGGTAAGGATGCCGTAAAAATTCTTGACGCTTACCGAGAAACAATTGCTGTTATTATCCCTGAAATTACCGTTATGTTCAATTTCAATCAGAACAACATTCATCATTCGTATGATTTGTGGCAACATACCCTGAATGCACTCGGCACAATTGAACCGAATCCCGTGCTTCGTATGACAATGCTTCTGCATGATATCGGCAAGCCTTCTGTTAAAACCACTGACAACAGCGGTCAATCGCATTTTCAGGGACATCAGCTTGAAAGTAAAAAAATTGCAGACAGAATTCTGCACAGACTAAGATTACCGTCTGATTTTATTAACAAAACTCTACTGCTTATTGAATATCATGATGTCCGTTTTAACGGCAGTAAAAAGCTTATGAAAAAGGTTATGAATGTACTCGGTACAGACCTTACAAAGCAGTTGTTAGAGGTCGAATATGCCGATATATCTGCCCAGTCTGAATATCAGCGAGAAGAAAAGCTCGGATATCTTGAAACGGCTAAAACACATCTTAATGAAATAATCAAAGATAACGAATGTTTTAAGCTGAGTCAGCTTGATATCAACGGTAAAGATATTTTAAACCTTGGCGTAAAAGAGGGAAGAGATGTCGGAAATATTCTCGATTATCTGCTAATGCTTGTAGTAGATGCAAATGTTCCAAACAAAAAATCAATACTCATATCAAAAGCCAAAGAATATATTTACGGTAATCAAATAAATAAGTAATTAAAAAAGAGGATTTCAGCGAAAACTGAAATCCTCTGATTTTTGTTTAAAATTAAAGAACCTTTGATAAAAATTCCTTTAAACGGTCGTCCTGCGGATTATTGAAGAACTCCTGCGGATTGTTCTTTTCTTTGATAACACCGTCGTCAATAAATACAACATCGGTTGCAACTTCCTTTGCAAAGCCGATTTCGTGAGTAACAACAACCATTGTCATACCTGCCTTGGCAAGTTCTTTCATAACATCAAGAACTTCGCCGACCATTTCGGGGTCAAGTGCAGATGTCGGCTCGTCAAAGAGGAGAACATCGGGATTCATCGCAAGTGCTCTTACAATTGCAATACGCTGTTTTTGACCGCCTGAAAGCTGGTTCGGATATGCGTTTGCCTTTTCGGCAAGTCCTACACGCTCCAAAAGATCCATAGCGTCTTTTTTAGCCTCATCTTTGCTCTTGCCAAGAAGCTTGACAGGAGCCATTGTAAGGTTGTCAATAACGGTCTTGTGGGGGAAAAGGTTAAACTGCTGGAACACCATTCCCATTTTTTGACGGTGAACATTTATATTAACCTTTGGATCCGTAATATCGGTCCCCTCAAAGAAAATGTGACCGCCTGTCGGTTCTTCAAGTCTGTTAAGGCAACGGAGAAAAGTTGATTTACCCGAACCTGACGGACCGAGAACAACAACTACATCGCCTTTAAAAATGTCAATATCAATACCTTTAAGAACCTGAATATCCTTACCGAATGATTTTTCAAGTCCTCTTACGGAGATTAATGCGTTATCTTTCACTCTTTTTCAATCTCCTTTCAAATCTTCTGAGGATGTACGAAAGCACAAGTACAATTACAAGGTAAATCAATGCAACCGTAATAAGCGGGAAGAATGCCTCGTAAGTTCTTGAACGAATCATATTACCAATATATGTGATATCTGCAAGTGCAACATAACCTGCAACCGAAGTTTCTTTGAGAAGTGTAATAATTTCATTGCCGAGTGCAGGAAGAACATTTTTAATTGCCTGCGGAAGAACGACCATTGTCATTGTCTGTCTGTTGTTAAAACCGAGTGAACGGCTTGCCTCAGTCTGACCGATGTCAACAGCCATAATGCCCGAACGAACAATTTCTGCAACATAAGCGGCAGAGTTCATGCCAAATGCAATGATTGCGGCAAAGATACCGTTTCTTACAGATGCAAGAATAATGTAATACATAATCATCAACTGAACTACAACAGGTGTGCCTCTGATAACAGTAATGTAGATGTTGCAAATCGCATTAAAGAATTTCAGAACACAATCACCGAAGCTCCTGCATTTTCTTTTGTCAAGCTGAATATCGTGAGTAGCTCTTACAAGAGCAATGACAAAACCGATAATAACACCGATAATACCTGCAAACAATGTGATTTCAAGGGTTACAAGCAAACCGCTTAAAAGCTGCTGCCATCTGTTATCTGTGATGAATGTATTTTTAAAGCTTTCGCCGAGATTGCCGAACAAACTGCCCGATGCACTGTCGTTTACGATAATAACCTGAGTTGTGTTTGCATATGAAGTTGAAAAGTCGATATTTTTTCTTCTTTCCGGTGTGTCGGTCATACCCGCCATACCGAAATCGTCTTTGCCGGTCTGAACAGCAGTAATAACAGAATCAAATTCCATATCATCAATAACAAGTTTTTTACCGAGCTTGTCACAGATTGCTGTAGCCATCATCGGATCAAGACCGACAATTTTACCGCCTTCAACATATTCATACGGTGGAAAAGCAGCGTTCGTAGCCATATGAAGTTCACCGTCATACTTGATATCCTTAGGTGATTCGTAGGGGATAGTATCGGTATTACCCTCTATGTAGTAGCTTTTGATTTTATCAAGAACGCCCTCGTCTTTAAGCTCTGCAAGAGCTTTGTCGATTTTTTCGGTGAGTTCATGATTTTCCTTTGAAATGCAGATTGCATACTGCTCTTCCGCAAAAGGTTCATCAAGAATTTTTAGTCCTGCATTTGCTTTTACAAATTCCTTTGCCGGTTCACTGTCAATTACAACACAGTCGATTTTATTCTGTGTAAGAGCTACGATAGCGTCGGCACCCTTGCTGTAACGCATAACCTTGGTGCCGTCAGCCTCATAGTCAGATACAAAAGTATCGCCTGTTGTACCTGTCTGAACACCTACGGACGCTCCTTTGATATCATCGGCAGTCTTGATTTCCTTAACCGATGAATCACCGCATCCGGTGAACAGAAAAACAGTGGAGAACAGCATTGAAATCAGTACCAATAAAGTAACTGTCTTTTTCATTGTTTTCCTCTTTTTCTTTCTCTTAAAATATTTATTTGCAAATCTTTATCAGATTCTTGCAACGCCTGATTCAATTGCAGCCTTCTTAACAGCCTCAGCAACAGTTTTACCGATTCTCTTGTCAAATGCCTCGGGAAGAATATAATCTGCATTAAGCTCTTCATCGCTCACGAGTGAAGCAATTGCAAAAGATGCGGCAACTTTCATTTCTTCGTTGATATCGCTTGCACGGCAGTCGAGAGCACCTCTGAAAATACCCGGAAAAGCGAGTACATTATTAATCTGGTTAGGAAAGTCACTTCTGCCTGTACCGACAACAGCCGCACCTGCCTTTTTAGCAATGTCAGGCATAATCTCGGGAGTCGGATTAGCCATAGCAAAAAGAATAGGATCCTTAGCCATTGACTTAACCATTTCTTCGCTTACGCAACCTGCGGCAGAAATTCCGAGGAATACATCAGCACCCTTCATTGCATCTGCAAGCGAGCCCTCAAGGTGAGAAAGGTTAGTAATTTCAGCCATTTCCTGTTTAACAGCGTTAAGTCTCGGATCACCCTTGCAGATAATACCCTTACTGTCGCAAAGTGTAATGTCCTTTACACCCATATTAAGAAGGTGCTTTGCAATTGCAATACCTGCCGCACCTGCACCGTTCATAACAACCTTGATTTCGTCAAGCTTCTTGTGAACAAGCTTGAGTGAGTTGATAAGACCTGCGGCAACAATAACGGCAGTACCGTGCTGGTCATCGTGGAAAATCGGAATATCACACTTCTCTTTTAGCTTCTTTTCAATTTCAAAGCATCTCGGAGCGGCAATATCCTCAAGATTGATTCCGCCGAATGAACCGCTGATAAGGTAAATTGCGTTTACAATTTCGTCAACATCCTTACTTCTTACGCAAATAGGAAATGCGTCAACATCGCCGAATTCCTTAAAAAGCGCACATTTGCCCTCCATAACAGGCATACCTGCCTCAGGACCTATGTCACCAAGACCGAGAACAGCTGTACCGTCGGTTACAACGGCAACAAGGTTGTTTCTTCTTGTGAGTTCAAAAGACTTGTCATAGTCTTTTTGAATTTCAAGACACGGTTCTGCAACGCCGGGAGTATAGGCAAGAGAGAGGTCTTCAGCCGAGTTAATCGGAACTCTTGAAACAACTTCAATCTTACCGTTCCACTCATAGTGTTTTTTGAGTGATTCTTTTCTGATATCCATATCGGTAACTCCTTATAATAATTTCCCTCTCATTATACCCCTAAAAAGCCGTTATATCAAGTAAAAATCACAAAATTCATTTGACTTTTGTACAAAAAAGGTATAAAATAAATGTGCGAGTGTGTTGAACAGCTGCGAGCAGCTGCCGAAAGGTACTGTGCGAGGAAAGTCCGGGCTTCACAGAGCAATAATAACGGCTAACGGCCGCCGGAGGCGACTCCAGGGATAGTGCAACAGAAAATTACCGCCATTATATGGTAAGGATGGAAAGGTGAGGTAAGAGCTCACCGGAGGGCAGGAGACTGCTCTGCCGTGTAAACCCTATTTGAAGCAACACCGTGGTAGGACATTATACGCTTGCTCGGCGTGTCCTTAGGAGGTGGCATCGAGCAGATTCGGTAACGGTCTGCCAAGATAGATGGCTGTTCACGACAAAACCCGGCTTACAGACACAGTCGCATATTAAGGCACCTTTTGTGGGTGCTTTAATATTATTGTCGAATTTTAGCAATTTGTACAAATATTATGCACATTTGCAATTAATTTAAAAAATGCATTGCATTTATGCTGCTCTTTATTGTACTTTGCTTTATGCTGAAATCTATTGAAATTGATTTAATTTGATTTGTTTCAGTCGACTGATTCGACACATTGTAGAGGTTTGAAATTAATTTGAAAGGTGTGTAAAAATTTGAAAACAAAATCAAAAATACTCAGCGCAATATTGAGCGTGAGCATCCTGTCGGCAAGCCTATCTGCCTTTGTATCCGGTTCATTCGGTGTTCAGGCGGCAGAAAGCTCACCAACCGTATCGGCTAATAAGTACAAGCTCAAAGATAACATTCAGGACGGTGTAATTTTACATTGTTTTGACTGGACTTATAACGATATTAAGGCTGAATTGCCTAAAATTGCAAAAGCCGGATTTACAAGTATACAGACTTCTCCGGCACAGCCAAACGGAACAGGTACTTGGTATTGGTTATATCAGCCAATTTCATTCAGTATCGGAACAAATGGTGTCGGCACAAAGGCTGAACTTCAGTCGCTTTGCGATGAGGCAGAAAAGTACGGGATTAAGATTATTGTCGATGTTGTCGCTAACCATTTGAGAGGCGATCACAACAACATAGACAACGATTTAAAGCCATCCGAGTATTGGCATACCTTCGGCGGAGGTATTGATTGGAAAAACCGTTGGCAGGTAACACACGGCTCGATTGGTATGCCGGACATTGCAACCGAAAATCCATATGTTCAGCAAAAAGTCTGCAACTATGTTCAGGAACTCAAGTCGGTAGGTGTTGACGGACTTCGTTGGGACGCTGCAAAACACATTGGCGTTCCGAGCGAGGGCGACGATTTCTGGAAATCGGTAACACAGTACGGTCTTTATAACTACGGCGAAATTCTCGGTGGTCCCGATGACCGTTCGACAGGCAATGAAGACATTATGAAAGAGTATACCGATTATATTTCTGTTACTGACAGTAACTACGGTAAAGAACTCCGTGATTCGTTTAATTCGGGCAAAGCTCCTACTTCAAGCGGAAACTGGAGTGAAAAAGGCATTTCAAACGATAAGCTTCTTTATTGGGGTGAAAGCCATGATACATGGTCAAACAACAAAGACTGGGGCTTTTCAAATGAAATGAGTCAGAATGTTATTGACCGTGCCTATGCGGTTGCGGCAAGCCGTAATAAAGTTACTGCTCTTTATTTTTCCCGTCCTTCTTCAACCAACAAAGAAAGTATCAAAATGGGAGAAAAAGGCTCAACACATTACACCAGCAGTGAGGTTGCCCAAATCAATAAGTTCCATAATGCAATGGACGGCAAAGCTGATTACTACACCGTGTCAGACGGTTGTTCTGTAATTACCCGTAAAGACGGCGGTGCTGTTATCGTAAAAGGCAGCGGAAGCGGCGAGGTATCGGTAGAAAACGGCGGCGGTTACGCAAAACCGGGTACATACACAGACGCTGTTTCGGGCAACACATTTACAATTACATCAAGCACCATTTCAGGTACAATAGGTTCATCAGGTATTGCAGTAGTCTATGATGCCGAACCCGAAGGACCTTCAGCGTCAGTAACTCCGGGTTCAACAAACTACAATACAGATGAGCTCACACTTACGCTCAATTGCAAGAATGCAAAAAATGCTCAGTATTCAATTGATGACGGTGCATTTGTAAACTACACAAACGGTCAGCAAATTACAATCGGTACAAATCTTGCTTACGATACTGTAACCACAGTAACAGTAAAAGCAAGCGACGGCAAGACAACATCCGATCCGGAAACATATACATACACAAAGGTAGACCCGAATGCCGTAAAGGTTGTTGCTTATGATAACTCATCAACCAAGTGGTCTAAGGTCAATGCATATTTCTGGAGTGATGATAATAAAGAAATGACATCATGGCCGGGCAAGAAAATGACCGACAAGGGTAATAATATTTTTGATATTGAAGTGCCTGACGGTGCAAAATATGTAATCTTCAACAACGGTGACAGTCAGACAGATGACCTCATGATTGCGGACGGTAATAAAATTTACAGCAACGGTTCTTGGCAGAACTATTCTGCTGTAAAACCCACTCAGCCGACAACAGCTCCTTCCACAACAGTCCGTCCTACTACAATCGCAACTCAGCCTACCACATCACAGCCTACCACAACACAGCCTGCTACAACACAGCCGTCTACAACTCAGCCGGTAACAGAGCCTTCAAACAGAATTCTTATCGGTGATGTTGATTTAAACGGAATATTTACAGTCTGTGATTCAACAGAGGTTCAAAGATACATTGTTAACATATCGACTTTAAGCGATGAGGCTCTCATTGCGGCAGATGTAAACAAGGATTCTGTTATTTCTGTAAAAGACGCAACTATGATTCAGGCTTATGTCGTTAAGCTTATTGTTGAAAACTCATACTGCGGTACTTACACAGAAAATGTTGCACCCGCCCAGCCTACAACGAATGTCACAGAGCCAACAACCGAACCGACTTCAATTCAGACGAAGAATTATGTTTATTTCAATAATACGGAAAACTGGTCAACAGTAAATGTCTATGTATGGAGTTCAACAGATTCGACTTATATGAGCTGGCCCGGCAAGGCTATGGAAAGTATAGGTAATAACACATACAGATTTGAACTTCCGAATGGTGCAGAATATGCTATATTCAATAACGGTTCAGCACAGACAGGTGACTTAAAAATCCCCGATGTAAATATGATTTACTCAAACGGACAGTGGAGTAAATACTCCAAGTAAAATTTAACAAGTTTATCTAAGAGCCGCCCCGCACAATCAAGCACATTTTGCTGTTTTGATTTTTACTGTCGGGGCGGTACTGTTATTTGTTTAAATCACAATACAAAATAAACGGTTCATCACGATTTTTTGTGGGATGGTGAACGGACAGAAGAAATAGATAGCGGATCAAGGTGAAGAAATCATCTTTTGACTATCCCACATTTTTCTGTAATGAGGGTAAAAAAAGCAATGTTTCCATTTGTTCGGAAACATTGCTTTTGTTGATTTTTTACTTATTACTTTAATTTTGTATCTATATATTCTATGTACGGTTTGCGATTATAAATGCTGTCTTGGTGATTTTTATACCATTCAAATTCTTCTTTCAATCCATCATACAAAGATACTGTATTTGGCATTAATTCATTTTGTTTTCTTACATCAAGCACATATTCGTAATCGTAGAAGCAAAAATAATCTCTTTGCGGAATATCTTTCGACACGCTTACAAATTCAACTTCTCTGCCTGACACTTTGTAGCAAAGATCAACCCATTCTTTTATTGTAACGGTTTCTTTGTTTCCAACATTAAAAATATGATTACTTGGGTGCTTTTCTATTATTATCTCAATAAATTTACAAAGGTCTGACACATTGAAAAATTGCAATTTCATATCTCCTTTTTCAGGAATGTAAAATTTTCTGTCTAGAATAGCACAATCAAAGGGAAATGCTTCTCTGTACAAATTTTCATACATACCGTAAAAATACGGCGGACGAAGAATATACGCATTTTGGACAGTGTCAAGTAAGTATTTTTCTGCATTGAGTTTGTTAATTCCGTAATCGCCCCAGACAGAATTTTTACCGCAAGTTTGATTTTCGGCAAACGGCTGGGGATTAGTTTCGGGATAAACCGCACTTGAACTGATGAAAATGTAATCATCAAACGAAACACCTGACTTTAAAAGAGCCTTTATATGCTCATCAGTGTACGCTGTGATATCAAGAATTAAATCAAAGTGTTCGTCAGCAAATTTGTTGCCAAGATTTAATCTGTCGCAATTAATCAGATGTACACCTTGTGATTGAGGTCTGCTGTTTCTGTTTAGAACAAAAACTTCGTTGCCTTTACTTACAAAATGCTCGGCTGCATATCTGCTTACAAATGTCGTTCCGCCTGTGATTAGAATTTTCATACCAAAAACTCCTTGAATAATATTTGCATCACCGTATGGTGACAAACAGCATTAATTATCTATTCAATTTTTATTTGATTTTTCTATGATTTTTTCGGCACATTTAATGCCGTCAACTGCGGCGGAGATAATTCCGCCTGCATAGCCTGCGCCTTCACCGCACGGATAAAGTCCCTCAATGAGTACACTTTCGAGTGTATCAGTCTTTCTCATGATTCTGACGGGGGAAGAGCTTCTGCTCTCAATGCCCGTCAAAACAGCGTCACCGTCATCAAATCCGTGTAACATTCTGCCCATTTTCACAATGCCCTGAGCCATTGAAGTGCTGACATATTCAGGCAAAATCTCGTTTAAGTTTGAAAATTCATAATTCGGACCGATACTTGGCTTTACATCACCGAGATGTGTGGATTTTCTGTTATTAAGAAAATCATCAACTCTTTGTATGGGTGCATTATAATTTTTACCGCCGGCAACGAATGCTTTTGATTCAAGCCTTCTCTGTAAATACATTCCGGCAAGCGGATGGTCGGATTCATAATCATCCGGGTTTATTCCTACAAGCAACGCTGAATTTGAATTTTCGGCATCTCGAGCAAATTCACTCATACCATTGGTGCAAAGTCTGTTTTCTTCGCTTGACGCATTGACAACCTTGCCTCCCGGACACATACAAAATGTATATACACCCCGTCCGTTATCAAGGTGTGTACTCAGCTTATAATTTGCCGAGCCGAGTTTTTTATTGCCCGCAAACCTGCCGTATTGTGCCTTGTCAACTTTTTCACGAAGATGTTCAATTCTTGCACCTACCGAGAAAGGCTTTGCCTCAATCGGCAATTTTAAATCATAAAGCATCTCAAAAGTATCTCTTGCACTGTGACCGATTGCAAGAATAACATTGTCTGTTTCTATAATTTCATTGCCGTTAGCCGTTTCAACAGTTATAGCTTTCAGCTTGTTATCACTAAAAGCCATTGAAACAAGCTTCGTTTCAAACATAACCCTTCCGCCGAGTTCAATAATCTCGTTGCGGATATTTTTTATTGTTCCTTTTAGCATATCCGTTCCGATATGCGGTTTTGCGTTATAGAGAATTTCATCAGGTGCGCCGTGGCTCACAAATTCTTCAAGCACCTTGCGTTGCCTTATATCTTTTGTACCTGAATTCAGTTTGCCGTCAGAAAATGTTCCCGCACCGCCTTCGCCAAACTGAACATTTGAAGTTATGTCAAGCTGACCGCTTGTCCAGAACCTGTTAACATCGGCAGTTCGCCTGTCAACATCACGGCCTCTTTCAATAAGAATTGGATTTGCACCGCTTCTTGCCAGAATAAGTGCCGCAAACAATCCAGCCGGACCTGCTCCGACAACAACGGGGGAGGGCGCATTGCCAAATTTCATCTGATTATATTCATACTTTTTCGCAATTTGAGCGTTACCGCATTTTTTACATACCTTTTCCTCGTTGATATTAAGTTCAGCGTCAACGGTTGTAAGAAAGTAGATACTGTCCTTTTTTCTTGCGTCAACCGATCTGCGAAAAATCTTACAGCTTTTTATGGATTTTTCTTCAATCCTCAGCTGTTGGGCAACTGCCTTGCGAACCGATTTATCATCGTAGTCAAGGCTTAAATGTATATTGTTCACTCTGATCATAAATTTTCTCCTGCAATAATTCCTCCGGCAAATGCAAAATGAAGATTAAATCCTCCGCATTCACCGCAAAGGTCAATCGCCTCACCGCATATAAAAAGATTTTTCACAATTTTACTCATCATAGTGTTTTCGTCAATCTCTTTGCCTAAAACGCCGCCCAAAGCACATTGTGCGTGTGAGAAATCTTCTTTTCCGCTTACTGTAAATGACATCGATTTTATTGTTTTGCAAATTCCTGATACTTCGTCCTTTGAAAGCTTGGAACAAATCTTTGACAAATCAACTCGGCTGATTTTCAGAATTGCCTGTCCGATTCTCTTTTGAAAAATCCCTGTCAAAAGCTGTTCGCACGGCAAATCAGAAAACAATGACATATGTTGTCTGATTATTTTTATCAGCTCATTTTCCGAATAATCGGGCAATAAATCAAGCACTATTTTGTCGTTCGGTTTAGCAAACAACGAAAGATTGAATACGCAAATTCCCGACAGAGAATTCTCGGTAAATTGAATTTCTCCTGTTTCTTCCTTGATTAATCGACCATGTTCACCGTATAACTGTGCCTTGCCCGTAACTCTCAGACCTTTTAATATTTTCAGAACATCGCTTTTAACCTTAACAGGGCATAAAGCAGGGGAGAACGAAACAACCTTATGACCGAAATTTTTAAGATAATCAATTGCACTTGCGTTTCCGCCAAGCTTAGGCGCGGCTTTTGAACCGTTTGCAATCACAAGCTTGTTGCATATGAAATCGTACTTTTTCTCGCTGTCATCAGAGGAAATTTTAAAACCGTTTGAAACTTTTTTTATAGAATTGACATTCTGTTTTGTGAAAATATCTATTCCGAGTGTTTCAACCTGTAAGCGCAGAACATCCAGAACAGATGCGGCGTGTTTGCTTATCGGGTAATATCTGCCCTCGTTATCGTAAAAACTTAAAAGACCGAAGCTTTTAAAAATATTCGCCATTTCATCACCGCTGAATCTTTCAAAAATTTTTTTACTCTGCTTTTTGAAAGAACCGACATATTTATCGGGGGATATACAGTGATTTGTCAGATTACATCTGCCGTTGCCTGTTGACATCAGCTTTTTGCCTAATCTGTCATTTTTTTCGATTATTGCAATTTTTTTTGAACGGTCATGTTTCTTTGCTGTGATTGCACACATAAGTCCCGATGCACCGCCGCCGACTATAATTGCTTCATATATATTTTTCTTTTCCATTTTATAAATTCACCAAAAATAAGGGCAGCGATGTGCTGCCCAAAATTATTTACGGAGCAAAAATGAAGTTGATTCCGTTTGCAACAAGTACCGAACCGATACCCATTATAATACCTGCGATAACAACACCGCACATAACGGCTATAACGCTTTTCTTAAACCCGAGATCAAGAATACTTGCCGCAAGTGTTCCTGTCCATGCACCTGTGCCGGGAAGAGGGATGCCTACGAAAAGCATAAGTGCAACAAACATTCCGTTGCCTGCTTTTGCCTCAAGTTTTCTGCCGCCTTTTTCGCCTTTTTCAAGACAGAAAGAAAAGAATCTGCCGATAAACTTCTTATCAGAACCCCAAACAAGAACCTTTCTTGCAAAGAGGTAGATAATCGGAACCGGGAGCATATTGCCTAAAATGCAGACTACATATGTCCAAAAAAGATTTAAGTCATTTGCAACCGCAACAGGCACAGCACCTCTGATTTCCACTATCGGAACCATTGAAATAAAAAATACTATTAAATACCACATATTTGCTCCTTAGAAATTATATTTTGCCAATACCTGATAAGTATAACAGATTTAAAAGTTTTTTTCAATATTTGAGCAAGATAAAATCTTCCATAATAAAGCCTTAAAATTTGATTTATTTATACATTATGATAAATAATTATTCAAAAGTTGACATTGACTGAATAATCTGTAAAATATATTTTGGAGTGATTTGATGAAAACGAATTCCTGTTCAATGCGATTCAGAATAATTATGTTTGTTTTGACCGCGTCAGTGATTGCATTTGCATTTATTCATTCTTCAATGCCGTCAGTTGAGTCGGCACAAGAGAGTGAAAGCGTCCTTGATTTTGTCACAGTAATTTTAAAATTTTCGGAATCGATCCGAATCTTTCGGACCACATAATCAGAAAGCTTGCTCATTTTACGGAATACACCGTTCTGGGAGCATTGCTCTGTTCATGTGCCTATTCATTTGACCGAATCAAGCCGATAAAATTCATACCTTATACCGTTTCAATCGGACTGTTTACCTGTTTTGTTGATGAAACAATTCAGCTTGGCATAGATGGAAGATCGGGACAGGTAAGCGATATGTGGATTGACTTTTTCGGTGTGTTGCTCGGTACGGCTGTAATGCTTGTTGCATTTTGGATTTACAGGAAAATACGAAAGATCAACTAACTATTTGTATGCGAATAAGAAAGGAATCAGTATGGGAAGTATGGAAAATTCAGTAAAGCCCCATGAAAACAAAATGGGAACTATGCCAATGACAAGGCTCATTCTGACAATGAGTCTGCCTGCAATTTTTTCAATGACAATTCAGGCAATGTATAATGTTGTTGACAGCATTTTTATCGGCAACTATGACGCAGACGGACTGACCGCAACTTCGCTTGCGTATCCTCTGCAAATGCTTTTGATTGCGTTTGCAGTCGGTACGGCAGTCGGTGTAAACTCGTTTGTTTCAAGAAAATTAGGTGAGAAAAATTTTGTTCAGGCAAACGACGGAGCAACGCACGGTCTTGTAACCTGTATTTTTAATTATGTAATATTTTTATTGCTAGGACTTTTTGCGGTTCGCCCGTTTATGGCAATGTACACGCAGAATGAGGCTATTCTAAATTATGGGATACAGTATCTGACGGTTGTACTTTGCTTCTCGTTCTTTTCAATTGTACAGATTATGGTTGAAAAAACGCTTCAGGCAACAGGTAATATGATATTCCCGATGTTATCCCAGCTTTTCGGTGCAATTGTAAATATTATTTTTGACCCGCTCCTGATTTTCGGTATAGGTATTTTCCCTGAAATGGGCGTTCTCGGTGCGGCAATTGCTACTGTATTCGGTCAATTCTGCGGTATGGCTTTCTGCCTTTGCATTCTTTTTCTTTAAGAATAACGAAGTTAAAGTTTCGTTCAAACATTTCAAATTAAATGGTTCTACATTAAAATCTATCTATGTTGTAGGCTTTCCGTCTGTAATTATGCAGTCAATAGGTTCCGTTATGATTATCGGACTCAATGCAATTCTTGCTGTTTCGGAGGCTGCCGTTACTGTTCTCGGTATATATTATAAATTACAGAGCTTTGTATTCATGCCTTGTTTCGGACTCAATCAGGCGTAATGCCGATTATCGGTTATAACTACGGTGCAAGAAAGAAAAAGAGAATGTATTCCGCTCTCAAGAGAGGACTTATTATCGCCGTAATTATTATGGCGGTCGGCACAATTCTTATGTGGACAATCCCCGAACAGCTTATTGCTATGTTTGGCGGCACACAGGATATTATGGATATCGGTGTCCCTGCATTCAGAATCATCAGCCTTTGCTTTATTCCTGCCGCTGCCGGCATTATCTTTACAACACTTTTTCAGGCAGTCGGAAAGGGACTGCGCAGTCTTATTATGTCATTCTGCCGTCAGCTTGTACTCATTCTCCCAATTGCGTGGGTGCTTTCTATGGTGTTTGATTATACAGCCGTATGGTATGCATTCCCGATTGCGGAATTTTTCTCGTTACTGCTTGCAATTGCATTTTTTGTCAACCTTACAAAAGGTGATTTCAAAAGCCTTGACCAAAAGATTGAATGACGCAGTTAAATTTGTTCACCTCATTGCATATATTGCATTGAGGTGATTTTTTTGACAGAAAATAATGACAACAGAAATACCATTACATATGACGATGACTGGAAATCTGTTTCATATTCGGAATACCCTAAGGTATCGGAGGAGCTTGATTCAGATGAGGAGGATGTGAACTCTTTATCGGCTGAAAATAGTGATGAAAAGAAAAATTCTCCGAAACAGCTTGTGATAACGATTCAACTTGTGTGTTGTATTATTATAGCTCTTGCTGCTTTTTTGCTTAATTTATTCGGCGGTGAGTTCTATGCCGCAACACGGGAATGGTACTATTCAAACCTTGAAAAATCCGTTGTTTTTGATACGGGCGATAATAAAATAGATTTATCAAATCTGTTTACTGCAACAAGCGATGAAGTTTCGTCTGCTGAACATTGATTTTACGGTTTCGTATTCACTCGTTTGTCTTGGAGCAATATGTGTGATACTGAATATATTTTTAGGATTTCTATGTTGCATTATGGCTGTGATTATTCATGAATGCGGTCATATTTTTGCAATGCTCATTTGCAAATCTCCGCCTGATAAAATCAAAATTTCGCTGTTTGAAATCAAGATTACCAATCTTCAAGGCAGTTAAACACAACCCGTCAGAACATTTTTATAATTTTTTTCGGACCTTTAGTCAATTTCATTTGTTTTATTCTGTTTTATCTGTTATACTTATGTAATAGTGAGTTTTTATTGCCGATTGCCATGGCGAACCTTTGCACGGGACTTTTTAATATGCTGCCGGTTATGTCGCTTGACGGCGGACAGCTTATGTATGTTATTCTGTGCAGAAAATTTTCGGAAAAATCAGCCGAAAGAATCATAAATATAACTGCTGTTATAATTCTTTTTCCGCTGACGGTACTCGGCTTTATGGTTTTGCTAAATTCAAAATATAATTTTTCGCTGTTGTTTGTGTGTGCTTATCTCATTGCATCACTTTTATGTAAAAACAACAGGTACTACTGACGGAGGATTTCTATGGTCAGCAAAGAAGTTTGAAAAATTACTTCTGAAAGTTCAAAAGCCGGGAAGATATGTCGGCGGTGAACTCAACGAAGTAATCAAGGATAAAAAGAAAGTAGATTGCAGATTTGCCTTCTGCTTTCCCGATACCTATGAAGTAGGTATGTCCCATCTCGGAATGAAAATTCTTTACAGCCTTATGAACGCTGTGCCGTACATTTGGTGCGAAAGAGTTTTTGCCCCATGGGTGGATATGGAAGAAGAGATGATAAAACACAATATTCCGCTTTATGCGCTTGAAAGCGGAGATCCCGTGTCCGATTTTGACTTTATCGGTTTCACTCTCCAGTATGAACTCAGCTTTACAAATATGCTCAATATGCTTAGGCTTTCGGGTGTGCCGATTAAAAGCTGTGACAGAAAAGAACTTAAAAACATAGTAGTTGCAGGCGGACCGTGTGCCTGCAACCCCGAGCCGATTGCAGATTTTGTCGATATTTTCTTCATTGGTGAGGGAGAAGAGGTTGACCTTGAGGTTATTGAACTTTTCAGAAAGTGCAGAGCCGAGGGTAAATCAAAACAGGAGTTTCTTGAACTCTCATCTAAAATTGAGGGTGTATATGTTCCGGCACTCTATGATGTAACATATAACGAGGACGGCACAATCAAGTCATTCACTCCAAAAGGAGATGCTCCCGCTAAAATCCACAAGCGTATTATGCTTGATATGGACAAGTCGTTCTATCCTGATAATTTTGTAGTTCCGCTCGTTGAGATAGTTCATGACAGAGCGGTTCAGGAAATTTTCCGTGGCTGTATAAGAGGCTGCCGTTTCTGTCAGGCGGGCATGATTTACCGTCCCGTCCGTGAAAAATCTCCCGAAACTATAAACAAACAATGCAGAGCATTATGTGATAACACGGGTTACGATGAAGTTTCGCTATCTTCACTCAGTTCAAGTGACTACAGTCAGATTGTACCGTTGCTTGACAAGCTGAATGAGTGGAGCAAAGACGAAAAAGTCAGCATTTCACTTCCGTCACTGCGTGTTGACGGCTTTACAGATGACATTATGAATAAGATTAAAACCGTACGCAAGAGCGGACTTACCTTTGCTCCGGAGGCAGGCAGTCAGCGTATGCGTGATGTTATCAATAAAAATGTTCGTGAAGATGAACTTTTGCAGACTTGCACAACTGCATTTGCAGGCGGTTGGACTACGGTAAAACTCTATTTTATGATTGGTCTGCCTACCGAAACAATGGACGATGTCGCCGCAATTGCCGGCCTTGGTCAGTCTGTAGTTGATGCATATTACAAATGTCCCGACAAGCCAAAGGGTAAGTCGGTGCGTGTAACCGTGTCTGCATCCTCTTTTGTACCAAAACCGTTCACACCGTTCCAATGGGAACCGCAGGATACAATCCCTGTCCTTCATGAAAAGCAACAGCACATCAAGGACAGTATTACAACAAGAAAAATTCAGTTTAACTATCACGATGCCGATACAAGCTATCTTGAAGCAGTATTTGCAAGGGGTGACAGAAAACTTTGTAAGGTAATGGAGCTTGCATGTGAAAGAGGTTTTCATTTTGACGGCTGGAATGATTGTTTCAGCCTTGAAAAGTGGCTTGAACTCTTTGATGAATGCGGTGTTGATCCGTCATTTTATGCAAACAGACGCAGAAGCTTTGACGAAATTCTTCCGTGGGATCATATTGACTACGGTGTAACTAAGGATTTCCTTATCAGAGAATGTAAAAAAGCGTACGCAGATACAACAACACCGCATTGCAGACTGAAATGCAACAACTGCGGTGCGGCTAAATACGGAAAGGGTGTGTGTTTTGAAAAGCGTAAGAATATGGTTTAAAAAAGATTTTGAATGTCGCTATATTTCGCACCTTGACCTCAATCGATGTATGCTCCGTGCATTGCACAAGAGCAAAATCCCTATCTGGCATACAGAAGGATTTAACCCGCATCCGTTTGCAACATTTCCGTTGCCGCTTTCGCTTGGTTTCAGGGGTGTAAACGAATGTATGGATGTCAAGCTTGAGGATGAAAGCTTTCCGTTTGAAGAAATCATCTCAAGGCTTAACGGATGTCTGCCGAGAGGACTTCGTGTGTTTGATGTAACGGAACCCGTTATGAAAGCCGGAAAGATTGCTTTTGCATCATTTACAATCAAGATTTCCTGTGACGGTGAAAACTCCCGTACAGTATGCGAACAACTCAAAGAACTGCTGACAAGCGAAAGTATTGAAGTTGAAAAGAAATCTAAAAAAGGCATGAAAACTGTTGACATAAAACAGGGTATAAAGAGCTTTGAAGTAACCGAGAAGTTCGACTTTGCAGAACTTGATGTTGTTTTGTCGGCAGGCAGTTCCGATAATGTGAATCCGAATCTGCTTGTATCGGCTTTTGAAAACCGTTTTTTGGTTTCCTGTGATATCGACATCACAAGGAATGACCTCTACAACGCAGATATGGAATTGTTTAGATAGGTGAATATATGTTTGAATTTACAATACGAGAAAATGATTTTTTAAACGGATTTTTGGATTTATTGAGTGACTATGTAAATAAGTCGTATAAGTTCACTATGTCGTACCTGACAAGCCCTCTTTTGTCAGATGTGCGTGAGAGCGAAAGACTTGTTTTGCTTGTAGTCAACAAATCTGTTTTTCAAAATATGTACAGTTTCATCAAGCTGAATGACAGCAATATGCAGTTTGCATCATTTTCCTGTCTTGAAACAGCCGTGAACTCAATGCGACTTTACAATGTCCTTGCTACAAATCCGGATTATATGCACGAATATATTACCGGCGGAAACTTTTCGCTTGAAGTATGTGAAAATGAAATTTCAGAAAAACAAAAAAAATACAAGAAAGGTGAAGAGGAGTTCTCGCTCCGTGAGTTTGCAACCGGACTTGGCAAATTCAATTCTTTTGAATTGAAAAATGCAGCTGTTGCGTCACAGCTTGTTGACGGCAATATCTTTCTCGGACTTTCCTGCGGCAATGAACTCGGAGAGGATTTGCAGAATGAAGTCAGAAAGAGTATGATTGGTGCATACCTTTCACTTTCAAAACACAATAAAATGTTTTTTAACGGCGGTATAGATGATACTCTTGAAGAGCTTGAGGATAAGCTCTATGCAAAGTTTCTTGAATATATCAAAAAGTTCTCATAATCTTTTTAAACTTTCACATTACTTTACACAAGCGTTCAATTTTCTGTCACATAAGACAGTTATTATATGCTTGTAAGTTAAAGATAAACAAAAAAACACTTTAACTTCACATAGATAATGCTTACAAGAACTTTTCATAGATTTCCTCTCTAATATGTCGAAAGACACTAAGGTCGGCTTTTCTGCCGACCTTTTTAATTTATCAGGTGTTTTATTATGAATTACTACTCCCTTAATAAGTATCTCAAAAATACATTCGGTGAAAAGGTGTACAAAATTTCGCTGAACGGTAATATGACCTGTCCGAATCGTGACGGAACCCTCGGAACAAGGGGCTGTATTTTTTGCAGCAGGGGAGGCTCCGGAGAATTTGCCTCCGATGCACTTCTTCCTGTTCACGGACAAATCGATCAGGCTAAACTGCGAATAAAAAAGAAATCCGACTGTAAAAAGTTTATTGCATACTTTCAGCCGTTCACAAATACCTATGCGCCTGTTGAATATCTTGAAAAAATATTTACAGATGCAATTTCAGAACCCGACATTGTTGCCCTTTCAATCGCAACCCGTCCCGATTGCCTGGGAAATAATGTGTTAGGTCTTCTTGAAAAACTGAACAAGATAAAACCTGTCTGGGTAGAACTCGGATTGCAGACAATTCATGAAAAATCGGCAGATTATATAAGAAGAATGTATCCGCTCTCCGTTTATGACTCAGCTACAGAAAATCTTCATAAAATCGGAATCAATGTAATTACACACATTATTTTGGGACTTCCAAACGAATCTAAAGAAATGATGCTTGAATCTGTAAAATATGCAGGTAGTAAAACCGACGGAATTAAACTGCAGTTGTTGCATATTTTAAAAAACACAGACTTGTGTGATGACTATGAAAGCGGAAAATTTGAAGTGCTTTCAATGGAAGATTATATTGATATTCTTTGCGATTGCGTTGAAGTGTTGCCTAAAAATGTTGTAATTCACCGTTTAACAGGTGACGGGGATAAAAAACTGCTCGTTGCACCCATGTGGAGTGCCGATAAAAAGCGTGTTTTAAACTCAATCAACCGTGAATTTGCAAAGCGCGATATCACGCAGGGAAGAATGGCAAAGTAAAAGACTCCCGAATCAATCATCGGAAGTCTTGTTTTCAAGAGTATTGTCATTGTGATTTTTCTCTTTTTCAGCTTTCTTCTGAGCTGTTTTTTTACCGATTGCATACGCAACAGCCAATATAGCCAAGCATCCCGCAGTTATGCCCATGCCGGCAAGGAAAAATTTTATTTGCTTATCTTTAATGGGATTGTAATCAATATATTCGTCATCTGAGGCATTAACAGTTGTAGGCTCTGTCGGGTGTTTACTTTTACCGCCCTTTCCTGTAGCTTGCGTGCTGTTTTTATTGCTTGACGAGAAACTTCCGCCGCTAACCGTTCCCGACGCATTTTTATATATTCTGATACACGATGCAGTGCAACTTCCAACATCCATAAAGTTCACATCGGAATCAACACATTGATTCACCGTGTAGTCAATATACGCAGTACCTTCTTTTATTGTTTTGAAATCAAGCGTTAAGACATCACTTCCGCCCGAAATATTTTGTCCTCAGAATTAAGAAAAACAACTTTAACCTTGCCGCTTTTCTTGTTGACCTGAATTTTTGAGCCGTTATTCACTGCCTTAACCTTTCTGAATTCGATATAATCGGGGTCATATGTAAATTCAAAAGTTGCGGCAGAAAGTCGATTGCCGGAATTTGCGGAAAGTACAACGCTGAACAGCCTGTTTGGCTTCATATCTGCATTCTGCATTTCAAAACTTACGCTTGCAGTTGCAAATGCACTTGTTAAAGATATTTGCAATAAAGCTACCAAAATTAAAATAATAGAAAATAGTTTTTTCATAGTTCGCCACATAAAATTAAAATATTTCAAAATCTCACTTGATTTTTCTGATTTCATTTGATATAATAAACAGGTCGTTTGGAGAGATGTCCGAGCTGGCCGAAGGAGCATGATTGGAAATCATGTATACGGTGAACACCGTATCAGGGGTTCGAATCCCCTTCTCTCCGCCACAAACGCTGAACTTTATTTAGGTTCAGCGTTATTTTTTTGACCTGTTTTTCTTAATAAAAGGTGCTATTTTTCATATATATAATTGTATCGTATGGCAAGATTTGTTGTCAACGGATTTACAGTGAAGAGTTAGCACATACAGTGCATTTGCGGTCATTTTTAATAATTTTTTAGTATTTCATATGACATAACCATTCAGCTTTCGGTTATTTATTCAAAAAACTGCCACTAAACCTTTACAAACCCTACAAGATATTGTATTATATTAGTAATTATAAATTACCATGGGGTGTTATGTATGAAACCAAAATATAAAAGAGTATTATTAAAACTTTCAGGCGAATCACTTGCAGGCGAAATGAAACACGGAATTGATTTTGAAACTGTTCTCAAAATCTGCAAGCCTATTAAAGAATGTGTTGACGCAGGCGTAGAAGTCGGCATCGTAGTAGGCGGCGGTAACTTCTGGCGTGGCAGAAGCTCAGGCGAAATGGACAGAACAAGAGCCGACCATATGGGTATGCTTGCAACAACAATCAATGCACTCGGTGTTTGTGATGCACTCGAACAGCTTGGAGTTAATGTTCGTGTTCAGACAGCTATCGCTATGCATCAGATTGCAGAGCCGTACATCAGAAATAAAGCAGTTCTTCACCTTCAGAAGGGCAGAGTAGTAGTATTCGGTTGCGGAACTGGCAACCCGTTCTTCAGCACAGACACAGCAGCGGCTCTTCGTGCGGCAGAAATTGAGGCTGATATCGTAATGAGGCTACTATGGTTGACGGTGTATATGACAGCGATCCTAAGAAAAACCCAAATGCAAAGAAGTACGATACAATTTCTTTCCATGATGTTCTCAACAAGGATCTCGCTGTTATGGACAGCACAGCGGCATCGCTTTGCAAGGACAATAATCTTCCGATTCTTGTATTCAGTATTGAAGATCCCGAAAATATCTACAAAGCTGTATGCGGTGAAAACATCGGTACAATCGTAACAGCCAACAATTAATTTGAATTTTTTACTGACTTTTTAACAATAATTATTACACAGGAGGCATAAATATGCAGACACAGTTAAAAAAAGCCGGCGAAAGTATGGACAGACGACTTGAGCATATGCGCACGGAATTTTCGGAAATCAGAGCAGGCAGAGCAAATCCCGCAGTTCTTGATAAGGTAAAGGTTGACTATTACGGCGCACCCACACCCGTAAACCAGCTTGCCGCAGTATCTGTTACAGAGGCAAGAACTCTTACCATTCAGCCATGGGATGCGTCTGTATTAAGACAGATTGAAAAGGCTATCCAGACTTCCGATATCGGCATCAACCCACAGAATGACGGTAAGATTATTCGTCTTATTTTCCCGCCCCTCACAGAGGACAGAAGAAAAGAAATCGTAAAAGATGTTCAGAAGATTGCTGAGGAAACAAAGATTCAGATTCGTAATGTCCGCCGTGAACTTATCGACAAGCTTAAAGCTATGAAGAAGGACGGCGAGCTTACAGAGGACGATCTCAAGCAGGGCGAAAAGAAAGCTCAGGATCTTACAGATAAGTATGTCAAAGAAGTTGAGAGCGTTTCTGCAGTAAAGCAGAAAGAAATTTTGGAGATGTAATATGGCTTTTTTCTCAAAGAAAAAAGATGAGCAGATTGAGGTTACAGACCTCAATCTGCCTTCACATATCGGAATTATTATGGACGGCAACGGCCGTTGGGCAAAGAAAAGAGGACTTCCGAGAAAAGCAGGTCACCGTCAGGGTGCGAAAACTTTCAGAACCATAACAAGATACTGTTCCGATATCGGAATAAAGTACCTTACCGTATATGCTTTTTCAACCGAAAACTGGAAAAGACCGCAGGAGGAAGTTGATGCACTAATGTCGCTTTTTAAATCATATCTTAATGAAGCGCTTGAAGATTTTAAGGATGACAGTATTGTGGTAAAATTCATCGGTGACAAGTCGGGCTTTAATGATGAACTTCGTGAGCTTATGATTGAAAACGAGGAGAGTTCAAAAGACCGTGACGGTATGGTTCTCAATATAGCTATGAATTACGGTAGTCGTGACGAAATTGTCAGAGCCGTCAGAAACATTTCCGAGGATGTCAGAAACGGAAAAATTTCTTCCGATGACATAACAGAAAATCTTTTTTCAAATTATCTTTATACCGCAGGTCAGCCCGATCCCGACCTTATTATTAGACCGAGCGGTGAATACAGAATTTCAAATTTCCTTTTGTGGCAGTCAGCCTACACGGAATTTGTTATAATGAACAAGCTTTGGCCTGATTTTCAGAAATCAGACCTTGACGAAGCGTTAAAAATATACTCCTCCAGAAACAGAAGATACGGTGGAGTCTGATGAGAGTTGATATAAAATGAAATCCCTCAAGCCACGGCTGCTGACAGCCGTAATAGGAATACCAATACTGCTGATCGTTCTGTTTGTTTCGGAACTTTGGCGCCCATTTGTAGGCATAATCATAGGAGCATTCTCGGTATTTATGATAGGCGAGTATCTTCATGCAAGAAAGATGCTTTATAAATTTCACCTTTCAATACCTTGTATGCTGTTTACTTTTCTGCTTTCGGTTTTAGTTACAACAAAGTATCTGTATGTTTTGATTTTTGATTTTATACTGACAGTCTTTGCCGTAATGATTTTTAAACACGAAAAGACAAACTATGCCGATGTTGCATATTCAGTGTTCGGAACATTTTTAATTTCTTTTGGAATGAGTGCCGTACCGATTGCCTGCGCATCATCTGTATCAATTACTTTCTGCTATATATGTATTTTCGCATTACCGTGGATGGCAGACGCAGGCGGCTTTTTTATCGGAGCATCGTTCGGCAAGCACAAACTTTGCCCGAAAATCAGCCCTAAAAAGACTGTCGAGGGAGCAATCGGCGGAATACTTTTCTGCGACCTCACAGCAGTAATTATAGGCCTTATATTTCATTTTTGTGTTATGCCTGACGCTAACATTAATTTCTGGGCATTGATTCTTCTCGGTGTAATTGACGCTCCTGTTTCAATTCTCGGTGATTTGAGCTTTTCACTCATCAAAAGAAATTACGGAATCAAGGACTACGGTTCAATTTTTCCCGGTCACGGCGGAATGCTTGACAGGTTTGACAGCATAATATTTACTGCCCCTGTTCTTGTGGCAATCAATCAATTCATACCTTTCATAACAGTGGGGTAAACTAAAATGGTAAATTCACTTTCAATTCTCGGATCGACGGGTTCAATCGGAACTCAGACGCTTGATGTTGCAGATAAACTTAATTTAAAAGTTTCCGCACTCACGGCGTCAACAAATATAAAACTTCTTGAAGAACAGGTAAGAAAATACAAGCCTGAACTTGCAGTGGTTTTTAACGAAGAAAAAGCCAAAGAATTCAAAGATAATATAAAAGATACAAACACCCGTGTTTTAAGCGGTATGGACGGACTTATTGAGGCGGCAACGCTTAAGAATGCCGACCTTGTTGTAAATTCGGTTGTCGGAATGGTCGGCTTAAAGCCTACACTTGCGGCGGCAAACGCTAAAAAAGATATTGCTTTCGCAAACAAGGAAACGCTTGTAACAGGCGGTAAGCTTGTATGTGATGCGGTAAAGAAGAACGGTGTGAAGCTTCTTCCCGTTGACAGTGAACATTCTGCTATCTTCCAATGCTTGCAGGGAATGCCAGAAAAGAAAATGCTTAAAAAGCTCATTCTTACAGCATCCGGCGGCCCGTTCTTTGGCAAAACAGTCGAAGACTTAAAGAATGTAACAGTTAATGAGGCTCTCAATCATCCAAATTGGAGTATGGGTGCAAAAATAACCATCGACTCTGCTACAATGATGAACAAAGGTCTTGAAATCATTGAGGCGAGATGGCTTTTTGATGTTCAGCCCGAAAATATTGATGTTGTTGTTCATCGTGAAAGTATCATACATTCTCTCATAGAATATGTAGATAATTCCGTAATTGCACAGCTCGGACTTCCCGATATGAGGATTCCGATACAGTACGCAATTACATATCCGGAAAGATATGAGTCACCTGTCGGCGAATTAAGTCTTGCTCAAATCGGCAAAATGACTTTCTTTGAACCTGACTATGATACTTTCAAATGTCTGAGAGCCTGTAAAAAAGCTCTTTCACTCGGAGGTGTTGCAACAGCAATTGCCAACGGTGCTAATGAGGAGGCTAACCGTCTTTTCAGAGAAGGTAAAATTACTTTTCTTGAAATCGGTGACCTTGTTATGGGTGCAATTGATAACATAGACAATTTTGAGCCTTTATGCGTTGATGATGTGTTAGAGGCAGATAAACTTGCAAGAGAGTATGTACTCTCTAAGCTATAATTTGCGGTAATATTTTCCACTGCTGTCTTTGCGGCGGCAATGAATATTTTGGAGTTGATTTATTTTAATGCAAATTTTAACAGTTGCGGCTCTTATTGTAATAGGAATATTACTTTTTGAGCTTATAATTTTTTCTCACGAATTCGGTCATTTTATTACCGCAAAGCTTTCGGGTGTAAAGGTAAATGAATTTGCACTCGGAATGGGACCGAAAATAATCAGTTTTGTTAAAGGCGAAACAAGGTACTCGCTTCGTCTTTTTCCGATAGGCGGTTACTGTGCCATGGAGGGCGAGGATGAGGACAGCGAAGAAAAAGGTGCTTTTAATAACGCAAAAGTTGGAAGAGAATGATTATCATAATCGCAGGTGCGGTTATGAATATTCTTCTCGGCTTTGTTATGATGTTTGCCTTTACCGTTCAGGCTGACAGCTACAGTTCAACTACAATATCTCAGTTTCAACCCAATGCATTTACTGCAAACACAGGTTTACAAACAGGGGATAAGATTGTTGAAGTGAACGGTTATTCGATTTGGAATTCACGAGATTTGCAGTTTGCAATCTCAACTCTTCCATATGAAACAGTAGAAGGCAATACACTTGAGGTATACAAAGAAAGGGCAACATCTGCCGCTTGCGGTGTATATAATAATTATGCAAAAGACGAATCTCTTTCAAAGGATGAACTTCAAAAATACTACAATGCTCTTGCTGAGGGTTGTTCAAAAATAAATAAGGCTGCAAGCAAAGACGAGGCTAAAAAACTTCTTGATGAAACTTGCAAGTCAATTTATGCACTTGACAAATCATATGATATGTCAAAGTATAAAACACCCGAAATAGACACAACTACATCAAGGCCGAGATTCATGGGTGATGTAAAAGTTGTTCGTGACGGCAAAGAAATAACACTTGAAAATGTACAGTTTTTCACCTATTACGCTGATGAGGATGCCGAAAAGGAAAACAAACCTACTGTTGCGTTTGACTTTGCAGTTGAACCGATTGAGAAAAATGTCGGTACTGTTCTCGGTGAAACATTCACACAGACCTGTTCAATGGCAAAAACCGTGTGGACATCTCTGGTGTGGCTTGTTCAGGGCAGATTTACATTCAATGATATGTCAGGTCCTGTTGGTATTGCTACAGCTGTCACTCAGGTTGCATCAATGGGACTTCAAACAGGCTTCGTAGATGCAGTCAATAACATTCTTTTTGTAATGATACTCATTACGGTAAACCTCGGAATTGTAAATATGCTGCCGTTCCCGGCGCTTGACGGCGGAAGATTCTTATTTTTGCTGATTGAATGGATATTCAAAAAGCCAATTCCGAGAAAGGCAGAACAGATTGTGAATACAGTCGGTCTTGTTCTGTTGCTTGCATTTATGCTTATTATTTCGGTGAAAGATGTGTTCCAGCTTGTAACGGGAACATTCCCCGGAATGTAGACAAACGGAGGAAATTTTATGGGAAGTAAAATTCAGGTAACTGCCGGCAATGTAAAAATCGGCGGCGGTGCTAAAGTAAGCGTTCAGTCAATGCTCAACATTCCCTCAACCGATATTGAGGGTTCTGTAAGACAGGCAAAAGAGCTTGAAGAGGCCGGTTGCGAAATCATTCGTGCAGCTATTCCTAATAAAGAAGCAGTAAAGCTTATTCCTGCCCTCAAAGAGGCTGTAAGCGTCCCGATTGTAGCCGATATCCATTTTGACTATAAGCTTGCGCTTGAGGCATGTGCGGCAGGCATCGACAAAATCCGTATCAATCCGGGTAACATCGGATCAGATGATAGGGTAAAGGCGGTGGCAGACGCTTGCCGACAGCGTGGCATTCCGATTAGAATCGGTGTTAACTCAGGTTCGCTTGAAAAGGAAATTCTTGCAAAATACGGTCATCCCACACCCGAGGCACTTTGCGACAGCGCCTTGTACCATGCATCACTTCTTGAAAAATTTGATTTCAACGATATTGTTCTTTCAATGAAAAGTTCAACCGTTTCTACTATGATTAAAGCCTATGAGCTTGCCGCAGAAAGGTGTGACTATCCGCTTCACCTCGGTGTTACAGAGGCGGGAACAGAAAGAATGGGTATTATCAAATCTTCTGCCGGAATCGGTGCATTACTCCTCCATGGTATCGGCGATACAATCAGAGTTTCACTCACAGCCGATCCTGTAAAGGAAGTTTATGCCGCTCATGATATCCTCAAGGCTCTTGATATTGAGAAAGACGGAGTTCAATTTGTTTCATGTCCGACTTGCGGAAGAACAAGAATTGACCTTGTGAAGATTGCAAATGAGGTTGAAGATAAGCTCAGAAACTGTAAAAAGAATATCAAAGTAGCGGTAATGGGTTGCGTTGTAAACGGTCCCGGTGAGGCAAGAGAAGCTGATATCGGCATCGCAGGCGGTGACGGTTGCGGTCTTGTATTCAAAAAAGGCGAAATTCTTCGCAAAGTTCCGGAAGATAAACTCGTTGACGCACTTTTGGAAGAAGTAGAAAAACTATAACTCTATCAGCAGTCAAAATACATTTGCTGTAATATAACAGAAGGACATATATGAAAACATTAGGAGAAGTCTTTGACTCCCAATTTGGCATTAAACTGCCGCAACAGATTTCACAGGGAGAACTGACACAACTTAATATTAACAAACAAGCCCGTTTGATTACTTTAGCAGTAAAATTCAACGGGCTCGTTGAGCGTAATACGCTTTTTGACACGGAAAAGCTGATTACCAAGACACTTGCGTATCATACTGTAATCAAACCGCATTTTCCGACAGAGTTGTTTTCCGCTGATTATTTTCCTCAGCTATACGCAGCCGTAAGGCGAGATATTCCGAGTATTAACGGAACTCTCAACAATGCTGAGGTTAGGTTTGAAAACAATACGCTTACGATAAATCTTCTTAACGGCGGAAAAACTCTCCTTGACAGTAAAGGCTTTGACAAAGCACTTATAAAACTCGTTTCGGAAGAATTCAATCTTTACATTTCCGTTAATTATACCGGAACCTTTGAGGTTGAAGAAAACAGCGAAGAATACAAAGCCGCTATTCAGGATGCTCAGGAGAAAATCAACCGAGAAAATCTTCAGAAAGCCGCTGAATTCTATCAGGAAGAGGTTGAAACAGCAGAAAAAGAGAGAAGAAAAAACACGCTGAAAACACTACTGTGGAAATTGAAGTTCGTGAGGGCAAGTTTGCAACACCGCAGATTATTCAGTCCTCAATCCGTCCGTTATACGGTCGTTCAATCAGGGGAAAAATGATTCCCATTTCTTCAATCTCAGGTGATTCGGGAAGAATTGTGGTGTGGGGCGATGTATTTGATATTGAAAAGAAAGTCACTAAAAGCGGTGACAAAAATATTTTCACTATCGACATAACCGATTATACGGGTTCAACAACAGCTAAAGTATTCAATTCAATCAAGGAATCAGCCGTAATTGATAATATTAAAAAAGGCGATACAATCGTTGTTCAGGGTGATGTTGAGTACGATAAATATGCAGGCGAACTTGTTGTAAATGCCCGTTCAATCGGTACGGCTCAAAAAGTAAAAGTTGTTGATAATGCCGAGAAAAAGCGTGTTGAACTCCATATGCATACAAATATGTCGCAGATGGATGCCGTAACATCGGCAGGTGACCTTGTAAACCGTGCTTATCAGTGGGGACACAAAGCTGTTGCAATTACTGACCACGGTGTCGCACAGGCTTTTCCCGACGCAATGAAAGCCGCAGATAAAATCAACAAAGACGAAGAGAAAATTAAAATCATCTACGGTGTTGAGGCATACTTTATGGATGACCTTGTAGAGTCTGTAAAAGGTGATGCTGACACAGGTTTTGACGGCACATTCATCTGCTTTGATATAGAAACAACAGGTCTTTCAGCCGCCCGTGACAAGATTACCGAAATTGGCGCAGTCAAGGTTGAAAACGGTGTCATCACCGATACTTTTTCAACCTTTGCAAATCCCGAAATGCCGATTCCGCAGAAAATCACTCAGCTTACAGGCATTACCGATGATATGGTAAAGGACGCTCCGTCACAGAGCGAGGCGGTTGGTGCATTTCTTGAATTTGCCGGTGACAATGTGCTTGTTGCTCACAATGCTCCCTTTGATACATCCTTCATAGCAAAAGCATGTGAAGATATGGGCAGGGAATATAACTATACTTCAATCGACACGGTTGCAATTTCAAGAGCGATTCTTACAGATATCAAGAACTGCAAGCTTGATACGGTTGCAAAATTTTTAAGGCTCGGCGACTTCAATCACCACAGAGCAACCGATGATGCCGAAATGCTTGCGAGAATTTTTATAAATCTCTGTCAGCGACTTACAGATGATTACGGTATAACAAAAACAAACGACATTAATACAAAGATAGCAGGCGGAGATTTTAAAAAGCTTCCGACCTATCATCAGATTATTCTTGTAAAGAATAAAACAGGTCTTAAAAATCTTTACAGACTTATTTCTTACAGTCATCTTAATTATTTCTACAAAAAGCCGAGGATTCCGAAAAGCGAGCTTGTAAAGTACAGAGAGGGACTCATAATCGGCTCAGCTTGTTGTGCAGGTCAGCTTTATATGGCAATTCTTGAGGGTAAGCCGTGGGGCGAACTCAAACAGATTGCGTCATTCTATGATTATCTTGAAATTCAGCCTGCAGGCAATAACAGCTTTATGATTCGTGACGGCAGATTTAATTCTGTTGACGAACTTCATGAAATTGACCGTACAATAATTAAGCTTGCAAAAGAACTCGGCAAGCCTGTATGCGCAACCTGCGATGTCCACTTTATGGATCCGACAGATTCCGAATTCAGAAAAATTCTTATGGCTGGTCAGGGCTTTAAAGATGCCGAACAGCAAGCTCCGCTTTATTTCAGAACAACTGCTGAAATGCTCAAGGAATTTGAATGGCTCGGTAAGGATAAAGCCTATGAGTATGTAGTAGAAAATCCCAATAAAATCGCCGATATGTGCGAATATATCAGACCTATTCCAAAGGGTACATTCCCGCCTAACATTGAGGGCGCACAGGAACAGCTTATTGATATTACATGGAAAAGAGCAAAAGAGAAATACGGTGATCCATTGCCTGAAATCGTAAAGGCAAGACTTGACAAGGAACTTAATTCAATCACAACCTACGGATTCTCCGTGCTTTATATGACTGCTCAAAAGCTTGTTGCAGACAGTGAGGCACACGGATATCTTGTCGGTTCACGAGGATCGGTAGGTTCTTCTTTCGTAGCTACTATGTCCGGTATTTCGGAGGTTAATCCGCTTTGTCCGCACTATGTATGTCCAAACTGCAAACACAGCGAGTTCATAACAGACGGCAGTTACGGCTCAGGCTTTGATATGCCGCCAAAAAACTGTCCCGAATGCGGTACTCTTATGGATCAGGACGGTCACGAAATTCCGTTTGAAACATTTCTTGGCTTTAAAGGCGACAAAGTGCCTGATATCGATCTTAACTTCAGCGGTGAGTATCAATCAAAATCTCACCGTTACACGGAAGAGCTCTTCGGTAAGAATAATGTGTTCAAAGCGGGAACAATTTCTACAGTAGCCGAAAAAACAGCACTCGGCTTCGTTAAGAAGTTTGCACAGGAGCGAGGTCTTGTAATGCACAAGGCTGAGGAAAAGCGTCTTGCAATCGGTTGTACGGGTGTTAAGAGAACCACAGGTCAGCACCCCGGCGGTATGGTTGTTGTGCCGAGAACAAACGATGTTTACGATTTCTGCCCTGTTCAGCATCCTGCAAATGATGTGAACTCAGATAACATTACAACCCACTTCGACTTCCATTCAATTCATGATACAATCACAAAACTTGATGAGCTCGGACACGATGTTCCGACAATCTATCATTATCTTGAACTCTACACAGGTATCCCCGTAATGAAAGTTTCAATGAGCGATCCCGAGGTTATGTCGCTGTTTACTTCTCCGAAAGCACTCGGAGTTACTGAGGAAGATATCGACTCAAAAACCGGTACATTCAGCCTTCCTGAATGCGGTACGTCTTTCGTAAGAGGAATGCTTGTTGAGGCACAGCCCAAAACCTTTACCGACCTTTTGCAGATTGCAGGTCTTTCGCACGGCACCGATGTATGGCTCGGAAACGCTCAGGAACTTATTCATAACGGAACCTGTACAATTTCGGAAGTAATCGGTACTCGTGACTCGATTATGACTTATCTTATGCACAAAGGTCTTGAACCGGGTATGGCATTCAAAATAATGGAGATTGTCCGTAAAGGTAACGCAACAAAACTTCTTACAGAAGAACACTTCAAGGCTATGCGTGAACACAATGTTCCCGAATGGTATATTGATTCATGTATGAAAATCAAGTATATGTTCCCGAAAGCCCATGCCGCAGCCTATATGATTGCAACGCTCAGACTCGGTTGGTACAAGGTTCACAAGCCCGTTGAATATTATGCGGCATACTTTACCGTACGAAGCGAAAATCTTGACGGTGCAATTGCCATGCAGGGACATCAGGCTGTCCGTGACAAGATGAACAACATAAAACAAAAACAGAGTGTTCACGAAGCCACAGCCAAGGATGAAGCAGAGTTCCAGACTTTGCAGATTGTCAACGAAATGATGGCAAGAAAAATTGAATTTCTTCCTGTTGATATCTACAAATCCGAGGCTAAAATGTTCAAGGTAGAGGACGGAAAAATCAGACTTCCGTTTTCATCTTTACCCGGTGTAGGCGGCGCCGCCGCAGATTCACTCGCAGAAACGGGCAAGCACACAGAATATCTTTCAATTGAAGATATGCAGATAAAACAAAGGTTACTAAGGCTGTTATTGAAACACTGAAAGATGTCGGAGTTCTCAAGGATTTGCCTGAAAGCTCACAGATGTCATTATTTTAAGGAGTTGTCTAAATGAAAAAACTGCTTTCGCTAAAAACTTTGCTGATTTGCATTTCATTTACAGTATTTCTTTTACTTGTAAAAGATAATATGAATGTTGTGTGGTCGGCAATCGGTTGGATAACAGGCATAATCACTCCGTTTGCAATCGGATTCCTTTTTGCTTACATCCTTAACTATCCTTACAAATTTTTCTACTCCAAAGTTTTCGGCAGAATGGGGCGAAAGCGAAAATTCCTTGCTAACTTCAGAAAACCCCTTGCGCTTATTATAACCTATGCAATTGTCGTAGCAATTTTTGTTGTTATAATCTCAATTGTAGTTCCGCAGATTGCAGCCAGCCTGTTCAGTCTTATTAACAGCCTGCCTCAGTATGCAGGCGTACTTTCTGACATGACAAAAACAGTGGTGCATTGGATTAACCATACATTCAGTATGGAAATTGACGCAAGTGAAGTAATAAACAACTTCTTCAAGTATATTACAAACTTTATTTCGGCAGGCAATATCACCAGTTTTCTCGGCAACTCTACAAATGCCGTATTCAGCGCAATTATGTCTACGTGTAACGGTGTGTATAACTTCCTGCTCGGAATCGTTATTTCAGTTTACTTCCTTGCTGCAAAGGAAACACTTTGCCGTCAGATAAAAAAGCTTGCTGTTGCTTTTATTCCGATAAAGTATCTTCCTAAGATTTATGAAATTGTCGATATTACAGATACAAAATGCGGTCGTTTTCTCGTTGGCGATATCATTGATGCGGCTTTTCTCGGTGTTCTCACATTCATTACAATGTCAATTTGTCAATTACCGTACGCACCGCTTATTGCGGTTCTTATCGGTGTGACGAATATTATTCCGTTCTTTGGACCGTTCATCGGTGCAATTCCGAGTGCTTTTATCCTCTTGCTTATTGATCCGATTTACATGATTATTTTCATAATCATTATAGTGATAATTCAGCAGCTTGACGGCAATCTTTTCAAGCCGAAGATTATCGGCAGTCAGGTCGGTCTTTCAAGCTTCTGGGTACTGTTCAGCGTAATTGTCGGCGGAGGAATGTTCGGTGTGCTCGGTCTTATTCTCGGCACACCAATCTATGCCGTAATCTATGCTCTTGTCGGCAAGAGAGTTAAAAACAAAATTGACTCAAAGGGAAGAATTGCTCAGGAGGCTCTTGATTTTGAGGTGCTTAACTATACCAAAATTGCCGCAGAGCAGAAAAAACTTCGTGAAGAAAAAGAAATGCAGCAAAGAGAAAAATTTATGAAATTCATCAGCCGTAACAAAACAAATGATGAAGACGAATCCTCAGAAAATACAAATGAATAATCGTAAAATTTTCGTTTCATCTGAATAGTGTTGACAAATCAAGTTTAGCGTGTTAATATATTACCATATTAACATGCTAAAGCGCTGAGAGGTAATTATGAAAAAGAATTTAAAAATGACTCCCGAGGGAACAAAGGACTTTCTGTTCGCTGAATGTTCCGCTATGGATTATATCTGCACAAGCATTGAAAAGGTATTTGTCAAAGGCGGATTTAAACGGGTAATAACTCCTGCTCTTGAATTTTATGATGTGTTCTCAATTCCGTCAAGCGGAATCTCGCAGGAATCAATGTTCAAGACAACCGATAACAAAGGCAGACTTCTTGTTGCCCGTCCTGACTCCACTCTGCCGATTGCAAGAATGGTTTCTACAAGACTTAAAAACAATACACTTCCTGTTCGACTTTACTACAAGCAGGCAGTATATCGCAACAATCCGTCACTTGCAGGAAGAAGAAACGAATTTCTTCAGATGGGTGTTGAACTTCTCGGGGCAAAAGGAAAGAGAGCCGACCTTGAAATTCTCACCTCGGCAATAAAAAGCATTTCAGCCGTTGCCGATGATTTCAGAATTGAACTCGGACACGCCGAAGTATTCAATGCTCTGTCAAAAGAACTCGATATTGATAACGATTACAAAGAAAAAATCAGGGTATCAATCGAAAGTAAAAACTACTCGGCGCTTAACAATCTTCTTGACAAACTCAAGCCTTGCAAGACTGTTTCCGCAATCCGTTCGCTCCCGTCACTTTTCGGCGGTGAAGAAGTGTTTGATGAGGCATATGACATCTGCAAAGGTACAGGTGCCGAAAACGCTCTTGATTATCTCCACTCAATCTATAAAGAACTTTCCGTGCTTGAGCTCGGCAACAAGCTTATCATTGACCTCGGACTTGTTCAGAGAAATGATTACTATACGGGAATCGTATTTTCAGGGTATATTAACGGAATCGGCGACGCTGTTATTTCGGGAGGAAGATATGACGATCTTCTCAGCGAATTTGACGCTCCTATGGGTGCGGCAGGCTTTGCGATTGATACAGACGCAATTACAATGAAACATCTTTCCGATGATGATGTAAATTATTCAGATAATCCCGATGTTCTCGTTTTTGCAGAAAACGGACATGAAATGAAGGCTCTCAGATATGTTGACGAGCTTAACGATAAGGGAATAAATGCACAGTTCAGCGTACTTGAAACTCTTGAAGAAACAGAACAGTTTGCAAAATCAAGAGGAATTGCAAAAGTTGAAAGTATATAATCAAGCTGTCGGAAAGGATTAAATATGAAACCATTAAGAATTGCTCTGACAAAGGGCAGACTTGAAAAGACTACAATTGAACTTCTTGAAAAAATCGGATATAATTGTGATGAAGTAAAAAACAAGGGAAGAAGGCTTATTCTTCCGATCGGCAACAATGATTTTGAAGTTGTGCTTGCAAAAGCCGCAGATGTAATTACATATGTTGAGCACGGTGTGTGTGACCTTGGTGTCGTTGGCAAGGATACAATTCTTGAAAACGGTTCATCTTTTTATGAACTTCTCGACTTAGGATTCGGTAAATGCCGTTTTGCTCTTGCTACAAAAAAGGACTCCGATTTTTACGGCGGTTACAAAACAAAGACAATTGCGTCAAAGTATCCCAATGTAACCAGGGCATTTTTTGACGATAAAAATATGGATGTAAGAATCATTAAGATTGAGGGCTCGGTTGAACTCGCTCCTCTTGTAGGTCTTGCAGACGGTATTGTAGATATAGTAGAAACAGGTTCAACGCTCAAGGCTAACGGACTTGAAGTAATTGAATGGGTATGTGATATTTCAGCAAGACTTATTGCCAATACGGCAAGTCTTAAACTGCGCAAGGCTGAAATTGAAGAATTGCAGAAGAAACTGGAGGCTGTCACAAAATGATTACAACTGTTGTAGCAGACGGAAAAAACGAATATGAATTTATTGATTTGCTCAAAAAGAGAGCACAGAATTCAGATAAAAATGTAGTTCCGATTGTTTCGGAAATCATCGAAAATGTTGCAGAAAACGGTGATAAAGCCGTAAAGGAATATACCGTTAAATTTGACGGAAAAGCACCTGAAAAGGTAGAAATCACTTCCGATGAAATCGACAGTCTTATTGAAAAATGCGATAAGGATTATCTCGAAACAATCAAAAAGGCAGCCGCAAATATTGCAGACTTCCATAAAAGACAGGTTCAGCAAAGCTGGCTCACAACAAAGAATAACGGCGTAATGATGGGGCAGAGAATCAGAGGCCTTAAAAGAGTAGGCATATATGTTCCGGGTGGCACTGCAGCATATCCCTCATCAGTTCTTATGAACGCAGTTCCCGCTAAAATTGCAGGTGTTGAGGAAATTATTATGTGTACACCTCCTCAGAAGGACGGTACACCAAATCCGAATATCATCGCCGCTGCAAAGGTAGCAGGCGTTGACAGAATCTTCCTTATGGGCGGTGCACAGGCAGTAGCCGCACTTGCATACGGTACAGAATCCGTACCAAAGGTTGACAAAATCGTAGGACCCGGCAACATCTTTGTTGCAACTGCAAAAAAACTTCTTTACGGAACAGTTGACATTGATATGATTGCCGGTCCGAGTGAAATACTCATCATTGCCGATAAGTCTGCAAATCCAAAATTCCTTGCCGCAGACCTTATGAGTCAGGCAGAGCATGACAGGCTTGCATCTGCAATTCTGCTTACCGACTGTGAAGAGCTTGCCAAAGAAACTGAAACAGAGCTTGAAAAGCAGATGACTGCTCTTTCAAGAAAAGATATTATCCGTTCATCGGTTGACAATTTCGGTGCAGTTATTGTATGCAGTGATATGTCACAGGCGGTTGAATTTGCTAACGAGCTTGCTCCCGAACATCTTGAGGTTTGTTGTGAAAACCCAATGGAGTATGTCGGCAAGCTTGATAATGCCGGCTCTGTATTTCTCGGCAACTACAGTCCCGAACCTCTGGGCGACTATTTTGCAGGTCCTAACCATGTTCTTCCGACAAGCGGCACGGCAAGATTTTTCTCACCTCTTTCGGTAGACAGCTTTGTAAAAAAATCAAGCTTTATTTACTATACAGAAGACGCTTTGAGAAAAGATGCCGAAGATGTAGTTCGCTTTGCAGAAACAGAAGGACTTACAGCACACGCAAATTCAATTAAAGTGCGTTTTGATATGAAATAAGAATGGAAGTTATGCAATGTCTTATGAATTAAACAAAAAAATCCGTGAACTTGAACCGTATGAACCAATCAGCGGTACATATAAAATTCGACTTGATGCAAACGAATGTCCCGAAAATTATCCCGATTTCATCAAAGAAGAAATCAAAAATGCAATTGATACAATTGATTTCAACCGCTATCCCGATCCGCTTGCGGAAAAGGTTGTTACGGCTTTTGCGGATTATTACGGAATCAATCCAAAATATGTAACCGCAGGCAACGGCTCAGATGAACTTATCTTTTTGATTGAAGCCGCATTTATGGAAAAAGGGGACAGGATGCTTTGCGTTGCTCCCGATTTTTCAATGTACAAATTCTATTCATCAATCTGTGAGGTTGAATGTGACACATTTATCAAATCCGACGACCTTTCAATTGATACGGATGCACTTATTGAAAAGGTAAATCGTGACAATATCAAACTTCTACTCTTTTCAAACCCATGCAATCCGACAGGACAGGGTATGACCGCAGAAGATGCACGCAGGCTTGTTACAAGCGTAAATGCCCTTGTAATTCTTGACGAAGCATATATGGATTTCTGGGATCAGAGTCTTATAAATGAGGTTGAAAAGTATTCAAATCTCATTATTTTCAGAACCGCATCAAAGGCAGTAGGCTCAGCGGCACTCAGACTCGGTTTTGCCGTTGCAAATGAAACAATTTCAAGAGCTGTAAAAGCGGTAAAATCTCCGTACAATGTGAACACATTTTCTCAGGTTGTCGGCAGTATAATATATAAAAATAAAGATTATCTCAAAAACAGACAAAAAACAATTGTCAGAAACAGAGAAAAGCTGTATAATGACTTATTGGAGTTGTCCGCTCTTTCCGATGATTTTAAGGTTTACAACAGTTGTGCAAACTTTGTTTTTGTTAAAACATCATTCGGCAAAGACTTGTGGAACTATCTCAAGGACAATTCAATTGTAATCCGTTTTATGGGCGATTACATCAGAATTTCCGTTGGCACAGAAGAAGAAAACGAAGAACTGATAAGTTGCATTAAAACTTATTTATCGAGGTGATTATATGCGCAGTGCATATGTTGAGCGTAAAACGAAGGAAACCGACATAAAGCTAAAACTTAATCTTGACGGCGGCGATATTAAAATTGATACAGGCATAGGCTTTTTTGACCATATGCTCAATTCGTTTGCCACTCACGGCAGATTCGGACTTGAGGTTTCGGTAAAAGGCGACCTCTATGTTGACGAACACCACACCGTTGAAGACACAGGCATAGTTCTCGGCAAAGCATTTGCAGAGGCTCTTTCAACCAAAGAGTCAATTGAAAGATTCGGCAGTTTTTATGTTCCTATGGACGAAGCGCTTGCGTTTGTATCTGTTGACATCAGCGGCAGACCTTATCTTGTATTCGACGCTGATTTTCCGCAGGAAAGATGCGGCGGCTACGACTGTTCAATGACAGTAGAATTTATGCGTGCATTTGCATTTAACGCACAAATCACACTTCACCTCAAATCTGTTTACGGTGACAACTCTCACCATATCACAGAGGCTTTGTACAAGGCTTGCGCACACGCACTCCGTCTTGCAGTAAAGCAAAATTCTTCAAATGTACTTCTTTCTACTAAAGGAGTGTTATAATGATTATTTTACCCGCTATTGACATAAAAGACGGCAATTGCGTCCGTCTTTTCAAGGGTGATTATGCAACCGTTCAGAAGGTAGCAGAGTCCCCGTATATTGCCGCTCAGGGCTTTGCTGACGCAGGTGCAGAGTGGATGCATATGGTTGACCTTGACGGTGCAAAAGACGCAAAGCTTGTTAATGCCGATCTTATTGCGGATGTTGCAAAAGCCTCGGGACTTTCTGTTGAGGTTGGCGGAGGAATCCGTGATATGAAAGCGGTTGAATATTATCTTTCAAGAGGAATAAACCGTGTTATTCTCGGTTCAGCCGCAGTTAAAAACCAGCATCTTGTTATTGATGCCGTAAAAGCATACGGTGAGAGAATTGCAGTTGGCATTGATGCAAAGGACGGCATGGTTCGTGCAGAAGGTTGGATTGACAATTCGGAAATCAACTACATTGAGCTTGCAAAGCGTATGGAAGATGTCGGAGTAAAAACTATTGTGTTCACAGACATTGATCAGGACGGTACTCTTGCAGGTCCTAACCTTAAACAGCTTAATGACCTTGCTCACGAAGTCAGCTGTAATATTATCGCAAGCGGCGGTGTTGCAGTTCTTAAAGATATCATTAATCTTGCAGAACTCGATGTCTACGGTGCAATCTGCGGTAAGGCTATCTACACAGGTTCGCTCAATTTGAAACAGGCGATCGAAGTAACAAATAAAATCTGAGGTAATTATGGATCTTGATAAATATTTTGTAAAATCCGAACTTATTCCCGCAATTATTCAGGAAAAGTCAACGGGTGAGGTACTTATGCTTGCATACATGAACCGTGAAAGTATGCAAAAAACTTTTGAAACCGGTTACACATGGTTCTGGTCAAGAAGCCGTCAGGAGCTTTGGAACAAGGGTGCAACATCAGGTCATTTACAAAAGGTAATTGATATATATGCCGACTGCGACGACGATACATTGCTCATCACAGTTGAACAGACAGGTGCGGCCTGCCACACGGGAAATCATTCCTGCTTTTTTAAAAAATTAAAATGAGGAGAATTTTAATATGAACGACAGAGAAGTTCTTGAAGCACTTTATGCTACAGTAGAAAACAGACGAGATAATCCAAAAGAGGGTTCATACACTTGCTACCTTCTTGATAAAGGAATTGATAAGATTCTTAAAAAAGTAGGCGAGGAGTGCAGTGAAACAATCATTGCGGCAAAAAATGATGATAACAGCGAAACTGTTTATGAAATTGCAGACCTTATCTATCATCTTACTGTAATGATGGTAAAGCTCGGCATTCCGCTTGAAGATGTTCTTGCCGAACTTGACAAGAGAAGCGAAAAGACAGGAAACCTTAAAAAGTTCCATGTTGTTGACAAAAATTCATAACTAAAAGTGCAAACAAAAAGGCCCTATGACTTTGGTCATAGGGCTTAACAGTATGTATATATTATTTTTATGCATTAACAAAAGCAAATTTAGAAATCGCCTGTTTGAGATTATCATCAGGTTCTGATTCGAGAAGAAGTTCAATCGGAATTTTTTCGTCAATTGCAAAAAATCCCATCAACGAATGAGCGTCAACAGTATTATCGCCGTTTCTTAGCATCATTACTGTATCCGGAAAGTGAGCAAGAGTTTCAAACATATCAATCATTTCTTTTTATTTTTAACGGAAATCGGTACAGAAAACAAGATCTCACCTCCATTGTTCATCTAGTCTATATTTTATCATTAATTTTTGTCTAAATCAACAACGAATTAATGAATTTTGCAATTTCAACTATTTACCCAAAAAGGATGGTTAGTGAATGAATTTTAATATAATTACACTCGGCTGCAAGGTTAATCAGTATGAATCACAGGCAATGCGTGAAGATATGCTGAAAAACGGTTTTCTTCTCTCGGATGACAGGGACAGGGCTGACATAACAATCGTAAACAGCTGTACGGTAACATCCGTAAGTGACGCAAAAAACCGCAAGATTCTCAACCGTGTCCGCCGTGAAAATCCTGACGGAATTGTTATTCTTACCGGCTGTATGCCACAGGCTTTCCCCGAAGAAAGCGAGAACTTTTCAAATTGCGATATCGTACTCGGCAATGCAAAGAGAGCCGAACTCGTTCCTTCAATTTACAAGTTTCTCGAAGAAAAACAGAAATTTGTTCATATAACAGAGCATATCGGAAAAGGCGAAAAATACGAAAACCTTTCCGTATCGTCACTCGGAGAGCATACAAGAGCTTTCATTAAAATTGAGGACGGTTGCAACAGATTTTGTTCTTACTGCATTATTCCGTATGCAAGGGGCAGAGTGCGTTCAAAATCTCTTGAAGATTTAAAGGCAGAGCTTATTCAGGTTGCCGCAAACGGTTACCGTGAGGTTGTTCTTGTTGGTATTAACCTTTCCGCCTACGGACTTGACGAAGATTTTGATCTTGCTGATGCTGTAGAATGTGCTTGTTCCGTTGACGGAATCGACCGTGTAAGACTCGGGTCAATCGAACCCGAAAGAATGGATAAAGAAATGATTGCCCGTCTTGCCGCACAGCCAAAGTTCTGTCCGCAGTTTCATCTTTCACTGCAGAGCGGTTGCGATAACACACTCAAAGCAATGAACCGTCACTACAATTGTGCAGAATACGCTGAAATTGTTACAAATCTCAGAAACGCTTTTAAAAACAGCTCTATGACAACCGATGTAATGGTTGGATTTGCCGGTGAAACAGAGGAAGATTTCAACGCATCTCTTAAATTTGTAAAGTCAATCGGCTTTGCAAAGGTGCATATCTTCCCGTATTCACGCCGTAAAGGCACTGTTGCCGATAAAGCACCAAATCAAATTGACCCCCAAATCAAAGAGCAGAGAGCCAAAATTATGGAGCAGGTCTGCGATGAAACCAGAAGGGAATTTCTTAAAGATCAGGTTGGCCTTTGTGAATCTGTTCTCGTTGAAAGACTTCGTCACGGTTATCTTGAGGGTTACACAAAGAACTACACGCCTGTTCATATTAATTCCGAAGATACAAGTCTCTGCGGTAAAATTATTGATGTGAAAATCACAAAATCATTTGATGACTACTGCGATGCTGAATTAGTTTAAAGCGTTAATCAGATTATTAATCTCTTTTTTTGCAGTATCATCCTCAAGGCAATTATAGCTGTAAAGCATAAAGCCCCTAACAGATTTATTGTTACGCAAAATATCGTATTCATCGGCTAGGATACTGTCACTTAAAAGCCATGTTTCTTCGTCATATTCGCCGTTACCTGCCTTATAACCGCCAAGACCTACATACAGTTTTACATTTTCGTCAAAATCAAGAGATGTCCAGCTGTCAAGGCAGTCTTCAAAAGTCAGAGCTGGGTTTTCAAGGCTAAAGTAAATTTGCGGACAGATGTAATCTGCAAAGCCTTTACAGGTACACCACGATTTTACATCGGCATACAATCCGTCATTGTTACCTATATTGCCTTGCGGTGATATGCCGAACTCAACTGACGAATCCACACTTTTTATTGTTCTGTAAACCTTACAAATCAGCGTATTTACATTTTGCATTCGCCAATTATCAAGACTCATACAGTTTTCTTTACCGTATTTTTCAATATAAGCCTCATACTGCTCTTTATCAAAACTTTCATCCTCAGTAGGGTAGAAGTAGTCGTCAAATTGTATCCCGTCAACATCATAATTTTCCGCAATTTCCTTTACACCGTCACAAATCAGCTGTTGTGCAGTTTCATTTGACGGATCAAGAAAAATTCCGTTATCGGTTTTTATACCTATTTCGGAATTCTTTATGTAAGGATTGTTGTCTGAAAGTTTTTTCGGAGTTTCATTTGAACTGACTCTGTATGGATTAATCCACGCATGAATTTTCAAATTGTTTTCTTTGCATATATCACACATGATTTGCAGTGCGTCATATTGAGGATTTTCACCCTGCGTACCCGTGAGAATATGTGACCACGGAAAATAGCTTGACTTATATAACGCGTCACAAAAGGGGCGTACCTGTACAATAAGCGTGTTGAAACCGCTTTCACGGCATTTTTGTGCTATTTCGTTAAATTTATCTTCAAACGCTTTTTGTGTTTTTGAGCTTTCATTTTCCATAGAAAGCTCCATATATGATACCCACACGCCACGCATTTCTTCATCACTTTCGGGTGTGTCGGCGGTTGCCTTTGATGATAAAGCTGCAATATTGTTGATATCATTCTGCTTTTTCGGCGGTTTCTCTCTTGTAAATGAGCTTATGCAGATAACGGTTAACATAGCTATTACAGATACAATAATCGGAACAATCTTTTTGTTTTTCAATCAAATCATCCTTTGGAGTTCTCATGGAAATTTTCATCATATACATTTGCATCATCAGCCTGATATCAATTATTGTAACAGTCTGTGACAAATACTTTGCAATTCACCGCAAATGGAGAGTACGAGAAAGCACATTGCTGATTCTCTCCGCACTCGGAGGAAGTGTTGCAATGTACATTACAATGCAATTAATCAGACACAAAACAAGACACATTAAATTTATGCTTGGCATACCGATAATATTTATTATTCAGCTGATAATTCTGTTTTTTGTTTGGAGGATGATTTATGTCTGACAGACTGTATTTTTCCGTACCTGACGAATGTGACAATATGCTTGCTCAAAGATTTCTGCGTGATAAATGCGGTCTTTCTGCAAGAATAATAACACGACTGAAAAGAGAAAAAGACGGTATTTTGATGGACGGGAAAATTTTAAGAACAATTGACTGTGTGCAAAGCGGAAAAACCGTTTCAATTGCAATTCCCGATGAAAAATGTGAAATTGAACCGACAAAGGGGACACTTGATATAAGATATGAGGATGAACATTTTCTTGTGGTAAATAAACCGCATTCCATGCCTGTTCATCCTGTAAAGCAGCACCAAAGCGATACGCTCGCAAATATTGTTTCGTACTATTGCAGTCAAAACGGCAAGCCATTTGTATTTCGGGCAATTAACCGACTTGACAAGGATACCTCAGGGCTTGTTCTCATAGCCAAAAACCGTTTTACAGCCAATGCCGTAAAAAATAAAACGCATAAAGTCTATTACGCTTTATGCGAGGGCAAAATAAATACCGAAGGTGTAGTTGATAAGCCTATGGATTTGCGTGATGATTCCAAAATGGTGCGAATTGTCCGTGATGACGGAATGAAAGCAGTTACGCACTATAAACCGCTTGTTGCAACAAAAGATTTTACATTGCTTGAATTGTGGCTTGAAACCGGCAGAACACATCAAATTCGCTGTCATATGGCTTATTTAGGGCATCCGCTTATGGGTGATGACTTGTACGGCGGAAAGCTTGATAAAATATCAAGGCAGGCACTTCATTGTGCAAGACTTGAATTTTATCATCCGATAAAAAATGAATACATTACGGTTACTGCCGAAATTCCCGAAGATATGCAGTATGTAATAAACAACAAAGAGGATTGAACAATAAAAAGTTCAATCCTCTTTAAAATTTATAAACTTTTATTGACAATGCCCGGACAAAAAATCTATGTGCGTTCCTCACACTTGCAATGACAGCAACATTATTTGCCGGTTGTTTAGGAAATTCCGATTCATAGGATTGTACTACTATCTTTCAAACGGTTTGCAACAGTGGGCTTTTGTATATCTTATATTTGGTCTGTTTGTACCTATATTGATTAGCATTATTTTAAATAATTATGTTATATTGCACAAAAATGCATAATAAAATTTGTTATAAATAATATCTAAAAAATCATTGTGCTTATACTCTTGATATGTTAAAATATCTTATATAAATAAAATGATTAGTGAATATAATCATAACGACAAAGCTATATTGCAAATATAAAATATTGAAAATTGCTTAATTTTAAATTACAGAAGTAGAGAATTGATTTAAAAATATAAATTCCAAAAATTGTTTAAAAAAAGAAAACTGTGAGAGGTATTCCAATGAAGAAAACAACTGCAATGATGGCATTACTTTTAATAATTTGTGCTGCTGTATTTTTTTATGGCTGTACGAATAAATCTTCATACTCAAATTCCGATGATGCATATATAAATTATGCAACAGATATGCAGCTAATGTACCATATTGGCGGAAATGCACCTATGACAAAATCAGATAAAGGTTATTATTATATCGGTGAGGACGGAATCGTGATTTTTATTGATAAAGAAACAAAAAAGGCTACTCCTCTTTGTTCAAAACCAAATTGTACTCACGATGACCCTGAAACTTGCGATGCTTATTTAAACTTAACGGAGATGCCCCAAATACAATATAATGACGGATATTTGTATGCTTTATGCGGAGAGTATGACAAGAGCTATATAAATTACAATACATATCTTATGCGTATGAAGCCTGATGGAAGCCAAAGGGAAAATCTTACGGGAAACTTTAATTTTTATGCTTTTGAATGGTTCATACACAGGGGATATTTTTATTGCTCTACTGATTCATCAGTAATCAGAATACCTCTTGATTCACCTAAATCAGAACCGCAGATTCTATACAAAACGGATTACTATATTGAGTCCGGCTTGAGAGCTGTTTCTCAAATATGCGCGTATAAGAATTATTTTTACTTTACTGCCGACGAGAGAAATGAAAAAGAGGAAGGACCCGGTTTAAGTATCAAATGTATCAATTTGGATACATTAGAGATTAATGACATTCCTAAAGCTAAAGGCTATCAGGTGTCTTATAATTTCTTTTTAGACGACACAATGATTGCGTCCTATTACGATAAAAATTCGGATGAAAATGTTTATCTTAAATGCGATTTGGATGGAAATGTAAAGGAAAGCTTTTTCACAATAGCTCATAAAGATAATTTGCAATATTCAACCGATGGAAAATACATATATGGTGATAATTGTGTGCAGGTTACTAGAAAAGATGCAGAAAAACAGATTATTACGGTTTACGATTTAAATATGAATGAGATAGATTCGTATGTTCCGCCTGAATTTGAAAATAAAGTATGCAATAATATTAATCCACAGGATAATGAATATTTTATTTTTGAATCTGTAGATGATAACGGAGAACGAATTTTAGCTATGGCGGATAAAAGTCAACTCGGCTCAATCGGCGGAGAAACTATAAAATTCACCAAGCTTTGCAAGCTGAAATGGGCTGAAAAGAAGGACAGCAATTATTATGTAGAGGGACAGGCGAGAGTTGAATGAGAATTGCAGGTAGCGAATATTTAAAGCTGTTTTCAAACAAAATATTTCTTATTTGCATCATCGCCTTTTTCTGTGCTGATTCTCTGTTTTTCGTAATGCTTCAATCCTCTGATTATGAAAATTCGGCAATTTCAAGTGATGTCGGGGCATATGAACAGCTTATTCGGGAATGTAACGGCGCAGAGGATAAAAATGCGTTCTTTGAAAGCAAGAACACGGAGATACAGATTGCACAAATTCTTTTGCACAACGGAAATGCAGATGTATACAGGAAAAAATATCCAAAGCTGTATGACAATGCGGCAGGCTTGGACTTGAACGATGATGAGCTGTTTAACCGCTCGGTTATGCTAAGCAACATACAGGCTCAGCTCTCTCACATAGACAGCTATGAAGAGTTTATTTCCAATATGAAGTCGAGAGCCGAGCAACAGAGCAGCTTTTCCATTTTTGCAGAGCCGGACAGCTTTTCGTTCAGAAATATTGAAAAAACTCCCATGGATTTTGCCGAGGTTAAAGGTGTTAAGCCCATCCTCGGCAACAACAAGGCGGTTGAAGCCGCAACCTCATATGAGGTTTCAAGCTATATTTTGCTGATTATCGTATTACTTGTCAATATTTTGATGTTCTCCGTTGAAAGAGAAAAGGGACTTTATGTTCTTGTGCGGTCAACGGCAAAGGGCAGACTGTCAACAATAGCCTGCAAGCTCTTGGTTGTTTTGAGCGTTACGGCGGTTGTTAGTCTGCTGTTCTATGCGAGCAACATTATGATGGCAGGCACAGTCTACGGCTTTGGAGATTTGAGCCGCCCCGTGCAGTCGAGCGAGCTGTTTTTAAACTGCGCATTAAATGTTACAATGCTTGAATACCTGATTTTGTGGGTACTCGGCAAAACGCTTTTGCTCTGCTCTCTGTCAATGCTCACGGCATTTTTATTCGTGGTCATCAAGTCCTCCGCAAAGACCTATTTAATCTTGGCGGCGGCACTGATTTTTGAATTTTCCTGCTTCATTTTCATTGACGGTAGCTCTGTGTTGGCTTCGCTAAAATTTATAAATATTTTCTACCTTATCAGCGGCAACAATATTTTCGGCTGTTATCAGAATGTCAATATTTTTTCACAGCCGATTAACATAATCACCGTTTTCATCGGCTTAGCTATAGCTCTCTTCGTTGTCGGAGTTTTTGGAACGACATTGGCGTTTTCAAGGCTGTCACAGCATAACGGAAAGCTCGTTTTGCTCGACAGGCTTATGTCACGGCTCGGACGGTTTAAGAAAATCAACGGAAGTGTGAGAATATACAGCGGCGAGGCTTACAAGCACTACAAAACCTCCTTCGCCCTCGTCGCAGTAATTATCCTCGTGGCTCTCGGCTTTGTCAGCTACAATGATGATTTGAGTATTATATTCATAAGTCCTCAGGAAAGCGCCTATGACACCTATATGCAAACGCTTGAGGGTGAGCTTGACGAGGAAAAGTATGATTTTATCGAGAGTGAAAGAGCTTATTTTGAGGAGCTTGCAAGAGAAGCCGAGGAGATTTCAGCCGACAACACGATTTCGGCTGAGGAAAAAACGAACAGGCTCAATACCATTGATGGTATTTTAAGCATAAGAGGAATGGCATTTGAGGACATTTGCGCTCAGCTTGAATATGTTAACGGAAAGGCTGAGCTGACGGGCGAAAAGCCTGCACTTGTCAATGAAGTGGTGAACAAGCGGCTGACTATGGACACCTTTAGGGAGTGGGAGTATTTTGCTCTGCTCTTAGCCGTGGTTATCTTCTGTACCTCCAACATTTTGGCGATTGAATACAAGACCTCTATGGTTAACTTGATTTCGGCAAATAAGCACGGCAAAGCGAGGCTGTTGATTATAAAGCTCTTGACCGTCCTGATTACCACGGTGATTTCCTATATCTTAATCTATCTGCCGTATATGCTCAACTTTATCAAGACCTTCGGCACGGCATCATTTGATTTACCGCTTGCATATTCAAGAGATTTTTCGGCTCTGACAAGCGGCATAACCGTGGGCGGATATATTCTTGCTCTCGGCTTTGTTCATTTGCTTGCGGCAGTCGGCGCAACGGCTTTGGTCTATCTGCTCTCCTACATATTTAAAAATCAGTTTGTGACAATGATAATTTCAAGCGGCTTGCTCCTTATACCCTGCGTGGTGTTCATTGATAACAGCAAAATCCGTATGGTATCGGCATTTTCAAATAATGCTCAGACAGCCGTTATCGGCATAATCACCGCCGTTTGTCTGCTGATAATCGCAGTATCGGCTCTGATTATCTTTGTCCCCAAGCGCAAAAGTACGAAATTTATAATTTAAGTTTCAAAGCAAAAGAGGTTGTAAATATGGAATTAGCTTTAAATCTTATCAGCAAAACCTATAAAAAGGGCTCGGTAAAGGCGCTTGATAATTTCAGCGTTACCTTAACTCCGGGAGTATACGGCTTGCTCGGACCGAACGGAGCAGGCAAGTCCACGCTGATGAACATTATCACCGACAACCTCAATGCCGACGGCGGAGAGGTGGTTTACGGCGGTGAAAATATCAAAAAGCTCGGCAAGGATTACCGAGCCGTACTCGGCTATATGCCCCAACAGCAGGGCTTGTATGATGATTTCACCCTCAACCGCTTTTTGTGGTATATGGCGGCTTTAAAGGGCTTAAAAAAGAAAGAAGCCAAGGAAAAGATCACTCAGCTTCTTGAAACGGTTAATCTGACAGATGCCGCACATAAAAAGTTAGGCTCGTTTTCGGGCGGTATGAAGCAGAGAGCCTTGATTGCTCAAGCGCTTCTGAACAATCCCGAAATCCTGATTTTGGACGAACCCACGGCAGGACTTGACCCGAAGGAGAGAATACGCATACGCAACTTCATCAGCGAGATTGCCGAGGATAAAATTGTCCTAATCTCCACCCATGTTGTGTCGGATATTGAGTTTATCGCAAAGGAGATTATTTTGCTTAAAAAAGGTCAGCTCATCTCCCACGATTCCCCGAATAAGTTGACAAAGGAGCTTGAAAATAAAGTCTTTGAGGTCGAAATTCAAAGGGAAGATTTAAAATATTTTCAAGACAATTACCGTGTTTCAAATCTCTGTCACAACGACAACAGCATAATAGTCCGCATTGTGACCGATAACCCGCCGACAGACTGCCAATACACAACCGCAAAACCAACTCTTGAAGATTTGTACCTCTATATTTTTGAACAAGGAATGTGATATTAAAATTATTGCCGACAAGTAATGGCGTTCTATGCTAATACTTGTCGGTATTTTTATGCACTTTTTACATAAAATCGGAATGGTATAACGGAATGTAAATACAAAAATGCTCATATGCCGATAGTGTGGATAGGCTTTGCAATATTTGTGTTGTTATGCAAAGGCTTTACAACACAGCTTGTTTCAATATGGTTTGTTCTCGGCTCGGTTTATGTTTATGGATTTAAGCGATATTGATGAAACAGCTCAGGCAAAGGTCGGTACCGAAATATGGACAGTAAAGTCCGACAAAGCACTGCATTCAAAAGGAACAAAAAGCAAGGCAACTGTACTTACATAACTTTCTCTCCGAAAAGCCTTTATGTGTTTATGGTGATAATTACTAATTTCTTGATATCTGAGTGTACAATAATAAATTAGTCACACAAACTTTGTCAATAGTGGAAAAAAATAAAATATTGTTGTTGAAATAAATTGGATATTGGATTATAATAATAATCAATAATGCAAAAAACGAATGCATATGTAAAACGGAGGTAGTCCTATGGAAGAAAAGGATGAAATTGTTATTTCATTGTCAGATGTATGGAATATTATTAAGAAAAATGCAGCTTTTATTATCGTAGTTACGCTTATTTGTGCTATCGGAAGCTTTTTTATAACAAGATATTTTATTCCAAAGTCATACACGTCTTCAATTCAGTTATATGTTGATACGTCAAATGATGATGAAAATAAAAACAACCTCAATATACTTTCTGAGCAAACCTATGCACAGAATCTTGTTGCTACATATATTAAAATGCTGAACACAAATACTTTTTACACAGAGCTTTCCGAGCATATAAACAACAAATATACCGCTAAACAGCTTAGCGAAATGGTTTCTTTCAGCAGTGACGAAAAGACAGAGATATTTGATGCTAAGGTTACTACTTCTTCTCCAAATGATTCAAAGCTTATAGCTGATGCGGTTGGAAAGGTTGCACCTGAGGCTATTTCAAGACTTAAATCCAAAGCAACGCTAAAGATAGTTGATTATGCTCAACTGCCTACTGCTCCTTCATCTCCGAATGAAATAAAGAACGTAATAATTGCAATGATAGTAGGACTTGTTATATCTGTCGGAATTTCATTGCTCAGAGCGTTCCTTGATAAGAAGATGAGATACAACGAGGAAATGACTATGATTGGAGATATTCCGATTCTTGCAGCTATTCCAAAATTTGACGCAGTAAATAAATCTAACAAAAAAAAAGATAAGAGGGAGTCAGTATGAAAAAATATCCAAAAAGAGGCTCTTTTCAAGATGTAAAACTCAATGCAGAAGCTGTCGGATTTCAGATTAAAGAGTCTTATAAAAAAGCAAGAACAAATATTGCTTATTCAATTGTAAAAAAAGGCTGTAAAATGGTGTCTATTACAAGCTCTTCAAAATCCGAAGGAAAGACTATTACTGCAGTTAATATAGCTATTGCACTTGCACAGCAGGTTGATACCAGGGTACTGATTATTGATTGTGATTTGAGAAGACCTCGAATTCAATCGGTGCTTGAAATACCTGTTGACAAGGGAATTACAAATTACCTCAATTTTGAATGTGAGGTATCTGATATAGTTTACACTTCTAAATTGGACAATCTTGACGCTATCTGTTGCGGCACTATTCCTCCGAACCCGTCGGAGCTTTTATCAAGTGACAATATGAAAGAATTAATCAAAGAGCTTTCAAAACAATATGATTATATTATATTTGATACTCCGCCAATTGGCGTAGTAATTGACGCTTTACCTATAATAAAGCAAACTGACGGTGTTGTTGTTATAGTCAGAGATAATGTTACCGACATCAGGGACTACAAAAAAACAATTGATATTCTCAAACGCTCCGAAGCTAATATTATCGGTGTTATATTTAATGATGTTGAGCCTGTCGGTAAACGCAAATACGGCGGAGGATACAAATACGGTTACTACGGCGAATACGGCTATTAATTTTTTTGCTAGAGGGGTGTAGTTTTGGCGAAAAGAATATATGCAAATGAAAGAAAAAACAATATTTTCGAAAAAAAGGTTATGCCTGAAAATAATATTTATTATGCAACCTTAAAAACAAGACACGGTTACCGGTGGCTAAGAAGATTTCAGGATATTTTATTCTCTCTGATAGCTATTATTGTTCTTTCTCCCGTTATGCTGATTACAGTTATTTCTATCATTATTGATGATCCCAAAGGAGGTCCTGTTTTTTCGCAGATAAGAGTGGGAAAAAACGGTAAAGAGTTTAAAATGTATAAATTTCGCTCAATGGTTGTTGATGCGGAAGACAGGCTTAAGGAACTACTGAAAGAAAATGAAATGGATGGACCTGTTTTTAAAATTACCGATGATCCGAGAATTACAAGAGTCGGAAAATTTATAAGAAAAACAAGTATTGATGAGCTCCCACAGCTTTTTAATATTCTAAAAGGAGATATGAGCATTGTGGGACCTCGTCCTGCTTTGCCCAGAGAGGTTGAGCAATATTCTGCTTATCAAGCCCAGCGATTGTTTATAACACCGGGTCTTACGTGTTATTGGCAAATTCAGCCAAACAGAAATGACATTTCTTTTGATGAATGGGTCGAGATGGATATACAGTATATCCGTGAACGCAGTTTTCTCGTGGACTGGAAAATCATATTTAAAACAATTATCGCAGTTCTTACTAAACAAGGAAGATGATTTGGGAGGTACATATGAAAGGCATAATTTTAGCCGGCGGTTCCGGTACCCGACTTTATCCGTCATGTGGCAGGTAAGCCGATGAAGTGATATTACCGATTTTGAAGAAGTTGTAAAACCGGATTGAATGGTATATACAGTTTTAACAAGATTCATACACTGACAGTGTTCGATTCAACAATCCAACACTTAGAAAAAACATCATTGCAGGGTATACAGGGTTCGACTGTATAAAACAGCACTTCGGTTACTGAGAAATAGATGCGAGTGTACTTAACTGATATTTTATGGAGTAGAAAACAAGGGCAATATGATTGTCGGGGTAATTGGATACGACAGCATAAGAAAACACTTAGCCGAGTGTATGATGAACACAGTTACTTATAAAAAGGAAATACAATCTTTCGGAATGTGTACATAAAAAATCTTGGGATGAAGGAGATCAGAGGACATGAAAGTATGTTTAGTTGGTTCGTCAGGAGGACACCTGACACATTTATATATGTTAAAGCCATTTTGGAAGGACAAAGATCATTTCTGGGTCACTTTTGATAAGGAGGATGCAAGAAGCCTGCTCGAAGGTGAAAAAATGTATCCTTGTTATTATCCGACAAACCGGAGTCCAAAGGCTCTTATTAAGAATACCAAGATTGCATGGAATGTGTTACATAAAGAAAAGCCAGACCTGATTATTTCTTGTGGTGCAGCAGTTGCGGTCCCGTTTTTTTATATTGGTAAAATGATGGGCGCAAAGTTGGTCTACATCGAGGTTTTTGATCGAATTGATAAACCGACAATGACAGGAAAGATGGTTTACCCCATTGTGGACAAGTTTGTTGTGCAGTGGGAAGAGCAGAAAAAGGTTTATCCAAAGGCGGTTAACCTTGGAAGCATATTCTAAGTAGGGGACGAGAAAATGATTTTTGTGACGGTAGGAACACATGAGCAGCCATTTAATCGGCTGATTCAGAAAATAGATGAATTAAAGAAAGACGGCATTATAAACGAAGATGTAATTATCCAGACTGGCTTTAGTACATACGAGCCGAAATACTGTCAGTGGAGTAAGTTGATTCCATATCATCAGATGGTGAAAAATGTGTCCGATGCCCGTATTGTAATCACTCACGGTGGCCCTGCAAGTTTTATTATGGCACTACAGATAGGTAAGACTCCTATTGTTGTGCCACGTCAGCATCAGTTCAATGAGCATGTGAATGACCATCAAGTTGAGTTTGCGAGAAACGTGGCTCAGAGAATGGGAACGATTATCCCGGTAGAGGATATTGAAACATTGGGAGAGATCATAACGAACTATGATCAGACTGTTGCTGGCATGGGACATGGTATGAGCAGTAACAATGCAAAGTTTAATGAAGAACTTGAAAAACTGGTAGATGAATTGTATTGAGGATGGGTGGATGAGAAAAGTTGGAATCATGTCGATGCAGCGCATTGCAAACTACGGTTCGTTTTTGCAGGCATATGCATTGAAGCAACTAATTGAGGAAGTTGGCTGTAATGTAGAATTTGTGGACTACCATGTAGGTGCTCCAGTAATTACAGAAGATGCAGATAGTAAAAACAAGGTTGTCCGAAAGATAGAAAAGGGGCTGGAAACCTTTCGGTATCCGGCTCCTCTTGCACACAAATTATCGTTCATCCGATATAAACAGTCCTTTGCTCAAAAGTATATGCCGCTTTTGGGAATTGCAGACGAAATGAACTACAACCCGACAGTGGATTGCCTTGTGATTGGCAGTGATGAGGTTTTTAACTGTATTCAAAAAAATTCCAATGTGGGCTATTCGCCAGAATTGTTTGGAAAAAATAACCATGCAAAGAAACTTATCACTTATGCAGCGTCTTTCGGCAATACAACATTAATAAAGCTGGAAAAGTATAAAAAGGCCAATGAAGTCGGAGCTTTGTTGAAGAAGTTTGACGCGATTTCTGTACGAGATGCTAATTCAGGAACTATTGTAGAACAGCTCACTGGGAAAGAACCAGTGTACAATCTGGATCCGGTTCTGACCTATGATTACATGAACTGCTGCGACAAAATCCCACAGGTCCAGACTAATGAGAAGTATTTGATTCTGTATGCGTATGCAGGTCGTATTTCCAATGATGAGGCAGATTGGATTGCTGCTTATGCAAAGAAAAAGAATTTGAAGGTATATGCAATTGGTGGTATCCAAAAATGTGCAGACCGATTCGTGGACTGCTCACCCTTTGAGGTTCTGGCCTATTTCAGAAATGCAGAAGAAGTTATTACCGATACCTTCCACGGTAGCATCTTCTCGGTGATTACACATCGGCCGTTTACAACATTGATTCGCAAGAGTGTAGGTAACAGCTATGGCAATGAAGAAAAATTGAGCGATTTGCTAAAGCGACTGGGACTGGCCAATCGGATGACAACGAAAATTGAAGATGCAGAAAACATCAATGAAAAGGCGATTGATTACGTGAAAGTTGATGAGCTGTTGAAAGCACATAGAGAAGTGGCGAAGGAGTATCTAAGAAAAAATTTAGAGGAATAAAATGGAGAACATATCGAGGATAAAAGAGAAATGTGTGGGATGTAAAAGCTGTGAGCAAAGCTGCCCAAAACACTGTATCTCTATGGTAGAAAACAAAGAGGGATTTTGGTATCCGTCTGTTGATGAAAAAAGCTGCATCGAGTGCAAGGTGTGCTTGAAAAAGTGTCCAGTAGAAAATACGGAATTTCATCGGAATGAGCCACATAAAGTTTGGGCGTGGCGCAATAAAAATGATGTGGATATTATGCGCTCTGCGTCTGGCGGTGCGGCGGATAGTGCAGCGAAAACTATATTGCAAATGGGCGGTGTGGTTTATGGTGCTGCCTATGACGAGCAGCTGGCAGTAAGCCACATTGAAGTGACAGATGAAGCAGAAAGAGAGAAACTACAGTCCTCTAAGTATGTTCAGTCTGACCCGAAAGATAGCTACACAAAGGTCAAACAGCGTTTGTCAGAGGGAAAAACGGTACTTTTTACAGGAACTCCCTGCCAGATTGCAGGTCTGTATGCTTTTTGGGTGGCAATCCAGAAAATCTATATACAGTTGACCTGATTTGCCACGGTGTGCCTTCGCCGAAGTTCTTCAAAAAGTATCTGGAATACCAGAACAAACAGACGGCTGGCAGAGTAATCTATTTCAACTTCCGTTCCAAAGACAAGAGAGGTTGGGGAACACAATACCTGCTAAAGGCAAAAACAAAGACAAAGGCAAAGACAAAGACACTCTCCCTTGATCGCTATGGAAAACATTTTATGGATAGCGACTGCTATAGAGAGAGCTGTTATAAGTGTGCTTATGCTAATACGAGCCGTGTAGGAGATTTGACAGTGGGTGATTTCTGGGGAATTGCAAAGAGCCATCCGAGCTTTAATTCTCCAAAGGGCGTGTCCAGTGTATTTGTAAATACCGAAAAAGGTCAAAAGCTCTTTGAAATGGTGCGAGTTCTTGCAGAAGTAGAAGAAGCAACGTTGGAAGAGGGCATGGTGAAGCAGCATAATCTGGTGCAGCCGAGCAACAGGCCTGTGACTAGAGATACTTTCTATAAGAGCATCGATGAACCAGGCTTTATAGAGAATATAAAGGTTGGCTTTCAGCCAAAAGCACGGTTGAAATCTGTGCTGCCGAATAAACTGATTCAAAAAATCAAATCCCTTTGAGATTTTGTGGAGGAAGAATACATGGGAGAGGCTATAAGAGTTTTGCATATCTTGCAGCGAATGGAAGCTGGCGGTACGCAGGCTTTGTTGATGAATATATACCGGAAAATTGACAGAACGAAAGTACAGTTTGATTTTTTGGTCGTTTATAAGGAAAAACAGTTTTACGATGATGAAATTGAAAAAATGGGTGGACATGTTTACAAACTGTCTTTCCGGGAGGATTTGAACTTTCCTAAATTTCAAAAAGATTTGGCAGTTTTCTTTGCTCAGCATCACGAATATAAAATTGTTCATTGTCACGCCTACACGATTGGATATTTCTGCCTGAAAGCTGCAAAGAAAGCAGGTATCCCCGTCAGAATTGCTCATTCACATAATAATGAGACAGTACACGATATAAAATATTTACCGAAGCTGTTCATGCAGCGAATGTTTACCAAAACGCAACAGATCTTTTTGCCTGCTCTGAAGAAGCTGGAAAATATCTGTTCAAAGACAAGCCGTTTCAAGTGCTGAAAAATGCGATTGATTCGCAGAATTTTATTGCAGATGCAGATGTCAGAAAAGAAATCAGAAAAGAGCTGGGATTAGAGGATAAATTTGTTGTCGGCCATGTTGGACGGCTGCACCCTCAGAAAAATCATGATTTCCTGATTGATGTTTTTGCAGAAATCAAGAGGAAAAAACCGGACGCTGAATTAATCCTCGTTGGCACCGGACCATTAGAGGAAAAAGTGAAAAGCAAAGTGGCAGAAAAAGGACTTTCAAATTGTGTGCATTTTCTTGGAAATAGAAAGGATATGAACAG
>ENA-OQDM01000040-OQDM01000040.1-human-gut-metagenome-genome-assembly--contig:-NODE-40-length-80190-cov-3.100646_pt1 | contig 80190 bp, 68 predicted proteins | sample MGYA00242772_ERZ504605 | MGnify/ENA primary metagenome ERZ504605 (study PRJEB26092, sample SAMD00036348) | human gut metagenome | host: Homo sapiens | study: EMG produced TPA metagenomics assembly of... | reverse complement strand
ATAGAGTTGACGCGCTTTGTTCAACCAGAAAAAATCGAAATTGATGCAAACGAAAGGGCAGTTAATGAAAAGTCTCAATACTGCTTTTTCGTTTGCACCACCTTCGATTCTTTCCTTAACGATTTGTTAAACTATCTATACAATACCATATCTCTTTGGCTAATACAATAATTGCATCGCTCCCGCTTATTCTCATCAATTCTGCAACTATTATATTGTGATATTATGCTTACTCTTAGGCTGTCTGTTCACTTTTCTTTGCGTGATACGCTTCACGTCTCATAGCCAGTGTTTTTTCATATCTTACTTTTGCAATAGGGTCTCCATTCAATGCATCTTCACGCATTTTTCTGTAGCTCTTCACTGTGGCTCTAACCTGATACTGTTTACGCTCTGCAAGCTGACTCTGTGCTTCCTGATCTCCGGCTTCCGCCCTGGCTCTCAAGGCTTCCATCTGCTCCTTTCTTCTTGCGGTATGCCGTCTGTTGTATTCTGCATTTCTCTCTTCCAAATATTTCGCATATTCAGGGTCATTTTCTGCTCTCTGCTTACGCTTTTCTGCTGATTTCCTTGAACGTTCTCTTGCAATAGCTCTACGCTCCTCAAGCTCTCTGACGGCTTCCTGATTGCCTTTTTCTGCCTGCTCCTTTAATTCTGCCAAAGCAATCTTTTTCTTCTTTGTAGCACGCTCCTGACGTTTCTTTTCCCTTTCCAATGCCAAGCGTTCTTTCTCTTCCATCTTCGCCCGATATTCAGGGTCAGACATTCTCAATTCTCGCATTTTTTCAGATCTCTTACGGTTGTTCTGTCTGCCTTTTTCAAGGATTGCTTTATATTCTGCCATAGCTTCATGTGTATTGTAAAAGACAAGCAGTTCGTCCTCATTTGCAATTCTTTTCCGTTTTGTCTTAAAATTATCCCTCGTTGTCTTCCCAAGAACGGTATGCCCCAAATACTCACGTCTGTTCAAAATATAGCCCACTGTTGTAGCATTCCATGTATAAGGGTCATGGTAATTCGTACACTGGCAATCCTCAGGATGATTCTGTCTCGCATAAGCCGAAGGAATAAGGATTTTATCCTCTGACAAGGTATCTGCTATTGCGGTTGCACCCATTCCATCACAAGCAAGCTGAAAAATGCGTCTGACAACCGAAGCAGAAGCTTCATCAACATACAATGTCTGCTTATCCTCAGGCTTTCTGTAATATCCATAAGGCACTGCACCGCTGACACGTTTTCCGTCTCGCATTTTTGCCTTGAATACTGCCTTGATTTTCTTACTGGTATCTTTTGCATACCACTCATTCATGATATTCAGAAATGGTGTAAAATCATTATCTGCCGGATTGGCACTGTCAACTCCGTTATTTACTGCAATAAAACGGACATTTTTCTTAGGGAACATCATTTCCGTATAGAAACCTACTTGCAGATAGTTTCTGCCAAATCGGGACATATCTTTGACGATCACTGTTCCCACTCTGCCGGCTTCAATCTCTGTCAGCAAAGAATTGAATGCCGGTCTGTTGAAGTTCGTTCCTGAATATCCATCATCACTGAAATGCTGAATATTACCAAAGCCATGTTGCACTGCATAATCTTCCAGATACTTCTTCTGTGATGTACTCTGTAAAGGGTGGTTTCTGCCACCTGAATACATAACGGCTGGCGGCTCATTTGTGGTGAATGTATGCAGCCGAAAGGCGGTGGTCAATCAATAGAATCCAGTATTTTCTTGATGGGCACACAGTACAGAGTATGAAAAAGCTGCTGAAACTCTCCTTTTCTGGATTGTTCAGCAGCTTTTTATGTAAAATCCTTTGCAAATATATCTGCCCCCACGCAGGGTTCCTTGTGCTGAGCAAATCTGTTAGAATAATCGGAATAAGTCGAACAGAATTATTCTATTCTCACATCAACCTTTTCGATATGGACATAAACCATTGGTAGAGTAACGATTATTTGGTTTCTCGGCTTTCGGGTGTTCTCAACGTAATAGCATACACTGTTTCCGCTTTTCCATCGGTTATGTTTCCACCGTATCGGAATAGTTCTGGCACTTTAATCGGGGCTGAACTCCTTATCAGTGATAACATAATTAAATTCATTTGTGCCGAAGATTTCTTTATCTAAATCTGTAATGGTAAATGTAGTTCCATCAAATTTCATATTTCCGCTGGTGCTATCAATGGTTGTATCGTTTTCCACAGTATTCAGATAAGCAATCCGGTCTCTGCCATGCAGTTCATAGGCTTGCCAACCATCCACCCCCTGAAAATAGGCTGTAACCTTGGCAAATGGTTCATCATTCTCCTTTTTGCAAACGAGATAACTGCTGCTATCCTCAGATACCCATGTAGCAGTCATTCCCCAAGGACCTTCCTTGCTGACATATTCTCCGAATTCATGATTGTTTGTCCAGGTAATTCCCAGGTAAGTCATAAATCCTACAACTACCAAGACAGCTACCAGAGCTACTGCAAGGATAACACCAATTACAGTCTTAGTTTTCTTTTTCATCTGAATCACTCCTTCTTAAATTTGTCTGTTAAGAAATTTTTGATTTAGCTTACGCTCACATTATATCAATATTCAAAAGGATAGTCAATTTAATCCGTCTAAGGGCGCACTTACTCACCACTCAAAAGTGGGCGGTGCTACTGCCTGCGGCAGTCGTGCGCTCTCCGAGGGGGGGACGGTTGCCTTCTTCGGCAGGTAGCACTATGCAGCCAAGAGGGGTTGACACCCCTCTGTTTTTACAAAGCCGTATTGCAATGCGAAATATCCCCTTGACAAATCGACTCCTGGTTTGTTATGGAGTTGGATTCGCCCTGCATCTCATCATCACGGGACAGACGCTCGTAAAGTGCTGTTATTCTGTTATCTTTAGCCATTTTCTCAGCTCCTTTCATAATGACTAAAAAATAAGAACACACAGAAAACACTTCATTTTTTAATGACCTATTTTCTCTGTATTCTTAAAATCTACCCCTTATGGTATCTATACACTTAAAATTTAACATTTAGATACCACAAAGTCTCTATGAAATAAAAATTGCTTCTTCAGGTACCATTTTTTCAAATAATCGGTACCTGAAGAAGCAATTTTTCTCTTATAGGTGACATTCCTTTATTTTAGGCATTAAAAATAAAAAATATGTCACCTTAATCACTATTTTTTATCAATAGATCCCATTTACAGAATTTATGAAAATTGATCTTTTTCTTACACTTTTCCAATCCACAGAATTTGTAAGAATCGTTTTTACTTATAATTTTCCCAACCAACAGGAAAACACTTATATTTAAAACAGTTCCCTCATAGACTTACATAATCTTGTGAACCCAGCCTTCTGGTCCTTCAATCTCGCCCATCTGGATTCCGGTAAGTGTCTCACGCAGTTTCTTTGTGTATGGTCCCATTTCTTCCATTCCACTCGGGAAACAGATTTCTTTGCCATGATCAACAACCTTTCCGATTGGAGAAATAACGGCTGCAGTACCACAGAGTCCACACTCTGCAAAATCAGGTACTTCTGAGAATTTAACCGGTCTGTGCTCTACCGGCATATGCAGATACTTTTCAGCAACAACCATTAGGGATCTTCTTGTAATGGAAGGTAAAATACTGTCTGACTTTGGTGTCACGAATGTTCCATCCTTGGTAATGAAAATGAAGTTTGCTCCACCGGTCTCCTCTACATAAGTTCTTGTAGCAGGATCCAGATACATGTTCTCAGCATATCCCTGGGCATGTGCATCTACGATTGCATGTAAACTCATAGCGTAATTCAGTCCGGCTTTGATATGTCCGGTTCCGTGTGGTGCTGCACGGTCAAAATCGGAAACACGGATTGTAATTGGCTTTGCGCCGCCCTTGAAGTAAGGTCCTACCGGTGTAACCAGAATACGGAACTGGTACTCATCTGCCGGCTTTACGCCGATAACAGCGTTTGTAGCGATCATATATGGACGGATGTAAAGGGTTGCTCCGGAACCAAATGGAGGTACCCAGGCTGCATTGGCCTTTACTACCTGCTCTACGGCATCTACGAAACGATCCTCCGGGAATACCGGCATCTCAAGTCTCTCACAGGAATCTTTCATACGGCTTGCATTTAAGTCCGGGCGGAAACATACAATATGTCCGTCCTCTGTTGTGTATGCTTTTAATCCTTCAAAACAGGACTGTGAATACTGGAATACACCTGCACACTCATTTAATGTAACGGTAGGATCTGTTACCAGTGCTCCATCGTCCCACTTTCCATCCTTGTAATTTGCAACATAACGGTAGTCTGTGGTCATGTAACCAAATCCCAGGTTACCCCAGTCAAGATTTTTTTCTCCATTTTCATTTCCTCCATTTTCTATTCCAATTCAAGTGTTCTATAACTTTTCGTTATGGAATACTGGATGTACTATTATTTTTACATATTTTAGTACAATCTGAAGTATTTGTCTATAGATCTTATGAAATTTCTCTATCAAAAAAATTCATAAAAACCATAACCTGATTCCCTAAAGTCCCAGAAGTTCCATTGCTTCGTCCTTTAACTCCTGTGTGCGTTCTTTCAAAAGCAGAAGTTTGTTGTACTTATAATAGGCATCATTGCCACATTCACTGACAAATTTCAGACTGTAATAACCGGCCGAAAGTTCGGACAAAAAGATTACCATTTCCTGTCCCTCTCCAAATACCCGTGCAAGAAATTCAAATGCATGCGTCAGATGACGGCCTGCATCTGAAATTTCCTTCTGGCGGATCTGCTCCCTCTCATCAAACAGTTTCTTGACACATAAGAAATCTCTTTTTGCATCACCGGTTCCTTCGACTGCCAGTGCCATCAGGCAGTCATTCATTGCCTGAAGTGCCGCACACATGGCTTTTTCCTGTTCCCTGTCGATCATGCCGGCCTTTTTCCGGTGAGTGATCATGGTGTCATAAGAAGAAATCTGTCTTTCCAGAATTTCTTTTCCGCTTCCCACTCCTTCCTTCAGATCGCTCCGCAAAAATCCCAGCTGCTCAAAAAAAGCTTCCTGTGCAGCTTTTTTCCGGGAATAAGAAATGAATTCCTGTCCCAGGCTGTCCAAAAGCAGCCCAAGCAGACTCAGCTTCTCATCAAACGGTGCATTTTTGATCGTCATACTGTTTTCCGGTATGCTGCCCTCTAAAATTTCCGGTATACGGTAAATATTCTTATACTTATTGTACAGTTCATAATAAGCAGCAAAATCGCGGGCAACCTCCCCGTCCTGCAGATACTGCACAACAAAGTCATAGTCTATGGCAAATCCAAGCTGTTCATACACTTTCATGACCTGTGAGAGATCCTCCCATCCACGGGCGGTCACAAACCGTTTTCCATCCAGATCCGACACAACCGAATAGAAATTGTTCTTTTTAATCTCCAGATAAGAAAGAATTGCTCCATGAATCTGCGCTTTATACGCATACTCTTTCCACACAGAAAAATCTTCTTCTATATAAATCCGCTTGACACGGTCATAGGTAACAATGTCAAAATCGCGCACCGACTTGTTGTATTCCGGAGGATTTCCCGCCGTAACGATGACAAAGCCATCCGGTACCCTGTGATTTCCAAATGTCTTGTACTGCAGAAACTGCAGCATCGTCGGAGCCAATGTCTCAGATACACAGTTGATTTCATCGAGAAACAGGATTCCCTCATGAATTCCGCTTTGTTCGATCTGATCATAAATTGAGGCGATAATTTCACTCATTGTATACTCTGTGACCGATACATCCTCCCCATCATAGGTTTTCTTCGAGATAAACGGCAGTCCGATCGCACTCTGTCTCGTATGGTGTGTGATCGTATAAGAAACCAGATTGATTCCGCACTCCTGCGCCACCTGTTCCATAATTGCGGTCTTACCGATTCCAGGCGGCCCGATCAAAAGTACCGGACGCTGTCGTTCCACAGGAATTGCATACTCCCCGGTCTCATCTTTTGTCAGGTACGCCTGAACCGTATTTATGATTTCCTGTTTTGCCTGTTTGATGTTCATAAAATTTCTCCTTTATCTATCCTTTTGTATCCTCTGACAAATATAATTTCACTGCCCAGTCCGGCACTTTTATCGGCTCTCCCGAAAAAGTTTTCTGCGGTGTGTCATCCCCGTAAAAAACAAATACCGTCTGATAATCCGTCGGTTTTTTCGGATATTCTCCATACCCGTCCGTAAAATACATCAGTCCTTTTAAGTTTTTGAGTTCCCCGCTGTTTCTTAATTTCTCTACATAGGAAAATACCGGCCGGAAATCCGTTCCATACCCTCCGGAAACGGAAAACTGCTCGGTATATTTCCCGATTTCATCCAGATTTGTGATTGGAATATCTTTTTGAATCTGGTTATCACATTCGATGATGCGGATATGCACTTTATGGAAAAAACTCTCCTGGTGCTTTAAAATTGCCCCCGTCTCATTCAAAAACTGCTGCACAAGTTTTTCCTTGCAGGAGGCCGAAGTATCGATTGCAATAACAAGTTCTTCGATCTTTTTTGCCTCCCGGAATTCGTTTTCCTCGATCAGAGGCATGTTTCCGTAATGCTGCAGTCCATACATGTAAAATCCGTAATCAAACGAATCCATATCCACGGAAACTTCTTCTCTCACAACTGCAAACCTCTTTAAAAATTCTTTGTAGCTTTTTCGCTCCCGGCTGCTCAGCTTTAACATCCATGCAAGCTTTCCCGCATCTGCTGCCGCGTCTTTTGCATAGGTTTCCATATCGCTTTCGATACGCTTTGCATGTTCTTTCCACTCGTCTTCCTTTGGATCGGTTTTTCCAAGCGGCGTTGCATCAGACGTTTTCTCCCCGGCATTTTCCTGCTGATCACTGTCCATCTGCGGATTCTCCTGCGGCACCGGGGGCTGGTTTTTATTCTGCTCCTGCGGCGGTTCTTTCTCCATGCGCTGCCAGAAACTGTGGTCACAGAGCAAAAATTCCTGCCGGAGGGATTCTTCCAGATATGGATCGCGTTTGCGCAGCATAAAATACTGGTACAGTTTTTCCGCTGTAAGCACTGAAACTTCCTTTTCCAGTTTTTCATACCACTCCTGCCGGAAATCCGAAGTCACACGCAAAATGGTCGGATAATCCATGGAATCCACCACCGATTCCACTGCAATATCGCAGCAGAGATCCCACAGCTGTGCATCCTCGTGCTGTTTTGCGGAAAACATATGCCGGAACAGACAGTGCATGAGCATATGCATATATGTCCGGTTTAAAATTTCCGGTCGTTCAATATAAGTCTGCAGCAGATAGGTTGGATTGAACCGGATATATACCGCATCCGTGCCTACCGTTCTCGTCGACAGATCCATGGCAAATCCCAGACTTCCGAGTGCCGGTCCCATAAACCGCATCGACAGATACAGTTCTGTCCTGACACTGTTTAATATTTTATTTCCGGTTGCTTCCAGTTGTTCCCTTGTCTTCATCGTTCTCCTTTTCCTACCAGTCCAAAGACATGGTAGATGCTTTCTTCTTTCCGAAATTACTCCGCTGATATTCCATCAGTATTGCTGCAATCTGGCTCATCTTTTCCTCCGATGCCAGCGGAAGGGCATCGGCAAGTGCTGCTTCCGGAATCAGGCAGGAGGCACAAAGATAAGAAATCTCTTCCACCTTATTCTCCGGAATCAGCACCTTAAGGATCACCTCTGCATTCTGCTCCAGATACTGTTCGTATTGTTCCCGCAGATGGTTCTCCAGCTCAACCGGATACATCAGCCGGTCACAGGCGATCTCAATTGCCGTGCGATAATCATCATTTACCACCTGCGAAAACAGACGGTCATACGCCAGCAAATCCACGCCTTTTCTTGTGACACATTCCCGGTACGGATACCCGCTTCCCTCAATCTTGTGATGCAGAACCCGAGCCTCCACATCTTCCACAAAATTGTATACATATGCCGGAAACGTCAGCTGCAGCCCACATGGCTCTATGCGAAAATGCAGCCTGCGGTCGGTATCTGCCAGAAGTTCTTTCATCACCGAATAGTCTCCCCTAAGCTGCGTCAGCTTCACTTCTTCCAGACAGTGGCACTGCTTGATCACGCCGTCATAATAGTCTTCCACACTGTCGTACAACGAAATGCTTTTGAGTTTTTTACAATTGTAAAATGCATATCTTCCTAGCGTTTCCACCGTCTTTGGAATACTTACACTCTCTAAATCTTCCCTTGCGGAAAATGCATTTTTGCCGATCGTTTTCACCGGACATCCATCCACCTGATCTGGAATGACCAGATGTCTTACGGTTCCTTCATACCCGGTAACGGTAATTGTATGTTCTTTTGTTGTTTCATATTGCAATGCCATATGGATACTCCTGCATCTGTTATGCCCTATTCTGATATACGCTTTTTAATTCCCCGATAAAATACAAAGACCCCAGCGCAATCGTCTTTTCTTTTGGTGTTAAAAGTTCCGGAATCTCTGCAACCTTTGTAATTGCGTGTGCAGACACCCCTTGTTTTCTGATATCTTCTGCCAGTGTTTCCCCTTGCAGTGCCCGTGCACTCTCCGGTGTGACGGTTACAAAATCCATGGCAATCGGCAACAGTTCCCCGATCATCTTTTCATAGTCTTTGTCTGCCATCACACCCATCACAAAATGAAACTTTTCCTCCGGATACAATTCTTCGAGACTTGTACGCAATGCATGGATTCCGTTACTGTTGTGTGCACCATCCACCATCAGAAACGGTTCTGTACTTAAAATTTCCATACGCCCCGGCCATACCGCTCTGTGAATTCCACGGGCAATAACGGTTTTCATCTTCTCTTTTTCTATCCGGAATCCGGTCCATGCCACTTGTGCCGCACACATGGCTGTAGCGGCGTTTTCTCTCTGATAAGCACCCAAAAGTCCCGGCTGTACTGCCTTTGCCCTCTGCAGGTCATTCTCCTGTACACACCGCGCACTTACTCCCTTTGCTGCGGCCGCCCTTTGCAGCACCGCAAGTGCTTCCGATTCCTGCGGTGCAATTACCACCGGCACTCCTGCTTTGATAATTCCCGCTTTCTCCCGCGCAATCTCTTCTATGGTATTTCCAAGAATGTTCATGTGATCATAACCAATCCGTGTGATCACCGATACCACCGGATTTCCCAGTGCATTCGTAGAATCAAGTCTGCCTCCGAGGCCGGTCTCCATAATTACAAGATCGCAGTTTTGTTCTTTAAAATACAGTACCGCCATAAGCACGCAATAATCAAACATGGTCGGTGTCACGCCAAATTCCTGCTCCAGCAGAACATTGCCGATTCGTGTCACATCTTCTCTGGAAATCTGTCTGCCATCAACCATGATACGCTCTTCAAAATCAATCAGGTGTGGAGAAATAAATGTTCCGACTTTTAATCCGGCTTCCCGGAAAACTGATGTCAGGAATGCGCAGACCGATCCTTTTCCGTTGGTTCCCGCCACATGAATAAATGGCATCCCGTTTTGCGGCTGTCCCATCTGTTCTAACATGATTCCGGTAATTTCCACTCCCGGCCGGTTTCCAAACCGTCTTCCATTTTCTATCTGATCCAATACTTCTTCATATAAATACATCTTTATTCTCCCTGCAGGTATCTGTAAACCGCTTTCGGCAGCCGGTACCTGACTCACAAAAATAGGGAGAAGCTTATAAAAAGCTTCTCCCCGTATTCTACTTCTATATGACGGTTGTTTCAGTGCAAAATCCTATACCGAAAGAATCACTCCGCCTTCATTTGCATACATGCTGGATACCCCGGCCGTATTGACAATTACAATCTTTTTGAATTTTGCGACTTTCTCAATTGTGTCCTTCACAAACTGTGCACGTTCCGGACAATTGCAGTGGGAAATGGCAAGCACACGGTTCTCGCAGTTTTTGGTTACTTTGAACATATCCTCTACCATCTTGGAAAGTGCCTTCTTCATGCCCCTTGCCTGACCAAGCTGCTGAATCGTTCCTTCTTTGGTGGATCCCATTACCGGCTTGATGTTTAAAGTATTTGCCACAAATGCTTTCAGTCCGCTCAGACGGCCAGCCTTGCGCAGTGTTTCAAGTGTCTCAATGACAAAAAATGTGTTCATGGAAGAAATGTAAGATTCCACCTCTGTTACAATTTCTTCAAAAGATGCACCGGATTCTTCCAGCTCCTGAATCTTTAATCCGATCAGGGTTTCCCCAATCGAGGCCGACTTGGAATTAAATACATGAATCTGCTTGGAATCCTCATGCTCTTCATGGTAAAGCTGTGCTGCAAGTACCGCACTGTTGTAAGATCCGCTCAATTTTCCGGACAACGTCACAACATATACATGCTCCGCCTCTCCCTCATACGCACTCATATAACGCTCCGGAGACGGGCAGGAAGATTTCGGGCTGTGAATACATGCCTTTACTCTCTGCAAGAAATCTCTCTGATTAAAAGTTTCATCATCTGTGATCTGATATCCATCCACATCCAGCAAAAGCGGCACTGTGCAAAAATGTCCATCTGCCTTTAAATCCTCAGGAAGTTCTCCACAACTGTCAATTACAATTTTATACTGACTCATATCCATCCCTCTTTTCTAAAATACGTCTATCATTTTATGAAGTGCGTGTGTTTATCATTACTTTATAAAAAGTTTTTATTTTCTATTACATGTAGTATTCATTACTATGTTCATATCATAACACGGTTTCAGATATTTGAAAAGGGGAAAAAGGCATATTTTATAGTTTCTTCATATTTTTCAGGAAAAATATGCCGTCACAGCTGATGCCAGAGCATCAAAATCCGTTCGTCCCATCAGTTCCCGTGCAGAATGCATCGATAAGAGCGGAATTCCAATATCCACTGTGCGGACCGGAAACAGCGTGGATGCAACCGATCCCAGTGTACCACCCCCGCGCACATCGGAACGATTGACAAACCTCTGGTATGCGATTTTATTCTGATCGCAGAGCTGCCGCAGAATTCCGATTGCCTTTGCATCCGTCGCATAAGACTGGGAACATGCCTCTTTGATACAGAATCCATCCCCAAGCACCGGATGATTGGTAATATCCATTTTCTCCTTATGATTCGGATGCAGTGCATGCGCCACATCCACGGAAAGCAGCATACCTGCATACATCGCACAATCCGTTTCTTCCTCACTGCAGCCAAGCGACCGGTAGATGCGTTTTACCATATCATGCAATAAGATCGATGCTGCGCCCTGTTTGCTGGTATTTCCGATTTCTTCATTATCAAACAGTGCGATCAGATTGATACCATCGGTCCGTGTTCCTTCCACGATGGCTGCCAGCAGTGCCGCAACGGATGTCTGGTTATCCAGTCGCGGAGAAGACAGCAGTGTCTCTTTTATCCCCACATATGCCGGTTCTTCCACACAGTATGTATTCAGTTCAAAATCCAGAATATCCTCTTTTTTTACTGCCAGCTCTTCCGCAAGAAATGACAGGAAATAATCGGTACTCTGCTGTTCTTCTGGCAGCATATCCGCAACCGGCATCAAATCTACCTGATTATTGATTGCCACTCCCTTATTCACTTCCCGGTTCATGTGAATGGCAAGGTTTGGAATAATAAGAACCGGACGACCGGAACGATACAGCATGGTCTTCGGGGCAAACACATCTTTGCTTCGAACGATCACGCGCCCTGCAATCCCCAGCGGACGATCAAACCATGTATTTAAAATCGGTCCGCCATATACTTCCACGTTCACCTGCGCATACCGGTCTGTCACAAAATCCGCATTTGGTTTGATCCGCAGATATGGATAATCTGTATGTGCAGCTGCCATGCGCAGCATTGCATCCGCACGGAAGTTTTCTCCAACTGTAAATGCATAGAGCGTTGTTCCATGATGATTCATCATATAAGCCTTTCCTTTTTTCAGATTCCATGGTCTGGCATACTCCAGTTCCTCAAAGCCGGATTCCTCTAACGTCTCCATGGCTGCTTCCACACAATGAAACGGTGATACTCCTTTTTTTAAAACATCTATCAAAAATGATTCTTTCATAGTTATAGTTTCCCTTCTTTTCTTAAGTGATTGCATCGTTACGGTTCGCAGGGGAACCTGTGAGCAGTAACCGTGCATTTTCTATCAATCAGTGGCATTATAACACATTATGATTGAAAAGATGAAGTCACTCATGCTAAAATTAAACTATATCAGCTGCCGTTTTATCGGTTTCACAATGGGGAGGTTTTTTATGCTGGCTCTTGCATTAACAAACAAAAAAGATTTTATGAATAAATTTCTCAAAACTGAAATTTTTGACCATTTTCTGCTTCAGGAGGGCATTGTCGTTTCTTTTGCAAGCTATGTGATTGATGGAACTATTACCAAAGGATTCTATACAGATACAGAAGCCGAAGAACTCGGTATTAAAACTTTTCATTTTCTTCCATTTTCCATGCTCCGTCCACGCATCTTTGACCTGATCAAAGGAAAAAAGGCTCCATCCTCCTTTAAATTCGTCCTGATGCTGTCGCCGGAAAATCAAAAACGTACCATGGAACGAATCGGAAGTTCCTATACCCCGGCGGATATTTCCGCCATGTCCATGAACATCAAATTTCAAAATCAGATGCTTACACTGACTACCGGAATTTCTTACCGCATTTTTTCCACAGATAAGACATTAGAACCGGAATGGGACAAATTTGTCAGACAATTTCTCTCACAACACGACATTTCTTTTGAAGTGCTTTAAAATCCGGCTATTTTACGAAGATTTTGCTTTACATTTCCAATTGGTTATGCTATTCTTAGCATAGTTGCAAGGCAACACAAATATATTGGAGGTACTTTCGATGAACAAAGGTACAGTAAAATGGTTTAACAACCAGAAGGGTTACGGATTCATCACCGCTGAAGACGGCCACGATGTATTCGTACATTACTCAGGACTTAACATGGAGGGTTTCAAATCTCTCGAAGAGGGTGCAGCAGTAGAATTCGAAATCACTGATGGCGCTAAAGGTCCTCAGGCAGTTAACGTAACAGTAGTGAAATAATTGCCGACTAATCTAGTTTCTATGTACCTTTTTCTTTCTTTAGAATAAGATATTGGATACAACGATTAAAAAAAGGAATGTTGCATTTCTGCAACATTCCTTTTTTTGCGTATGGGAATACATCTTTTAAAATATTCTCCTATCCATTGTAATTAGTCCTCAAATACCCGTTTGATACTATCATAATGCAGGAAAATTCCCTGATCTGCGAGTTCCCTGATCTCTTCTGGTGTAGCAAACCGACATCCGTCTGTTTCTTCCGTCTGCAGATGGACATCTTGTTCCGTAACATCCATCGTGTAACGATAAACATCTACGAAATAGTTATCTCCTTCGCCCGGATTTTCTCTGTGATAGGTAAATACATAACCACCTTCCGCTTCTTTTACATCCAGTCCGGTCTCTTCTAAAACTTCCCTGCGCACTGCCTCTTCCGATTCTTCTCCTGCCTGCGCAGCACCACCGGAAACTTCCCACCATCCGGGTGCCCATGCTTTGGTCATCACACGCTTAGTAATCAGAAATCTGCCATCCGGACGCCTGATCACGCCAAGTACCGTCAGATGATACTCATCATCTGCCAGATTGAAATGATTCCGCTCCATGGTTCTTCCTGTCCGCACTTTATTTTTATCGTAGATATCCCAACGTTCCATTTCCATTCCTCCAATTTTCCTATGTGCCAGCTGCTATCATTCTTTTCTGCCATAGTTTTATAACTGCAACTCTATTCATTATATTGGTTTTAAGAAATGTTTTCAAGTTTCGTTTCTATTTATTAATTCCACTCCGTCATATATTTGCGATACCATTTTGGTAAAAGATGATTCTGACATTGCTCATTGTGACGCTCCCGGATTTCCATGGTGGCAAAATACTGTTTCCATAGCACAGCAAAATAATCCATATGCCCCTGCGGAATCTGAAGCTGCTCTCCGCTCACCAGAACACAGCTGTGTCCGGCTTCATGGACGGCAGCAAGGTTTCGGTTTTCATCGTAGAGAATAAAATTTTCATCCGGAAAACGATCCGAAAAATGATCCATCATCAATGGAACCATATTGCATTTTGGTGCAAGCTGCGCCACAAGAATACTTCCCAGATCCTGAAATCTCACAAATCCCAGCAGCTTATCCAGCTCATTGTCTACCTTGCGGGACAACTCCATCACCCGAAGTGCAAACGGATCGGCAAGCTGATCGGAAATACCGCGTCCCTGTGCAAATGCACGCACCAGATATCCAAGAACTGCTGTCCCCCGGTCCTCTGCAAAATGGCATAATGCATGAAGCAGTGTATCATACACCGGATACCCCAGTCTCGACTGTATACTGTAAACCGTCTTCTGCACTTTCTGCGCATCTGTCTGTACTTCGATCTCCCTGGCAAACAAAGTCATTTCTCCTTCACCGGCCGCAATGGAAATACTGTCTGTATAAGGAGCTTTCATTTTATTTTTGCACACAAACGCATCGAAAAGTGCTGTAAAAATTCCTTCCAGAGAATCCTCACATCGAAGCACGATCTGTTCACTCATACTACAATTTTCCCCCTGTCATCAAACAGTGATAACTGCTCATAGGTCTGCACCGTTCCATCCGAAAGCAGCATCTGCATCGGACGCTCCTGATACATCAGATTCCGTGTAATATATCCTTCCTCCATACGGGTATGATACATCATCTTTCCTTTACAGGTGATAAAATACACTGCACGTTTCAGAACAACACCGATCTTCTTTAAATCTGAAAAATCCAGCTTTGCGTACCGCCGGGCCGCCATAATCCGGCGGGCACTTTTTGTTCCGATCCCCGGCACACGAAGCAGCGTATAATAATCCGCACGATTAATTTCCACCGGAAACAGTTCCAGATGGTGCACTGCCCAATTACACTTCGGATCAATCTGTTCGTTAAAATTCGGATTTTTCTCTGACAGCAATTCATCTGCGCGGAATCCATAAAACCGCAACAGAAAATCTGCCTGATAGAGCCTGTGCTCACGTAACAATGGTGGTCCGGGCAAATCTGGCAGGGAACTGTCATGATTCACATTGATAAATGCAGAATAGAATATCCGCTTCATCTCAAACTTCTGATACAAAGCTTCTGAAACCGAAATGATCTGATAATCACTTTCATCCGATGCCCCGATCACCATCTGTGTACTCTGTCCTGCCGGCACAAAATAATGATCCGGCCGCATCAATCCCCGCGTTGTCTGCGGAAGCTTCTTTTGCACGTTTCTCACTCTGCTGGAATTCTCCCCACCGGCAATTTCTTCTCCCCAGCTTTGTACTGCACTCTGTCGCGCTTTATGCTCCCGGATGGCAGCAATTCCGTCGTGGTAGTCCTGCAGACGGGCATAACTTTCCTTCATCTCTGCCATCTGGTTATAATAGGTTTTCTCATCCAGATACATCCGGCTTTTCATACTCGATACCCCGTGAAACTCGCGGCTTTGCCGAATTCCATTCTGTAACTGGCGCATCGGGGAAAGGATGTTTTTACGCACTTTGTTAGGCGCAATCTGCCGCAGCGCATCGGCCGTGGGAAGTTCTAAATTTACACTCATGCGGTCTGCAAGATACCCCGTTAATTCCAGCAGATCCGCTGATGCTCCCGGAATTCCTTTTACATGTATATATCCGTTAAAATGATATTTTGTGCGCAATAAATAAAGGGTCTCATATAAAAGTCCCATGGTATAATCCGGAGAATGTAAAATTCCGGAACTTAAGAACAATCCTTCGATATAATTTCTGCGGTAAAATTCCATCGTGAGCTTACAGATTTCCTCCGGTGTAAAACTGACACGCTTCACATCATTGCTGCAACGGTTCCTGCAATATTTGCAGTCATAGATACAATCATTGGTATATAAAATCTTAAGCAGTGAAATGCAGCGCCCATCCCCGGTAAATGCATGACAGATTCCACTTGCATATGCGTTTCCCGTATGTGTACCATCTCCTCCACGCTGCACCCCGCTGGAAGTACACGCAACATCATATCTGGCAGCTGCCGAAAGTATGGTTAGTTTTTCCATGATACGATCCATCTGCAAAATTTCTCTCATATCCAGTATCCCTCCGCAAAATGCCGAACATCCGTTCTTTTTTACATCATATCACAAGAACAAATGTTCGCAAGTGCAATTTTTTTATTTTATATGAGCTGCGAGCAGTCTCCTATCTGCCCTGATGCAGCATCCATGGATAAATCAGTGAAATCGCTCCGCCGATTCCGGCAGAAGCTGCACAGGTAAACACTAAAGCCCCTGCAATTCCGCCAAAGAAATATCCAATTGCCAGAAAAACGGCAACAATTACTAAAATAATGCAACGCAGCAAAATCTGGATCATACTCTTAACCGTATCCATCGCAGACGCCGGAACAAGAGCTTCCAGCAAAAGCCCAACTTCCGAAAACATAAAATCCGCCACCAGATACGTCAGATACCAGAGAAGCATAATTCCCGGTTTTTCATGCAAAAGCAATGCCGAAACCACCAGTGCCGGAAGCAGATCCATCGCGCAGAGGGATGTTCCTGCAAGCACTCCGAAGAAAACTTTCTTGTATGGATTCTCCGGCACCAGAAACAGCCAGTTTCGCGCAGTCTCCTGTGCAATCGGATTTCCCATATTCCGGAAGAAAAGTACAAAAAATAAAATACAGCCCGGCACCAGAAATCCGGACACCTCCATGATCCTGACACAAAACAGGGAAATACCAACACTGACCAGCAGGTAAAACAGCATCGTATTGGTTATGATTCCAAATTTTGCTGTACGTTTACGGCAATAAATTTCCTTTGTAAAAAACACGGATGCGCCCCAGCCCTTTAAGTTTCCTTCCTTTTGCTGCTTTTTTGCATGTGCTTTTCCTGCGATAACCCGTCCTTCTTTTGCTGCCTCAAGCATCTGTGCACGTTTTCCCGCGGAAGCCAGCGCATCTTCGTAAAAATCCGCTTTCATATGCCAGATGGCAAAAATCAGTACCGCCACACTTACAAGCAGCAATCCCAGATAAACCAGAAACGAAAACAGTTCCCCATTCACTGCACACATAATCATGCCTTTGTACCAGCCGATGACCGGAAGATACCGCAGCCAGTGACTGGCAAAAGTCATATGTGCTGCTTCAAGCAGGTTCTGCCCATTCGCCAGATATGTTCCTCCTGCAATCATTCCAAGCAGTACAACAATTCCCACGATCAAAGGAAACACATATGGTTTTAATTTTTCGTGTGTGGTGCAGACCGTATATGTCAATACAATCATAAGTCTCTGAAACACCAGAAGCAGAATCCACCCTGCAAAAATGGCTACAACTGCCGATGCCCCCAATCCCATATTTACAACGAGATTTGGAATCTGAAAAACCAGATATATGGACGCGAAAACTGTTGCCACCATCTGAAAACTCAGTCGAAACATCAACACGGACTGTGGTTTCATCGGTGCCGTAAACAACAGATTCACGTCTGCCATCTGGAAAATATCCGTACCGTCCTTAGAACCGGAATACATTCCCCAAAGTAATATCGCAAGAAAAACAATCATCACTCCGGCTTCCACATAGGTTTTGATTGCGGCAATCTCCTGTGGCGTTTTTTGCGTTTCTTCCTCTTCCGTTGCTTCTTCCTGTACGCGATCAGCCTCCGAAGACGATTCCACGGTTTCCACCGACTGTTGCTTTTCTACCATGGAACCGACCACGCCAGCAATCAGTCCAAATATGATTCCAAATCCAAAAATGGCAAGAATGATCACGAGAAATGTACTTCGAAACATCTTTTTTATCGTGTTCCAAAAGGTATGCCATGCATAATAACCCCATAACCGCATCGCCTACACCTCTCTCTCCAGAGCCGCGCCCTCTGTAATCTCAAAGAAAATATCTTCCAGACTTTTATTGTTATCCTTTAAATTTTCACGTTCAACCACAGCGGCTACCCGCCCCTGTTTCATGATATAAGTGGTATCCCATAATTCTTCCATACTGTCAATCATGTGCGTGCTGACCAGTACCATGCAGCCACTGTCCCGCAATTCCTCAAACACCTTTTTCAGTTCTTTGATGGCATGTGGGTCCAGTCCGATCATTGGCTCATCAAACAGTACCAGCCGTGGTCTCGGCAAAAGTCCACAACAGATGGACAGTTTCTGCTGCATCCCTTTTGACAGCTCATCCCCGAATTTTTTCTTCTTATCTGTCAGATCAAACCGTTCCAGCAATGCATCTTTATAGGCTTTATAATCCTTTAATTTATATGCCCGTGCAATAAATTCCATATGTTCATCCACAGTCAGGTTCGGATACAGCGATGGAATTTCCGGAATATATCCCATGATCTTTTTCGCCTCGATGGACTTATTTTCGAGACCGTTTACCTGTATCTGTCCCTGATATTTCAGAAATCCCATAATACATTTTATAATCGTGCTTTTTCCTGCACCGTTAGGTCCAAGCAGTACTCCGATGCGCCCATCCTCTATGGTAAGATTGATATCATCATTTGCAAGCACCCTGCGGTATCGTTTCGTCACATGTACAACTTCTAACATAACCATTTCCCTTTCTTTTTCTTACTAACATGTTCCATGTGTTTACGATATCACATTCATTTGCTGCAAACCATCTTCTTTTCCTTAAAAAACCTTAACGCTTCCTTAATATCTCTTCGCGCATTTGCCCACGCCCTTCCTCTGGTATTTCTCGCCAATCACATAACCGATCTCCCCAATTGCAAGCTGTGGATACGGAATATCCATCGTAACATATCCGATGCATGCTCCACTTTGTTTTTCTGTAATAAGCCATGCGTTCTCATGATCTGCCAGTACATTTACAAAGGACTGCATCTGCTCACCAGCTACTGTTATTGTCCTTAACCACTGTGGAATAAAAAACGAGGCCATCGCAAGCGACGACCCCATCTTAATATTACTCTTCTTCTCTGTGCATGGAGAATGTTTCCATATGATAATTCTTCAAATTGTCAAGAATCTGACGATCATCTGCTTTCTGAAGAAGTTCGTCACGGAACTTCTTTGTCACAAGCATATCGTTAAAGGAGCTTGGTCCACCGACGCAGCCTCCTTCACATGCCATACCTTCAATGAAGTCATCCGGCAGCTTGCCAGCCTTCATAAGCATCAGGAACTTGCGGCACTCTGCGGCACCGTTTGCCTTGCATACTTTCGGCTCAATGCCAGCTTCCATCTCTTTCATGCTCTCGACAACTGCTGCGGTAACTCCACCGGAGTTTGCGAAACGCTTGCCGTATACGGAAGACTCCTGATAGCTGGTATCGCTTGGCTGCAGTTCTACGCCCTTGGCACTCATGATGGCACGCATCTCACTGTATGTCAGCACATAATCTGCATTGCCTTCAATCTTCTGATCGACAACCTCAGATTTCTTTGCTACACATGGTCCGACAAATACGGTCACAGCATCCGGATCCTGTGCTTTGATCATACGGGATACCGCACACATTGGAGAGATGGTTGTGGAAATCTTATCTGCCATCTCCGGGAAGTGCAGACGCACCATATTGACAAATCCCGGACAGCAGGAAGTTACTTTCTTCTCTCCTGCCTTGTATGCCTCTATCCACTCTGCGGCTTCGGAAGCAGCGGTCATATCTCCACCTAATCCGGCTTCGATAAATCCGTTGAATCCAACTTCCTGCATAGCTTTCTTCCAGCTTCCCATTGTGATGTTTGCACCAAACTGTCCCTCGGTAGCAGGTGCTGCAATCACGTATACTTTCTTATCAGACTTTAAGGCATTGATGACATCAACCATAAATGTCTTAGATCCGATTGCTCCGAACGGACAGCTATGGATACATTTACCACAGCGGATACACTTGGAATCATCAATTACAGAAATACCGTATTCATTGTATGTAATCGCATTGACCGGACATGCAAATTTACACGGTCTCTTTAAATGTGCAATTGCGTTGTAAGGACATGCGGCTGCGCAGCGTCCACACTCTTTACATTTCTGCGGATCAATATGGGAACGATGACGACCTGCCTCAATAGCACCAAATTTACATGCATTGATACATGCTTTTCCCATACAGTTCTGACAGTTTTCTGTAACGGTATAACTGGAAATCGGACAGTCCTCACAGGCTGCACTGATTACCTGAATCACATTTCCATTATCCTCCGGTCCTGGGGCTTTGCCCTCTGCAAGACGGACACGCTGGCGGATAATCTCTCTCTCTTTGTAGATACAGCAACGGAACTGTGGTGTCGGGCCCGGAATCAGACGAACCGCGATGTGGTCTCTCTCCGCATCAAGAGTACCCTCAAATGCCAGTTTTGCAACCTCACGCAAAACGGCATGTTTGATCTTGATTACATTTTCATCAGCGTACATAAAATCTCCTTTGCTTTTTCGTGGTTTCTATTAAGCATAATATGTTCTTATTGTACATAAATTTTCATTAAAAAGCTATAGATGTATCTATCAAAATACATCAGGCGGTGCGATTTTATGGATAATATGAATACGATGGACTTCAATCAGAAAATTGATGTTTCTCTGCGCGCTTCGCTTGAGGCAACTCCCGTCGAACGAAACGCTTCCGATGATCTGTCCACAGGGAGCAGCTCTGACGGGTTCTGGGATCTGATTGTTCTGTACACCGGTTCTCCACAGACGTTACAGAATGAATTTCCTTCCTCTTCCTTTACCTTTCTCCTTGGAAATTATGCCATAGTGAAAATCTCCGAGGACGACATTCCATCACTTGCCGCCTTTCCACAAGTAATATATATCGAACGTCCAAGACAGCTTTTCTTTGAGATTGTTTCTGCCCGGCAGGCTTCCTGTCTGAGTGCCATTCAGGAAAATAGCAGCTATGGTCTGACCGGAAAAGGCATTCTGATTTCTGTGATAGACTCCGGTATTGACTATGCGCATCCCGATTTTTGCAATCCGGACAAAACCACACGGCTGGTTGCTCTCTGGGACCAGACCATCCTCGCTGATCCTTCTGCTGGACGCTTTGCCCCCGCCGGTTATTCACAGGGTACACTTTTTTCTCCGGAACAGATCAATGCGGCACTTCAGGCAGACACTTTTGAGCAGCGCATGGAACTTGTACCCAGCACAGATGTCACAGGGCACGGAACCCATGTCGCCGGTATTGCCGCCGGAAACGGCCGTGCCTCCGGCGGACTCTACCGCGGAGTTGCCCCGGAATCCTCACTTCTTGCCGTCAAACTCGGCTCGCCCGATCCAAAGGGATTTCCAAACACGCTCGAACTGATGCAGGCGGTCGATTTTTCCGTAAGATATGCCATCGAACATACCGTGCCTCTTGTCATCAACCTGAGTTTTGGAAATACTTACGGCTCCCACAGCGGAACATCCCTTCTGGAAACCTACCTGGACTATGTCTCAAATCTCGGACGCATTAATATTGTTGTCGGAAGTGGAAATGAGGGAAACAACGGCGGGCATGCCAGCGCCCGACTGGCTTCTTTAGAATCTGCCAGAATTGAATTTGCCGTTGGAAATTATGAATCTTCTCTTTCGATTCAGATCTGGAAAAATTATTGGGATGATATTCGTTTTCAGCTGACTCCTCCGGGACTCGGAACCTCATTTAAAATTCCCAATCAGCCCGGCAGCTGGCGCTTTTCCTTTGGCACCACACAGATTCTGGTGTACTACGGACTTCCCTCCCCTTATAGTCTGTATCAGGAAATTGCCATCGATCTGCTGCCGCGGCGGGACTATATTTCGGGAGGTGTCTGGTTTTTTACCGCAGAAGCACGGTCTGTCATCGAAGGAATTATTGATCTGTGGATGCCGGCGGCCGCTATCCGCGGGACTGCCACACAATTTCTCACGCCGACAACGGAAACCACTCTCACGATACCTTCCACCGCCGGAAATGTCATTACCGTCGGTGCCTACGATTCTTCCACCAATACGCTCGCCCCTTTTTCCGGCAGAGGATATACCTGGAATACCGGACAGGTCAAACCGGATCTGGTCGCTCCCGGTGTCGACATCACCAGCTGTGCTGTCGGGGGCGGTTACGAATCCCGAAGCGGCACCTCCATGGCTGCTCCTTTTGTAAGCGGCAGCTGCGCACTACTCATGCAGTGGGGCATTCTACAGAACAATGATCCCTTTCTATATGGTGAAAAAATGAAAGCATATCTGATCCGAGGTGCCAGACAGCTTCCATTTTCCGTTTCCTACCCCAATCCGCAGAGCGGATACGGAGCACTCTGCGTCAGCAGCAGCCTGACGTTTGTGTGATATGCTCCACTATTCTGCGATAAAGGCTTCATAAAATTTTTCTTTTGGCACAGGTTTTCCAAAGTAAAATCCCTGGATCATCTCTGCCTTTGTTTTCTTTAAAATATCTACCTGCTCTTTTGTCTCGATTCCCTCGACGATACAGTGAATTCCCAGATCATTGATCATGGAAGTCATATAGTCGAGGAGAATCCGGCTTTTGCGGTTATTGGTAATTTCGGTTACCATGGACCGGTCAATCTTTGCAGAATCAAAATCATACTGGATCAGTACCGCAAGATTGGAATAATGACTTCCGAAATCATCCATTGACAGTCTGAATCCGAGTTCTTTGAGGCTGTTTGCAACATTTTCAATCAGAACATGATCCATGTCTCCCACGGTCTCCGTTACCTCAATATGGATCAGTTCCACCGGAATATCATATTTTTGAACCATCTGCGTTACTTTTTCAATAAGTTCCGGATACATGATCGTCATCTTCGAGAAATTCACGGATATTGGCACCGTACGATGTCCTTCCCGGATCTGTTCCTTCTGATAACGAAATACTTCATCCAGAACAAACAGGTCAATCATATGCACAAGATTGTAATGTTCCAGCACCGGAATAAACATCCCCGGTCCCACAATGCCCAATTCATCATCCAGCTGCCGGATCAGTGCCTCCGCGCCCTCTGTGCGCCCTGTGTGGATATCCACTTTCGGCTGCAGATATACCAGATACCTTCCACGCTCCATCAGATCGTTGATCTCATCTATCACGCTCTGCTCCATGCGCTTCATCACGGTTGTGCCATGCATCAGCTTAAGTTTATCGTTGCTCATAAGAACCTCTGCCTCTGCAATCTGGCTGCGTGTCTGCGGATGCGCACTCCAGCTGTATCCCATCGCCACGCCAAAGCCAAGTCCGGCAAGCCTTTTCTGCAGATTTTCCACCTGCTGCTCCATTTCCTGCCGTTTAATGTTGATACACAAAATCAGCATCTCATCCTCATCATACCGGTAAATCCGGTAATTGGGAAACATGGATTTCAATAGTTCCGCAACTTCCATCAGTCTGCGGTTGCCGCTGATATAACCAAACTGTTTATTAATCTCCGACAGATGGATCACATCGGTTGTAATCACGCCAAGTGAACAGAACATATTGTCCGCACCAGTGCGTGCCATAACGGACAATCCCTCCCGGTTCCAGAGACCTGTCAGTTTGTCATGTGTGCGGTCATATTCCTGCTGTTCCTGAAGATTGCGAAGTTCAATCCGCGCAGCCAGTGTCGTGCCAAGCATGGAAAGAACATCGGCCTCCTCGAGGTGTCTGTGTGGGTTTAAAACCATTAAAATTCCAAGCAGATGATCTCCGGTATACAAAGAAATCCCGGCTGCAGACCATGCACGTAGTTCTGCCAGATATTCATAGATCACCGGATGACTTTCTCTCAGCGACTTGATATCCGGAATCACCACGTCCCCGAGTTGTCCTATTTCCTGAATAACTCCTTCTGCATCTCCTGACTCAATTTTCTCGGTCACAAGTCTTGCCATCATCTGTGCCGTATCCCTGTGACACTCTTCCACATAGCGGATACCGCCCTCTTTTGCATAGGCAAGCACAACACAGTCCGCGTCAAAATACTGGCGCAGCGCTTCAAATGTCTGCATAAGGGCATCTCCGATTCCCTCTCTTCCAAGCGCTTCCATACAGGTACGGAGCTGTCTTAACATGGATTTTTCATTGCCTTGTGCGAGAATCGGTTCCACCGGATCTGCCGTTTCCGGCTCCTGATTTTCTTTGATCTGATCATAAAAAACAATCCGGTTTTTTCCGCCTCTTTTCGCCGCGTAAACTGCCCGGTCTGCCTCATAATAAAAATCCGGAAAACTGATTCTTCGTCCATCCAGTTTCGCAGCACCGATAGATACGGAATATTCCATATCAAAGATAATCTTTTTCAAATTTTCACGCAGGGAGACACAAAATTCTTCCATTTCAACAGAATTCTGAAAGCCGGAAGCAAACACCGCGAATTCATCTCCCCCAAGCCTGCCGACAATTCCCCGGTCACCGGTCACTTCACTTAAAATACTTCCGGTCTGGCTTAAGACCATATCCCCTACCGCATGTCCCTGCGTATCATTGATCATTTTAAATCATCAATATCAAGCATGACAAATAAGGCATTTGTTGTACATTCCGCAAGCTCTTTTGCACAGTATTCCTCAAATGCCTTATGGTTATACACATTCGTCAGTACATCAATCTCTGCCCGGCGCCGCATGCGTTCCGTGATGGCTTTCTCCTGCTGCACACAGCAAAAACGCCCCACCATACGGTCTGTTTTTCCATCTTCTTCCGCAATACTCACCAGATAAAAACGGTACCATTCCGGTTGATTTTCTTTTTCGCAATAACGGACATCGACCGTAACAGTCCCTTCTTTTTGCAGGCAGGCATGCATCGCTCTGCGAAATACCTTTTTATCTTCCGGATCAATAAAAACAGATCCATAATGGTTCTTCTTTACATAATCTTCGATATCAAAAAGGACCTCGAACCGGTCATTTTCTATCGCATAAACCACTGCCCGATCTTCTTTTACATCATATTCTATCAATCTCTCATGGTTTTGCTCTGCAACCACCCTGAGAAGTTCATTTTGCTTTTCCTGTTCTTTCTGCTCCCGCATAGTAACCTCTTATCTACTGCAGAACCTGATCTGCCACGTTCTCCAATTCACAGAATTTGTGAATTTCAGGAACCTTGTCTTCTATTGTACCAAACCCGTATGCCGCATGAATAAATTTAACCCCCGCATCCATGCTTGCATCGTAATCTCCCTGAATATCACCTACATATACCGCATCATCCAATGCATTCCGCCTGTACAGTAACGCGATATTCTCTCCTTTTGATTTTTCATTATTTCCGTAGCACTCAGTATCCTCTATCAGATCGTGCAGTTTGTAATAATCCAGAAAAGCCTCTATATATCCGGACTGGCAGTTGCTTACAATATACAGATGATATTTTTTCTTCAACTGTTCCATTGTCCTGCGGATATCCGGGTAGAGAGTTGCTCCGTGTATCCGGAGATATTCATTTTCTTCTTCCCCACACTGTGCCAGAAGTTTCTGGCGTTCGTCTTCTTCCAGATCCGGAAACAGAATCCGTGCGATCACATCCATCGTCTTTCCCATTACTGACTGGATGTCCTTTACCGTAATCGGTTTTCTGTCGTAGCCGGCTCTTTTTACGGTCTCATTCCAGGACTCTGCCACTTCCGCAGCGGAATCCCAGAGTGTTCCGTCCATATCAAATATGATTCCTTTTTTCATTATGCCTCGTCAATTGCCTTTCCGATATCATGGCGCATATACTTATTTGCGAAATCCACCCATTCGGTTGCCTCATAGGCTTTCTTTCTTGCTTCTTTTAAATCTTTTCCGGTTGCAGTAATGCCAAGGACACGTCCGCCGTTTGTTACGATGCGTCCTTCCTTATCGAATGCAGTTCCTGCATGGAAACAGAAGTAATCATCCTTGCCCTCGAACTTTTCAAGTCCGCTGATTGGGAATCCTTTCTCATAGGAAACCGGATATCCGTCAGATGCAAGTACAACACAGACAGCTGCATTGTCCTCAAACTGCAGATCAATCGTGTCAAGTTTTCCATCGACACATGCTTCCATGACATCAATGATATCATTTTTCATACGTGGAAGAACGACCTGTGCCTCCGGATCTCCAAAACGGGCATTGTACTCAAGAACCTTTGGTCCTTCCCCTGTCAGCATCAGTCCGAAGAAAATAACTCCGGTAAATGGTCTTCCCTCCGCAGCCATAGCATCTACAGTTGGCTGATAAATATACTTCTTACAGAATTCATCTACTTCTTTTGTATAGAACGGACTTGGAGAGAAATTTCCCATACCGCCGGTATTCAGTCCCTGATCTCCATCCTTGGCACGTTTGTGATCCTGTGCGGAAGACATGATGCGGATGGTCTTTCCGTCCACATAGGTCAGAACCGATACTTCACGTCCGGTCATAAATTCTTCGATTACCATCGTATTTCCGGCATTTCCGAATTTCTTATCTTCCATGATCGTACGCACGCCTTCTTTTGCCTCTTCGAGTGTATTACAGATCAGCACACCCTTTCCGAGTGCCAGACCGTCTGCCTTTAACACGATTGGCATCTTTGCCGTCTCAAGATATTTTAAAGCTTCTTCCGGATCGGTAAAGTTCTCGTAAGCAGCCGTCGGAATATGATACTTTTTCATCAGATCCTTGGAGAATGCTTTCGATCCTTCCAGAATCGCTGCATTTTTGCGCGGTCCGAATACCTTTAAGCCCTCTGCCTCAAAGACATCCACGATTCCGCCAACCAGCGGATCATCCATACCAACAATGGTAAAATCAATGGATTTCTCCTTTGCAAATGCAACGAGCTTGTCAAACTCCATGGCTCCGATCGGCACACACTCTGCCAAAGCTGCAATTCCTGCATTTCCAGGTGCACAATATATTTTGTCAACTCTCGGACTTCTGGCAACACTTGTTACGATTGCATGCTCACGTCCACCGCTTCCAATTACAAGAACTTTCATGATTATCCTCCTATATGTGATGCATTTCCTATTTACTGATATGTACGGTTTTGCCCGTCACCGTCACTTTTCCATTTGCGATCAGGTCGATCGCCTGTGGCATAATCTTCCACTCTGCCTGCTCCATGACACGGCGCTGCAGGATCTCCGGCGTATCGCCCTCCTGCACTTCTACCGCTTTCTGCAGAATGATCGGACCGGTATCCGTTCCCTCATCCACAAAATGCACGGTGGCACCTGTGACTTTGACTCCACGGGCAAGTGCACCTTCATGCACTTTCAGCCCATAATATCCGGTTCCACAGAAAGACGGAATTAAAGACGGATGAATATTGATGATGCGGTTTCTGTACTTTGCAATCATCTGTCCGGAATGACGACAAGGAATCCTGCCAGCACAACCAGATCCACCTCATACGCATCAAGTCTGCGCAGAAAATCTTCATTAAATGCCGCACGGCTCTCATACTCCTTCGGGCTGATGCATACTGCCTCAATTCCGTGCTTTTTTGCACGTTCCAAAGCGTATGCTCCCGGATTATTGCTGATCACTACCGCAATCTCTGTATTTGTGATTGTTTTTTGTTCAATTCCATCGATAATGGCCTGCAGATTGGTTCCGCCGCCGGATACACATACTGCGATTTTTAGCATAATGTTACACCCTTCTCTCCGTCTGTGATCTTACCAACCACATATGGAGTATCTCCGGCTGCTTTGATTGCTTCCATCGTCTTGTCCACGTCTGCCGGATCGACTGCAAGAACCATTCCAAGTCCCATGTTGTAAGTATTGTACATCATATGCTCATCTACATTTCCCTCTCTTGCCATAAGGGTAAAGATTGGAGGAACCGGGTAGCTGTTCTTTTCCACTACGGCATGCTTTCCTTCCGGAAGCATACGTGGAATATTCTCATAGAAACCACCACCGGTAATATGGCTGCAGGCTTTCACACGTACTCCAGCGTTCTTGATAGACTTCAATGCGCCTACATAGATACGGGTCGGAGCAAGAAGAGCCTCGCCAAGCGTTGTTCCAAGCTCATCAATATATGTATTTAAGGTTTCTTTGTCCATACGGAAAATCTTGCGCACGAGAGAAAATCCATTGGAATGTACACCGGAACTTGCCATACCGATCAGCACATCCCCGGCTTTTACGTCTTCTCCGGTAATGATATCCTTCTTGTCAACCACACCTACGGTAAATCCAGCCAGATCATACTCATCCTCCGGCATCAGTCCGGATGCTCTGCAGTCTCTCCACCGATCAGTGCACATCCGGACTGCTTACAACCCTCTGCCACACCGCTTACGATCGTTGCAATTTCTCCGGATAATTTTTTCCACATGCAATATAATCCAGGAAAAATAACGGTTCACCACCGGCACAGGCTACATCGTTGACACACATTGCAACGGCATCAATACCGATCGTATCATGCTTGTCCATCAGGAAAGCCAGTTTTACCTTGGTTCCGCATCCATCGGTTCCGGATAAAAGAACCGGCTCTTCCATATTCTTGATCGCATCCAGCGAAAAAGCACCGGAAAATCCGCCAAGTCCGCCTAATACCTCCGGACGCATGGTTCCCTTTACAAACTTCTTCATCAGTTCCACTGACTCATATCCTGCTTCGATATCTACGCCCGCGTTCTTGTAATCCATTTATTTTTCCTCCTAATATCTGTGTTTTAATCTATTATTGTCGCTTATAGTATATCGGGTATTTTTCGATTTTACCAATCATAAATGTTAATAAATCTAATTAGTAGTTCTTATATCCCACTTCCTGCAATCTGGCATCCTTTGCCTCAACCTGCTCTTTTAAGTTTTTAGAATACTCTTTCAGGCGTGCAAGTAAATCCGCATCACTGGTTGCAAGAATCTTTGCTGCAAGAATACCGGCATTTGCTCCACCGTTGATTGCTACGGTTGCTACCGGAATACCGGTCGGCATCTGCACGATACTGTACAGGGAATCCCTTCCGCCAAGAGAAGTGGTGTGCATCGGGATTCCGATGACCGGCATCGGGAAGATTGCTGCGCACATGCCCGGCAGATGTGCTGCCATACCTGCACCTGCGATAATCACTTTAAATCCTTTTTTCTCCGCACTCTTTGCATATTCAAAAAATACATCCGGCTCGCGGTGTGCGGAAATGATCGTCATCTCATAGCTGACGCCCAGCTGGTCTAAGATGTCTGCTGCCTTTGCCATGATCGGCATATCTGAATCACTGCCCATTACAATTCCTACTTGTGCCATTTTAAATATCCTCCTATATGTGAAAAAATTTATGGTTCCATTGCATCCAGCGGCTCATTTAACGGTTCCGTTCCCGGAACGACAAACCGCCCGTTTCTTATAATATCTGTCGTCGTGCCATCTGCACGTACTACCGTAATCGCTCCTAACTCATCATACGGAATCGTAATATCGGTATGACAGTTAAAATATGCTTTTGAAATATCTTCTTTGCGCCGGATCGAAATTTCATTGTCCCTTGCGATGATCGCTTTTCCATCCGGATTGTATGTCATGTTGTCCTCATCGTACGTGTAACAGGTGTCTCCGACCGCAAAATGCGGACCTGTCTTTTCCGCAATCAGAATCGGAAGCTTATCCGCGATCTGATATTTCCGTGCCATCCGGTATGCGGTGGTATTTGTTCCGATTGCAAACTCTCCCATCGGAAGTGTTTTGTGATGGAACAGAATATTGTCCTCTATATACTTGCGGTTTTCATCCTCAGAATCAAAATTTGTACAGGAATAAGCTGTAATTCTTCCGTTTTCAAAATCCAGTTCCAGATTCTTGAAAAGGAATTCCCCCAGATAGACCTGTGTGACGTGCAGCTTTCCTTCTGTTTTCTGCAATACCGGAGATGTGAACACTTCCCCGACCGGAATATTGACATCTGCCACACAGTTTTCAAATGCGGTCTCTTTGGTAGGATCGGAAAGCGGATGAATCTTTACATACAGATCCGTGCGGTTTCCGTTACAGCCTTTGATGTGCACACGGTCCGCCGTATCCAGCACATCAATGATCTTCTGCTGCATATTGCGGTAAAGCATATAATCAAGCGTATTGATATGCACCGTTTCCGCAAAGATTTCTTCGTATTTTTCTCCGATGGACGGAACCGGGTAAGCAATAATCGTAAAACTGCGTTCCTCCCCGTGAATGTAATGATTGATCAGCTGGCTCTTCTCGCTGCGCTCATACACATCGATTTCCCTCTGTTTGTCGGTATAGGTAACGCGCTCCTCTTTCTGCTCCGGCGAAAACGGCTTTGTCCCGAAAATTTCGATCACTGCCGGTCCTCCGTAATTTGGAGCAATCGCTTTGTGATTTTCCCAGACAGTACGGTCAACTTCGAGTCCCCGCTCGATGAGTGCCTTATCCAGCCACAGCCCGCGGTCCTCTTTGTGATCGTAAGTAAACTGCTTGTTCAGGGAAATAGAGTACGGACGCAGCACCGGCTGCAATCCGATCTTTTTAAAATTGTGTACGGCAGCGCGTACCATCCGCTCGAATCCCAGCGGATAACGGATCTCCACTACCGACTTTTTAGAAATATCTTTTCCGGTTGTTTCAAATCCGATCCGGTATCCTTCGGTAAATGTATCCGCCATTGCCTGCATCTGCTGCTTTGTCAAGGAATGCAGAAAATGTGCGGACTCCGTCTCATCTTTTCCAATATACAGACCATAACGGTACAGATATGCCGGATGATCCAGCTCCGCTTCCATCACGATCTGGGTGAAATAATCATATTCCGGATCGATCAGTCTGCAGATCGCATCCGCATTAAAAATTTCTGTGTAATCATGCATAAAAGAATACATGCATTTTCTGATCTCGTGCACATTCAGATTCTGTGCATCCTCAAAACAGTTGTAAATTTCCACAAACAGTTCCGCATAAATACACAGATAACGGATATTTCCTTCCATACAGCTGGTATAAATTCCATGCAGTCTGGCATCCAATGCCGAGAGCAGCGGTCCGTATTCCCAGCCCATCTTACTGACGGCATATGCCGGGTTTGCATAACTGTCCGCATAATCTTCCTGCACATCCAGATACAGACGGCGATTGATCTTTTTCCCTTCCAGCGTGGAAATTTCTGCCAGTTTTCCACTCAGGGACGCTTCTGCTAATTTATACAAAACCAGAAACAGTTCCGACATTTCAAAGAAATATCCCCGGTACAGTTCTTCCACACTGGAGGCTTCCTCCTCGCTGACCGCCTCAATGCGCTCCATCACAAGTTCCAGCCGTTCCCAGTATTCCTCGTTATTTTTGTGATTGATCTCTCTAAAGCTCATAGTTTGTTTCCTTCTTATAATTTTTAGCTCAAAAATCCCCAGATATAGGTTCCGATCCAGCATACCATATCCAAAAGGGTCAGTCCCAGTCCCAGTCTCGGAAACAACTGGAAGGAATCTTCTTCCCGCAGACTTTTGGCTGCGATGACAAGAACAACAAATGTTGCGATCATCGCAACGACTCCTGCGCTCCCATAATAAGCAGACAGCGAACCGCCTCCCTGAAAAGCAAGCTTCAGGAACACAAGATACCATACCAGAAGAGCAAGTGCTAATACCGTGGCCAGTATTCCCTGTCTGGAATGTTTTTTCTCGGTAAACTTATAGCCACGTCTTCTCCGGTTTCTCATATGCGTCTCTCTTTCCTACAACCTTTTTGCTTATTTGCATCCATACTGCTCATAATAGGCATCGATTGCTTTCCTGATCGTGTCATCAATTACAATTCTGCCCTGACATTCCCGATTATATAAGTGTTCTACCACTTCTTCCATGGTAACAATTGCTTTTCCTTCAAAACCATATTTCTCATGAATTTCATCGAGTGCGCTCTTTACGCCGCCCTGTCCGACTTCCATGCGGTTTAAGCTGACCATAAGACCAACGATCTCAACGTTTGCAGCCCCACGTACTTTTGGAACAGTTTCTTCCATGGACTTGCCGGATGTCGTCACATCCTCGATCATCACCACGCGGTCTCCATCTTTTAAGCTACTTCCTAAAAATCCGCCTTTGTCTGCCCCGTGATCCTTGGCTTCCTTGCGGTCACTGCAGTAACGGATCTCTTTTCCGTACAATTCACTGAATGCAATTGCGGTAACAACAGCCAGTGGAATTCCCTTGTATGCCGGTCCGAATAACACATCAAAATCATCCCCGTAACTGGCGTGGATCGCCTTTGCATAATACTCTCCGAGTTTCTTTAACTGGGAACCTGTCACGTATGCACCTGCATTCATAAAAAATGGCGATTTTCTTCCACTCTTCAGTGTAAAATCGCCAAATTTGAGAACATCACTCTCTACCATAAACTCAATGAACTCACTCTTGTAACTTTCCATTGTATACTTTCCTCCTGTATCAAAAGGCATTCTGCCCTTGTTATTTCGCAGTTTTCTATTAAATTTTAGCATACTTCCGGTGGGTTTTCAATGCGCGAATCATAAAAAGAAAGTACGCAGAATACTGCCGAAAGCTTTTCTGTCATCCAGCGAAATTCTGTTTCCATTCAGAACAGTATCGAGGAACTGACCAGCAATACCACAGATCTGCGTAACTCTAATCAGGCAATTTCAGATTCCGTACAGACAATTTCCGCAGTTTCTGAAGAACTGACCGCCCATGCATCCGAAACAATGGATGCAGAGACCGTAAACACACAGATTCTGGAAAACATTGCTGCCAAAATGAAATCCCTGGTACAATATATTCAAAAACAGTAAGCAGTTACCATATCTTTATTCCGAAACGGCACCGATTAGTTCTTTGATATCGCTCACATGATATTTTTCCATGTAGCGCTCAATGCCTTCTACAATTTCCATGGTCACTGCCGGATTCCGGAAATTGGCGGTGCCGACAGATACAGCTGTCGCACCCGCCAGTATCATCTCAATCGCATCTGTAGCATTCATAATTCCTCCCATTCCAATGATCGGAATCTTTACTGCCTGTGCCGTCTGATAAACCATACGCACGGCTACCGGATGAATGGCCGGACCGGACATCCCACCGGTCTTGTTTGCAAGAACAAATTTTCTCCGGTTGATATCAATCTTCATTCCCGTGATCGTGTTAATCAAAGACAGGGCATCCGCACCACCTGCTTCCGCTGCACGCGCCATCTCTGTGATGTCTGTGACATTCGGACTCAGTTTCATGATCACCGGCTGTTTTGCATACTTTTTCATTTCCTTTGTGATTGCTTCTACCGCGTTCGGATCCTGTCCAAAAGCAATTCCACCCTCTTTTACGTTCGGGCAGGAAATATTGATTTCCAGCATGTCCACCGGCTCTTCTGCCAGCCGTTTTACCACTTCCACATATTCCTCTGTCGAGTGTCCGCATACGTTTACAATAATTTTAGTATCATATTTTTTCAGGAATGGAATATCTCTCTCACAGAACAGATCAATTCCCGGATTCTGCAATCCCACGGCGTTGAGCATCCCGCCATAGACTTCTGCCACACGCGGAGTCGGATTTCCCGGCCACGGTACATTTGCCACACCTTTGGTAACCACCGCACCAAGCCGGTTTAAGTCTGTAAATTCACTGTATTCTGCTCCGGAGCCAAAGGTTCCGGATGCCGTCATTACCGGGTTTTTTAAGGTAACACCACATAATTCCACACTTGTATTCATTACAGATCCACCTCCTCAGCCAGAAATACCGGCCCTTCTTTACAGATTCTCTTGTTTTTCACATTGGAATGTGCATCTTTTTCTTTGGAATCGCACACACATGCCAGACATGCACCGATTCCGCATGCCATCCGTTCTTCCATGGAAATATAACAGGTCATGCCCTGCTCTGCTGCATACGCTTTCAACGCCCGCAGCATCGGTGTCGGTCCGCACGCATATATTACATCTGCATTTAATTTATATTCTTTGATGGCATCCAGCACATTTCCCTTTGCACCGACACTTCCATCTTCCGTTGCCACGTAACAGTCTCCCTGTTCTTTAAATTCATCCAGAAGAAACGTCTGTGCATCCCGGTATCCCATCACACTGACAAATTCACAGGTGCCGGCAGCCTTGATGCTCTTTGCAAGTTCAAGCATCGGAGGAATTCCGATTCCTCCGCCGATCAGGAAAGCTTTCTTTCCCGGCTCCACGGTAAATCCGTTTCCAAGCGGTCCCAGTACCCGGATCGTATCGCCCGCTTTTAACCGGGAGAATTCTTCCGTTCCGGTTCCTTCTCCCGTTACCCGGTATACCAGACGAAGTGTTCCTGCCTCTGCATCAATCCCACACAGGCTGATCGGACGTGGCAGCAGTTTGCTGGCATCATTACTGTACAATGATACAAACTGTCCTGCCTTTGCATGTCCTGCAATATGCTTCGTCTGGATTGTCATGTCATAGATATCTTTTCCGATGCACTGCTGCTTCAGCACCGTAACATTTTCCTGAAATTTTTCGCTCATAAAATCCAACTGTCTCCCTTTTGTAAAATCACGACTTTATTTTTATCTTTGTGCAAGTGCTCCGGATATGTCTGCGATCATATCTTTGACTGCCAGACGGGAGGCATCTGCGAAGTTCTCCGGTGTAATTCCCTGCTCTTTATACTTATCCTGTTTGTAAGCACAGATGATACCACGGGAAGAGTTTACAATTGCTCCTAATCCATCCTCATTAAAGAAATGTACCAGATCCTTGCCCTGTCCTCCCTGTGCACCATAACCCGGTACCAAAATGAACGATTTCGGCATCACTTTACGAAGAATTTCCCCCTGCTCCGGATACGTTGCTCCGACAACTGCTCCAACATAGCTGTAGGAATCTCCCATACATTCGCTTCCCCACTCTGCTACCTTTTCACCAACCAGTTCATACAGCGGACGACCGTCGATCAGACGATCCTGGAACTCTCCGCTGGATGGATTGGAGGTCTTTACGAGAATAAAGATTCCTTTCTTTTCTTCTTTGCATACATCCACAAACGGCTTGATACCATCGGTTCCCAGATATGGATTTACTGTAGCAAAATCCTCATTAAAACCGGTATATGTTTTGCTTCCGATCTGTACTTTTCCGAGATGTCCGGTCGCATAGGCTGCGGATGTGGAACCGATATCCCCACGCTTTACATCTCCGATCACAACCAGATCTTTCTCGTGACAGTAATCTACCGTCTTCTGGAATGCCGCTACACCGGCCACACCAAACTGCTCATACATCGCGATCTGCGGCTTCACTGCAGGAATCAGGTCGTATGTTGCATCGACAATAGCTTTATTGTACTGCCAGATGGCTTCTGCTGCTCCCTCTAACGTCTCACCGAACTGAGCGAACGCTGCTTTTTGTATGTGCTCCGGCACATAAGAAAGCATCGGATCGAGTCCCACAACGATAGGTGCGTTGGTCTTTTTAATTTTTTCTACTAATTTGTTGATCATGTGATTGATTTCCCTTCTTAATTTATTACTTATTTAATTCATTAAATACAACTTCGCCGTCACAGATCGTGCACTTTACACGTCCCGTAACTTCTTTCCCGTCAAACGGTGTATTTCTTCCCTTGGAAGCAAATGTGTTTTTGTCAATGCGGTAGGTTTCCTCTGGATCAAAGATCACGACATCTGCCGCTTTTCCCGGCTGGATATCTCCCTTATCAATACCGACAATCTGTGCCGGATGGTAACTCATACACGCTGCCATCTGCATCGGCGTCAGATATCCACCGAGTACCAGTTCATTATGTGTAAGACATGCGGCGGTTTCCAGTCCGACAATTCCAAACGGTGCTTCCTGCATCGAACGGTTTTTATCTTCAAATGTGTGTGGCGCATGGTCTGTGGAAATCACTTCCATAATGCCATCCCGCAGTCCCTCACGCAGTGCTTTCACGTCTTCCTTTGTGCGGAGTGGCGGATTCATCTTGTAATTGGTATCCGCTTCTTTCATATCGTCTGTGGACAGCGTAAAGTGATGCGGACACACTTCTGCCGACACCCGGACACCTTCTTCCTTTGCCACTTTTACCATGAGCACGGAATCCTTTGTGGAACAATGACACAGATGAAGCTGTGCCCCGGTATCTTTTGCCAGAATAATATCTCTTGCAACAATCACATCCTCCACGGAATTGGTAATTCCCGGAAGTCCCAGTTCTTTTGCTTTTGCATCGGCATTCATGACACCTCCGCGTACCATATGGATATCTTCGCAATGGGCAAGTACCGGAATGCCCAGACGCGCTGCTTCAAGCATACCGTCCCGATACAAAGCGGCATCCATGACAGATTTTCCGTCCTCGCTGATTGCCGGACTTCCCGCCTTAACCATTCCTTCAATATCCGCAAGCTCTTTTCCCTGCTGTCCCTTTGTCACCGCACCAACTGCAGGACATGAATACAGCTCCCGGATTTTGCTTTGTTGTGCACATAATTGACAATATCCGGATTGTCTGCTACCGGCTTTGTATTCGGCATGGTCAGCACTGTCGTATATCCACCATGCGCAGCGGCCTGCATCCCGGTATAAATATCCTCTTTCTGTTCAAATCCCGGATCGCGGAAATGTACATGCATATCAATAAATCCCGGCATCACATAACATCCGTCCGCATTGATCACACGTTCGGCTTCTTTTTCCGGAAGTTCTTTTCCAATCTTTTTTATCTTCTGATCTTTGATCAGGACATCTGCCACCTCATCCATCTGTGTTGCCGGATTGATGACATGTCCCCCTTTGATTAAAATGGTCATTCTTTTTCCTTTCTTTTAACGTTTCACAGCGACAGATCCGGAAAATTTTCCGCAGATCCGAACGCCTTGCGTTGTCTTATAAGCGCGTACTTTATAATATACCGACTTCTTTGAGGTTGTCTTAATTTTATAATTTGCGGATGTCGTTGTTGCAATCTTTTTATAGGTTCCATTCTTGCTGGATGCCTGATAAATTTCATACCCTTTCGCACCTGCCGTTTTGCTCCAGGAAATGCGTACCGCATTTTTTGCACTTCGGACCGCTTTTATATTCTTTACCGCACCGATACTTGTCCCTGCATTGTCCGCATATGCCTTGATACAGATGTTTCCGATTCTGCCGCCGTAACTGGTGCTTACATCCGCCACATCTTCCCAGCTGCCGTAACGATAGAGAAAACTCTGATTATAATCACAATATACCCTGCTGGTCAAACTGCTGTCACTGACTGCATATTCCATATCGAGTCCGGCACCGCTTTTCTGCAGATTTACCACAACAGCATAGTAGGTTCCTTTGGGTACGGATACCGCTTTATCCAGCCTGATGGTATGGGTTCCGGCATAGGTTGTCGTACCGGATACCTTCGCAGCAAGCACGCCGCTCTTAGGATTATGCAGGTTTGTCAGATTGGTATATACACTAATCGTATATGGGACACTGGCATCTTTGGAAAGAGAAATCGAAACTGCTTTAATCAGCTCATTGTCTGCCTTTTTTGCCTTGAAAATATTCGCAGAAGTCGAAATTCCCAACAATTTTCCCACATCCGCTCCACCGTCATACTGATAGTTATAATCATAGTTATCCGCGGACTCAAAATCAAAGATCCAGGCAGCATCCTCAATTGCCTTATCGTAATAGGAAAGCCAGAAATAACTGTTGATACTGTTCTCCGTCTTGTCTGACCAGCTGTTTCTGCAAAGCCATGCTCCGTTTCCTGCCGGTTTATTCTTAAACGAAGATGCCGGAAAATTATCATCCCAGCCCACAATATTTACGGCATGGTTCGATGCAACACTGCTTGTCGGGCAGTAATAGGTTGCCACATTCTCTCCTGTTTCTGCATAGACTGCAGATCCCACATAGTTGGTCGTTCCGTCCATATACAGTCCCAGTCCGGCAGATCCGTGCTGCATAATCTCACGTTTCACCTGGGTAGCATTTTTGTGAATATTAATAATATATACATTCTGCAGATGTGCCACATCCTGATCAAAAGCGTAACTTTTTGCCAGTGTCGTGGTGGTCGGTGCCAGAGCGTACGGTACACGGTTCTCGTCCGTCACCCCTTCCCACTGCAGAAGCGTCCGGCTCGCGAAATCCAGATTTCCGCCCATGGTCAGATAATTTTTATGGTTCATAATATTTAAAGAGTCGCCAAATGTTCCACCCAGCGGGTCTTCTACATTATTATAAGTAAAATAGGCAAGTTGCAATTCACTCAGATCAATGCTTTTGTCTGCCGTCTGATTGTCTGCAATCAGATCAAACTCCGCAAGTCCGATTGCGGAAAATGCCCAGCACGTATCATATTTTCCCTGATCACGCACGCCAGGATAGCGGATCGTAAGTTCCGACAACTTGTTCATATAGGCGGACGGCACTGCTTCTGCCTTTTTCAGCCTGGATTTTGTTTCTTTTACCACCGGAACATTTTCACTTTTGGGTGACTCTGTGTATCCGCCGGTTTTCTGGGCATAAACCCGTTCCTGCATTCCCGGAACAGCAGTTATGACAACTGCTGCAGAAAGCAAAAATGCTGCAAGCCTTCTGGTTTTATTTTTCATTTTCTACCTCTTTCTTATCGTCAGGTTTCTTCTTTCCATTATAAATATGAACCAGCTGCACTGTCAAACATTTGCGCAAAAAGGCACTGATTATCAGTGCCTCTCTTCCCGTTTATTTTGCCGCAATGACATCTGCCATATCATAATGTCCTGCAGGCTTTCCTTTTAAAAATTTTGCTGCTTCCACAGCGCCCTTTGCAAATACCGCCTTGGAGTATGCCGTATGCTTGAATTCAATCACCTCATCCTGTCCGGCGAAAATCACTTCATGCTCTCCGACAATATTGCCGCCACGAACAGAAGAGAGTCCAATTTCGTATTTATCCCTCTTCTTGCGCTTCTGGCTTCTGTCATAGGTATAGGTATATGCCTCATCCAGTGCCTCATTCATGGAATCAGCCAGTGCCAGTGCCGTGCCGCTCGGTGCATCCAGCTTCTGGTTATGATGTTTCTCTACAATCTCCATATCAAATCCTGCCGGCGCAAATACCTGCGCAGCTTTTTTGAGCAGTTCCATCAGAGTATTGATTCCGAGAGACATATTTGCGGATTTTAAAATTGCAACTTTTTCGTATGCTTTTTCCACATCGGCAAGCTGCTGTTCGGAAAGTCCTGTCGTACAAAGCACGATCGGAATCTGTTTTTCCACACCATATGCAAGCAGCGCATCCACTGCTTTTGCATTGGAAAAATCAATGATTACATCCGCATCCACCGTACACTCTTTCAGACTGGCAAATACCGGATAATCATTTTTGATTCCATCATAAGTATCAATTCCTGCAACAATCTCAATGTCCTCATCCTGCGCACAGATTCCTGTGATACACTGTCCCATCTTCCCGTTGCAGCCATTCATGATCGCTCTTGTCATTTTCTTTTGTGCCTCCCTGATCTATGCTAAAATTCCATAATTTTTCATTACTTCTGCAAGTTTCTTTGCATTAGCCTCGCTCATCTCACAGAGTGGGGAACGAAGAGGTCCTACTTCCATACCCATCAGGTTTAATGCCTTCTTAACCGGAATCGGATTTACTTCGGAAAACAGTGCATCTACCAGTGGAAGCGCCTCCAGCTGCAGTTTTCTTGCTGTCTTAATATCACCCTTGAAGAAGCTTTCACACATTGCGTGTACTTTGCCCGGTGCCACATTGCTCCATACCGAAATCACACCGACTGCACCGATTGACATAAGCGGTACAACAAGACCGTCTTCACCGGAATAAAGATCCAGTTTTCCGTCGGTAAGTGCCATCGTCTTGGAAGCCTGTGCCAGATTTCCGGTTGCTTCCTTTAATCCTACGAGATTACTCTTGGTGCGGACCAGCTCGGCAACCGTCTCCGGAAGAAGATTACATCCGGTACGTCCCGGCACATTATACATAATGATCGGACACTTGGTGCTGTCTGCGATCTGTGAATAATGGCTGATCAGGCCTGCCTGTGTTGCCTTGTTATAATATGGTGTAACGATCAGAAGTCCGTCTGCTCCTGCCTCTTCTGCCTCCTGTGAAAGCTGGATGGCTGTACGTGTGCAGTTTGAACCGGTACCTGCCACAACCGGAACACGATGTTTTGTAAACTCGATGGCTGCCTTGATCACATCACGATGTTCTTCCATCGTAAGTGTTGCACTTTCTCCTGTCGTACCTGCAATTACGATGGCATCTGTACCACCGTCAATCTGCTGGTTGATCAGTTCCTCAAGTTTATCATAATTAACTTCCTCATTGTTCTTCATTGGTGTCACGATTGCGACTCCGGCTCCCTTAAAAATTGCCACTGTTTTATTCTCCTTTCTAAATAAAAAACCAGCTCAAAACGAGCTGGTCAATCTAACCTTTTTTAGATCTGATAGCTCTCCATCCACGCTCATACGCTTCTGACAGTCATACGATTATTCACCGCATGCCCAAAAACCAGACTGCAGTCATCCGGTTCTTTCGGCGCTTTCCCCTTTTACCTGCATTCGACTGTGTCTGCCACATCCAACAGGCTACTCATGAATTACGCGACCTCTATCCCATGTATTTCTTTCATTCTACCACCACCGGCATAGTCTGTCAATCTATTTCTCCGGTGCGATATTATAAACCTCGTCTGCTGCCTCACGGATTTTTTCATCCAGAACGCGTCCTGTGCAGACCAGAGTCATTTCTTCCGGCTTTGCGGCAAACAGCTCACAAATTTCTTCAGGGCTTATCACCTTTTCGTCCACAATTCCAAGTACCTCATCTAAGATTAGCATATCACAGGCACCTGTCGTAACGACTTTCTTTCCGTAATTGAATCCATTGCGCAGATTCATACTTTCTTCCTGTTTTGCCTCCTCGGAAAGTGCCTCAAAACACTCATCCGATTTTGCAAAACGGAATATTTTTATTTCCGGCTCCAGCCGGCTTAAAAATGTCAGTTCGTTTTCATTTTTTCCCTTCAAGAACTGAATGATAATGACGCTTTTTCCCTCGCTGGCAATACGAATTGCATTCCCGATTGCCGCGGTCGATTTACCATGTCCCTCTCCATAATAAACCTGAATCACTCCTCTGTCCATTTCAGCCTCCATGATATCTCTTAACCAAATGAAATCCTATGTAAGATAACACAAAAGCGTCAAATAATCAAGTCTACTCCAGGAATTCAATCTTGCTGACGGATACCTCGTAAGCAACCCTCTGCTCCACCTGTGTCTCACTGACTTTCTTTACATACTCGCGGCTCTGGATTCTTCCCCAGATCTGCACATGTGATCCGACCTCGAATCCGGATGCAAATCTTGCATTTCTGCCCCAGCAGATGCAGGGAATATAGTCTGACTTGCCATATGACCGGTTGACTGCGACCAGAAGATCCGCGATCTCCCTTCCCAGAGGTGTTTTTCGGTATACCGATTCCTTACAGATAAATCCATCCAGAAAAATCTGGTTGGCTGCATTTTCTTCCTCAAACTGCTCAACCAGTTCAAACTCCCTCGCAAAAACCGATAACACCAGACGGTTTTTATGCTCCTCATGCCGGTTGAATGAACGGAACTGTCCTGTAATATAGACGCATTTTCCCTCCGCACTCTCCTGCACATTGACCAGACGCTCCGATACCATCACCGGAATATAATCGACGAAACTGGACAGGCGGTGGACAGATACTTCCACCATATAAAATCCTTCCCCATATACCTCGTGACTATACGAAAAGTCCGATACAATTTCTCCCATAATAGTGACCTGATTGTTTTCACACATTTTATCTGCCATGAATACTCCTTCCTTTTGTGGAAATTTTTGATAGGCTTCTGTTTTACCATTTAATGGTTGGTAGAAATCATCAAACCTTGTCGATAAGGCCGGCGAAAACTATCTAAAACGCTTAAATCGCCGGTGTGCGTTGAAAAAAGCTTGCGAAATCAGCTTTTTATGATAAAATAGGATAGGTTATTTATGTAAAGTTAAACAATATTAAAAAGAAGGTTAAATTTATGGTAACAACAAGAGACGACATTCGTAATATCGCAATCATCGCCCATGTCGATCATGGTAAAACCACACTGGTCGATGAGCTGTTAAAACAAAGCGGTGTGTTCCGTGCCAATCAGGAAGTACAGGAACGTGTCATGGATTCAAACGATATCGAGCGTGAGCGTGGTATCACTATCCTGTCCAAAAATACCGCTGTATTTTATAAGGATACAAAAATCAACATTATCGATACGCCTGGCCATGCCGATTTCGGTGGTGAGGTAGAGCGTGTTCTTAAGATGGTAAATGGTGTAGTCCTCGTCGTAGACGCATTCGAGGGAACCATGCCGCAGACCAAATTCGTACTGATGAAAGCACTTGCTTTAAATCTCCCGGTTATTGTCTGCATCAACAAGATCGACCGTCCGGAAGCGCGCCCTGCAGAAGTGATTGATGAGGTGTTAGAGCTTTTCATGGATCTGGATGCTTCCGATGAGCAGCTTGACTGCCCGTTCATCTACGCTTCCGCAAGAGACGGATACGCTATGTACAATCTCGACGATGAAAAGAAGGACATGACTCCTCTTTTCGAGACGATCGTAAACTATATCCCGGCCCCGACCGGAGATCCGGATGCCAACACACAGGTTTTAATCAGTACCATCGATTACAACGAATACGTTGGCCGTATCGGTATCGGTAAAGTCGACAACGGTTCCCTGAAAGTCAACCAGGAAGCAGTCGTTGTCAACCATCACGATCCGGACAAACTTGAGAAAGTCCGCATCAGCAAACTGTATGAGTTCGATGGTTTAAATAAAGTAGATGTCAGTGAAGCAAAGATCGGTTCCATCGTAGCCATCTCCGGTATTGCGGACATTCACATTGGAGATACCATCTGTTCTCCGGAAAATCCGGTAGCTATTCCGTTCCAGAAGATTTCTGAGCCGACTATCTCCATGAATTTCATCGTAAACGACAGTCCTCTCGCCGGTCAGGAAGGAAAATATGTCACTTCCCGTCATATCCGCGACAGACTGTTCCGTGAGTTAAATACCGATGTTTCTCTCCGTGTCGAAGAAACCGACAGCCCGGACAGCTTAAAAGTATCCGGCCGTGGTGAGCTGCATCTGTCCGTCCTGATCGAGAATATGCGCCGTGAAGGATATGAATTTGCAGTCAGCAAAGCCGAGGTTCTCTATCACTACGATGAGAATGGCAAAAAACTTGAGCCAATGGAACTTGCTTACGTGGATGTACCGGATGAATTTACCGGCGCCGTCATCTCCAAACTGCAGCAGCGGAAAGGTGAACTTTTAAATATGGGTTCCATTGCCGGCGGTTATACCCGTCTGGAGTTCAAGATTCCTTCCCGTGGTCTGATCGGATATCGTGGGGAGTTCATGACCGACACCAAAGGAAACGGTATCATCAATACCATGTTTGACGGATATGAGCCATTCCGCGGTGAGATTGCTTACCGTTCTACCGGTTCCCTGATTGCATTTGAGACCGGTGAATCCGTAACTTACAGTCTGTTCTCCGCACAGGAGCGTGGTACGCTCTTTATCGGACCTGGCGAAAAAGTATATTCCGGTATGATCATCGGACAGAGTTCCAAAGCCGAAGATATTGAGTTAAATGTCTGCAAGAAAAAGCATCTGACCAATACACGTTCCTCTTCTGCAGATGAGGCACTGACTCTGGTTCCGCCTCGCAAATTAAGCTTAGAGCAGGCTCTTGACTTCATTGATACCGACGAGCTTCTTGAGGTAACTCCGGAAAGCCTGCGTATCCGCAAGAGAATTCTGGATCCTACGATGCGCAAGCGTGCTTCCATCGCCAAGAAAAATGCCATGAAATAAATAACAGGCAAAAACATACACTTACAATTACTCCACCTCCATGGTGGAGTAATTTTTTACAGGAGACGTTCCATGGATTTGAAGAATTTTACAAAACATTTGATTTATCAGAGTGCAAATACACAGATCCCGGATAACTTCAGCCGGTTTCAGATTCTGCATCCGGAATATTCGGCTCATGAAAGCGTTGTCAAAACCTATCCGCTTCCGGAAAATGAACATCTGTTTTCCCTGCTGTGGGATATTCATGACGGACATATGCTTTCTGCAACGATTCTGCCCTCCCAGCCCTCGTTCCTTTATGAAAAAGAGTTTACACCCGGCATGCGCACGCAGATGCACTCACACGAATATCTGGAATTGTTTTATATCATTGACGGAGAATACCGGCAGAAAATTCTGGGCAATGAATTTACTTTTCACCGGGGTGAAGTCTGCCTGATCGACAAAAACTGTCTGCATCAGGAAATCATGGAAGGAACTTCTGCACACTTCTGTTTCTTGGCATTACCAATGTGATGTTTCAGGACATTATGAAACGGCAGATTACAACAGAGCGTATCAGCTCGTTCCTGAAGATGGCACTGATGGAACAGAAATCGCTCCAGCAATATCTGCATTTTCTCCCTCAGGCAGAGGAGGCAGTCTCACAGATGGATGAAACCATGACATCACTTCTTTTGGAATTACAGCGTCATGATGAGGCTTCTCCGATCATCTGTCGGGGACTTCTCCTGCGCATTTTTCGTATTTTAAATACACAATATGAATTTTCGCTGTCAAAAAAACTGCGACAGAAAATGAACTGGATTTTATATGAAGAAATTTCTGATTATATGAAGCAGCATATGAAAAACATTTCCATACGAATGCTCTGTGAAGAATTCCATTTTCAGGAAGATTATTTCAACCGGTTACTGAAAAACCGGACCGGAATGACTTATACGGAATATCTGCAGCATCTGCGTCTGCAGAAAGCCGAAGAACTGTTGCTGCACACCAGACTGACAATCGATGCGATTGCTGCCGAAGTCGGCTACAAAAACAAAGGATATTTCTACAAAATATTTACGGAACGGCACCGGATGACTCCGGCACAGTTCCGCAAAGAATCCTGTTGATATTTTATTTTATAAATCCCATTTCCAGTCACGGATCTCCGGCATATCAACACCATACTCATGAATGTACTGCTTGTGTTCTACAAGCTTGTCATTCATTTTCTGTGTCAGATAAGCGCCACGATTTCCTAACTGTGGAAGATGCTCAATTACGCTCTTTACCAGATGGAAACGGTCAATCTCATTCTGTACACGCATATCGAATGGTGTTGTGATGGTTCCTTCCTCCTGATATCCGTATACATGAATATTTCTGTTGGTACGACGATAGGTCAGCTCGTGGATCAGTGTATGATACCCATGGAATGCAAAGATGATTGGCTTATCTTTGGTGAACAGTGCATCGTACTCTGCATCTGTCAGACCATGCGGATGCTTGGTGCTTGGCTCAAGTTTCATCAGATCGACAACATTGATCACACGAATCTTAATCTCCGGCATTGCCTTTCTTAAAATCGTAACTGCTGCTAATGTCTCCAGTGTCGGAGTATCTCCACAGCATGCCATAACCACATCCGGCTCCTGTCCCTGGTCGTTGCTTGCCCACTCCCAGATGCCGATACCCTGTGTACAATGCTTTACTGCCTGTTCCATGGTCAGCCACTGCTGTCTCGGATGCTTGGATGTAACAAGCACATTCACATAATCGCGGCTTCTGATGCAGTGATCAAAGCAGGACAGCAGACAGTTGGTATCCGGTGGCAGATAAAGACGTACCACATCTGCCTTCTTATTTGCAATATGATCTAAAAATCCCGGGTCCTGATGGGTAAATCCATTGTGATCCTGCTGCCATACATTGGATGTAAGAATCAGGTTCAGGGAAGCAATGGACTGTCTCCACGGAAGCTGATTACATACCTTTAACCACTTTGCATGCTGTGCACACATAGAATCTACCACACGGATAAATGCTTCATAACTTGCAAAGAATCCATGCCGTCCTGTCAGAAGATATCCCTCTAACCATCCCTCACACATATGCTCACTTAACATAGAATCCATAACACGGCCATCTGTAGCAAGGAATTCATCGGAATCCAGTTTTTCATTGTTCCAGTCACGGTTTGTCTCCTCAAAGACTTTCATCAGACGGTTTGACATTGTCTCGTCTGGTCCGAAAATACGGAAGTTCTTGGAATCCTCATTCAGTTTGAAGATATCACGGACAAATCCGCCAAGTTCTACCATATCCTGTGCCTCAACGCTTCCCGGCGCCGGAACATCAAGTGCATAATCACGGAAATCTGGAAGTCTTAAGTCACGTAAGAGCTTACCACCGTTTGCATGTGGGTTAGAACCGATTCTGCGGTCTCCGGTCGGTGCAAGTGCTTTCAGTTCCGGAATCAGTTTTCCATTCTCATCAAACAATTCTTCCGGATGGTAGCTGAGTAACCACTCTTTTAACATTTCCAGATGCTCCGGTTTGTCCATCATGATCGGAACCTGATGCGCACGGAAAGATCCCTCGATCTGCTTTCCGTCTACAACCTTTGGTCCTGTCCATCCCTTTGGAGTACGAAGTACAATCATTGGCCACTTTGGTCTTGTGGTATCGTGGTTTTCTCTTGCATTCTTCTGGATCGCCTTGATTTCGTCCATAACGGTATCAAGCGTCTCTGCCATCTTGCGGTGCATGGTCATTGGATCATCGCCCTCTACAAAATATGGTTTCCATCCGCATCCATCAAAGAAATGCTCAAGTTCTTCATGAGAAATACGTGCAAGAATGGTTGGATTACTGATCTTATATCCATTCAGATGAAGGATCGGAAGAACCGCTCCATCGCTCTCCGGATTTAAGAACTTATTACACTGCCATGAAGTTGCAAGAGGTCCAGTCTCGGACTCACCGTCTCCCACGATACAGGCAGCAATCAGATCCGGGTTATCAAATACCGCACCAAACGAATGTGCCAGGGAATATCCCAGCTCACCACCTTCGTTGATGGAGCCCGGAGTTTCCGGAGCTACATGGCTGGAGATTCCTCCCGGGAAAGAGAACTGCTTACACAGTTTCTTCAGTCCATCCAGATCTTCTCCGATATTTGGATATACCTCGCTGTAGGTACCTTCCAGATAAGTATTGGCAACAAAGAAGTTTCCGCCGTGTCCCGGGCCGGAAATTAAAATCATATCCTGATCATACTTTTTGATCACACGGTTTAAATGTACATAGACAAAGTTCTGTCCCGGTACGGTTCCCCAGTGACCAACAATCTTTTTCTTTACCTGATCTCTGGTAAGCGGCTCTCGAAGAAGTGGATTATCCAACAGATATAACTGTGCGGCACCAAGGTAATTGGCTGCGCGCCAGTAGGCATCCATCTTCTTCAGGTAATCTTCGGTTAACGGCTGTTTTTCAACAACATCTGACATCCTGACTGTCCTCCTGTAAAATCATATTATCATTAGATGCCTATATTTTAGGAAATCCACCCATATTCCACAATTTCCTATTCCCATTATTTTTCCAAAAAGTTACCTGTTACGACTTATATTTCCTGTTGTTTACTTATTTTTTCATTTATTTCCATTAAAACCATAGCCAAAAGAAAGGATTATAAAATTTCACACACAGCGATTACAGTTTTCCGTATACCTCCATAGGGACATATGCCCGAATGGAAATTCCTTCCGGCACATACTCTTCTGAGACAAGTTCTCCCTTATTTCGTACAAGCTGCAATACACCTGCCTGCGCATAGGGAATCACGCGTTCAATATAAATTTTATCTTCTCTTAACATTTCCTGCAGCACATCTTTTACTGCATCCAGTCCGGCATTTTCCGTTGCGGAAATCTGAAGAACATGATCCGCACGAAAATCCTGCAGTGGGTCATCATCGGTTCTGATATCGATCTTATTAAAAAGCGTCAGAATTTTTTATTTTAACTCCAAGATGATCAAGTGTCTCATAGACGATATACATCTGCTTGTCGCGCTGCGGATTGGAAGCATCCACTACATGAATAATATAGTCCGCATATTTGGCTTCTTCCAGTGTACTTTTAAATGCCTCAATCAGATGATGCGGCAGTTTCCGTATAAAACCTACCGTATCCGTCAGCAGCACCTGCTGGTGTCCTTCCAGCTCCAGCATCCGTGTCGTCGGGTCCAGCGTTGCAAACAGTTTATCCTCCTCTAAAACCTCTGCGTCCGTCAGATGATTCAGGAGGGTGGATTTTCCGGCATTTGTATATCCGACAATTGCCACAACCGGAACTGCATTGCGCTCTCTTTTTGCTCTGGCAATTTCGCGGTGTTTGACCACTTCTTTTAATTCCCGGTTGAGCTGTGCAATCCGGTCATTGATCAGACGGCGGTCAATCTCAAGCTTTTTTTCTCCCGGTCCACGGGTACCGATTCCACCACCCAGACGGGACATGGATCTACCAAGTCCGGTTAATCTGCTCAGGCGGTACTTCAGCTGAGCAAGTTCCACCTGAATTTTTCCCTCACTGGTTGTTGCACGGGCTGCAAAAATATCCAGTATGATAAGCGTCCGGTCCATCACCTTGGTATTTAACATCGTCTCCAGATTTTTTAACTGCGCAGGGGACAATTCATCATCACAGACAATTCCCGTTGCCCCCGTGTGCTCTAAAAGTTCTGCAATCTCTGCTACTTTTCCGGTTCCCACATAGGTTCCCGGATGGATCAGCTCCCGTTTCTGGATCAGCGTACCGGCAACCGATGCCCCCGCAGTCTTTACCAATTCGGCAAGCTCAGCGAGCGAATCCTCTGCATCGTCTCCATCCTGCTCACTTACACCCACCAGAATAACTCTCTCTTTAAAATCTTCTAAAACAATTGGTTCACCCATTATCTAGTCTCCAAAAATGTATTTTCGTGTTTTGCTTCCTCATCATCCGGATAAGCCTTTAAATATTCCTTCATCATCTTTTTCGCGGAATCAAAGTCGCCACTGTACTCATATGCCGCAATGGCACTTTTCATCAGATTCTGCTTATTCGGCACTTTCTCCAGTTCCAGACCGGAATTAAAATACGTCAATGCATTCTTATAATTTCCATCCTGCATCTCCTGCATGCCAAGTTCATACAAATCATAGGATGTAGCCACTCCACTCTTTATATACTCCGCGATACATTTCTTTGCCTTGTCCGAATCTCCATTGGCATCATATGCAAGTCCCAGATAATACGATGCCAGCATCTGCTTATGTTCTTTTGCTTTTTCCAGATAACTGATGGCATCTTTGTTTTCACCGAGCAGATAACTGATTCTTCCTTTATACAGTTCGTCTTCCGGTTTATCCCCTTTGATCTCCATCGCAGCAGACAGATACTTCTGTCCCTCGTCCTTTTTCTCATGCCGGCTCAAAGACTCATAGATTCCAATGTAGATTTCATAATTTTTTTTGCCATGCTGCACAGCACTCTCAAAATCTGCCTTGCCCTTTTTTTCTTCTCCCATATCCATATAGAGATCTCCACGCAGATAGTATGCGCGTGCATCTTTATTGTATTTGATAATGGCATCATACGTTGCAAGTGCATCTTTTGTCTTTCCGTCCAGTGCCTGTGCTTTTGCCTTGTAAAAACAGATATCCAGTTCTTTCTCCCCGATATGTCCGATCGACTCTCCAAGCGCATTCTGAAATGCCTTGACCGCATCTTCATACTTGCCGCTCTCCATGCAGGTAATTCCATACTGCCGGTAGGCATCCTGTTCCTTTGTATCTTTCGTTCCGCATCCAATCACAGACAGCGCAAACACTGTTGCAAGCATCACGGAAATGATTCGCTTCTTCATGTTCTATTCTCTCTTTCTGAAAACTACTTTTAGCATGCCACCGCTATATTTACCCAGTTGTCACCGATCCGCGGTCCATGCTCCCGGTAATAAGTACCACCGTAGGTAAATTCGTCCGGTTCCACTGCATAGGGAAGTCTGATCCAACACTTGGCAAATGAACCATCCGTGCCATACTCCGGGGATCTTCATTCCTATATCTTACGGTATTTTCCGTACTTTTGCAATCATTTCAGAAAACAATGGGAACCGGACATCCGGTTCCCAGAAACAGCACTTATTCGCGCTGTGCTTTCCGCGCTTTTTTAAACTGATACATTTTTTCATCCGCATTATTGATACATTCATTGAGACTTTTTCCCCGCAGAGAACTACCTCATATCCGATACTCGCTTCCACATCAAATTCAGCATGAAGACTTTTTGATATTTCATCCAATGCTTTTAAAAACGCTGCCTTTAAACTTTCAGCCTGCGTTTTTTCACATCCCGGAAGCAGTACAACAAACTCATCTCCACCGTACCGCATGGAAACGGCTTCCGGCGGAAATACTTTACGAATCACATCCGCTATCCCACGAATTTCCAGATTCCCCATATCATGCCCAAACGTATCATTGATATATTTCAGATGATCCGCGTCAATAAACATAACCGTCACCGGTTTTTTTTTGCAATCTGTATTTTTCATACAAAGGCTCCGCAAACTCCTGGTATGCCATACGGTTATACAACCCTGTAAGAGAATCCAGCACATACAACCGGGATAATTTTTCGTTTGCTTTTCGAAGCCTGAGTTTGCGATACAGATATTCCAGGGATTCCAGATACGTATTCATTGTTTCAAACAAGAACTGATTTTCAAGCATATAATCGCAGTCTGCCAGAACAACATACCCTACTTCCCGCTCCCGGAAATGCAGTGGTGCATACACATACAATGAATATTCCTGCTCCATTCCCTTTTCACAGATCACGTGCATGGTATCCGGATATCCATCTGTAATATAAGAAGCCTCACCCATGGAATCGCTCAATGATTCCTCCACCAGATCCTGATTCATCCAGATACGCACGCCTTTACAACGCAGACCACAGACACATTTTGTAAAATACTGTGCCATCTGCTTATAATCTTCACACTCAATAAGATTGTGTTTTAATTCCATAATCTCATTGTGCAGATCAATTTCCCTCACTTCCTGAAAAATCCGGTCTTCAATATATTCACTCCTGCTTCTTACCTGTTCTGGTTTACAGCCACAACTATCCTGAAACAACATTTGTACAGGAACCGTTTTACAGTCAGCTGTTGTATTCTGCCCCCAGATCTGTACCAAAAGATCCATGGCTGCCTCAGCAATGACTTCTCTCTCGTATGACACCGTCGTAATCCGCGGTCTGTAATAAGATGCTTTATCAAAATTATCAAATCCTGTCACACAAAAATCAGCCGGAATTTTAAATCCTTCCTGCTGTGCCTGATGGCAGAGCCCCACCGCAATATTCTCATTTGCGCAGACAAAGGCATCCGGCAGCAGATGTTTTTTCTGAAAATGTATGAATGCACGGACACCGCTCTCCACTTCATAGCTTTCATTCCAGATTCTGTCATTTTCAAGCGGAATTCCATATCTTTGCAGGACATCTTCATAAGCCTGCCAACGCAAAAGATTTTCCTGGCTGTCTGCCGGTCCTCCCACATAGTTTAATGTTTTGCAGGAATGAGCCACTATCAGATGCTCCACCATCTGTTCCATTGTTGCGTAATTGTCCAGTCCTGCATGATACAATCCCGGAATTTTTTCAAGCAGCGATACTGCCGGTACCCCGGACTCCTGAATAATCTGTATGATCTGCTGCTTCTTTTTCTGATTCAGCATATTCGTAACTTCCAGAATAATACCATCAAACTGTGACAAATCCGGCAGATGGATGATATTGTATTCTCCTGCATTGAATTTTTCATCCCTGCTAAAATTTCCGAAACTGTGAAATACCGAAATTTCTATATCCAGCTCATGTTCTTTGATGTAATTCCTGCATCCCCGGATCCAGACATATGTAATATGTCTGCGCCATCCGTCTGCAATAATTGCAATTTTTCGTTTCATGCCTTCTCCATCTGTGTCCTTTATTAAATAAAGTGTTCTGCTTCTTCACTGAGTACATCAGCTATTTTTTTATTATACATGATTTGGCTGGAAATGTGTGAAATTTCTTCGGAAAGCGTGGCTGTATTTTTTGCAGCAAGATTAATACCTTCAGAACCTTCTTCTACCGCCCTCTGAATCTGTGAAATATATTCCATTACTGACTCGGTGCGCTGTTTTAAATCTGCCGCCATCTGATGAAACTTCTCAACCACTTCATTAATATAGACTGCATCATCATTATACTGTGCCCCAGCACACACAAAATTGTCATAATCCGGAAGTATATTCTGTTCCATATAAGTTACCAGCGCGTTAGCATTTTTTTATCAATTCCTGCACGGTTCCAATCACGGTACTATTGATGGACTGGATATTAACCGCTGCGTCCCTGCTGGATTCCGATAATTTACCAATTTCAGAGGCAACTACTGCAAAACCACGTCCTGCTTCCCCTGCACGTGCTGCCTCAATGGATGCATTTAATGCAAGCAGATTGGTCTGATCTGCAATATTTAAAATATCATTAGTAAGTTCACTGACTTTTTCTACTTTTTTACTTTCCTGAATTGTTGTTTGCAGTTTTCCGATAATATCAGTGACAATTTCTCCCGTATTTTTTTTATTTAAAATTGCATCATTTTTGAGTTTATCCGCGTTCTGATCCATCGTATCTGAATAGGATAAAAGACCATCCGATTTTTCCGAAAGTTCTTTCGTACGATCTTCCACTTCTTTCATATTTTTTGTAATCCCGGAAACCATATCCGCAACGGAAATCATGGATGCCGATAATTCTTCCATGGCAGCGGAAATATCATCCGAATTTTCGTTTGAACTACGTACCTTGTCATCCACCTCCCGGATAATCTGGTTCATACGCAAAGAACTGTCTGTAATCCGTCCCATAACATTTTGAAGCGTATCAATAAATGCATTTACATTCCTTCCGACTTTACCAATCTCATCTTTTCCTGAAATCTTTAATCTTACAGAAAGATCTCCCTGATTTTTTTCAATATCTGCCACCATTTTCTGCAATGTCTGACTGATATAGTGCATCGGTGCTACAATCCCTTTCAGACAAATCCAAAGAGAAAACAAAATCATAAGCATTGAAACTGCAACGAATACAATAGCAGAATCTCTTGAAAATTCATATGCTGCCTGCTGTGCTTGTAATGAATCATTCATTGCCTGTTTCCGCATAGCAATCAAACTGCTGATTTTCTTTGCAAGATAATCTTCCGAAGGTTTCTGTATCACATTGATTGCCTCCGTTGCACCATCCGCATCGCCTTTTGAACTTGCGGTAAGGACCTGTTCCATTCCTTCTTTATACTTTTTAAAGCGATTTTGTAATGCCCCGAAATATTCTTTTTCCCGCGCTGTTTTTTTCTGTTTTTTATACTGTTTAAAATAACTATCCATAGATTCCAGCTTTTCATGGATGGATGTTGCAAAGCTTTCTTTGGAAATAGAATTTTCCGCATCACAGTGTCCATACATATTTTTCCCCATGGATTCCAGTTCGGATGACATATCCATCAATAGTTCTATACTCTTCGAACAATCCTGCGAAATTACAACCCCCGCCTGCAACAGCCTTCTCGAATTTACAAGACTTGAAATACTTGCCAAAAGAATAACAATTCCCAAAATACAAATTGGCAGCATAACCTTTACTTTAATACTGATCTGATTCAACCACTTCATAGGTATTTCCTCTCTTTCTGCCTAAATTAATGGGATAATTCCGGATGCAATTGCTCCATCTTTTATAAAATTGTCCATTCCCTGCGCAAGTGAAATTTTACCTTCAAAATACGGATGCAGACACTGTTGAATCTGCTCATTGCAGTCCTTATCATAATCTGATATATTACTCATATCAATTTTCTTTGCAGCCTCTGCAAAAAGTGCAATATGATTTTGTCCACCAAGGAAATCCGACTGATAGTCACTTTTTGCAATCTCATCCATTGCTTTCTCATTATTCGTATAGTCCTGCGTATCCAATGTAATCTGCTTCATGGTTTTGGTATCACACGTCAGACGCTTCATCAAATCCCTGATAAAAGGAATATTATCGGTTCCCTGCGCCGCACACATCCATGTACCGCCCCAGTAATATGCCTGTGGACCTTCACACACGGCATAATCTCCATAAATTCCATTTCCTTTTTCTGCTGGTTTACTACTGTCTGCCAATGCATTTCCCATCAGAGTAAAATTAATACCCCAGGTCGAATAGAAAAAGCCAAAAACATTCCCATCCGGTCCCTGATCCTGCGTCCACTGCGGACTCCACAGTGTAGTATGATTGTTATAATCTTTTTGAGCATATTCCTTCGTCTGACGAATCCACTTCTTGATATTTTCATCTATAACAATCTTGTTATCGACCACCCAGGGATGTGAGACATTGTTGGAAAATGCCCGATAGGAATCATCATATCCCGATAACATTTTATATCCGGCGGCATTCATCTTCTGTGCAACCTGATCAAACTTATCCCAATCCTTCAGTTGCTTTTGTACCTGATCCGGATCGTCTGTACCCAATACCTTTTTTGCAATGGACCTGCGATACGCAAACAACCCCGGCGTTGCCTGCCAGGTCACTCCCTTTTGTATTCCATTTTCCGATACAATTTTCTTTGTATAATCATATTGCTGCTTCAGATCCTCATCGGTCAGTCCCACTGTTTTTTTTACATCAATGGAATTATCTGACTTTACATATTTTGATGCATAATCTGCCTCAATTAAAAACAAATCCACTTTGTCATCATCAATACATGTATTCTGCTCTTTTAATGCTTCATCCAGATTGATCTGATAGGCATTGTTATCACTGGAAATTATGACCAAGTTCACTTCAACATCGTGTTTTTTGGCAAGATCTGATGCATATTTGTCATAAATTTCCTTAAACTCATCATTCCAGCAATAAATATTTACAACCTGTCCTTCCTTACGCCCGGTATTTTTTTCCTGTCCGTTTTCTCCCGTACATCCACTTAATAATGCCGCACATATGACAATTGCCGCTACCTGTTTCCAACTCTTCTTTCTCATTCAAATGCCTCCTTTTATTACTCCTCTTCTCCCCCCCTTTTCTCCCCCCAATATACAGAAAAACGCCATGACACGCCCCCTGTCGTAAAAATGGATTCTGTCATGGTGTTTTTTCTGTTTTCTTTTTAAACTATCTTTCTGGTACTACTCTGTGATCTTCTCAAGAGAGAAATTCGTCAGCGTAATATCTGAAGCTGGTGTATTATCACCACTGATTTTTCCCATGGAAATAAACATTTTCGAATCATTATCTGTGTCCTGCGGCATCAGAAATTCACAACTAACTTCCTTTTCCTCTGCTTCCGCCAGAGAAATATCTTCTCCGCCATACCACTTCTTGCAATTGTTATCCATTAAGCCGAGTTTTATGGTTCGTGCTTTCGTCGAAGTGACTTTGAATTTTACACGATATTTACATCCTTTTTCAAGTGTAAATCCATTCTGATTAAGCTGAACATCCCAGTCATTTTCGCCCGGATTTTTCACCTGAAACACAATACCGCCATCAGTAACTACTGTTGTTGCCGTCTGATCAGCATTTGTATTAATGCCCCATCCATTCGTTCCATCCGAAAAATCTCCATTGGTCAGCAGATTCTTTCCGGTTTCCTCCGGCTTGATCTCCGGTGCCTCTATCTTTTCCAGCACAATGTCATCCATACAGATTCTGTGCTGCTGTGTGATCTGTTTTCCACCGACTGCACCCATGGCAATATTAAAGATCGTTTCCGGATCTGTATCCTCTTTCATCTGAAACTCTTTCGTGATCGTCTGATATTCGCCGGTCAGATCTACGGTTTCCTGGCAGTATGGAGTCCAGTCCTCATTTCCATCTGCATCCTTATGGGTGCTTCCATCTCTCTGCAACGCATAAGACACTTTACGGTCGATAGAAGATTTCATTTTCAGGGAGAGTCGATACCATTGTCCCTGTTCGAGTTTTACCCCTGTCTGCTTTAACTGGATATGCCAGTCAGCTTCTCCGGTATCGTTAATTGTGAAATCTGCCGCATTGTCTTCGTTTAAGGAGTCAACAACATACGTTACATTGGATGGTGTATAGCAATAGACTTCAAAACCTGCCATGCCTGCATTAAAACTTCCGTTTTTGATCAGACTCTCCTCATCAATCCGCACATCGTCGAGATATACGGTTGTTCCCAGCCCGAGATCAAAGGAAATATTCTTATCTGTCAGATCCGCTGCCGTCTGAAAAGAAAAACTGTAATTTTTCTTTTCATTGGTAAGTTCTGCCTGAAATTTCTGTCCGGCAACATGTACTGTCATAGTTTCTGCTTCGTTTGCCTGAGCCGAAAAACTGAGCACATATTTTGTATCCTCGCTCAGAGCAAGCCCCTGCTGTCCTGCTGTTACCACAGTTCCTTTTGGGCTTACCACTTTCAGACGGCGTCCATCTTCCAGACCGGTTACCTCTGTGGTTGCATTTTCCGGTTTCGTGATGTCCCAGTAACCCAGACGATTCTTCCCTTCCTGGAAGGAACCGTTGTAGACATAATTTCCGTCTGCAAGCACTTTCTTTGTGGTGTCTTCTTTGATTTCTTCATATCCGGTCTTTTCAATGCGCACATTGGAGAGGTGCACTGCTGCTGTGGAAGCAGTATTTCCCAGATTAAATTCCAGACGTCCGTTGGCATCATCGGAACCTGTCATCTGAAACGCATAAGTATATGTCTTTTTCTGTGTTCCAAGTTCCACTTTTGTATCCTTCCAATACCTCGTATAATTATGATCCGGTCCGGAAATATCTGCAATCATTGTACGCACCTCATCCGCATAAGCATCAAAGGTTACTTTATATGTTCCGCCTTTTTGTAACGGCACATCCGGCTGTACCAGCTGAATGCTGTAATCTGCGGTTCCCACATTTACTGTAGAAATAACCATCTCATGATTCTTAATTTCTGCTTTTCCATCACCATCTAAAGTGGTAAGAAATTTCCAGTTTTTGTCATCACTTAAATTCTCTGCTATGGAGAAATCACCGTTGTTAATATAATTTCCCGTTGTATCCGGCTCTCTTAAAATAACATTCTTTACCGGTTTTTCCACATTTTCGTCATAACTGTCTTTCTGATATACTTTCACATAATCCACTGCAAACTGCTGATCGGCATAGGTGGTCGAATCATCCGGATACCCTACCCAGCTGCCACCGACCGCCAGATTCAAAATCATATAAAACGGCTGATCAAACGGTGCCGGATAAGCCACTTCGCCCTGCCCGCTCTTTGCAGAAAACCAGTCGGACTCTTCATGAAATTTCACACCATCAATATACCAGGTAATCTTTCCTGGCTCCCAGTCACAGGCATATGTATGATACTGATCTGCAAAATTATTTTTTGCATCTACCGTACAGGTTCCCTGACTCTGATCATGCGGTTCTCCGTAATGAATGGTACCATATGCTTTATTTGTTTCCTGCCCCATCACTTCCATGATGTCGATCTCACCGCATTTTGGCCACTGTCCATACAGATTTTCGTCCGTCGGCATCATCCAGAATGCCGGCAGATAGCCTTTTCCGGTCGGAACTTTTGCACGGCACTCAAAATATCCATACTTAAAATCATGTTTGCCCTGTGTATTAATACGACCGGACGTGTAGCTTCTGGTTCCGTCTGCATTCACCGTTTCCACCGGCTTGATCAGCAGCTTTCCGTCTTTGACCTGAATATTTTTGTCAGAATCCACATATTCCTGCCACTCACTGTTGACCCAGCCTTTTTCATGCAGTTCCACATTCCAGTCTGCACGGTTTAAAAAAACTCCGTCAAAGTTGTCCTGCCACTTCAGTTGATAGCCCTGTTTTAAGAGATCCGTTTCGGTCAGCTTTGAAGGTGTCTCAACTGTTGTTCCACCAGAAGAATTGCCCGAAGAAGAACTGCCGGAAGAAGCATTTCCGTCCGAGGTATCGTCTGTTTTCTGGTCTTTTCCATCCGTCTTATCTTTTTCATCCGTCTTGTCTTCTCCGGAAGTGTCTTCTTTCTTTCCCTTCGGAGTTATGGTGCAGGATTCACCGGATTCCACTTTCAGCGTTGTTCCATCCGCAATTTTTACAGATATTGCTTTCTTTGTCTGATTATCCACCTGTGCCTGTACATTTTTTGTACACGTTATGGATGATTTTTCCGCACCTTTTTTGAGCACAATGTTCACATCTTTCTTTGCGGTTATTTTCGCCGGTGCTGCCAGAATCATCGAAACGTCTTCGGCATTTACAACAACCGGCACTGCCTTTTTATGGTTTCCGGAAAAGGAAACACTTTTTGCATTCTGTACCGTCACTTTCTTTATGGTACCATTGTTTTTGATCGCAACCGTTCCCTTACTGTTTACAACAATTTCTTTGACGGTACCATTATTTACAACGGCTACCTTTTTTCCGACCACCCGAATGGTCACTTTATAAGTTCCCTTTGGAATCGTAATCTTTACATTTTTCCCTGCTTTTACGGTAATGACCGCATTCTTCCCTTTTACGGTTTTTAATGCCTGATTCAGCTGCTTTTGAGAAGAAACGGCAAGCGTTTTACCGCCTGCCGCCTGTACCGGCGTCGCCGGTACTGTACTCATTACCATGGCAGCGGCAATTGCTGCCGCTCCCACCTGTTTCCATAATGTTTTGTTTTTCACTGTAAAAACCCCTTTCTTTTTCTATTATCCTTTTACGCTTCCCAGAGCAACCCCCTGTACAATATGCTTGGAAAGAATCAGATACACAACGATAACCGGCAGGATCGAGAATGTAATCATGACATATACCTGCCCCATATCAAACTTCAGCCAGTCTGCACCACGCAGCTGCGCGATCAGAATCGGAAGTGTCTTTTTCTTGTCATCATGCAGCACAAGTGCCGGTGTAAAGTAATTGTTCCAGCTGCTGACGAAACTGAAAATTGCCTGTACGGCGATCGCGGCTTCATCAATGGCAGAACGATGCTATTGAACGTACGAAACTCTCCGGAACCATCAATACGTGCAGCTTCTATCAGCGAAAGCGGAAGCGCACTCTCCATGTACTGTTTCATGTAAAAGAACGTAACCGGAGATGCAATGGCCGGAACAATCAGTGGAATAAAGGAATCCATCAGTCCCATGCCTGTAATCAGTTTGATAAATCCGAGTGCCGTAACCTGTGTCGGAATCATCATAATCATCAGAATAAACGGATAAATAAATTTCTTTAATTTAAAATCGTATGCATGAATGGCATATGCAGTCATGGTAGAAAAATATACACACAAAACTGCGGTTGCTGCTGCAATAATCAGACTGTTAAACATGCCCGACCAGATCGGCAGTGTTCCATGTACCAGATTGTTCCAGTTTGTCAGCAAATGATCGCTCGGCAATGCCGTAAACCCTGCTTTCAGCTCACCTTTAGAACGCGTCGCATTGATAAACATGATATAAAACCAGAACAGGCAGAAAAATGAAATTATAATTAAAACAATATATGCGATGGCACGTCTGGCATGAATACCAAGTCCGCCTTCCACATCTTTCTTACTTTTTGCCATCACAATCACCCCTTTCTCTTATCGTTTCCGGATACTTTAAATACAAGCAGACTCAAAAGACTTGTAATGATAAACAGTACCACGGAAAGTGCTCCTGCCATACCATAGTTCTTGCTGTACAGATGCTTATTCAGATACATGATCAGTGTCATGGTAGAACGCATCGGATTTCCGGTTCCGTTTGTCAGAATCTGCGGCACATCAAAAAGCTGTAATCCACCGATCAGTGAAGTAATCACTACATAAATCAGAATCGGGCGAAGCAGAGGCAGTGTAATCTTGAAAAATACCTGTGTGGAAGTTGCCCCATCCACTTCTGCTGCCTCAAATAAAGACGTGTCTATTCCCATCATTCCTGCCATCAGAAGAATGGTCGTATTTCCGAACCACATCAGACAGTTCATCAGTGCAATAAGTCCTCTGGCACTTCCGGTATGGGACAAAAATTTATATGGCTCTGAGATAAATCCAATCTGCATCAAAAGGGAATTGATCGGACCTGCATCTGAAAACAGTGTAAAAAACAACATGGAAAATGCAGATGCCATGATCAGATTTGGCAGGTAGATCACTGTCTTAAAAAAACGTGATCCTTTCAATTGCAGGCGTACATCGGAGAACCATGCGCCCAGCAGGAGTGAAAAAAAGATCTGCGGAATAAAACACATAATCCAGAGGATCATTGTATTTTTAAAATAAATCCACACGTCTCCACTTTTGAATAACTCTCTGTAATTATCTAAACCTACAAATGTCGGTCCAACCTGGTTGAGACCGGACATATAATTTTCGAAAAAACTGTTATAAATTGTGCTGATCAATGGTATCAGCTGAAAAACGACATATACAACAATAAACGGGATCAGAAAAATGTAGCCCCATTTGTTGTAACGAACGACCTTTCCTTTACTCTTATTCATATTTCTACCTCCGCGGTATTGGCGGTCGTCCCACCGGAGCCATAATATGGGAGAGGTGGCTCCGGCTTCAGACCTTATGTGTAACAAAAATTAGTAAGTAAGCTCTGGATATTTCTCGGTAACACCTTTGTAGAATAACTCTAATGCTTCGTCCTTGGTTGCCTTTCCTTCAAAGTAATTCTTCATTGCTTTCTGGAACTCTTCGTTGCAGCCCTGGTCATATGCGGAAATGTTGCTCAGATTCAGTGTCTCAACACCTGCGCAGTACATAGACAGTGGGTTCTGTCCTCCAAGGATCTTGCTGCTATATTCTTTTCCGTCTTTTGCCTTAATCGATCCGTCTGCCAGTCCGTTCATAACGGTGTTGTTGTTTACGAAATCATCATCATCTAAAACAATGTCTTTCATGATGTCATCATCGGTTGTCATCTTTAACATAATGTCTTTTACAAGACTTGCATTATCTGTATCCTGTGCTGCGCAGATCCATGTACCGCCCCAGAAGAATCCCTGTGGTCCCTGGGCTGCACCCCATCCGCCGTTGTAACCGATAGATCCTTCGGTATCAGCTGCCATAGAGAAGTTTACAAGCCATGCCGGTCCAAAGTAGCAGAATACTTTTCCGTCCGGATAGAATCCCTTTGACCAGTCATCGGACCACATATCAAAGGTTCCTGCCTCTTTTGCATCTACAAGTTTCTTGGAATCGTCCACCCATTTCATGATATTGTCATCTACCTGTACTTTTCCGTCTTCTACCCACTTGCTTGAGACATTGTTGGAGTATACACGGTATGTATCATTTACAGATGAAATCATCTTGTAACCTTTTGCCTGCATTTTTGCAGCAGTATCATTGAAAGTATCCCAGTCACATACATAATTCTGTACTTCATCCGGATCATCGGTTCCCAGTACATCCTTTGCAGCCTCTCTGTTATAGAAAAGAACGCCTGGACAGCCCTGCCATGAAACTCCTTTTAACACTCCCTTGGAATCGGTTACGATATCCTTTGTGTACTGGTACTGCTTGGAAAGATCCGCATCGGTAATTCCAAGATCTTTTACCGGCGCTGTGTAATCCGTATCTACATACTTTAATGCGTTGTCTGCTTCTACCAGAAAAATATCAATCTTGTCATCTGCCGGAGCATCCTGCTGATTTAACAGTGCTGCATCCAGGTTGTTCTGATATGCATTGTCATCACTCGGTGTGATGTTCCATACAACATCCACATCTCCGATTTTTCCGTGTGTTGCATCCACTTCCTTGTAATCCGGATAGTGTGCGGTAATACGGCTCTTGAACTCCTCGTTCCAGCAGTAAATATTTAATACCTTTCCATCATCTTTCAGATTTGATGAAGCACTTTCTGTTGCGTTTGACGCATCCCCCTTGGATGTATCTGACGGTGTACCGGAATCACTTCCTTTTCCGCAACCTGCAAGCATTCCTGCTACCATGGCTGCACATAATAATGCACTGACTGCTTTCTTTTTCATAGTAAATTTCCTCCTTTTCTTTTCTGCCTTAAGCATGGTTTTATTATAGAGTTTTCCAATGGGTTCTGATACAAAAATGCTTGCAAATATATCAGATTCATGACATAATCTACAGATATAAATAGGAGGTCTTGTCATGCTGAAAAATCAATGGAGCAAAAAAGAAATCGAAGACAGCGAATACGAAATCCATCATCGTGCGCTTTCCGAGGAATATTCCTTTTTTGAAGCCGTAAAAGACGGAAACATCGAAGCAGTCAGTAAAAATTTAAAGGAAGAAGCGTTTACCAATCCCGAAGGAATGGGAATTCTTTCCAAAAATCCCCTGACAAACTTAAAATATCATTTTGTTGTTACCGTTGCACTGGTCACACGGTATTGCATTGACGGCGGCATGGAAACAGAGCAGGCCTACCGTCTGAGCGACTTTTACATTATTCACATGGATGCCTGCAGCACCATTCAGGAAATATCAGATCTGCATCATGAGATGGCTCTTGACTTCACCGGAAAAATGCGCCTTCTGCAGAAGAATACCGCATTATCCAAACCGATTGCACAGTGTATTGATTATATCTATGCCCACATCAGTGCAAGAATCACCGTGGAAGATCTTGCGATCTGCACCAATTTGTCTGCCAGCTATCTGTCCCGGTTGTTTAAGCAGAACGTCGGTGTGTCGATCAGTGATTATATCCGCGAAAAAAAATCGAAAAAGCGCAGAATCTTCTGCGCTTTTCCGATTTTACCTACATTCAGATTGCAAACTATTTATCATTTTCTTCCCAGAGTCATTTTATCCAGACATTCCAGCACTATGTCGGTATGACCCCAAAACAATACCGCAGTTCCAAGTACAAAAGCACATGGTAAAATTCTGCTATCCCAGAACAATCCGAAGTGTATGGTTTTCTTTTCCTTCAAGTACGGCAAACGGAATGCAGATGCCTGTATTTGTTTCTCCGGCATACCGCTGACCATCCAGCCATACTTCCGTGATCCGGTAATCCCCATATTCTTTCTTTTGTGGATTCTGGTAAACCACTGCGTATGTCTGTCCACGGAATGGGAACTGTGCCGAATAATTGCCACTTTCGTCAAACTGCCGCAACAGAATTTTGGGTTCTAGTACCAGATCTCCCCATTCTCCGCGGAATCCAAAAATCTGTGTAACCATTGTCATCATATACCAGCTGGCTGCCCCGGTCAGATACGGATATTTGCCTTTTCCGTCCGCATCAAAATATTCCGGAATTCCAGGATACATCAGGCTCACCGGTGTGTTCATGGCCTGTTCGAGCAGAGTGTACAATGCCCTATATCCTTCCTTTACAAAACCTCTCTGATACAATGCATTTGCATACATCACCGTCATATGGGAAAAAACCGCACCATTTTCTTTTTCGCCATAAGCAAATCCAAACATTCGTCCCAGATCAAATTTTTCTTCCTTAAAATCCGTGTTCAGCCGGTAGCCTCCCACCTCTTTTTTATACAGATACAGGTCTGCACTTTTTATAATCGCAGCGGTCTGTGCATCATCTGCGACATTTCCCATAACAGAAAATACCTGACCGGTCAGCATCATACGGACATGATTATCCCTTTTGCCTTCCACCGGTCTGCCGTGATTATCATAATATCCGTTAAACCAGCCATTTCCGTTTTCATCCGTTACCCATTCCTGCGTACGGATCAATCCGGTATACCAGTCAGCACGCTCCCGCAGATTCTGCACCAGAGTACTGATATCCACAGAAATCTGTTCTCCAGAAATATTATGCACACACTGACTCACATAATTGTTTAAAACAACATTCCGTTTTTCTGCCGAATCATACGATGTGCGGTCCTGTCTGATCAGAATTTCCATCTCTTTTGCCAGCGTAATCTCTTTCTTTCCGCTTGCCGCTTCGTATTTTTCAAGGGTATCTGCCAAATCACGGAGATTTCCGATATACGCACAGGTAAAAGCCACGCTTTCTCCTTTTTCCGCTGCCATATCCAGTGCATCATTCCAGTCAGCACCGCGAAGACGCATCATTCCATGTTCTCCCGCCTCGTAGAAAGCGCACAGATTCTGCAAAAGCAGATGTTCTAAAACCGTGCCCTCGTAAATATTGCCATTTACATCTTTCTGGCGCATCCCATATGCCGGTGTCCACTCTGCGTCCCCGGCAGTTCCACGCTTTGCCTGCGGATCCTTAAAATACGCCACTTTCTGATCCAGAATATCCAGATCTCCCGTCTGGTTCAGATACAATTTTGTGGTAACAAACGGCCAGTACGCATGATCCATCCAGACTCTTGTAATATTGTTGCGGTCTGCAACAAATTCTCCCGGCTTATCCCCGATAATTGTCGCATTGGTCCCGTCAAAACGGACACCCGCAAAGCTGTTTAAAATCATGGAGCGAACTTCCTTCGGGTCGAGAATCAGAAGGGAGAGACAATCCTGCCACAGATCACGCCAGCCCCTGCCGCCTCTGCCATAATCATGGTACGGCAAAAACGAACATCCGTAGATTCTGCGAAGAACCGGCTGGAAACAGATCCATTTCAGATAACTGTCTTCTTTGGGGTTTCCGGTTTCAAAGGAAATATTGACCAGCCCATTCCAGTAATTTTTTGCCTGTTCAAAGGCAGCATCTGCCTGTTTGGTCGTGCAAAACATTTCTGCTGCCTGTTCTGCCAGCTTCGGATCCTCTGTCATGCCACCAAGCAGAATATAATCGACATGTGCTCCTGCTGCAAGGGTAATCTCTGGAAATGCCATCGCCCCCATTGCTTCTTTTCCATCCACGGTACAACCGGCCGGACAGCCTTTTTCTTTATTTTTAAGCGCATCCGGTGCCAGAAATGTTCCGGTTTCTCCAATAAACGATTCCACCGTTGGGAAGAACGATTCCGGTTTTGTTCCATCTCCCTGACTGCCCATCTCAAATAAATCATATGATTTTCTGTATGTCCGCGTTCATCAAATGACAATACCGGTTTACAGATCACGCCGCGTCCGGTAGTACGGATCCGGTGAAGCAGGGAAGTTACATGGCGGTGATCGCGCAGATTATCCGCGCTTCTGCCGTAAATTGGGATAGCAGAAGTCACGCGCACACACATATCCATATCCGATTTATTGGTAACGCGCACCTGCATCAGTTCTGCCGGTACTCCAAGCGGAGCAAAGATCCGCACGGCTGCCTCGATTTTCTGTTCTTTTAATTCCCGCTTCGTCTCCTGCCACATAAATCCGGCATCGAATGTCACTTCCTCCTCTTTTCCAAGGAAATGTGCATATTCTGCCTGCGCCGAAACTCCGGTCAATGACACATGTTCCTTCCGGTTGATTGTACACCAGACATTGCGGGTACTTCTGTTATTGTGCAGATTTTCGATGCTCACCGGTTCCAGCAGAAAATGGTTCTGATCCAGCTTACAATCGCCGCCGAAGGTCTGCGTCACGCTGCTTTTGATTCCCTCTTCATTTGCCACCGGAAAATTGAGCTGTGTTTTTTCAACCATATGACGGATTTGAAATTCTCCGTTTTTTCCTGTAAACTGCATGTCGTTTTTCATAACTTCTCCTTTCTATGCCATCACAAGGCGTACCTTCGTCTGATCGGTCATTTTTTCTACCGGAATGTAGTTGTCTTCCATCTTTTCCTCATTCACGTACAACGCTTTGCATCCACTCTGTACATGCTCTGGATTTTCTACCACAATATGAAGATGTTTTCCCCGGAAATCCTTCTCAATGGTAAACTGATCCCAGTCCGCCGGAATGGATGGTGCAATACGAAGTCCTCCAAAGTCCGGACGCATGCCAAGGATTCCTTCCACACATCCTACCATTACAGTGGAAGCAGTTCCGGTCAGCCAGTGCACATGGGAACGACCAAAATGCGGGCTGTCTTTTCCTTCCGTAAACTGTCCATAACAGTATGGCTCCAGTTTCCGGATCTCAGCACGATCGTTCTGTGCAGACGGTGCATTTTCCATAAAATAGGTAAATGCCTGATCCCCATGTCCCAGCAATGCTTCTGCCAAAATCAGCCATCCCTGCGACTGGGAAAAGATACCGGCATTTTCTTTTGTACCGGGATTGTAAATCACAGCCAGTGCTCCGTCAAATGCATGCAGGTGATATGGTGGATCCATCAGAATCGCTCCATACTCTGTGTTTAACCGCTTTCTTACATTTTCCATGGAAAGTTCTGCCTGCTGCTTTGTTGCCAGTCCACTGATCACAGCCCAGCTCTGTGGATTCAGCCACATATTTGCTTCCGGATCCGTGCGTTTTCCAATCACCTCTCCGGCTTCCGTAAATCCACGGATAAAACGATCCTCATTCCAGCAGAGATTGTTAATTAATGTTCCAAGTTTTTTCTGTTCTTCTTCCAGATAATCCATATATGCCTGATCTTCTTTGTATGCGGCAAACTGTTTTAAAATCGTCATTGCATAATAAAACTGCAGTGCAACAAACGAGGACTCTCCATTTTTGCCCAGACGCAGACAGTCATTCCAGTCCGCATAAAGACCTGCCGGAAGTCCGTGCGGTCCCAGATGATTCACAGAAAACGCAAGTGCTCTCTTCAAGTGCTCGTATACAGTGGCTTCATCTTTATTGGCAAACGGAATCACTTCATCGATAAATGCCAGATTTCCGGACTCCGCAATATATTTATATACCGTTGGAAACAGCCACAGAGCATCATCCGCACGATATGCCGGATGCCCGGTTTCCTGTACATAGGAAGCATCATCCGGCGTATCCTCATGTCCGGCATTGTGTGTAAATTTGACAAGCGGAAGTCCTCCTCCGTTATCCACCTGTGCCGAAAGCATAAACCGGATCTTTTCGAGTGCCATCTCCGGTGCAAGATGAATCACACCCTGAATATCCTGCACGGTATCGCGGTATCCGTAACCGTTTCGCAGACCACAGTAGAAAAACGACGCCGCACGTGACCAGATGAATGTCATAAAACAGTTGTATGCGTTCCATGTATTGATCATGGTATCAAATTCCCTGCTTGGTGTATGTACCTGAAAATGTTCCAGTTTTTCATGCCAGTAGCCCGTCAGTTCTTTCAGTTCCGTCTCACACTGTGCTGCCACATCTGCATAGCGGTTACAGATTGCTTCTGCTTCCTCATGTTCTTTCATTCCGACAAGAAATGCAATTTCCTTTGTTTCTCCCGGTTTCAGAAGCATCTGAGCTGCCAGTGCTCCGCACCCGTTTTCGTTGTAGCACATTTCCCCGGATAATTTTCCGTTTTCCACCCCCACCGGATTATGATATCCGTGATAGCGTCCAAGAAACGATTCTTTATCTCCACAGTAACTGTCCACCGGTGCACCGGTCAGTGCAAAGAAACGGGAGATTGCAAGCTTGTTATCCACTTCCTCTCCTTCTTTCACCCAGTCCAGATTACCGTGAATAATATGCCGGATACGATTTGTCTCAAATACCGTACTCGTGATGAACTGGGAATACTGCAGATTTACCTGATCCTGTTCATAATTATTGTTGTTGGTAAATTCCGCATAACCGGTGATGGTCAGGTTTCTTTCACACGCTGACGCATTGGTCACTTTCAGATGCCAGACCTCATATGTCTGATTCAACGGCACATAATAACACACTTCAGAATGAATTCCACTGTAATCTGCAAGCATCTTTGTGTATGCTGTTCCATGATGACACTCACTTTTATAACTTTCCAGATCTTTTCCTACCGGCTGCCAGGATGCAGACCAGTAGTCTTTGCTCTCATTATCCCGCAGATAAATATAGCGTCCCGGCTGATCAAACTGGTTAAAAATATAACGCAGGATTCTTCCGTTTGCACCAGATCTGGCAAAACTGTATCCTCCTGCATTATTTGAAATCAGCGCACCATACTCGGGTGACCCCAGATAATTCGCCCACGGCGCCGGTGTATCCGGGCGTGTGATTACATACTCTCTTTTCTCATCATCAAAATATCCAAAATTCATGTGAAACCTCCAACCTTTCAATTTTCAAGCCTTTTACCCTATTGTAACGGATTCACAAATTTATGAATATCAGAATCACAGGATTTATACCAGATTCATGACATAAAAAGAGTGCCGGAATTTTCCGACACTCTGTGTTTCTTTTAGATATGAAAATACCCGATTCCCTTTACCAGTTTATCGGAAATCTCCCGCAGCTGCTCGGCACTTACATATACCTGCTGGAACGTTTCTACAACTTCCTGTGTTCCATCGTAGGTTTTTTTCGTGCTTTCCACATTTTCTTCCGCAATTCCGGACAATTCCCCAACTGCCTGAACAACTTCATTTCTGGAATCTTCCAGTCTCTGGGTACTTGCTTTGATCTGTTTGATGCTCTGCATGGAACTGTTAATTTCGCCCAGCACTTCTTTTACAATATTCTGCGTCTCTGCCATGCTCTCACTCTGGCTGGTAATAATCTGCTGCATACTCTGCATACTTTCCACAGCAAGGGAAGAATCCCTGATCAGCGTTGACGCTATCTGCTCAATTTCCTGGCTCGACTGATCCGATTGCTCTGCAAGTTTTTTAATCTGTCCTGCCACCACAGCAAATCCGCGGCCGCTTTCTCCCGCCCGGGCAGCTTCAATAGAGGCATTCAGGCTCAACAGATTGGTTTCCTCTGCAATGGAGGAAATGATGGTTGTGGCCTGCTGGATCTTCTGTACAGAATCGTTTGTCCGGTTGGTCTGCTGCTGAACCTGTGCCAGCATCTGCTCCACCTGTTCATTGATCCCACAGAGTTTTTCCAGCGTTGCGGAAGCATTTTCGCTGGAGGAATGCATAAATGTGGCATTTTGATCCAGATTTTGTACCTCTGCTGTAGTTTCCGTGATATTCTCGCCCATAATTTTCATATGATCCGAAGTATTTCTCGAATTTTTCGCCTGCTCACTGGAATTATCCACTACAAGGCTGACCGCCTGCTGTACCTGTGACATTGTACCATTGGTATTGTCCGCCGCCGTACCCAGAATCTGTGACGTTGAAAGCAGCTGTGTGGCATTTGCCGAGATATCCCGGATTACGGACTTCATGGCATCCCTTAATGTCATGGTTCCACGGGACAGATCCCCGATCTCATCCTTACGTTTTAAGAGTTTTTCATCTACCCACACATTCAAATCTCCATCTGCAAGTTTTCCAACAACAGCCACACTGTTTTTGATATTTTTACTGATCGAAGCTGCCATACGCATTGCCACAACGATACATAAAAACATCACTGCAAGCATGGCAGACATAATCATCCCAAGAATTTTATTCACCACGGCATCTTTTTTCGCCTTGTTGGTACCGACAAAGACCATGCCTACGACTTCATCCGAACTTCCATTCTGGTATACCGGAGTAAAATATCCATAGTTGCGCGTCCCATCCAGTGAAACGTTTTTACTAAAATACGACTTTTTCCCTTTGAGAACCTGGCTGACCACACGCTCCCCCGCTTTGGAGCCGAGAATACGATCGCCGTTTTTATCCAGTGCCGAGGTCATGATTCTTTGATCTCCGTAAAAAAAGGTCACATCCATTCCGGTATTTTCTTTGATCCGGTCCACCAGATTTTCCGATTTGGATATGTTGTAGCTTCCCTTCCAGATATCGCCATTGGTACTTTCCAGATAATCCCCGGTATTCTGGTCATAGGCGGCAAGGGTGGCTGCCGCGGTACCTTTTAATGCATCCTGTACCTCATCCATCAGGGAGCTTTTAACCATCGTAAGCATAAAAAGCAGGGTAATTACCCCTAATACCAGCACCGGTCCTATGCTGGTTGCAAGAATTTTCTTTCGTATACTCATATATGCCCCCTATTCTACCACTTCAACGGTTTTAAAATACCAGTTGATTCCACCTGTAATTGTGGCATCATCCAGCGTCTTTCCTTCTTCACCAACTGTTTCTCCGGTATTTGTTTCAATCACACCGTCAAACACACCGTTTTTTCCGGATAAAATATCTTCTTTTGCAGTATCCACAGCCTCCTGTGTTCCATCCGTGCAAAAATCAGCAAGTGACGTAATCCCTACCAGATTTTCATTCATACCGCCATAATAATTGCTTCCATCCCAGGTACCGTCAATCACGCTCTGCACCGCTGCTGTATAATAAGCACCCCAGTTCCAGATCACGCTGCACAGGCAGGCATCCGGAGCATTTTTGCTCATATCAGAATTGTACCCGATACCATACACCCCTTTTTCCTGTGCCATTGTCTGTGGATATTCTGTATCACAGTGCTGCGTGACCACATCACAGTCCATATTTAACAGGGTTTCTGCTGCTGCTTTCTCCGCATCCGGGTCAAACCAGCTGTTCGTGACTTTTACATAGACTTTTGCTTCCGGATTCACGGAATACACCCCAAGTGCAAAGGCATCAATGCCTCCGGTGACTTCGGAATTGGAGGAATCCATCGCTGCCACATAGCCCAGCTTATTGGTTTTGGTATTCATTCCAGCAACGATTCCACTTAAATACCGCGCCTGATAGATCCGCCCGAAATAATTGACAAAGTTTTTGCCGTTGCTCTTATATCCGGTTCCATGTGCAAAATATATATCCGGATATTTTTCCGCCATCTCCTCCGTGGCATCCATATATCCCCAGCTGGTGGTAAAAATAATATTGCATCCGTCATCCACACACTCCTGAATCGCTTTTTCGGTTGCCTCTTTATCCGAATCATCAACATTTATTTTTCTGTCAATCTGTTCATCTGATAATCCAAGATTCTGCTGCATTGCCTGAATGCCGAGATCATGTGTATAGGTATATCCACTGCCTTCTGCCGGATCGGATAAGTGCAAAACCCCTACCTTGATCTTGTCCTTTGAAATCCCTCCGCTTTCAGTTCCCGTTGTTTTGGTGGAAGCCTCCTGTGTGCTTCCCTCATTCGTTGCATAATCATCGACCTGTCCGGCTGCCCCGCATCCTGCAAGCAAGATACCGGTAAGTGCCATGGCAAGCAGTCTTCGCCCTTTCCATTTCATAGCGTTCCTCCTTCGCACATTATATCCATTTTCTCCCCTGTAACCTCATAATATTTATTATATCCAATTCACCCCCATTCTTCCAGTAAAATTTTAAAAACACCGTGCCCGTTCCCGTGTTCCCTGCACAATAAAAAGTGGGAACCGAAACATACGGTTCCCACTAAAGGAGGAGTTAAAATATTTTTATGATAATTTCCAGATTTCTTTGTTGTACTGCTCAATCGTTCTGTCAGATGAGAAGAAACCTGCCTTGCTGATGTTGATCAGTGCTTTCTTTGCCCATGCCTTGCGATCGGTATAAGCTGTATAAGCTTTCTCTCTGGTTGCAATATATTCCTCGAAATCCGGGAATGTCATAAACCAGTCTTTGTTTAACAACTCATTGTACAGACGCTCTAAGTTCTCACTGCATCCTACAGACTTTACAGTGTCACTTACAATAAAGTCAACGGCTCTCTTTAACTCAGAATCTTTCTCATAGTAGCTTCTGGAGTTGTAATCGCCTCTTGCATAGCGGTCGATAACAGTCTGGGAATCCTCACCAAAGGTAAAGATGTTCTCGTTTCCAACAAGCTCTGCGATCTCTACGTTTGCACCGTCCATGGTTCCAAGTGTCAGTGCACCGTTTAACATAAACTTCATGTTACCAGTTCCGGATGCTTCCTTGGAAGCCAGGGAAATCTGCTCGGAAATATCACATGCAGGAATCATCTTCTCAGCCATGGTTACGTTGTAGTTTTCTACCATAAATACCTTTAAGTATGGACTTACTTCCGGATCATTGTTGATGATCTGCTGTAAACAGAGGATCAGATGAATGATATCCTTTGCAATAATGTAAGCCGGTGCTGCCTTTGCTCCGAAGAATACGGTGATCGGAGTTGCAGGCTTCTTGCCTTCCTTGATCTCGAAATATTTATGAATGACATAGAGGGCATTCATCTGCTGTCTCTTGTACTCATGCAGTCTCTTTACCTGAATATCATAGATGGAATTTTCATCAATATCAAATCCCTGTTTCATCTTCAGGTAATTCTTCAGATCTGCCTTCTTTCCGGCCTTTACTGCAAGGAGACGGTCGAGAACGGCATCATCGTTTACGAAATTGCCAAGTTTCTCCAGCTCATTGGCATCCTTCTTCCAGCCATCGCCGATCAGGTCAGTAATCATTGCGGAAAGTTCCGGGTTGCAGGACATGAGCCAGCGGCGGAATGTGATTCCGTTTGTCTTATTGTTAAACTTCTCCGGATAGAGCTTGTAGAAGTTATTTAACTCACTGTTCTTTAAGATCTCTGTGTGCAGATATGCAACACCGTTAACACTGTATCCGTAGTGGATATCCATATGTGCCATGTGTACCAGACCGTCTTTGATAATATAGGTGCTTTCATCGGAAACCTTTGCACGTACACGGTTGTCCAATTCGCGGATGATCGGCATCAGCTGAGGAACTGCTTTCTCAAGGAATCCGATCGGCCATTTTTCAAGTGCTTCTGCAAGGATTGTGTGGTTAGTGTATGCACAAACCTTAGATACAATAGATACAGCCTCATCCATAAGAATTCCACGCTCCTGTAACAGACGGATCAGCTCCGGGATAACCATGGACGGATGGGTATCGTTGATCTGAACGGTCGCATAATCTGCCAGATCATGCAGGTTTGATCCCTTCTCAACTGCCTCATCAAGAATCAGTCTTGCGGCATTGCTTACCATGAAATACTGCTGATATACACGCAGAAGACGTCCCTTATCATCGGAATCGTCCGGATACAGGAATAAGGTCAGATTCTTTGCAATGTCATCTTTGTTAAAATCAATGGTATCTCCGACAATGCTCTCATCCACCGTTTCAATATCGAACAGACGAAGCTTTGTCGTACGGTTGTTGTATCCAACAACATCAATGTTATATAATCTGGACTGTACGGTAAATCCGCCGAACTGTACCGGATAGGTGATATCGGTCTTTGTCAGCCAGCTGTCCGGTGTGATCCATGGGTTTGGAGTCTCTTTCTGCAGATTGTGATCAAATACCTGTTTGAACAATCCGTAGTGATAATTTAATCCAACACCGTCACCGTTTAATCCAAGTGTTGCGATGGAATCTACGAAACATGCTGCCAGACGTCCAAGTCCGCCATTTCCGAGTGAAGGCTCAAGTTCGATCTCCTCGATCTCACCGATATTTTTTCCGGATGCTTCAAGTTCGGATTTTACACTGTCATAAATGCCAAGGTTGATCAGGTTGTTGGACAAAAGCTTTCCGATCAAAAACTCTGCAGAGATGTAGTACAGCTTCTTTTTTCCCTCATTGCTGACCTTGTCCTCTGCCATCTGCTTTGTCATGTCAAGAAGTGCATAATAAATTTCTTCATTGGAACACTTCTCAATGGTCTTGTTATACTTCATGGATACTGCTTTTGCTAAAGTCATGTATTTTCCCTCCCACAAGATTTCGTGTTGTTTTGATGTTCTTAGTATATGATTTTTTCCTGCTGATTTCTTGTCGTATTCAAGCAAAAACTGATACTATTCTATCATTTTTCATATTCAAATAACCCCCAGCTGTTAAATTCCACCAATTTCGTGCCACCTGTCTTGGTACATTTCCACAGTGCCTGCATATCCTGTGTTTTCGCCTGTTTCATGCGTTTTCTGTCGTTTTTGTTCTTTACAGTCATAGGACAATTCTGCTAAAATAAAGATATGAATATACTTGAATATGAAAATTATCACGAAACCATCACACATGGGGATATCATCTTCCCTTATAATACATATCTATGCTCGATCCCACTGGATTTTCCGCGTGTACCGCTGCACTGGCACGATGAACTGGAACTGATCTACATCAAAAAGGGGATGGGACGCATTACGGTAGATTTCCGGGAATACAAAGTAAAAGGTCCGACCCTGGCTCTTATTCTTCCGGGACAGCTCCACTCCATTGACCAGCTGGAAGATGCCTTCATGGAATATGAAAATATCATCTTTAATCCGAGTATGCTGATTCCACGGCAGAACGATGTGACTGCCACCGATTTTCTTCTTCCTCTTATGAGCGGAAAAGTCACGGTTCCAACCATCTTCACCCCTGTCTATCCTTATTACACAGATGTCATCATGCCAATTGATGCCTGTGACGAAATCAGCAAGACCAAACCACAAGGCTATGAACTGTACATCAAAAGTCAGTTGTACCAGTTTTTCTTTATTTTAGACAACCGCTGCCGGAACTTAACGACAGGCAGTAACCGCAAAACGCTTGATAAAATGAAAATTGTTTTAAAATACATTGAAAATAATTACATGCAAAAAATAACGATTGCCGACATCGCGGCAACCGTTGATTTTTCCGAATCTCATTTTATGCGGTATTTCAAAGAAACTATGGGAACGTCTTTCGTGGACTATCTGCGGGACTACCGCCTGACAATCGCCTCGCGTCTGCTGACAACTTCCGACTCCTCCATTCTGGATATTGCGGCGGAATCCGGTTTTGAAAATCTTTCCTATTTTAACCGGGTGTTCAAACAAAAATACAGCATGACACCGCGCCAGTTCCGAAAAGAAAGCCAGTAATTTTTCCGGCATAGCCGGTGAAAACCACACTAAAAAAACAAAGAAAAAAACGCAGCAAAAAGAAATCCCGCCACTACATCACTGATAAAGTGCACTCCGGAAACTACCCGGATCCATGCAATAGCAACTGTCATAAGCAAAAATACAATCCCCACAGCCGGGCACACAAACCAGAACGTAAACGCAATCACTGCCGCGGAAAACACATGCCGGCTCGGCCAGGAATGTCCTTTCGTATCTTTTGGAATCACAGATGGCAGTTCAAATATTTCATACGGCCGTTTCCGGTTGATCCAGGCCCGCACAACCGTCACAATAATAAATCCGTCCAGCGGCACACAGATGGCTTTATATAGCCGCATATCCTTCTGCCACAGCAGCCACAGAAGCAGGCATGGATATGCCACAAAAATCACAACCGTCAATATTTTATTTGCTCTATGTAACGCCCGCGCACGTTTCGGGTCATCCCGAAACGGCTGGGTCATTTTAACGTAAGTTTCTTTTTTCATAGGTAATCCTGTCTAACGTCCGGTATTGGTCTTACCGCCATTGTTTGTGTCTGCATCCGGATCTACCGCGTCAATTGCATCATCCACGCCATCTGCCACAGCATCACCGGCATCTTTCACACCATCCACGACATCTTTTCCCATATCCCCGATATCTTTTCCGACATTGCCATCGTTTTTGGAATTTCCGGCATCCGTATTATTGTCTGTTGTACCATTTCCAGTCGTATTGTCCGTTCCCGGAATGTTTTCCTGTGTAGTAACCTGTGTATTGGAAGTATCGTTTACACCATTGTTCGTTCCGTCATCATTTGCTGTACCACAGGCTGCAAACAGACAGATCCCTGCTGCGAGCATTCCGCTCATCATCAGAACTTTTAATTTTTTCATCACACATATCTCCTTTTATTTGATCTACAGAGCTAGTGTGTGCAAAATTCCCATTTATTATACAACAGAATTTTCCAGATTTGCTAGTGCTTTTTCATCTTTGGCTGGCAGAGCAGGGAGGCAATATAAGAAAAAACGAGTGCTGCGGAAAGCCCTGCCGCACAGTTTTTAAAGCCGCCCAGAAAAATACCGATAAATCCTTTCTTGTCCACCATCTCTTTGACACCCTTCCAGAGATTGTTTCCAAATCCCAGAAGCGGCACATTCGCGCCCGCCTGCGCCCATTTGGAAAACGGCTCATAGATCCCCACAAATCCAAGGATGGCCCCAAGGCAGACCAAAAGAACCATGATACGTCCCGGAAGCATTTTTGTTTTTTCCATCAGGATCTGTGACAGTGCACAGATCATTCCCCCTGTTACAAATGCAATTACATACTGCATATCCTTATCCCTCCTTTTTTGCGGATGAAATACAGCTTTCCAGCACAACACCGTGTGCAATCCCCGGTATTGTCTGTCCTTCATTGAAACTGACCGTAGAAAGCAGTGCTCCTGTCGGCACAAAGAGTATTCTTTTCAATTCCCCGCTTGCCAGTTTTGGCAGAAAATGCGCACTCAGCACCGAGGCTGCACATCCGCATCCCGATCCTCCGGAACCGGTTCCCTGTGTCTGTGAATCAAAAATTAACATGCCACAGTCCTCATGCTGCTTGCGGATATCCATGCCTTTTTCAGCAGCAGATCAAACAGAATCTGCTGACCGACTTCTCCCAGGTCTCCCGTGATAATCCGGTCATAATCTTCGGGTTTTCGTTTAAAATCCGTAAGATTCTGTGCAATCAGCTCAGCGGCAGCCGGTGCCATTGTCAAGTTAGAACCATAACTTTTTAATTTTTTTATGCACCTAATAAAGCGTCTACTGTGTCTTTATCCAATATCGTCTTATTATTTTTTATATACTCCATCGCATCCTTATATGGATTCTGATATTTAAAAGCAATCTTCACTTTCTTATCTTCATAGATATAAATCATGTCCACGAGCGCAACCAGCACTTCTCTGGTCAACTTATCAATATTACGATATTTTATGAAATGCTCAATGAATTCGTTGCTATCATCCTGTCCATTTTCCGTCTTTTCAATTTTGGCCTGATAATTATCATTTTCTCAACTGCATTTTGTTTTTGTAATTCAAAACGCTCTTTTAAGTTTACATATTCAGTTCGTGAAATAATACCGCTTTTCCAATCTGGATATAAATCGAGTATCATCCCATCAACCTTTTGAATCTCACTTTTTGCCTTTTCTAATAGTTTTCTTAATCGAACCGCTTCCCTGTTGACATTCTCATTTGTGTTAATTTCTTTTATTGCCTGCTCCATATCTACAGCCAGTGCAATCTGACTTTGAATTGCAGAAAGAACTATTTCTTCAAGTTTATCTGCCCTCGTTGTGTGTTTACTACAGGCTGTTTTATCAAATTTCACATGCGTAGTACATACAAAGTAAGTATACTCTCCATAATCATGATGATAATGCTTCCGTGACATACTTCTGCCACAGTCCCCACATTTAACAAATCCGGAAAATAAATATACTTCTTTCTTTTGAGGAGCCTTTCTCGCATGTCTTTTTAATAGTGTCTGCACATTTTCATAATCTTCTTTGGATATAATAGGTTCATGTGTACCTTCAACAATAATCCAATCTTCCTTGTCAACTTTCTGTGCTACTTGTACTTTGTAACTTTTGATTTTTAGCACACCCTGTACCAAATCGCCAATGTACATACGATTGTCTAAAATTCGTCGAACAGAACTATCCACCCATTTTCCATCACCCGTCTGATTATTCGGTCTTCTATAATGCAATCCCAACAATTTTTTATGTGCCGTAGGATTTGGTATGCCCATTGCATTCAGTTTCTGTGCGATTGATAATATGCTCATCCCAGAAATATACCATCTGTATATATCACGAATCACAGATGCAGCTTCGTCATCAATAACCAGATGATTATGATCCTCTGGATCTTTCAAATATCCATAGCAAGCAAACGAACCGATGTGTTTTCCCTGTTTCCGTTTCATATCCAATGAACTTCTCACTTTATTTGAAATATCTCTACAATATTCATCATTGATAAGATTTTTAAACGGCACAATAATATTATTCATCGTTTGCGGATTCTTGTAACTGTCTAAATTATCAGTAATTGATATAAACCGAATATCCATCAGTGGAAAAATCTTCTCAATATACTGTCCTACCTCAATATAATTTCTTCCAAGTCTGGATAAATCCTTTACAATAACACATTCAATTTTTCCTGCTTTAATATCTGACATCATACGATTGAATTCTGGTCGTTCAAAATTAGTCCCGCTCCAGCCATCATCTACATATACATCAGATACTTCAATATCTGCTTCTAATTCAACAAACTGATGCAACAGTGCTTTCTGGTTACTTACACTATCGCTTTCCTCTTTATCTCCATCTTCTCTCGATAAACGCACATAAAGAGCAGCCTGCCAGATTCTTTTTTTCTTGCCAGACCACTCTTTATTATTCGTACATAATTCATTTACCATAGACATAGTATAACCTCCATTCATAACGAATGGCGTACTATGCTGATGTTCTACACATCGCCATTATAGCACGCCATTTTGCACAAAAGCAATATTTTATCTTTTTTCTTCCATGGTAAATTATGTCAAGATCTCGCAAAGATATTTCTTATAGATTCCTGTAATGTTTGTGGCGAATCACTCCATGTTAATTCCACTTCATAATCATCTATTTTATATCTGCTAAAACATTGTACATCCGATACAAGTTGCATTATTCTCTGTTGTGGTGGAGAATTAAAGTCTATACCAGCAGATGTACCATATACTTTTTCTATTACGCTTTCATTTATTGTACCATTTTTCAGCCACTCATTTCACTTCCTCTCATTCCTATTATTTCCAGTTACATTTTTCTTATTCATGTATATCTGCTGATAAAAGAACACTTTCTATAAAATATGCCTTTATCAACAGATATAAAAAACATAAACAGGCAGTAGTTCAGTAGTCTACTCTCATCGGGTTTGCACCGTCATTCTTGTGACCGGATTATCCGGAAGTATCATTATCAAAGATCAGCAATCTTCTAAACCAGATTGCCAAGAGAGCAAACACAACTGGAAATTTATATTCTGAAGATATAAAAGAAGTAAAGGAGCTGATGCAAAAAGTATGGCATACACACGAATCCATGCTATCAAAGCAACCGTTGATAAGTCGATAGCGTACATCTGCAATCCGGATAAAACCGACGGAGAATTATATGTCTCCTCTTTCGGTTGTTCTGCTCAGACTGCATATCTGGAATTTGCTTTTGCTAATGGGAAAAATATAACACCTGTAAAAAGAACTACTATCAAATAAGAAAACTAAGCGATGAGCTTTGTAATGAGCATCAACTTTCTACCATTATTCCGGGACAACAGCGTGGCAAAAAGCACACAGAATGGGAAGCTCATAAATACTTCATCTGAGAATTTCGCCGAGAGTCCTGGATTGCAACACTGGGCAGAAATTGAGAATCTAAAAATAGCTGCGAGCACATACGCCAATGCAAAATCAATTAGTGCATTAGAGCAACAGGTTGCAGAAAGGAGAACCATTTCCACTACCGCCCGGTCAGCTCTTGTGACATTAGAACATGAAATGAAACCTTTTGCAGAACTCATCAAATATGCAGAACAATTTGAAGCAAATAAGCCTTACCATGTTCGCTCCAAAAAATCCAAAAATCCAGACGAGTATTTCCGAAGGCACGAAAGCAAATTGCTTTTATATGACGGTGCAAAAAATGTACTTCAAAAAGCCGGAATAGACACGAAAAACATAAGTCTTGATCAAATGCGTGCGGATTATCATGCTATGGAAAAGAAAAAGGCAGAACTGCAAAAATCTTACAGAACCGCCGAAAAAGATATTTCTGAAATGGAACAAAAATTACAAACTCTTAATCAATACCTCAACAAGCAACCGTCTCAAAAACAGCCAGAGGAAGAAAAAGAACAACCTCTCGACATTCTCTTTAGAATTAAAAAATCCGGTGCTATCTGCTTATGATAACATCGGATTTTATTCATTCTGCTGCATATCTTGTAATGCCTGCATATATGACAATGCCCTATCTCTGCTATTTGCATTTAGGTTTCTGGAAATATGTAAAAATAAAAGATCATCCTTTGATAATTCTTCATACTCAGCGTCATTATCTGCAAAAAATTCCGCCAATGTAATATTAAAGCCATTGCAGATACGCTGAATCATATCTAACTGTGGAATTGAATGCCTGTCCATCATATTATAAAAAGAACTTTGCGGTATTCCGCTTTCATGAATCAGCTTATACTGGCTCCAGCCTCTCTCCTCGCACAACGAATTGATTCTATCATAGATCTAGTCGTACCTCATGATATACACCTCCCTTCTGGGGGAACTTTTGTATACCACTATTGTAGACAAGCTGCCATATTTTGGAAATTTCTTATTAAGGGAGTATGATTATTCCCCTATTGTAGAGTTGCATTTTCATCATACAGGCGGATTCATACATTTCTCCTATAGTATCATCAAATATAAAGGTCTCTAAATCCCTTTCAATCTATTCTCCTGTGGTTATTCAACTTTTCTTCTTTTT
>ENA-OQDM01000034-OQDM01000034.1-human-gut-metagenome-genome-assembly--contig:-NODE-34-length-84728-cov-3.174832_pt1 | contig 84728 bp, 70 predicted proteins | sample MGYA00242772_ERZ504605 | MGnify/ENA primary metagenome ERZ504605 (study PRJEB26092, sample SAMD00036348) | human gut metagenome | host: Homo sapiens | study: EMG produced TPA metagenomics assembly of... | reverse complement strand
ATCGTGCTCGCCGTTCCGGCCTTCATGGCGCTGAACACCGCACAGTTCTGGCCGGTGCTGATCGTTGAGCTCGCCATGTGCGCCACCCTGACCGCCAACGACGGTACGCTTTCGAGCTACCTGACTGAAACCTTCCCGACATCGGTTCGTTTCACCGGCTTCGCATTCAGCTTCAACCTTGCCAACGCCATCTTCGGTGGAACCGCGCCGTTCATCGCAACCTGGCTGATCTACACCACCGGTTCGAGCATCGCTCCGGCCTGGTACATGGTGGCGGTGTCCGCCGTGGCACTGGTCGCCATGATCCTCTCTCACGAAAACACGGATAAGGATCTGAGCCGCATCTGAGAAGAAATGGTTTTTACGAAACAATTCCTCGAAACAATAAACGCCGTCCCTGAAACATCGATTGCAACATCGATTCGCGGGGACGGCATCATCGCAATCATTATCAATTGTTGAAACGCAAACCAACAACAGCACATAAAGGAGCAATCATGAGCAGCAGCCGTCGGATGGACCATATGACCTGGCCGGAAATCGAAGCATCGAAATCAAAGCCGGTTATTGTGCCAATCGGCTCCACTGAACAGCATAGCCAGCATCTTCCCCTTGGCGTGGACGCCATGATCGCCAGCCATGTGTCTGAAGACCTCGCCGAACGCATCGACGGCATCGTGGCACCGACCATGAACTACGGGTACAAGTCGAAGCCGCTTTCCGGAGGCGGCCCATTGTTCCCCGGCACCATCGACATGAACGGTGTGACGGTGATCAATCAAATGCATGATGTGCTTGGCGAGCTGATCGCGGACGGTTTCACCAAAATCGTGGTGATGAACGCGCATTTCGAAAACGAGGCATTCATTATCGAGGCAATCGATCTGATCACCCGCGAAACCAGGGGAGTGGCCACCATCGTCGAAACCAACTGGTGGGATCCGCTGCCGGAGAACGTGGTCGAGCAGGTGTTCGACGGACTCGTGTTCCCCGGTTGGGCGTTGGAACATGCCGCAGTGACGGAAACCTCATTGATGATGCATTACGAGCCGGAATTGGTGCATATGGACCGTGTGATTGACGAAGGCAATGTCACACCGAAGGCTTACGTGCGCTACCCGGTGCGCAAGGGCGACGTTCCGGATTACGGAGGACTGGCCACTCCTGCAGGTTCCAGCGCCGAACGAGGTAAGCTCATCGTCGATGCCTGCATTGATGCGGTGGCCGATATTTGTGCTACCGAATTCGGCGAATGATAGTTGAATATTCTGTATGGTGATTGCGCACGTGAGAACACGTGCGATTATACGAAGAAGGCTGGTATGTGACGGATGTCGTTACGTACCAGCCTTCTTGATTATGCCTGAGTGAAGTCCAGCTGATATTTGACCGCATCTCTGTGGTGCAACCAAATATCAGGATGTGCGACTTACTTGATGGCGTTCAGCCACTGTTCCTTGGTGGCCTTCTCGGATTCGAGCTTGGCCTTCTTCTTCGGATCGGATTCCGCGGCGATCTTCTGATCAAGCTCAGCGAGCTGAGCGTTGAGCTGTTCTTCGAAGGAGGACTTGCGGGCGTCGGCTTCCGGATCGGACTGCTTCCAAGCGGCATCCTCAATGGCCTTGATCTGCTTGTCTACAGCATCGAGACGGCCTTCGATGCGGCGCACTTCGTCACGCGGCACGTAACCGATCTGGTCCCACTCCTCCTGAATGGCGGCGAGAGCCTGACGGGCCTGCTTGGCCTCTTCTTCGCTCTTGACGGGAACCAGCGCCTCGGCCTTGACCAGCAGCTCTTCCTTCTTGGCAAGATTTTCCTTCTCGGAGGAGCTGATCTGATCACGATCGGCCTGACGTGCGTTGAAGAAGGTGTCTGCGGCGGCGCGGAAACGCTCCCACATGGCATCATCGTCACGACGACCGGCACGACCGGCCTTCTTCCAACGATCCATCAGCTCGGTGAACTTGCGGGAGGTTTCAACCCAAGCGGTGGAATCCTGCAGCGCCTCGGCCTCGGCGATGATGGCTTCCTTGGTGGACTTGGCGGAATTACGCTCTTCGTCACGGTTCTGCACCCACTTGCGGCGGGCGAAATTGAACTTGGTGCGGGCCGCGGAGAAACGAGCCCACAGGGCGTCCGCATCTTCCTTGTCGATGCGGACGTTGTTGCGCTGATGCTCCTGCCACTGCTGGAAGAGCGAACGGAACTTGTCTGCGGTGGAACGCCAGTTGGTGTTCTCGTCGAGGGAATCAGCCAGCGCCTCGGCCTTCTCCACAATGGCGGTGCGCTCCTCGACGGCCTTGGCGATAGCGGCCTTGCGTGCCTCGGTCAACGCGGTTTTCTTGGCTGCGCCTTCCTCCTTCAGCGCCTCGAACTGGGCCTTGAGAGCGGCCAGATCACCCACCACTGCCGGCTGTTCGGTTTCCGCGGACAGCGTCTTGATGGTCTCGTCGATTTCGCGGGACTTCACATTGTTGGACTTGAGCTTGTTCGCGAACAGGTCCAACTTGGCCTTCAAATCAAGGTAACGGCGGGCATACAGAGCCAGCGCCTCTTCCTTGGAGGCATCAGGGAACTGACCGACCTCACGTTCTCCTTCGCCGTCCTTGACGAACACAGTACCATCGTCGGCGACACGGCCGAATGCTTCGGCGGTCTTCACATCGGCATCGGAGAAGCCGGTGGATGCGGCAGCCGGAGCGGTGTGCTGTGGAGCTTTCTTGGCGAAGGCCGCGGGGCTCGGAGCATGGGGCTTCATCGAAGCCGGGCTCGGAACGGCCGGTTTGCTGGCCTTGACTGCGGGCGTCGTTGCCTGCTCGGTGGTTTCATTGGTGTTCTCGGACGCGGTGACATTCTCGTCGGCCATGGCCAGCTCCTTTAAGTAAGCTTCATGTAGTGCAGGGGATGCGGATCGTGCGAACGTGCTTTCAAAGCCTGAAAAACGCGCTGCATTTTCCGCAACCTCATTTATTATAGGGAATCGTGGCAAAAGGCGCATCTATTTCAGGATTTCCAGAGTGGCTCCCCTCTGAACGTGTTGTGGAGCAGCGTGTTATCGACACGCTCCGTGAAGTTTTCGAGCTCAATGGCTTCATTGGCATTGAAACTCGTGCTGTTGAGCAGGGTTCGAGTCTGCTCAAGAAGGGCGAAACCAGCAAGGAAATTTACCTGCTGAGCCGCCTTCAGGAGGTCGGTCATGAGTCCGACACTCCGATTGAGGACCGCCTTGGTCTGCACTTCGATTTGACTGTTCCGCTGAGCCGTTATGTGGTCGAACATTCCGGCGATTTGGCATTCCCTTTCAAGCGTTGGCAGATTCAGAAGGTCTGGCGTGGCGAACGCCCGCAGGAAGGTCGTTTCCGCGAGTTCGTGCAGGCCGATATCGATGTGATCGGCAACGGTGATCTGCCCGATCATTACGAGGTCGAGCTGCCGCTGGTCATGGTATCGGCATTGGAACGTCTGCGTGAGTTCGGTTTGCCGAAGGCCACCGTGCATGCGAACAACCGTAAGCTTTCTGAAGGTTTCTACCGTGGTCTTGGCTTGACCGATGTCGAGGGCGTGCTCCGTGAGATCGATAAGCTCGACAAGATCGGTGCCGACGAAGTGGCCAAGTTGCTGGTCGAAGGCTGTGGAGCCGACGAGAATCAGGCACGTGCGTGCCTTGAGCTGGCTGAACTGACCGCAGCTGACGGCGCTGAACTGTCCGGCAAGTTCGACACGCTGTGCGAGAAGCATGGCATTGCCAATGATTCCGAGGCGTACGTGCTCGCACGTCAGGGTCTTGACACGTTGGCGATGATTGTTGACGAGGCCGCTCGTATTCGCCCGGGCTCCGTGATTGCTGATTTGAAGATCGCGCGTGGTCTGGATTACTACACCGGTTCCGTGTATGAGACGTTCCTTGACGGTGCTGCGGCTCTTGGCTCCATCTGTTCCGGCGGTCGTTACGACAATCTCGCATCGCAGGGCAATAGGAAGTATCCGGGCGTGGGCCTGTCCATTGGCCTGTCCCGCTTGGTTTCGTACATGCTGCACACCGCCGGTGCCCACGCGAATCGCGTGTCCCCGGCTTCCGTGCTCGTGGCCGTGTGGAACGAGGAGGACCGTTCCGCTTCCAACCAAATCGCCAACCAGCTGCGCGCCCGTGGCATCGCGGCAGATGTGGCTCCGACCGCAGCCAAGCTTGGCAAGCAGATCAAGTACGCAGACAAGCTCGGCATCCCATACGTGTGGTTCCCCGCGGACAAGTCCGCGCAGGACGCTTCGGACGAAGTCAAGAACATCATCACGGGCGACCAGCAGCCGGCCAACGCACAGTCTTGGGAGCCGGATACTGTGTATGCCCAGCAAACCGTTACCGTAGAAGCCTGAAATCGCAAGACTTCAATCATTAGAGAACAAGGAATAGGGGAAGCATGAGCCAGACGGCTTATAGAACACATCATGCAACCGAAGTGACCGAGGAACTCGTCGGTCAGAAGGTGACGCTCTCCGGTTGGGTCGATCGTCGTCGTGACCACGGTGGCGTGGCCTTCATCGATCTTCGTGACAACACCGGTCTTGTGCAGGTAGTTATCTACGACGAAGACATGGCACGTCCGCTGCGCTCCGAGTTTGTGATTCAGGTGGTGGGCGAGGTCCGCCTGCGTCCGGACGGTAACGAGAATGATCATCTGGCCACCGGCAAGATCGAGGTTGTGGCGGAAAACATCGAGGTGCTCGCCAAGTCTGACGCGCTGCCGTTCCAGGTGTCCACCGCGTTGGAAAACGAGTCCGAGAACAAGCTGCCGGGCGAGGAAGTTCGCCTCAAGTACCGTTATCTCGACCTGCGCCGCCCGTCCATGCAGCGCAATCTGAAGCTGCGTTCCCAGATGTCGAGGCTGCTCGCCACGCTCTGGAAGAGATGGGCTTCGAAGAGGTCGAAACCCCGACCATGATCAAGTCCACTCCGGAAGGCGCTCGCGATTTTGTGGTGCCGGCCCGCTTGGTGCCAGGTTCTTGGTACGCGTTGCCGCAGTCCCCGCAGCTTCTCAAGCAGCTGCTGATGGTTTCCGGCGTGGAACGCTACTACCAGCTGGCCCGCTGCTACCGTGACGAGGATTTCCGTGCAGATCGTCAGCCGGAGTTCACCCAGCTCGATATGGAAATGGCGTTCGTGGATCAGGAAGACGTGATGGCCATGGCCGAAAAGGTCATCGCCGCCATCTGGAAGTCCGCAGGCTATGAGATCCAGCTGCCGATTCAGCGCATCACTTGGCAGGAAGCCATGGATAAGTACGGCTCCGACAAGCCGGATCTGCGTTTCGGCAACCCGCTGATCGAGCTGACCGACTACTTCAAGAACACTCCGTTCCGCGTGTTCCAGGCTCCGTACGTTGGTGCGGTGCTCTTCAAGGGTGGCGCGGCCACGCCTCGCCGCCAGTTCGACGCTTGGCAGGATTGGGCCAAGCAGCGTGGCGCCAAGGGCCTCGCCTACGTGGTGTTCGCTGAGAACGGCGAGCTCAAGGGACCTGTTGCCAAGAACCTGTCTGAAGAGGAGCGCGCTGGCCTGAAGGAAGCCGTTGGGGCAGAAGACGGCGATGCCGTGTTCTTCGCAGCAGGCCGTCGCACCTCCGCTCAGGAGCTGCTGGGTGCCGTGCGTGTGGAACTCGCCGATCGCGCCGGTCTGCTCAAGCCGGACGATTTCGCTTTCACTTGGGTTGTGGACTTCCCGCTGTTCAAGCCCACCGACGATCCGGATGACGACGATGTGGCAGTCGGCCACTCCAAGTGGACCTCCATGCACCACCCGTTCACCATGCCGTCCAAGGATTGGATCGACACCTTCGACAAGGATCCGGAACACGCCATGTCTGATTCCTACGACATCGTGTGCAACGGTAACGAAATGGGCGGCGGTTCCGTGCGTATCCACCGTGATGACATTCAGGATCGTGTGCTCGATGTGCTCGGCATCACTCCTGAAGAGGCTGCCGACAAGTTCGGCTTCCTGCTTGAAGCCTTCAAGTACGGCGCTCCGCCGCACGCTGGCATCGCTCTCGGTTGGGATCGTACCGCCGCCATCCTGGCTGGCGCCGACTCCATCCGCGACGTCATCGCCTTCCCGAAGGCTGGCGGCGGTCGTGATCCGCTGACCGGCGCCCCGGCTCCGATTTCCGACGAACAGCGTGCGGAAACCGGCGTTGATTATGATCCGGAAGAAGACGAAGACTGATAGTGTTTTCGCTTTGAGATAACAGGCTGTCTTTGCATGAGAGACCGTGCAAGGACAGCCTGTTTTTATTGTTTACGTTGTCTATTTTCTCTTGCTGCCGGTATGGTGGAGCAAAGATGAGTATCTGAAATATTATGAGAAAGAACTGAATCTGTAGTATGAATTTGAAGCAATCGTTGGAAAAACATGATTTTCATGGTGTCTGGATGCGACTTCTCGCGTTGGCGATGATACTGATTGTGGCAGTGAGTGCACTCATCGCATCCCCAGTTAGTGCTAACGCCGCCGAAGTCGGAGATCCCTCCGCAGTCAAGGGCAAAACCTACGCGGTCGGCACCGATACCACATTCGCACCGTTCGAATATCGCGAGAACGGCAAGATGACCGGTATCGATATGGAACTGATCCGTGCCATCGCCCAAGAAGAAGGATTCGAAGTCACCATCCAATCATTGGGTTTCAATGCAGCATTGCAGGCTTTGAGCTCCAATCAGGTGGATGTGGTGATCGCAGGCATGTCAATCACCGACGAACGCAAGGCGACCTACGATTTTTCCAATCCTTACTTCCAGTCCGGTATCCAGATGGCCATCGCTGAAAACAACGATAGTATTACCAGCTACAAGGATCTTGACGGTAAGACCGTTGTCGCGAAAACCGGATCGGAAGGCGAATCCTACGCCAAACAGCATGCAAGCGAATACGGCTATACCGTGACTTCCGTGGACCAGTCATCAACCATGTACGAGATGGTCAAATCCGGCAATGCGGATGCCGTGTTCGACGACTATCCGGTGCTTGCCTACGGTGTTTCCCAAAACAACGGTTTGAAGATCGTGACTCCGAAGGTGCCGCATGGTGAATACGGCATGGCCGTGAACAAAGGCAAGAACGCCGATCTGCTGGCCGCCATCGACGATGGTCTGAACAAGCTCATCGCTTCGGGCGAGTATGAGACGATTGTCGCACAGTATTTGGGTGCCGATGGCGCGAAGGAACAGGTCGAGGCGATTTCCGGCAAGGTCACCGACAACGGTGCCGACGGTGAGGCGCAGAAGAAGGTCGGTTTCTTTGGTCTGGTCAAACAGTCGATGCCGGCTTTGCTGACTGGTCTGAAGAACACGCTGTTGATCACGTTGCTGTCGTTTGTGATCGCACTGGCGTTGGGTGTTGCTTTCGGCTTGATGAAAGTATCGGAGAACAAGATTCTGAGAGGCGTGTCCAAGGTTTATATCGCAGTGTTCCGCGGCACTCCGATTCTGGTGTGGGCGTTCTTCTTCTATTTCGGTGTGCCGCAGCTTATCGGACACAGTGTGAACATTTGGGTTGCAGGTGCGTTGACGTTGTCGCTCAATTCCGGCGCATATCTGGCGGAGATCGTGCGTGGCGCCGTGCAGTCCGTTGACTCTGGTCAGATGGAGGGAGCACGATCGCTTGGCCTCAACCATCATCAGGCCATGGCGCGCGTGATCATGCCTCAGGCCACTGCAATCGCCATGCCGTCGATCATCAACCAGCTGGTCATTATGATCAAAGATTCCTCGCTGCTGCTGGCCATCGGCTTTGGTGAATTGCTGTATCAGGCGCAGCAATTGTATGCGGCGAACTTCCGCGTCACCGAAACGTTGCTGATCGTCGGTGTGATGTACTTCGTGGCCATCACCATCCTCACATGGCTGGCCAATATCGTTGACAGGAAGGTGAATCGATGAGCGAGAACTGCAATCACGGCAACAATGATGGCGAAGTGATCATCGACGTCAAGAATCTGCATAAAAACTATGGTCATATGGAAGTCATCAAAGGCGTCGATCTTACGGTACGCAAGGGCGAGGTGATCTGTATCATCGGACCGTCTGGTGCCGGCAAATCCACCATGTTGCGTTGCCTGAACGGACTTGAACAGGCATCCAGCGGCCAGATCGTGGTCAACGGTCATGATCTGGGTGATCCGCATGTGAACATCGACCAGGTTCGAGAGCAGGTTGGCATGGTGTTCCAGCATTTCAACCTGTTCAACAACATGAGCGTGATCGACAACATCACTCTCGCGCCGAAACTGGTGCACAAGAAAACCGACGAGCAGGCGCGTGAACATGCGATGGCATTGCTGAAAACCGTGGGATTGGCCGAAAAGGCCGATGTCATGCCTCGCTCGTTGTCTGGCGGTCAAAAGCAGCGTGTTGCCATCGCACGATCCTTGGCCATGCGTCCGAGGTCATGCTGTTCGACGAGGCTACGTCGGCGCTTGACCCGGAGATGGTCGGTGATGTGCTCGAAGTCATTCGTGAGCTGGCCGAAGACGGCATGACCATGGTGCTGGTGACCCACGAGATGGGTTTCGCCCGCGAAGTGGCCACCCGCGTGATCTTCACCGACGCCGGCGTGATCGAGGAGGAAGGCACTCCGGACGAGATCTTCAACCATCCAAAGAGCGAACGATTGAAGACGTTCCTTTCCAAAGTGCTCTGAGTGCTCTCTTGGCCCCGGCGATTGCTTAATCGCTGATCGCGGATGAAATGCTGCGATCGTGTGACGGATGGTCATACGAATCTGCATGTAAAAGACAGGCGAATGTAGGGTGAAATTCATCTTGCGTTCGCCTGTTCGGCTCTTTCTCGTTGCTTGGCGTTCCTACGTTGGTATGCATGAGCATTGGTGATACATGGCGTCGCGTTGTGGATGGTTTCAAATCCAAGGTGCCCGAACGAGTGGTGTTCGGTGCGGTGGTTGTATTGTTCGTAATAGCGGTGCTGGCTATCGAATTGCCACGATGGTGGTAGCTGCCACGTACGGCGCTCAAGATATCGGTATTGCGGTCGATAACGCGTTATGATGCATTTTGAGACAACGTCGTCTCACATTTCGAGCACGTCAGGGGGTGGTAACAGCCGCAGAAACATGGTTTCCATATACTATCCGTATGACAGATATCAAAGAAACGCAAGAGACGCGCCCGATCATGCCGGGTACGGAAGACAGCGACCGACCGTTGGTCGAATTGACCCACGTTGAAAAGCATTACGGTGACTTGCATGTGCTCAAGGACATCAACCTCACCGTCAAGAAGGGCGAGGTGCTGGTCATCGTCGGTCCATCCGGTTCCGGCAAATCCACCATGTGCCGCACCATCAACCGTTTGGAAACCATTGATTCCGGCGACATTCGCATCGACGGCAAGCCGTTGCCTCAGGAAGGCAAGGAGCTCGCCAGCCTGCGCGCCGAGGTTGGCATGGTGTTCCAGTCGTTCAACCTGTTCGCCAATAAGACCATTCTTGAAAACGTGACGCTTGCTCCGATCAAGGTGCGCCATATGGATAAGAAGGCGGCCGAGGATCTCGCCATGGATTTGCTTGCCCGCGTGGGCGTGGCTTCCCAAGCCTCCAAGATGCCGTCACAGCTTTCCGGCGGTCAGCAGCAGCGTGTCGCCATCGCACGAGCGCTCGCCATGCAGCCGAAGGTCATGCTGTTCGACGAACCGACGTCCGCGCTTGATCCGGAAATGGTCAACGAAGTGCTTGACGTCATGGTGGAGCTGGCTCACGAAGGCATGACCATGCTGTGCGTGACCCACGAGATGGGCTTCGCACGCAAGGTGGCCGACAAGGTCGTGTTCATGGCCGACGGTCAGATTCTTGAGCAGAGCACGCCGGAAGACTTCTTCGAAAACCCGAAGACCGATCGTGCCAAGGACTTCCTGTCGAAGATTCTCACCCACTGAAGTGACTGACGGGAATAAGACAGAAGAAGGATTTTCGATATGAGACTTTCTATGATGGCGAAGCGTATGCTGCGCAGGGTTATAGCGACTTTCTGCGCCTGTGCATGCGTGTTCGCAGTGTCCGCCTGCGGCGCGGACGATGCCGATGGCAAGATTCGCATCGGTATCAAATTCGACCAGCCTGGTCTGGGCTTCAAAAAGTCCGGCACGTATGTCGGCTTCGACGTTGACGTAGCCAAGTACATCGCCAAGAAACTCGGCTATTCCGAAGACCAGATCGTGTGGAAGGAAGCACCGTCGAAGCAGCGTGAAGCCATGCTGCAGAACGGTGACGTCGATTACATCGTCGCCACGTACTCCATCACCGACGAACGCAAGAAGGTCGTCTCCTTCGCCGGACCGTATTTCGTGGCGGGTCAGGATCTGCTCGTGCGTAAAGACGAAACCTCCATCAAGGGACCTGAGGATCTGAACGGCAAGCGTTTGTGCTCCGTGACCGGTTCCACTTCCGCGGTCACCGTCAAGGAGAAGTTCGCCAACGAAGTGCAGCTCATGGAGCAGCCTGGTTACGCGGAGTGCGCTACCGCACTGTTCTCTGGCATTGTTGATGCGGTGACCACCGACGACATTATTTTGGCTGGTCTTGCCTCCGCGTCCCGCGGCCGTCTGCGCGTGGTCGGCAAGCCGTTCACCCAGGAGTATTACGGCGTCGGCATCAAGAAGGGCGATACGAAGCTGGCCACCCAGATCAACAACGCCATCGCCGATATGATCCAGGATGGTTCTTGGCAGCGTGCCATTTCCGACAACACGAAGGGCACCGCATACACGCCGAACGCGAAGTACAATCCGCCGGAGCCGACTGAGGGGGAGAGATAATGGAAGCGTTCATCTCATTGTTCAGCCAGTACAATGTGCCGGCTGCGTTCTTGGTGAACATTGAACTGACCCTGTGGTCGGCGTTGTTCTCCACGATTCTTGGCGTCATCCTCGTGATGATGCGCATCTCGCCGGTCGCGTCGCTGCGTATGGTCTCGGGTGCTTACGTCGAGCTGTTCAAGAACCTGCCGTTGACCATCATCATGGTGTTCATGGTGCTGGGTGCCTACGCGCAGCTGAAGCTCAGCTTCTCCGACACGTTCGCCACCAACTTCTTCTGGCTTGCCGTCACCGGTTTGAGCCTGTATACGGCGGCCTTCGTGTGCGAATCGCTGCGATCCGGCATCAACACCGTGCCGCTTGGTCAGGCTGAAGCCTGCCGTGCGCTGGGATTGAACTTCATGCAGTCCGCCACCCAGATCATTCTGCCTCAGGCGTTCCGTGGCTCCGTGGCACCGCTGGGCAACACGTTGATCGCATTGCTGAAGAATTCCACGGTTGCGGCCGCGGCTTCCGTCGCCACCGAAACCTCGTCGTTGATGAGCGAAATGATCGAATACCGTTCCGACGTGATTGTTCCGATCTTCCTGATCTTCGCATTCGGTTATGTGATTCTGATCATTCCGATCGGCATGCTGACCACGTATCTGTCCAACAAGCTCGCGGTGAGGAGGTGACGCACCATGGCAAGCGATGAAAGCGCGGTGCTGTTCGACCAGCCCGGTCCTAAGACCCGTAAAACCATTCGTATCGTCAACTGGATTGCCGGCATTGTCTTTGCAATCGTAGTTGTGCTCATTCTCATGAGGCTTCACAATCCGCCGGATGGCGAGAACCAGCTGAGCTGGGAGTTGTGGAAGCCGGCGCTTGACGCTGAAGCATGGACCGATTTCTATCTGCCCGGATTGTGGGCCACGATTCGAGCTTCCGTGTTGGCAGTGATCGGCGCAGTGCTGTTCGGTCTGATTTTCGGTATCGGCCGTCTGCTGCCGAATATCGTGATTCGTGCGGTTTCCGGCGCCATCGTTGAGTTCGCACGTGCGGTCCCTGTGCTGCTGCTCATGATCTTCTTCTGGCGTTGGTTCGCTTTCGCAGGCATGTCAAGCCCCGCATACTGGGCTGTGGTGCTCGCATTGGTGATCTACAACGGTTCCGTGGTGGCCGAGCTGGTTCGTTCCGGTGTCGGCAACCTGCCGAACGGCCAGCGTGAGGCGTCGCTCGCCTTGGGCTTGACCCGCACGCAGTCGCTGATGGAAATCGAAGTGCCACAGGCCATCTACGCCATGCTTCCTGCCGCCGTGACGCAGTTGGTGGTGGTACTGAAGGATACCGCTCTCGGCTCGATCATCATGTACACCGATTTGCTGCAGGAATCGCGTCGACTTGGTTCGATGTACTTCAATATTCTGCAGACATTGGTTGTGGCTGCCGTCATCTACTTCATCGCATGCTGGCTGCTGAGCCGTCTTGCGGAATGGCTGCCGGAACGCATGCAGAAGCACACTGCGGCACCTGCCGAACCGGAATCGGTCGCTCCGATCGCCATTATGGATCCGTCGAACGTGAACCAGATCGCCGTGGCTAGGGAAGGTGTGCCGCTTGGCGGTGCCCAGCGCCTGTACCATGTGCATCATCGTGGTTCCAACGCGTCGATTCGCCATTGGCGTCAGACCCGCTATGTTCAGGGATTCGATGAGACGCATCCGGAAAGCCAAGTCGAGTTCGATAAGAACGGCAGGCCGATCAAAGAGACGTCCAAGCAGGACAAGCTGAGATTCGACAAGCCGAAGTCAGACAAATCAAAGGGTGATAAGCCCAAGCAGTGACGTCATTTGATCTGAGAAGACCGATAGGGCGCTGGTTTCTTGCAAAGAGCGAGGAATCAGCGCCCTATTGCGTGAAAGAAGTCAGACAAAACGTCAGAAAAGCGGGATGCGGCGATTGGGTGCGGCGATGCCACGGTTCAATCGCCGCATCGTCTATCATAGGGGACAAGCGAGGAGGCTTGACATGTCAGACAAAGACAAGGATGCGAAGACGTCGTCCATTGCGAAGACGTTGAACAAGGTTGAGGACAGGCTTGAGAAGGGGAAGAACTGCAGTTCCGTTGCCGAAGGGCTTGCGAATGTTGCCAAGGCCAGCGAGCTGCTCAGTTCCGTGTGGACGCTTCCGCCCAGTCAGTTATTGCGATTCCATCATGATACGAGGGTCGCTGCAATCGATGGCGATTCCACGCCGGGTTTCGACGGCAACAAAGATGATGCGGAACGATTCATTGCGATCAGTTCTTCTGAAATCGCACGATATCAGCGGCTTATGTACGCCAATGGAGTGAAAGGTTCCCGCCGTCGTCTGTTGATTATTCTGCAGGGCATGGATGCTTCCGGCAAAGGCGGCATCGTGCGTCACGTATTCAGCCAGGGCGATCCGATGGGCATGCATTATCACGGTTTCGGTGCTCCCAAAGGCGAGGAAAAGGACCACGATTATTTGTGGCGCATCAAACGGGAACTGCCGCAGAATGGTTGGATCTCCATTTTCGATAGATCGCACTATGAAGATATCGTCATGCCGCGCATTTACAAAACCTATCCGGAAGAGGTATGGCAGGCGCGATATGACGAAATCAACCGATTCGAATCGCAATTGGTTGCGGACGGATGCTCCATCATCAAAATATTCCTTGTGGTGAGCAAAGAAGAGCAGAAGGAGCATTTCCTCGGCAGGCTGGAGGATCCGACCAAATATTGGAAGTTCGACCCCAGCGACCTTGAAGCGCGTGCCCGTTGGAACGACTACATGGCCGCATGGCAGGACGTGTTCGCGCGTACGAGCACCGAGCAGGCGCCCTGGTACCTGGTGCCTGCCGACAATCGTTGGTATTCAAGGGCGGTTGTGTCTGAACTGCTCCGTAACGTATTGAAGAACATGAACATGATCTGGCCGCCCCTGGAAGTCGACGCCGACGAGATGCGACGTCAGTTGGAAACGCTGTAGTCGAAGAACACGACTTCGCCGCTCAACTGTGTGGTGTCCAAATCGACGGTTCCGGTGATGGCCCAATCATGGTCGCCATCGGAATCGTCGATGATCTGACGTACCTTCCAACTGTGCTCGCTGTTCTCCTTGGAATCGTCGAGGATGAACAGTTCGCGGCTACGGGCCTTCGCATCCGTGTTGACGTATTCGTGCTCATCGTAGAAGTCGTCGAGCGCATCCTCCCATTCGTGCACGCCATAACCCCAGTCTTTGTCAAGCGCGCCGAGCTCGTCGGGTTTGTCGAGATCCATGAGCTGCACGCGGCGGAACATGGCGTTGCGCACGAGCACGGTGAGGCCTCGACGATCCTCCACCACGGCCTGCTTCGCGCCGGGCGCGGCCAGGTTCGCGGCGGCTTCGGAAGCGTCGGTGCCGGCTCCCGCGTTCTCCCATTCGTCGACCAGCGAGGAGTCGATGGAACGAACCACAACGCGCAGCCAGGAGATGATGTCCCGTAACTGTTCGTTGCGCTTCTCCAAAGGAACGGTACGCGCCAACGCGCGATATGCGTCAGACAGATAGCGCAGCAGCGTGCCTTCGGAGCGGGCGATATTGTAGCGCGCGATGTAACCGGTGAAATCGGAGGCCGTTTCGACCATGTCCCGGATCACCGATTTCGGGCTCAACCAATAATCATTGGCCCAAGGCACATCGTGACGGTATTCGTCGAACGCAGCCTGAAGCATGTCTTCCAATGGTTTCGGATACGTGATCTCCTGCAAGCGGTCCATACGTTCGTCATAGTCAAGACCGTCTTCCTTCATGCGGATCATCGCCGCGTCGCGGGCTTGACGTTCCTGCGCGCGCAACACCTGCTTCGGATCCTCCAACGTGGCTTCCACCATGGAAATCACGTCAAGCGCGTAACTTTCCGATTCCGGATCAAGCAGTTCCAACGCAGCCAGCAGGAACGGGCTCAACGGCTGGTCAAGCGCGAAATCATCCGGCATGTCGACGGTCATGAAATAGTCCTTGCCACCATCATCGCGGTCTTCCGTTTCGATCACATTCGTGTCGAACAAGGTCTGGAAGATCTCGTCGGCACGATCATGAAGACGCTCCTTCTGTTCCGGAGTCTGCGCTGAATCATCGATCAGGCGATCGATGCGGTAGCGTGCGTCGCCGCCCTGCGCCACTTCGTTCAACACCATGGAATGCGTGACCTTCATATGCGGCACCAAAGTTTCAGGGTCCGCGTCGATCAGCTTATCGAACGTGTTCTCATTCCACGTGACGAAGCCCTCAGGCGCCTTCTTGCGCTTGACTTTCTTGAGCTTCTTCGGGTCGTTGCCCGCTTTGGCGAGGGCCTTGGCGTTCTCGATTTCGAATTCCGGACCCTCGGCGATGACCAAGCCCTCCGTGTCGAAGCCCATACGTCCCGCACGCCCCGCGATCTGATGGAATTCGCGGGCACGCAGTTTGCGCATCTTCGTGCCATCGAACTTGGTCAATGCGGTCAACACCACGGAATGAATGGGCACGTTGATGCCGACACCCAACGTGTCAGTGCCGCAGATCACCGGAAGAAGACCCTGCTGGGCGAGTTGCTCGACCAGACGGCGATAGCGGGGAAGCATGCCCGCATGGTGAATACCCACGCCGGTACGCAGCAGACGCTGCAGAATCTTACCGAACGCCGTGGTGAACTTCGTGCCCTTGATCGCCTCCGCAATGGCCGCACGTTGCTCCTTGCTGGACACTCCCGTGCTCGCCAGGGCGTTCGCCGTCTCCAATGCGGCGTCTTGGGAGAAATGCACCACATAGATCGGCGTTTCCCCTCTGCCGAAGGCCAGTTCGACGGTTTTCTCCAACGGGTCAAGCGTGTACTCGTACGTCAACGGTACCGGACGCGGCGCATCGGCGATGATGTCGACGTCCGTGTCCGTCATGTCCTCCAATTTGTCGGCGATTGCATCGACGTTGCCCAATGTGGCGCTCATCAGCAAAAACTGCGTGTTCGGCAATGTCAGCAGCGGAACCTGCCAAGCCCAACCACGCTCCGAATCGCCATAATAATGGAATTCGTCCATCGCCACACAGCCGACATCGGCATGACGGCCCTCACGCAATGCCTGGTTCGCAAGAATCTCCGCAGTGCAGCAGATGATCGGCGCATCGGCGTTGATGTGCGTGTCTCCGGTGATCATGCCGACGTTCTCACGACCGAACACCTCCACCAAATCAAAGAATTTCTCAGACACCAACGCCTTGATCGGAGCCGTGTAATACGAGCGACGGCCCGTGCACAACGCAGCGAAATGCATACCCAACGCCACCAGTGATTTGCCGGAGCCGGTGGGCGTGTTCAAAATGACATGATCGCCCGCGAGCAGGTCCATGATGGCCTCTTCCTGATGGGGCCACGGCTCAACACCTTTGACGTCCGCCACCCACTCGAAAAAGCGTTCGTAGATCTCGTCCGTGTCGATGTTGCGCTCGCCATCGCTCCAATTCGGCGCCAAGGCGCCCAAAGAACCGTAATTCGTATCGTCAGCCATGATTGCCAGTCTAGCGGCTGGCATGAACTCAAATGTCGAACGTGTGTTCGAATTATTGCGTATGTTGCGGTACAGTAGAAATTATGACTGAGGATTTGTTTGGTGCGATGGACGCTCCCGAAGATATGACACGCCCGCTGGCCGTGCGCATGCGTCCGTCGAGCGTGGACGAAGTGGTGGGCCAATCGCGGGTGCTGGGACAGGGCTCTCCTCTGCGCAGACTCGCCAATCCGGCGTCCAAAGGCTCGCTGACCGCGCCGAGCTCCATTATTCTGTTTGGACCTCCCGGAGTCGGCAAAACTACGCTTGCCTATATTGTGGCCAAACAGTCCGGTCGAGTCTTCGAAGAGCTTTCCGCAGTCACCTCCGGCGTCAAGGACGTGCGAGATGTACTCAGACGCGCCCATGATCGTCTTGTTGCGGAGGGCAAGGAAACGGTACTGTTCATCGACGAGGTGCACCGATTCTCCAAATCGCAGCAGGATGCATTGCTGCCAAGCGTGGAAAACCGTGACGTCACTTTCATTGCGGCCACCACGGAAAATCCGAGCTTTTCCGTCATCAAGCCGTTGTTGAGCCGATCCGTGGTCGTCAAACTCGAATCGCTGGAACCCGACGACCTGAAAACGCTCATCAATCGGGCTGTGGAAAGCGAGCGTGGACTTAAAAACGAAGTCAAAATCAACGACGAAGCCGTTGACGAAATCGTGCGTATGGCCGGAGGCGACGCGCGAAAAACACTGACGATCCTTGAAGCCGCCGCGGGGCGCTTACCGGAGACAAAGCACGCAAAAAAGGTACGAAACGGCCAATCATCACTCCCGACGTGGTATCGCAGGTCATGGACGTGGCCACCGTGCGCTATGACAAAGACGGCGACGACCATTACGATGTGATTTCCGCATTCATCAAATCCATGCGTGGATCCGACCCGGACGCCACCATGCACTACTTGGCACGGATGTTGCGCGCCGGCGAGGATCCGCGATTCATCGCACGGCGCATTATGATCGCAGCTTCCGAGGAAGTCGGTATGGCGGCTCCGCAGATACTGCAGGTCACCGTCGCGGCGGCACAAGCCGTGTCCATGATCGGCATGCCCGAGGCGCGCATCATTCTCGCGGAAGCCGCGCTCGCCGTTGCCACCGCGCCAAAATCGACGCCGGCTACAACGCCATCAACAGCGCGCTCGCCGATGTGGACGCGGGATTGATCGGTCAGGTACCCTTGCACCTAAGGAATGCGCCGACCGCCCTGATGAAAAGTTGGGGCAATCATGAGGGGTATCGGTACGCTCATGATTGGCCGGGAGCCGTGGCTCCGCAGCAATACATGCCGGACGAGCTGGCAGGGCGGGAATACTACCATCCGAACGATCGCGGCTACGAGCATGAGATCAAACCGAGACTGGAGAAAATTCGCAAAATCCTGCATGAGAAGAACGGTGGTCAAACCGGTAACTCTGATCGAGCCTAGTGTGGTGTCAGTTCTCATTCTTCGTTGTCGTTGGACTAGGGGTCCGCTAAAATTCTTCGTTGGGGTTGATGCCTGCTTGCTATGAGCAAGGCCCATGCGTCAATCGCGGCGTCGCACATGGCCGCAGGAAAAAGTGCGCGGAAAGTGATTATGCAAGAACGGAATACAACGCTCGAAACCACCAGCCATATCAGTCGAAACAGTAGTGAAAACGTCAGGAAAATGCCGGACGAACGCATTCCCGGCAAGCTCATTGGAGCCATCGTGGCGGTCGGCTCCCTCGCCTTCATCGGCATTCTCACCGAAACCGTGATGACGGTGCTTTTCCCGCAACTCATGCGGGAATTCAACGTCGACACCGCAACCGTGCAGTGGATCACCACCATCTACCTGCTGGTGGTCGCCGCAACCATGCCGTTGTCGTCGTACCTCAACCGTCGGTTCAAGCATCGCACGCTGTTCCTTGCCGCGGTGTCGCTCGCGGTGCTTGGCTCGTTGATCATGATCGTCGGTCATGCGTTCCCGGTCATTCTCATTGCCCGTGTGATTCAAGGCATGGGTTCCGGTGTGGCCACGCCGTTGATGATCAACATCATTCTTGAACAGTCGCCAAAGAGCAAAGTCGGTCGTTTGATGGGCGTCGGTTCGCTGGTCATTACCGTCGCTCCGGCAATTGGTCCGACCGTTGGTGGCGCGGTGTCGAGCATTCTGCCATGGCGTGCGATTTTCGTGATTGTCATTCCGATCATTCTGCTGGTCTCGTTGCCGGTCGGTTTAAAATGCGTCGAACAGCATCGCCCGACGGAAGAGGCGCGTCTCAATTCGTTGCAGTTCGTGTCGATTGTGCTTGCATTGTGCGGATTGGTGATGTTCCTGAACCAAGCTGGAGTGGCCGTCAGCGCCGCGGTTTCCGGCGGCAGCGCCACGGTGTCGGCAGTGTTCGCCGTGGTGAGTCTGATCGTTGGATTGGGGGCATTGCTGTTTTTCGGCTGGTCGTCGAAGCGTTCGTTCTCGCCGCTGATCCGTTTGGGCTGGCTGCGTGACCCGATGGTGTTGTTGCATTTGATCGCCTACATGCTGCTGCCGATCGTCGGCATCGGTTTCGGTTATGTGATCACCAATGTGGCGCAGCTTTCGTTGGGAACCAGCGCGTTCCTGTCCGGCGCGTTGGTGCTGCCGGGTGCGCTGATCGGCGCGTTTTTCGCACCGGTGGGAGGTATGCTGTACGACCGTTTCGGACCGGTGCGTCCGATTCTCGGCGCGTTTTTCGCCGCGATTTGTGGGCCGATTCTGCTGCTGGTATTTTCCATGCGACTGACACCCGTCACGCTTGCCGGTTTCTACTTCATTTTCGGATTTGGTTATTCGCTTGGTTTTTCCAATATCATGACCAATGCGTTGCGTAACATCGCACCTCAGTTCATGCCGGACGGCAATGCCGTGTTCAACACCTGCCTGCAGTTCGGCGGCGCGGCAGGCACCGCGCTGTTCTCCACGATTCTGTCGGTGGCTCAGGCTGGCGCAGGCGAAGAGGGGAGCACCACGTTCCGTCACGCTACGGCTGTCGGCGGCAGCTGGACGTTCGCTACCATGATTGGTATCGTGGCCATTGCCATCTGTTGCTTGATTGCGGCGTTCCGTATTGGTGCGAAACGTAATAGCAGGCTATAGAAAAAGCCTGTAGCGTAAAGTGAGGAAAGCGTTCCGTCAAGGAATATCGGCTTGCTATGCTGTCTCTACCGTGTTATTGAGAGGACAGCAATGAGACTACAACACCCGTATAGCGGCATCACTACCGGTCTGCTCAAGCCGATTACGGCGGCGCTTTCCATAGTTGCGCTGCTTGCGGGCTGTGGATCCGTGGAGGCGAAGGATTCCCAGCAGGAAGTCACCAGTGCCGATAAGGTGGTCAGCGTCAATATCACGGAACCATCGAATGGCTTGTTGCCAAGTGACACCAGCGATATGGCCGGTTGGAAAATCGTCAGCCAGCTGTATGACGGCCTGGTCACTTTCGATGCGGAAGGTAATGAGACGTTGGTCGAGGCCGAATCGATCACGCCGAATGACGACGCTTCCGAATACACCATCGCACTTAAACCGAATCTGGCGTTCTCCAATGGTGAGAAGATCACCGCCGACACGTACGCGAAAAGCTGGTCATTCGCGGCCAATGCTGCCAATGGACAGGTCGGAGCCTCCATTTTCGAAGATATTCAGGGCTATGATGAGCTGCAGGATGCAAGTGGTTCCAAAACCGCGCAATTGTCAGGCCTTACCGTGGTCGACGACACTACGCTGAAGGTCAAGCTCAAAGCGTCGAATTCGGCGTTCCTGTACAAAATCGGAGATATCGCGTTTCTGCCGATGCCATCCGAAGTCATCAAGAATCCCAAGGAATACGGGCAAAAGCCGATTGGCAACGGTCCGTACAAGCTGAAGGCGTACAAAAGCGGCGAAGAAATCATTCTTGAAAAAGACGACTCCTACAAGGGGCCGCGCGAAGTCAAGAACGCAGGCATCGATTTCAAGGTGTATCAAAGTCTTGACGCGGCCTATTCGGATCTGCTGGCAGACAATCTTGACGTGCTTGATGCCATTCCGACTTCCGCGTTGAAAACCTATCAGAACGAAAAGAACATCACCGCCGTCAGCAAGCCCGGTCCGTCGTTCTCAGCATTTACGATTTCGCAGAATCTCAAGCATTTCCAAGGTGAGGAAGGCAAGTATCGGCGTCAAGCCATCGCGCATGCCATTGACCGTGAGAATATCGCCAATGCGATTTTCGGTGGCACGGTAACGCCCGCCACCGATTTCCTTGCGCCGGTGATCAAGGGATATGACACCGATCTCGACACGGATGGCGTGCTCGCATATGATGAGACGAAAGCCGAGGAATTGTGGGCGAAGGCGGATGCGATTTCGCCATGGAGCGGCACGTTCCGCATCGCATACAGCGCCGATGGCACCGATAAGGAGTGGGTGGAGGCTGCGGCCAATTCCATTCGCAACGCGCTTGGCATCGATGCGGAAAGCTATCCGTTCGCCACGTCCAAGGAACTGCGCAGCGCCATTCAGGAGCGCACCATCGACGCGGCATTCAAATCGGGCATGCAATCCGATTATCCGCATCCGGAAGGCTATCTGGTGCAGGCATACGACTCATCGGCAGCGGACGGCAAGGGTTTGAACAACGGTGATTACAAGAGCGACGAATTTGATGCGCTGATTGACCAGGCTGCTGCGGAGACCGATTTGGACAAGGCCGTGAGCCTGTATCGGCAGAGCGAACGTGTGTTGCTGAAGGATTTGCCGGTGATTCCTTTGTGGTATACCAACGTGACCGCGGCATCGGCCAAAAACGTGGAAGTGAGCTACAACTATATGGGCGTTCCCGAATACAACACCATCGTCAAGTAAGGTTTGTTCTAGCGTGAAGACTCCACTGTGAGCGCAATTTCACCACCCGTCGCTTCGAAGCGGTAGGCTGTGAAACTATAGAGAACATAGGAAAAGGAGACAAGGTGAGCAACCTCAGTGCACCCCTGCCCGTCATGGCCGGCGAAGATATGCCGGCCGGACCCGCCGATCCGATTTTCAACCGTCTGCTGAAAGACCGCATCATTTGGATGGGCGAGGAAGTCAAGGACGAAATGGCCAATCGCATCTGCGCACAGATGCTGATGCTGGCAGCTGAAGATCCGAAGAAGGATATTTGGCTGTACATCAATTCCCCGGGTGGTTCCATCACCGCAGGCATGGCCATTTACGACACCATGCAGCTTATCGAGCCTGACGTGGCGACCGTCGGCTTGGGCATGTGCGCATCCATGGGCCAGTTCCTGCTGAGCTCCGGCACCAAGGGCAAGCGATTCCTGACCTCGCATGCCCGTGTGCTGATGCACCAGCCGTCCGGCGGCATCGGCGGCACCGCCACCGACGTGCGCATCAACGCTGAACTGATCATGGACATGAAGAAGACCATGAGCGAGCTGACTGCCGAACAGACCGGCCATACCGTTGAGGAAATCTACCGCGACAACGAGTACGACCACTGGTTCACCGCGCAGGAAGCGCTGGAATACGGTTTTGTGGATAAGCTCGTTTCCACGCACGACACGATGAACGCCACCAAGGGAGAGTGAACATGGCAAGCGAAGAATCCCGATTCGTAGCCCGCGCAGAGCGTCTCGCAGGACCGACCGGAGTGGTTGGTTTCCAGGCTGCAGCAGCCCGCGAAGCCGCTTTCGCGCCGCAGAACCGTTATGTTCTGCCGCAGTTCGAAGAGAAGACCCCGTACGGTTTCAAAAGGCAGGATCCGTACACCCGCTTGTTCGAAGACCGCATCATCTTCATGGGCGTGCAGGTCGACGACACTTCCGCCGATGACATTATGGCTCAGCTCCTGGTGCTCGAAAGCCAGGATCCGAACCGTGATGTGATGATGTACATCAACTCTCCGGGCGGTTCCATGACGGCTATGACCGCCATCTACGACACCATGCAGTACATCAAGCCGGATGTGCAGACCGTATGCCTTGGACAGGCCGCTTCCGCAGCCGCCATTCTGCTGGCCGCCGGAGCCAAGGGCAAGCGTCTGATGCTGCCGAACGCGCGCGTGCTCATCCATCAGCCGGCCATCGATCAGGGCTTCGGCAAGGCGACGGAAATCGAAATCCAAGCCAAGGAAATGCTGCGTATGCGTGAATGGCTTGAGAACACGCTGGCCAAGCATACCGGTCGCGATGTGGAGAAGATTCGCAAAGACATCGAGGTCGACACCTTCCTGACCGCACCTGAGGCCAAGGAATACGGCATTGTCGACGAAGTGCTGGAACACCGTAGCTGAACGGCGCATATGCGAGGTTCCATCTGAAGTCGCATCTTCACAAATCAATACCCCTGCCGGGCGTTGGCAGGGGTATGCTGTTCTTCAATGATGATTGCATGATGGCGATTGCTCAATGGCAGGTACGGCAAACAAAGGGGTGCGAATGGGACGAGTGGTCAGCTACAACGATGAAGTGTCACGATGCACGTTCTGCGGCAAAACCGAAAATCAGGTACGTAAGCTCGTTACCGGATCAGGTGCGGCCATTTGCGACGAATGCATCGAACTGTGCGTCGACATCATTTCCGAAGAACGTGTCAAAGACGCCCAGCTGAACACATTGCAGCTGCCGAAACCCGCACAGATCAGCGCCTATCTCGACAACTACGTGGTCGGGCAGGAATCCGCTAAAAGAACGCTTTCCGTGGCCGTATACAACCATTACAAGCGCGTCAATATGGAAATGCGCGAATCCGCGGCATTGCGCGATCGTGCGGCGCATGCGAGCGACGATCCACTGGCCGGCGTGCAGGTGTCCAAATCGAATATCCTGCTGCTGGGGCCGACCGGCGTGGGCAAAACGTATCTTGCGCAGACGCTGGCGAAGGTCATGAATGTGCCGTTCGTCATCGCCGACGCCACCACACTCACTGAAGCGGGGTATGTGGGCGACGATGTGGAAACCGTACTGCAACGGCTTATACAGGCCGCTGACGGCGATGTGGCGCGAGCGCAGCAGGGCATCGTCTATATTGACGAAATCGACAAGATAGCGCGTAAGAGCGGCGAGAACACGTCTATTACGCGAGATGTGTCCGGTGAGGGCGTGCAGCAGGCTCTGCTGAAGATTCTGGAAGGTACTGTGGCATCCGTGCCGGTGGAGGGTTCGCGTAAGCATCGTGAGATGGAGACGGTGCAGATCGACACTCGTGACATTCTGTTTATCTGCGGCGGCGCGTTTGTCGGGCTTGCCGATATTGTGGCGCAGCGTTTGGGCGCTCGTGAAAGCGGATTTGGTGCCGCGTGGCATGATCATGAGGTGCCGAATCGTGAGCTGCTTGCCCAGGCTTCGGCCGACGATCTTGCCGATTTCGGTTTATTGCCTGAATTCATCGGTAGATTGCCGGTGGTGAGCGTGCTTGAGGAGCTTACGGAGGATGATTTGGCGCGCATTCTGGTCGCACCGGAGAACGCACTGGTCAAGCAGTATCAGAAGTTGTTTGCGATTGACGGGGTGACGTTGACGTTCACTGAGGGGGCGGTGCGGCAGATCGCGGCCACTTCGATTCGCAGGGGCACGGGCGCCCGAGGCCTTCGATCGATTATCGAAAAAACCTTGGAGGACACGATGTTCCAGCTACCAAGCGTGACTGGCGTATCGGAGGTGGTGGTGGATGAGGCGTCCGTCAATGGTTCCGGCACTCCGAAACTATTGAAGGTTTCCACGGAGGAGATTCCTCGCAGACGTGCCGCGTAGTGCATTCGGCGTGTTGCGCGTCGTATGTGCGAGAGTTCAGATTGCGTAGGGTTGAAGCAAGTATGGATGCCGGTGCGAAATCCACGAAAACAGGCGCGACACGCCGAGATTTTGCTGCGCGGCCATTTGGGTGTATCTTATTCGAGTTGCCGAAAACAAGCAACGTTGCGCGAGTAGCCCAGCGGATTAGAGCAGCTGACTACGGATCAGCAGGTCGCAGGTTCGAATCCTGTCTCGCGCACATGAACCTCCTTCGCGAAATGCGGAGGAGGCTTTCTTTTTTCTGGAAGTAACGGCGGCGCTGCCGTGAATAGTGTTCGAATCAATGCGATTCGCAAACCTACCAGAATGCTTATGTAAAGCGGCTGTTGTCGAGATACGTTCGGTTTCTCTCCGAGCGAACGGTGTGGTACAAGAAAAGCCGCCATGCCGAATAAAACCGTAAACACCAGTGAAAAAGACGGTTTGGAAACATAAACGCCGACACCTCTCGGTACACTGGAACCGCTATTGAAGCGTCTGCGCATGCCAATACCGCAGACGCTTTTCTTAAGTGAATGGCGGGCCGTGGATACTCGCGGCAACAGACGGGAGAGCAATGACCGAACGTAAGCAGGGACTCTGGGCGAAAATACGATACATAGCCGCTTCCGACCGCATATCTGGTCTGATTATGCTTGGCTTCGCCCTCGCAGGTCTGTTGCTTGCCAATCTGCCGTTCACGGCGCATGCGTTCGAAGAGTTGGAGAATTTCCGCATCGCCATTCCCTACACCAATATCGATATGGGATTGGGACACTGGGTGCAGGATGGTCTGCTGACGGTGTTCTTCCTGACTGTCGGACTGGAATTGAAACAGGAACTCGCCACAGGTTCGCTGTCGAACCCCAAGGCTGCTGCAGTGCCGATGCTGTGCGCTGTGGGCGGTATGATGGCTCCTCCGGTGTTGTTCCTGCTGGTATTGTTCCTGTTCTCCGGTTTCGGATCCGATCCGTTGGCCATCGCTTCGGGAACGAGTTTCACCTTTGGTGAGATGTCTCATGGTTGGGCGGTTCCTACGGCCACTGATATCGCGTTCTCTTTGGCTGTGCTTGCTTTGTTCGCCAAAGCGCTGCCGGGCTCCATTCGCGCGTTCCTGATGACGCTTGCCACAGTGGACGATCTGCTGGCCATTATTCTGATCGCGGTGTTCTTCTCTTCGGTGAACGCATGGTACTGGTTCGTCGGCATCGCCGTATGCGCTGTCGTATGGTATTTCCTGGTGCGTATGCGCAAAGTGCCATGGCTTGCCGTGGCCATTGTCGGCATTCTGGCTTGGGTGATGATGTTCGAAGCTGGTGTGCATCCTACTTTGGCTGGCGTGCTTGTTGGATTGCTCACGCCGGCTCATGAGCGTTTCGGAGAGAAAACCCCACGCGCCGAACGCTATGCGGACAAGCTGCAGCCGTTTTCCGCGTTGCTGGCTCTGCCGATTTTCGCCTTGTTCGCCACTGGTGTGCATTTTGAATCGTTGACGTTGGCCCTGTTCATTTCGCCGGTCGTCGTTGCCGTTATGGTGGCTCTGGTGGTCGGCAAGCCGTTGGGCATTATGATCACGGCATGGCTTTCCACGCATGTGGCCGGATTGAAAATGGCTAAGGGATTGCGTGTGCGCGACATGTTCCCCGCGGCCTGCGCATGTGGCATCGGCTTTACCGTATCTTTCCTGATTTCCTCGCTTGCATATCAGGATGCCGAACTGTCTGCTGAAGCACGTTTCGGTGTGTTGGTCGGTTCCATAGTCGCGGCGGTGATTTCCGGCATTCTGCTGAGCCGCCAATCCAAGAAGTTTGAGCTTGCCGCTGCCGCATCCTCGAAGCATAAGCATCATACTGCTGACGAGGATGCTGCTGGGGAAGTGGAATCTGTTCTCGAAGACGGCACCGTTGTGGTCAGCCAGATGATCGACACACATCCAAAGGTCAAATAACGACGTTCCGGCGTATGGCATTCCGCGCCATACGCCAGACACAACAAAAGCCGACACTCATCACTTATCCGTGAGTGTCGGCTTTTGTATGAGGAAACGGTAGGCCGCTGGGAACGGCCATACTAGCGTTTGACTGCTACGAGCAGGCCCGTACCGGTCGGGTGAGGGCAGTGACGAAACGCTCATCGGATTCCACGGTTTCCAGCAAACCACGCATGGCAATGGATTTGGCGTCACGATTGGCGGGATTCAAAACGCCGCCTGCGGACGTGGCTGAATCAAAAGCAAGAATATCGGTGAACACGATTACGCCATGCTTCTTCAACAGGCGGGGAGCCTGCTCGAAGGAAGCGCCGTAATTTTCCGCGTCGCCGGCAACTACAATCAAATCGTAGTTTTCTGCATTCAGACGTGGCAAAAACACGTCGACGGGAGCGTTGACGGCGCGAAGCGTGGTCTGTGTCTCGTCGGAAAGCCGATTAAACAACGTACGAATCAGCGCAATGCCCTGGGAAGAGGAATCAACCGCCGTAAGCTGACCGGAATTATCCAAACCGTTGACCAGCTGCAACGTTTCCACCACGGAACCGGTGCCGACGGCGATCACCGATGTCGCATTCACCATATGCACGAGCATGCGCAACAGCTCGGCTTGGGCTGCTGAACCCTGCGGAATGCCTGCTTCTTCAGCATGGGTGCGAATAGCATTCAAGTCGGTTGACTGGCGGGAGAACGCATGGTCCTCAACGTATTCCCATGACTTGGCGAGATTGGTATATGACGTTCTATCCATGGGTTCAGCGTTCCTTGACTTGGGCGATCAGCTGCCAGATTTCCTCGCCGACGTCAATGCCACGCGGGCATTCGCGGGTACATGCGCGGACCGACTGGCATGCGACGATGCCATCGGCGGAATCAATGGCATCCATGCGTGCGTTCGCCTGACCGTCGCGGGAATCGTTGATGAAACGAGACGCCGCGATAAGGGCTGCAGGTCCGATGAACGCTTCGCCGCCCGCATACACAGGGCAGCTGCCTTCGCAAGTGCCACAGGCGATGCAGTTGCTGAGAAGCTCATACTTGGCAAGCTGCTGGGGATTCTGCAGATATTCGAAAGCGTTGATCTTGCCGTCCGCAGTGGTGGCGAGTTCTCCATGCGCCTGCAGATAGGGCTTGAGTTTTCTGATTTGGTTGAGCATCTGATCGATATCGGCAATCAAATCGCGCTGCACCGGGAAACCCGGCAGGGGAGCGAGCTCGATGACGCCAAGATCCCCTGCGCCGACCGCATTTTCCTGAATGTCGGAAACATCTCCGGTGTGTCGGAATCCTTCATCGTCGACCAATGTCGGATTCGACGGTTTGGCCCAATCCTTGACGGACGCGGTGCACAGCAGGGTGGGGGTGCCGTTGATGGACACCGCATCGGAACCGCACATGCCATGTCCGCACGAATAGCGGAATGCCAGCGTCGGATCGATGGTGCGTTTGATCTTCAACAGGCAATCAAGCACCGTGTCTTCCGGACGCACGTTCAACGTGTAATCCTGCAACCACTGCTTGCCGCGCGGGCGGCGGCGCGCCGACGTGCCGGAATCCCCAAACGGAGAGCTTTTTCTGGCGAACGGAGAGCCGCCACGTTCGCGGTCGCGGGCACGCTCGGCGCGCGGGGCAAACCTATTCACCCGCAATGTCACCGTATTCACGCCGTTTTCCATACCGCTCATGTACCCGCCTTTCCAATAAAACCGTCAACTAGTCTGCCATACGCCGTGCCCAGCGGAATCAGTATTCGCGGGCTTTTGGCGGCATATTCACAATGTGCACCGGCTGCCAGGAAATCTGGCCGGAGGCATTCACCATGGAATGGGCCAGGAAATGCTCATCGTCGCGTTCCGGAAAATCAAGACGCTTCAGCGAGCCACGGGATTCGTGACGCGCATCGGATGAGGTGAGTACGGCCTTGCCGAGTTCCAGAAGGTGGCGGACCTCCCAAATGGCGGTGATCTCCTGGTTGAACGTGGGGGAGTCGGAATGCGCGTGCAGGGCTTCGGCACGGGGCGCAAACTCATCATGCAATGCCGTTAGCGCCTGTTCGATACCCTGCTCGTCGCAACGCACGGCGACAGCGCGTTCCATGACGGTACCCAGATCGGCCATCAGCTGGTAAGGATTGTCGGCTGCATGCTCCTCGTCTTCCGGAAGCTGCACCAGCAGATCCTTGAGTTCGTTGGAACGGGTGTCAGCGGCCTGCTGGACCGCATCCGAACCATTGTCGGCGTCGGATTCAGCCATGGGATCGTTCACTGGAGCGCTGGAAATGCGTTCCGCCAGCGCCTTGCCGGAGCGGGTGCCGAACAGGCATGCATCCAGCAGGGAATTGCCGCCGAGACGGTTTGCGCCGTGCACGGACACGCATGCGCATTCGCCGGCAGCGAACAGGCCTTCGACGACATTTCGTTCGTCGTTCTGCCAACGGTAGACTTCGCCGTCGGTGGTGATCGGAATGCCACCCATGGTGTAATGCGCGGTAGGCTTAACCGGCACGAAATCGTGTGTCGGATCAAGATCCGCATATTTTTCGATGGTTTCCACCACCTGCGGCAGTACCTCATGCATATGGTCGGCATCAATACCGGTCATATCAAGCCACACGCAATCCTTTGGCCCTTCGGGGTCCTTCGGATCCGCCACGCCGTGGCCGGCATCGATTTCAGCCATAATGGAACGGCTCACCACATCTCGTGCAGCCAAATCGGCATGGCCGGGAGCATACTTTTCCATGAATGCCTCGCCATCGGCATTGCGAAGCACGCCGCCTTCCGCTCGTGCCGCTTCAGACAGCAGAATGCCGGTATGCGCCAGACCAGTCGGGTGGAATTGCACGAATTCGCTGTCTTCAAGCTGCAGTCCCGCTTGCAGTGCGAGAGCCATGCCGTCGCCGGTCAGATCCCATGAATTGGAGGTGGTGTGGAATAGGCGGCCTGCGCCTCCGGTGGCCAGAAGCACGTTGCGTGCGTGGATGGCGTGCGTTTGGCCCTTATGCGTGTCAAATGCCACTACGCCTTCGACTTTGGATCCGTCTTCGGTGATTACCAGATCGGTCACGTACCATTCCTCGGCGAATTCCACGCCTTCGGCCACGCATTGCTGCCACAAGGAGAAGAGGATCTGATGGCCGATGCGGTCGGCCGCATAGGCGGCGCGGCGAACCGGTTCCTTGCCGAAATCCTTGGTATGTCCGCCAAAACGTCGTTGTGCGATATGGCCGTCCTCAGTACGGGAGAACGCCACACCGTCATGTTCCAGATCGATTACGGTTTCCGACGCCTCTTTGGCGAGCAGTTCGGCCGCGTCCTGGTCGACGAGCCAATCGCCGCCTTTGACCGTGTCGAAGTAGTGCCAGTGCCAGTCGTCTTTTTCGACGTTGCCGAGGCTGGCCGCAATGCCGCCTTCCGCGGAACCGGTGTGCGAGCGCAACGGCTGGAGTTTGGAGATCACCAGGATGTTCGGCTCGATGCCGGCTTCCTTCAGGGCTTGCATTTGTTCGCTTCGCAGCATTCCCAATGCTGCGGACAGGCCGGCCGCGCCTGCGCCGACGATTACTGCATCATACATATCTTCAACATGCTTCGGACTCATAGCAACGATTTTCGCACAAGGTGTGACCTCATTGCGGTTTGCCGGTTGGCGGGTTTGCCGCTGCATGCGTGGTTATGCGTGTCTGATGCGTATGTTTTCGATGGATTCCGTTGATCTGTGCAGGCTTGGCGGTGGCGTTGTTGGGCGTGATGTCATGTGGCGCTTGCGTCGGTGATGGTGATGTTGCCATGCTGTGTGCAGATAAGTCCGTTGAGTTCCATTAATCCCAGCTCCATGCTGATTCGTGAGATTGAGTATTCTCCGGGATTGCTTTCGGCCAGGATGGCGAGTAGACCGTCAGTGGAGACGTGGCCGTATTTCGCGCTGCATGTTCGTATGGCTTTGAGTATGGCTGCAGTGGCGTTGGTTGGTTGCGACAGACTGGTGTCGGTTGACTCTTCCGACGGTTCGTCGTCGTTGTCTGCCGCGTCGGCTGATTGCGGGCGATGCGCTGCGTGGCAGAATTCGTCGATATCGGTCAGCGAGCAGATGATGGAGGCTTGGCCTTCTTGTATGAGTCGGTTGCATCCTGTGTTGTGAGGCATGGTTACATCTCCTGGCACGGCGAATACACGGCGGTTGAGTTCGTTGGCCCATCCTGCGGTGTTAAGCGCGCCGGAGCGTGCGCGTGCCTGGGCTACGATGAGGGTGGATGATAGCGCCGCTATCAGGCGGTTCCTGATAAGGAATCGTCTGGCTTCCGGAACGGTTCCGGGGCAGAGTTCCGAGATGAGCGCGCCGGAATGGTTGATGATGGTTTCGAAGAGGCGCTCGTTGCTTTTCGGACCGATATAGTTGAGTCCTCCGGCGAATACCGCGACGGTGCGTCCTGCGAGGGGCGTTCCGATCTCGTCCATGGCTTGGATGGCTCCCCAGTGGGCGGCCGCATCGGTGCCCAGAGCGCCTCCTGACACTATGAGATGGCCTGCTCGGGCCGCTTGTTTGGCGAGCTCGTGTGCGCTTTGCCTTCCGTACTCGCTTACGCCGCGTGATCCGACGACACCGACCGGTTCGGAGCATGACACCAACGCTTGGGGGTCACCTTTCCCCCATAGGCATAATGGCGCGGCCCAGTCCGTGTGTATGGTGAGGTCGGCAAGCTGCGAAGGCCAGTAGGGGTGATGCGGTGCGACGATCCACTGCGTGCCGTTTGCGGTGAACCACGTTTTGAGCTCCTCGGGGTCGGTGCTGGGCAATGTGGTCAGGCGATGCTGCCACGAGACCATTGCGCCGTGGAAGGAGGCCATACCTCGAGCATTGATGGTGCGTCCCCAACGTGTAATGCCGTTGATGAGCGCCGCGTCCAAGGTTTTATAGGCTGCCGTGGCCACGCTTTCATGATTGCCCGGACCGCTGTCGGCAAGCAGTTGCAGGGTATGCGTGGCTGATCCGATGCCTTTGACCAGCGCGTACATCATCGCATCGGCGCTGTCCAGACAATAGGTGAGCACCGCGCGTGACAGGGTCTCATCGTCGATGGCGGTTGCGTTGACGCTCGTATCGGCGGTTGTGTTCTCGTTCATGTCAACCTCGTTCTCATGGAGATTCCTTGCATCATCTCTTCCGGTCCGGGAGAGGTTTTGCCTGACAGGTCGGATAGCGTCCATGCGAGTCGCATGGCTCGGTCCGCCCCTCTGAGGCTGAGCCGTTCGCTGGCCAACGCATGGTTCACGAGCTCGATGGCTTTTGTGGACGTGTTGGCGCGAAGCCATGTTCCGGTGGCTTGCGCATTGCAGACCCATCCGAATTCCCGGAAACGTTCCTGTGCCGTTTGCCTTGCCACCATGACCCGCAGGCGGATGGCGTGGCTGGATTCGCCGGAAGGAACCGTGCCTGGGTTGATGCGTTCCACAGGAGGCACTTCGATCTGAATGTCGATGCGGTCGAGGATCGGCCCCGACAGGCGGCTGAAGTACTTGATACGGTCTTTTTCCCTGCACGTGCAGCGCTCGCCGTTGCCGTATGCGTAGCCGCAGGGGCAAGGATTGGCCGCCATGATCAGTTGGAATCGTGCCGGATAGTAGGTGGTGCCTTTCGCGCGGGATATCGCCACATACCCGGATTCCAATGGTTCACGCAAGGTTTGCAGGGTGCGTGCCGAGAATTCGGGCGCCTCGTCCATGAATAGGATGCCCCGATGCGCCCGCGTGATCGCGCCTGGTTGAGCCAATCCCGTGCCGCCGCCGACCAAGGATGCGGTGGATGCGGTATGGTGCGGCGCTTCGAATGGCGGAACATCGCTGATGCCATAGCTGGGCAATGTGCCGCATAGGGAGCGGATCGATGCGACTTCCAGTTGTTCCGATTCGCTGAGCGGACTCATAATGCCGGGAATGCGCGAGGCGAGCATGGTTTTTCCGGTGCCGGGAGGACCGGTCATCATCAGATGATGGCCGCCGGCAGCCGCCACTTCCAACGCCCATTTGGCCGTTTCCTGCCCCATGACTTCGTTCATATCTCCGGGAGGAGGACATACCGACATGGCGCCGTCGTTGGCATCCACGTCTCGGATCATATCGGGTATCGTATAGTTCGCGGTGCCTCCCATCAGTTCGATCAGTTCGCCGACGTGACGTATTCCAATGGCGTCGACGTCGGGCACAAGGGCCGCCTCGTCCAAATTGGCATGCGGTACGATCACCTTGCATACGCCTTGATCGCGTGCATGCAGCAGAATCGGCAGCAGACCGTTGATGGGCAGTACCGTGCCATCGAGATTCACCTCTCCGAGCACGACGGTGTCGTTCAAGCAGTCATGCGGTATCGTTCCGGATGCGCTAAGCACGCTCGCTGCGATCGCCAGATCGTGTGAGGATCCGCGTTTGGGCATGGACGCCGGCGAAAGATTGACCGTAACCCGTGTTTCCGGCCATTTGGCACCGCTGGCCTGACATGCGGATTTGACACGTTCCCTCGCTTCGGAGAGCGAGGTGTCGGGAAGTCCGATGATGGAAAAGTAGGGGAGTCCCGGAGATACGAACGCCTGGATTTGGATGATGAAGCTTTCAGGCCGATGAGACCCACGGAAAGCGCGCTGCCGATAGCCATCAGAACGCTCCTTCGATATGGTGGACAAGCGGTTTGCCATCACGGACGATGACGGTGACGACGTCGAAGCGCACGCCGTTATGCGGCGTGCGATGGTCGCTGTCCGACAGCCATTGCACGGCCGCGTGGCGCAGGTTGATCTGCTTGGATGACGTCACGGCTTCCTGCGGAGTGCCATAGCGGAGCGTCCGCCTGGTTTTGACTTCGACGAAGACGATGATTCCCGTATCGTCGCGTGAAACGATATCGAGTTCGCCATATCGGCAGTGCCAGTTGCGGTCGAGCGTCTGCCAGCCTTGGCTTTCCAGCCATGCGGCCGCATACTGTTCGCCGAGTTCGCCGACCTGTCGTGCGCACAGTGTGCCATCATGCAGTCGCCGTGCGATGGAATCAAGAAGCTGTTCCGAGCGCTGCGTTGCGTTCGGAACGTTATGTGTTGTGTTGCCGTTCATGATTCAAGTCCAGCAGAAAGGACCGGCGCGAAGCAAGGGCGAACGGCGAATGTGGATAGAGGATGCGGTTTCGGGCGTGTTTGGGATAGTTGGTGGATAACTTGCCGTTATCCACATTGCTCCACAAGGCGAGCGGCCATGGAGCGCCCGAAACCGCATATGGTTGGAATGTTCAGCGGCGAACCAGATGCGTCAACTCGTCAAGGTTCAGCTCGAAGCTCACACCGCGCTCAGTGTGGTTCGGCTGGAATTGCGTGCTTTCCATGGCATGGCGTACGAATTCGCCGGCGATATGCGCCGATTCAGCCAGAGGTCTGCCGGCCATCACCGCACCGCATAATGCGGATGCGAAGGCGTCGCCGGTGCCATGTGTCATGAACGGCAGCTTGTCGTGCGCAATCTCTTGCTTGCCGGATGCGCCGGAAGTGGCCGATGCCACATAGTTGCGAATGATGCCATCCTGACGGTCAACGCCTTTGAGCACCACGTTTTTCGCTCCCAAGGCAAGCAGCGCGTCAATAATGCCGTTCACTTCCGCGTTGTCGATGTTCTGCCCCGGGTAGGTGCGTCCCGTCAGCATGGACGCTTCCGTCAAATTCGGCATCAGCACGTCGGCGCCATCCACCAGCGTGCCCATCGCCTCGCATAATTCCGGCGTGTATGTGGCGTAGATCTCGCCGCCGTCTCCCATCACCGGATCCACCAAACGCAAGGCGTGCGGGTAATCCGCATACAGACGTTTGATAATCGCGACTTGTTCGGCGGAACCGAGGAAACCGGAATACACGCCGTCCAAATCGACGTTCTCCTTGCGCCACGCATCCAGATAGCCGTCCAAAATTTCGGTCGTATCGTGGAACGTGAACACGCTGTAGCGCGTATGCGCCGAAAACAGCGCCGTCGGCACGGGGCATACGTCGCATCCGGCCGCCGACAGAATCGGAATGGCCGCCGTCAGCGAGCACTTGCCGTAACCGCACATGTCGTGCACCGCGGCCACACGTGGAATGTACCGTGGGTCACGGTCGAACAGAATCACATCATTCATGGGAACCCTCTCTTGCGATTGCCTGACCATGACTTTAGCCGCTTGCCTGACTTCACCGCCCCATCGCCTCGTACGGCGGGTCACCATGATGCCGTTTGCTGGCGTGTCGCAAGTTTTTTGATGGCTACCAGAGTAGTTTTGCAAAGCCTGGATGGCAATGATTGCAACGGTTTATAAGGGGATATAGGCAAGTGCGATAACGCTCGGTTTGCATTGCGAAGCGACGTCGGATTATTGTCGCTACCAACACCTGACCAACCGCCACACACGGCAAGGCGGATGGTCAGCAAGACAAGCAACGAACCACTTCCCCACAAGGAGCAGAAACCATGGCAGATTCCAAGAACTACCGCTTCGAAACCCTGCAGCTTCACGTCGGCCAGGAGCAGGCCGACCCGGCAACCGATTCCCGCGCGGTGCCGATCTACCAGACCACCAGCTACGTGTTCCATAACTTTGATCACGCCGAGGCGCGTTTTGGTCTGGCCGATCCGGGCAACATCTACGGCCGCCTGACCAATTCCACCCAGGGCGTGTTCGAAGACCGCATCGCAGCCCTTGAAGGTGGCGCCGCTGGTTTGGCAGTCGCTTCCGGCGCCGCCGCGGTCGAATACGCCGTGCGCAACATCACCCAGTCCGGCGACCACATCGTGGCTGCCAAGAACATCTACGGCGGCACCTTCAACCTGTTGCGCCACACCCTGCCGCGTGACGGCATCACCACCACCTTCGTCTCCGCTGAGAACCCGCAGGAGTTCGAGGATGCCATCCAGGAGAACACCAAGCTCGTCTACTTCGAGACCTTCGGCAACCCGAACGCCGACCTGCCGGATTTCGAAGCCATCACCGCCATCGCACACAAGCATCATCTGCCGGTGATCGTCGACAACACTTTCGCCACCCCGTACCTGTTCCGCCCGCTGGAGCACGGTGCTGACGTCGTGGTCGAATCCGCCACCAAGTTCATCGGTGGCCACGGCACCACCCTCGGCGGCGTGATTGTGGAAGGCGGCAACTTCAACTGGGCCGAAGTGCCGGGCAAGTTCCCGACCCTGACCGAGCCGGATCCGTCGTACCACGGTCTGAACTTCTACGAGGCTCTGGGCGGTTCCGCGTTCGTGACCCGCATCCGCGCCATCCTGCTGCGCGACACCGGCGCAACCCTGTCTCCGTTCTCGGCCTTCTTGCTGCTGCAGGGCACCGAAACCCTGTCGCTTCGCGTCGAGCGCCATGTCGAGAACGCGCTGAAGGTCATCGACTACCTGAAGACCGTTCCGGAAGTCGAATCCATCTCCCACCCGTCCATCGAGGCCGCAAGGACAACGAGCTGTACAAGAAGTACTTCCCGAACGGCGGCGGCTCCATCTTCACCTTCGACATCACGGGCGGCAAGGACGCGGCACGCGTGTTCATCGACAACCTGCACCTGTTCAGCCTGTTGGCCAACGTGGCCGACGCCAAGAGCCTCGTGATTCACCCGGCCTCCACCACGCACTCTCAGGAGACGCCGGAGGAGCTTGAGGACCAGGGCATCCACCAGGGCACGATCCGTCTGTCCATCGGCACCGAGAACATCGAAGACATCCTCGACGATCTCAAGGGCGGTTTCGCGGCTCTGCGCGAATCCGGTCTCGCCAAGTGAGGCGTATCGGATCGGCGGAATAACGCCATCCTGAGCAAATGAAACGGTTTGTGGCACCGAAGAGAAGGTTGGTGCCACAAACCGTTTCGCCATATTCGCGGACGTTGTCATCGTAATGTAGCGCAGATGGTATAGATCTGCGATTGTTACGAAAAGTAATATCTAAATTCTATCTTTTGAAAGAAAGAAGTTCAGATTTCTTTCAAAAAGATAAATAGTGGTAATGATATTGCGGATTACGTAAAGAGAGAAGAGAGAGGCGATTATGGCTCAAGAAGTCAAGAACGATATCAAAAAGGCGTTGCAGGTCAACACCATTCCGCTGATCGCCATTATGACCGCGGTCACCACGGTGCTGACCATGCTCGTGAAGATCCCGACCCCGATCCGTGGCTACCTCAATCTGTCCGACACCATGATCTATTTCAGCGCGTATGCGTTCGGACCATGGGTGGGCGGCATTATCGGCGGTCTTGGCCCGGCGTTGAGCGATCTGATTTCCGGTTATCCGCAGTGGGCCATCTTCACGTTCGTCATCGATGGCCTGCAGGCCGTGCTCGTGGGCCTGCTCGTCAAGAAGTTCAATCCGGCGAACATCATCATCGGTTCGGTGATCGCAGGCGTATGGAAGGTGTTCGGCTATTTCATCGCAGGCGGAATCCTTTCCGGATTTGGCCCGGCGTTGGGTGAGATCGCGGGCAACTCCTTCCAGATGGCGGTGGGTCTGATTGTGGGCTTCGCGCTGTTCACCGCCGTTCGTCAGGCCTATCCGCCGCTGGTACGTTTGGGCAACCTCGGTATTAAGGCGGGGGAGTGATACATTAATATCATGTGAAGGCAGGCCCGTGGATTTGCCGATGAAAGGCGATTCCACGGGTTTTATTGTGAAATGCGGTTACCGGCTGCGGAAAAAAATGCGTGAAAGCACGGGGTGAGCGTCATGATTACGGTTCGCGACTTAGGATGGAAGTACGCGCCACTGACCGACGGGAGCAAGCCGGTGGAAAGTCTCAAGCGCGTCAGCTTCGACATCCGGTCCGGATCCTTCGTCGGCATCATCGGACCGACCGGAGCGGGCAAGTCCACGCTATGCATGGCATTGGCCGGCATCATTCCGAACCTGGCCGACGGCACCATGAGTGGCGTCGTGGAAGTTAACGGCATGAATACGAGCAGGCACTCCGTCTCGGCACTGTCGGAGCGCGTCGGCTACGTGCAACAGGATCCGGAAGCGCAGCTGTTCTGCTCGAGTGTCGAGGATGAGATCGCTTTCCCGCTGGAAAACCGCGGAGTAGCCCCAAACATCATCGACAAGCAGATCGACATCATGCTCGACTTAGTCGGCATGGCCGGATACCGCAAGCGTGTGCCGACCAGCCTGTCGGGAGGCCAGATGCAGCGCGTGGCCATCGCCGCCGCGCTCGCGGCGGAACCCGATGTGCTTATTCTTGACGAACCCACCGCGGCCCTCGACCCCGAGGCAAGCAGGAAGTGTTCGACGTGCTCGACCGCATTCGCCAGACCCGTTCCATGACGGTGATCATGCCGAGCAGGATACCGAACACATCGCCTACTGGGCCGATCAGGTGCTCTTCATGGTCAACGGTGAAGTGGTGCGCAATGGAGACGCCAGCCTATTTACCCGGGAACGTAGACTGTTGGAATCCTCCGGCGTGCGGGTGAGTGACGGACCATCTCCAGTCATCAAGGCGTTGCCGGTAGGGAACGACGCCAAGCCGAAGCATGCGATCATCAGTCTGGACCATGTGACGCACCGCTATGGGCAGGGCGGCAATGCGTCTCCCGCACTGGACGACGTCAGCTTGGATATCGAACAGGGCGCCTTCGTAGGGCTTATTGGGCGCAACGGGTCAGGTAAAACCACGCTCGCCAAGCATCTGAACGGGCTGATTCAACCCACGCAAGGAATCGTGAATGTGGATGGGCTCGACGTGTCGAAGCATAGCGTGGGCGAAATGGCCGCGCACGTCGGATTCGTATTCCAAAATCCCGACCATCAGATTTTCTGCTCCAGCACCAAAGAGGAGATCGCGTTCGGCCCGACCGCGCTCGGACTTGACGCGGCCACCGTGTTCAAACGTGTCGACGAAATGATGACATTGTTCGACCTGCACCGGTATGAGGATGTTTCGCCGGCCACGCTCGGCTACGGCGAACGACGTGCGGTGGCATTGTCTTCGGTGATCGCCATGCGTACGCCAATACTCGTCCTCGACGAACCTACGGCGGGTCTCGACCATCGTCTCGCATCACGATTCCTTGGAACCGTGGAAAAACTCAACCGGCATGGCGTCACCGTCATCATGATCAGCCATGACATGCGTGCCGTATATCGGTATTGCACGCACGTGCTCGAATTGGAAGACGGTCATATCGTGCAATATGGACCGATCGACAAATCGCAGGAAGCGCAACAATCGCCCGCGCGACAGGCGCGGCAGCCGTACAAGTCGCGCGGTCCGGTATCGGCGACCCACGTATTGTTGAAAATCGCCAAGGATGAATGCGACAAGGAGGAACGCTGATGGATGCCGACCTGTATGTGCCAGGCGACGGATGGTTGCATCGCACCGATCCGCGCGTCAAATTCCTCATCTCCATCGTCATGCTGGCCCTTTGCTTCGTATGGCGTAACTGGGCGTTCATCCTCGGCATCCTCATTCTCGAACATGTGATGCTCGCCACCGACCGTGTGCCCGCCGAACGCATTGGATGGGTGTGGAAGATCCTCGCCGTGCTCATCGTGTTCATCGTGGTGCTTTGGCCGGTCTTCGACCAGAGTGGAACGCACGTGCTCTGGCAGTGGGGATGGTTGCGTCTCACGCAGGAGAACCTGCTCATGGCGGCGGTGATGGGTCTGCGCATTCCAGCGCTCGGCTTTGCATGTTTCATCACGCTGTTCACCACCAGCCAGACCAAACTGGTTCGTGGCCTTACCTCGCTTGGTATGCCCTACAAGGCCGGGCTTACCCTGGCAACCGCATTACGGTATATTCCCGTGTTCTTTTCCATCTTCCAATCCGTGTCCGAAGCGCAGCATGCGCGAGGGCTTGATCTGAGCGGCAAAGTCAATGCGGCAGGTAAAAAACGCAACATATTCGTACGTCTCGTAGACCGGTTCAAATCGTATCTGCCGATCATCATCGCCGTATTGATCCGCGCCTACAAAATGAGCCAAAGCGTGGGCTGGGCCATGGAATCGCGCGGACTCAACCTGAATCGGAACGGTGTGAAACGCACATATCGGGTCAATCTCACGATGAGCATTGTCGACTGGATTATTCTCGTGATTGCCATCGCCGCCGCCGCAGGCAGCGTGTGGTTGATGACATGGCTGTCATAGGGGGTGCAATGACACAGGATGAAGGGCGTACCACAATCACCGCACGTGATTTGAAGGTGGTATCGGCACTGCAATGCAACGGACGCATGACCATGCAGGCGCTTGCCGATAAAATCGGCATTTCCGTATATGCGGCGACGGAAAGCTACAAACGGCTCACCGATGCGGGCATCATGACCATTGTGCCCGTATGCAATCCGTTGAGTCTCGGCAATTACAGTCAGGTGCTTGTGGGACTGCGCATCAACGGCAATCGCAACGAGGCGCTCGCCATGCTCAAAGCCATGCCTCAGGTCACCTATGTGGTCTGCACGCTGGGCGATGCCGACATCATCGCCGAAGCCGTGGTGTATTCAGCCGACGGTATGGACCATTTCCTGAAGTACGATTTGCGCGCACTGCCCGGATTGACCCGTCTGCAAGTGTTCTCCTGCGGTCGATTGGTGCTTGACGACCATAATGTCAGCGTGGTCAACCGTCTGCTGGCCGAACGCGGCGAAACTGGATTCATGACCAAACGTGAGGCCAGCGTCGGCACCGATATTCCCGTGCATCGGTTGGACGCGCGATTCGTGCACACGTTCAACGAATTGCAGAAAGACGGCAGGGCAAGTTACGCCATGCTGGGGGAGCATCTTGGTGTGACGCACACCGCGATTCGTGGGCGCGTCAAAAAACTGGAGGATTCCGGTGTGATGCGCATTATGGCCACGGTAAGCCCCATGCGTTTAGGCGGATTCCGCCAAGCGTTTCTCGGCATCGGTGTGAAGCCTCCGTATCGCCTCGACGTCGAACAGTTGCTAGCGATCGACGAGGTGACATATGCAATGAGCGGAGTCGGTTTGAATGGCGCCGACTACCTCATCGAAATCATCGCCGGAGATGACGAGGACTTATGGCGTGTGGTGGATGAGTCCATCCGTTCGCTGCCAGGCGTGGACCAGACATGGTGGGCTTCCACCGTCAGCGTGGAAAAAGAGTCGTACTGGCTCGAACCTCCGCAGGATGGTGTACTCCTCGACGATTGATGAATCAATGGTATTAGGCGCCTCGTCTTTGCTCATTCTCAAGGATGAGATGATAATTCAGACCAACGCATGATATTCGAATCAGCTGTTTTTCCGTAATTTTGGAGGTAATCCAAAGAAAGGAATGACAGCATGGATATCAGGGACACCATCAAAGCTACCAATACGGCCATTGCAACCGTGGATCTTGTGAAGGACTACGGTTCCGGAAATAACACGGTGCATGCGTTGCGTGGCGTCAACGTCGCTTTTGAAAAAGGAAAATTCACGGCGATTATGGGACCTTCCGGTTCCGGCAAATCCACGTTGATGCACACGTTGGCAGGACTGGATTGTGCAACCGGCGGGCACATCATATTCAATGGCGACGATCTGACGCGCATGAACGACAACCAGCTTACGTTGCTGCGCCGCCGCGACATCGGATTCATCTTCCAAAGCTTCAACCTGCTGCCGATGTTCACCGCCGAACAGAACATTCTCATGCCATTGACCTTGGCTGGAGCGAAACCCGACCGACAGTGGTTGCGTCTGCTGGTGGAAACGCTTGGCCTTAAGGAACGTCTCAACCATCGTCCGAACGAACTATCGGGAGGCCAGCAGCAGCGTGTGGCCATCGCACGAGCATTGATCACCAAACCGAAACTGGTGTTCGCAGACGAGCCCACCGGCAATCTTGACTCCGTATCAAGCGCCGAAGTGCTGAGCTTCCTGAAACGTTCCGTCAACGAACTTGGCCAAACCATCATCATGGTCACGCATGATGCGGTCGCCGCGTCTTACGCCGACCGTGCGCTCGTGTTCGCCGACGGCCAGATCGTGGCTGACGTGAACAAGCCGACAGCAGACCAGATGAGTGAACTGCTGATGAAGGAACGTGAGGCCGCCACAATGAATGTGGCTTCCGCGAGACATTCCCGCTAAACGCACTATAGAAGCATTCGAAGAAGGGAACAGAATCCACCATGTGGTCCATCACTTTGAAACTCATGCGAAAAACCAAGCGCATGCTCATACCCGCAGGCATCGCCATCATGATCGGCACGGCGTTCATCGCCAGCACCTTCCTGTTCGGCAATGCCATGAACGACTCCCTGACACGGCAGCTGACCGCCATGTTCGGAAACGCCAACTATGCGGTGAGCATCAACAGCTCCGACCTGAGCGATAAGGAACTCAACGAGGCGTATTCCAGCACTGTCGGCGACTTTCATCTCGACCAGATCGCCGGCATCGAAGGGGTTGGCGGCGTCCGTGCCTCGGTGGAAACCGGCGTCAGCGTTTCCAAGGGAGACAGCACCGTCAGCGGCGAGATCATTTCCACCGCGGCACAGAAGAACATGCTCCCCGTGAATATCACGGAAGGGGACCAGCCGAAGGATTCCAACGAAGTCGCGCTGCCGGAAGACATGGCGAAACAGTTGAACGTCGGCGTTGGAGACACTGTAAGCCTGACCTCCCGATATGCGGTAGGCGACGATGGCAAAGCCAAGGCGGACAACGTGCGCGTGGTAGGACTCACGTCCGATCCGAACGGCGCCTACTCATACTATGGTGGTGCGATCGTAGGATCCAACAATCTGCTTGCCGCAATGCAGGGAGTGGACGATTTCAACGCCACCGGAACAACAATGGTGTATCTCGACCTTGCCTTGGATGGAAACAGCGTATCCGCAAAAACCATCAACGGTGTGAAAGCGTTGCTGCCAAAGCATTTCGATCTGATGTCACGACAGCAAATCAGTGACGAAAGCATCAAATCCTTAAGCGGCAACCAAACCAACATCGTCACCACATTCCTTATGTGCTTCGGCGTGCTTGCCATGTTCGTGGCGGCTCTGGTGATCGCCAACACGTTCCAAGTGCTCGTGGCGCAACGCCGCCGCACACTCGCCTTGCTACGCACCATCGGCGCAAAGAAAGGCCAACTGTATGGTTCCGTGCTGTTCGAAGCGGTGGTGCTCGGCTTCGTCGCATCCGTGCTTGGCGTGGTGCTTGGAAGCCTGCTCATGTGGGGCATGTGCGTCAGCGACATCATGCAGGCGGGTATGCGGTTCAACTTCTCCTGGCAAGCCGCCGTCGTACCGATTCTCTTCGGCATTGTGGTGACGGTGCTTGCATCCATGGGATCCGCACGTTCCGCCACCGCGGTAACGCCATTGGAGGCATTGCGTCCGATTGAACTGACCGACAACCGTCGTTCCAGCCTTACGCGAGCCATAATCGGTATTCTGATGGTGGCGGTCGGTATCGCCATGGCCATATTCTCCATCTGGCAGGTGCAGGCCACCAACGGCGGCGAGGATGCGAGCGGCGATCAATTCACGATGATTCTGCTCATAGCCATCGCCGGTGCCGCACTGGTGTTCCTCGGCATGGTGGTCACCGCGGTATTCTGGATGCCGACCCTCATGAAGGGCGTTGGAGCGTTGGCCTCGCTGACAGGTCCTTCCGCAACAGTTGCACACGCCAACATTCAGAAGAATCCGCGACGCATCGCAGCAACCGGTGCCGCTCTGCTCATCGGTGTCACCTTGGTCTCCACCATCGCAACCGGTGCCGCTAGCGCCAAAGAGACTATGAATGGTGCGCTCGCCACCCGTTATAGCGTCGACATCGTGGCCATGGGCGATGACATCAGCCAGCAAATGGTCAAGGATGTATCTGACATCAACGGCGTGTCCGACACGTTGTATGCGCCGGCGGTTTCCGTGACCTTGGAGAAAGCGGATGGAACCCAGCCTACGTCCGCATTGCTGGTCGGCGTGAAAAACATCGATCAGGTCAAGCAGGTCATGCGTGCCAACTTGGGTAACGCCTCCATCGACAGTGATAGCGTGCTCATGCCAACATACAATGCGCAAACCGGCAAGGAGCTGCAGTTCGCCAATGGCACGGCTGATTTCTCCACTGAATGGAACCAGAACGGCGACGCTACGCGTTCGCTGACATTGCAAGCCAACCAAGCCGACTACCGTCGTGTATCCGCGCAATATGGAGCTGTCGGATTCGTGGATGAAAGCCATTTCACCAATGGTGACCTTGATGCCGCCACCCATGTGTTGCTGGTCAAGGCAGACACTGACAAGTCGGGAGTTTCCGTTGACGACATCTACAACGACATGCAGGCCGCATTGGAGAAGAGCACTGATGCGACAGTGACCGGACCGATCGCCGAACGCATCGTATGGGCGAACATGATTGACTCCATGATGATGCTTCTGGTGGGGTTGATCGCCGTGGCCGTGCTCATCGCACTTGTCGGCGTAGCCAACACGCTGTCGCTGTCAGTGATCGAACGCACCCGAGAATCCGCACACTGCGTGCCATCGGCATGACGCGAGGCCAGTTGCGACGCTCCCTCGCGGTGGAAGCCCTGCTCATCTCGCTGGTATCCGGCATCTCGGGCGTACTGCTTGGCACACTGTTCGGCTGGCTGGGCGCATACGTGGTGTTCAGCATGTACGGCAAAGTGGTGTTCCCGTTCGAATGGGGCATTAACGGCATCGTACTCGCCGTGGCAGCCGTGGCAGCACTGCTCGCCAGCGTATTCCCCGCACGCAGGGCAGTGAGCACGCCTCCTGTTGAGGCGCTCGCCGAAGCCTGAGCTTCATAGCAAACACAACGAAAAGGACTCCTACCACAAACATGGTAGGAGTCCTTTTTGCGTATCATGCATACGCAAAACAACAAACCAGTCAGACCAAATGGTTTTCGTAAGCGAACACCACCGCCTGTACGCGGTCACGTGCATTGATTTTCGCCAGAATATGCGTCACATGCGTTTTCACCGTCGGCAGGCTGATGAAAAGCTTGTCGGCAATCTCCTGATTCGACAATCCATGCGCGATCTCAATAAGCACTTCGCGCTCGCGGTCGGTCAGGTCATCCAATTCCGGATCGGTATATGTTGAATCCGTAGTAGAAGTAGTTGCGGAATTTTCAGGCCTACCAACGTTCGCAGCCATGAAATCGCCTTCCATCATTTTCTCGATAAGACGTTTCGTGGCGGACGGTGCGATAATCGCATTACCTTGAAAAACCGTGCGAATCGAATTCAGCAATGTTTCCGGTTCCGTATCTTTCAGCAGAAAACCGGAAGCTCCGGCAGTGATCGCAGCCATAACATATTCATCCAAGTCGAATGTCGTCAGAATGATCACTTTGGTATGAGTGACTTCTGATTGCGTTCCATCGGCAGCAAAGCGATGCCGCAACGCACTGATCTGCCGAGTCGCCTCGATACCATCCATGCCGGGCATACGCACATCCATCAACACCACGTCAGGATGCAGCGTTTCCGCCAACGCCACAGCCTCTGCACCATCGCGAGCCTGCGCCGCAACCGCCATATCAGGTTGGGAGCTGATCACCATGGCGAAACCGGCACGTACCAATTCTTGATCATCGGCAATGACCACACGAATCTTCTGTTCTTCACTCATACTCTCCACCTTATCGGCATTGTTCCGCTCATAGCGCGAAACGAACCCTTAAATCTCCCTGAAAAACTTGAATCGGCTATCGAGACACGCGCTGCAGCTGCTCCTCCAACGGTGCTGCGGGCCTCAACTGCAGTTCGCTCGCACTGCCGGCATGAGCGTCATCGCTGAAACCAGTCTCACGAAGCACGCCAAGCAATTCGCGCATACGCTTAAGCGCGGCGCGCCCCTGCTCGCCAATGGCTTTGAATGCTGCGGAAATCTCGTCGGCGGTAGGCTCTTTGCCGTGTGCTTCGGCGCTATCCAGCATGCGGATACCATCGACGGCTTGACTAATCACGCTGTTCAACGTGGCGGTGACTTCAGCCTGAATGCTGGCACTGATACGGTCACGTTCCATATTCGCCGCGAGAATACGCTGCTTCTCCTGCTCGGCCACCAGTGCCTTTTCGCGAGCCTGCAATACCAGTGCGTTTGAATCGCTGGAACGTGCCCAACGTGCCCACGCCATAATGCCGGCGCACAGCATCAGCACCGCAACCGTATACATAACGCCGGTAAAGAACGCTGCACTACTACTTGACGTGGCTGAAACCGGTTTTGTTAAGCCCACGGAAGCGGCGATGGCGTCGAACAAGGTAGTGTATCCGTGTTGAGCAGCCGCGATTTTCAAGCCCATCAGCACCGAACAGGTCGCGGCGGCAAGACCGGTCCAACGCCATGCGTGTTCACGCCCATACAATACGGCTGTATACAGCGCACACAGCGACGCTACGATATGTCCAACCTCAATCGATTCCAAAAACACCAATTGCACAACCGACAATACGAACACAATAAGCGCGCAAGTCTCGGGGAACCTGCGTCGAAGAGCCAGCGCCAGCAAGCAGCATGCGGCGATCGCATGAGAGAGCTGCACATGAGGTGAACTATCAAAAAAGAACGTAATCGACATGCGATTCAGCAGCATGACCAATATCACGGCATCAACGGAATCCATGAGCACATAATGGCGCTGCGTCCACGCGGAAACACGTTCCACCCAATTCAGTCCTCGTGAATTGGATGTATTTGCAAGTTCTACGGATTTCAGTTTTAACGATGTGAGCAAATCATGCAGATTGGGTGCGGTAATGCGCAAATGTTGCAGGGCATTCGAACGATGATCGCGACCGGTTGGTTGGTTTGTTTCCTGCGTCTGTTCCGATGGTTGATCTGGGATTCGCGCCGATATGTTGGCGGCTGTGTGAGATGCTATTGCTTCGTCGGATAATTTCGCTTTGCTGGATATGGCAGTTGTGTTGCAAGATTCGGACTGTTCCGAGGCATACTGTTCGCCGGTTTCGTCTGTCGCTGGCTCTTTACCGCCGTAAGGCAGGGTGGCCATGACTTCGAAGCCTCCGCCGAGTTGAGGGCCAGCCTGCAATGAGCCTCCGGCCGATTCGATGCGTTCCTTCATGCCCAATAGGCCGTAACCTGGCGTATGCCCGTCGATATTGGCCGCCGCGCCACGACCATTGTCGGTGACGGTCAAAGTGAGTAAACCGTTGTTCCATGACTCTTTAATGTGCACATCGACGTGCGGCCCCGCATACTTGCGGATATTCGTCAGCGCCTCCTGCACTACATGGTAGGAAGCTATCGAGGCTTGTTCACCGAGTTGTTCTGGGCTGGCGGTGCCGGTGATATTCCGTCGGATTCGAATGTCGGGGGAGACGTTTCGCGCTTGTTCCACAAGATTGCCGATATCGTTATAATCGGCGTGCGGTGAACCCCCGAATACTCCCAGAAGACGTTGCATGTCATGCAGTGCGCGTTCCGATTCGTGTCGAATCGTCTCCATGGTGTTTCTAGCCACCGCGGGATCATGCGTGCCTGCATAGCGGCCGCCATCAGACTGCACGATGATGATTGATAGGGTGTGCGCCACCACATCGTGCATGTCACGTGCGATGCGTGCTCGTTCCGCCAACGCGGCGATATCGCGTTCATCCTGGTCTCGCGCGGCGATTGCCTCATTGCGTTCCCGTATCATGCGAACGGTTGCCAGACGGGCACGCTGCCAGAACGCTACAATGACGGTGGAAATGATACATACTTCGAAAATCGGCGTCAGCACCAGCATGTATTGCGCCACCATGTTGGCGACTTCCGACATGGATGTTCCTGTGTAGATGGAGCCGAGAGTGTCTTCCGTGACCATTGCGCCATTTGGATTTGAGCCATTCCATCCGCTCCATGTATGTACTTTTCCTCCGGTGAGCAGCGGTCCATTGGTCATGGTCCATGCCATCAACGCCGAAGCCAGAAGACCGATGGCCAACGCTAGAATAATGAAGACTTTCGTGTTTTTGGGATTGCCGTAGACGATCACCGAATACAGCATGACCAATGCCAGAATATCGGCGCCCAATATGCAAGGGCCGAATATGAGATGCGCCAAGGCCAATGCCACACAGAGCAACGCTCCGGTCTGCGGCCACCATCGACGGATTAGCAGCGGAATAAGCATTGCCGCTTCCCATGTCATCTGCGTGGAAGGCTTAAGGTCAAACAGCAATCCCGGATTATGGGTGATGCCGCTGGTCACGCCGAACAGCAGAACACCTATAACAAGCGTGATGATGAGATCGCCCGCGAAGACATGACCATGCATCCACGACAAGAGACGCTGCTTGAAATTCGACATATGCTCCACCCTAGCGCCAGATACGCTGTGACGCCATCATGCGCAGGAATGAAATAGCGGTAAGATAAAGCCGCTTTTGTGAGGTAAGGTTGTTTCCGCATGTGGGCGAGATGGAAGCTCTCAAGAAGTCACTACCCGCATTGAACATGCCGATGACGCCAAAGGAAAGGTGAATGCATGACACTGCTGAGCGAATACTACGTGCCCGGGTTGCATATTGAGGATCGTTCCATCAAGGTGCCGTTGGATTGGACGGGTCACGAGCCCGGTCATGGGTTCGATGGCGAATCGATCAGCCTGTTCTACCGTGTGGTCACCGCTCCCGAACATGTGCATGACGACCTGCCGCTGCTCGTGTTCCTGCAGGGCGGCCCAGGCGGTTCCGGTCCGCGTCCGCTCGGTCCAAGTTCCGATGGCTGGATCGAGGAGGCCATCAAGCATTTCCGCGTGGTGTTGCCGGATCAACGTGGCACGGGGCGTTCGTCTCGTGTCGACACGCATGTGATTGAGGGCATGGACGGCGACGGCAAAGCCGGTGCCGCGTTTTTGAAGCGTTTCCTCGCCGATTCGATCGTTCGTGACTTCGAGCATCTGCGTCGCACCGAATTCGGGGGCGCACGTTGGGTCACGCTTGGCCAAAGCTATGGCGGATTCCTGACCTTGACGTATCTTTCACTGTTCCCGCAAGGAGTTATCGCCAGTTTCACCACGGGCGGCATTCCGCATGTTCCCGCCGATGCGACCGACGTGTACCGTCATACGTTCCCGCGCATGGCGGCAAAGACGAAGCAGTTCTACGAGCGTTACCCGATCGATATCGAACGTGCCGCGGCCGTCGCCGACATTCTGCAATCGCGCAAGGTCACATTGCCGAACGGCGATCCGCTCACGGTGGAACGCTTCCAATGCTTGGGATCCGATTTCGGTATGAAGCCAAGTTTCGAACGCGTGCATTGGATTCTTGACCAGGCATTCCTTGACGGCGACGGTTCGGCCTCGACCTCGGCGGAACTGTCTGACGAATTCCTGTCTTCCGTGATGGATGCGACTTCGTCTCGCCCGCTGTATTGGCCGTTGCAGGAGTTCATCTACGCCAACGGCGAGCTGAAAACGCCGATTTGCTGGGCCGCCCAGCGCGTGCGCGGCGAGCATCCGGAATTCGCGGGTGACATTCGTCCGCTTAATTTCACCGGTGAGGCCATGTTCCCGTGGATGTTCGAGCAGGAACGTGCGTTGCGTCCGTTCAAACCAGCCATGGACGTGCTTATGGAAGACACGCATTTCGGCACGATCTACGATGCCGACCAGTTGGCACGCAATGAGGTTCCGCTGCAGGCTGCCGTCTATTTTGACGACATGTATGTCGATTCTGGATTGCAGCTCGACACGCTGTCTCGCGTCGGTCGTTCACATTATTGGACTACCAACGAGTTTGAACATGACGGAGTGCATGGTTCAACAGTGTTCAAGCACCTGTTCAATGAAGCATTGAACCGCGGAGATTTGGCGGAGTTGTTCTGACGATCGTTCAGCAACGACGAGCATCGATAGCAAAGGAAAGAAACATGGCCAATCCAACCATCGGATTCATCGGATACGGCAATATGGCACAGGCGATCGCCGAAGGCCTAGTCAACGCTGGCGTCGTCAATGGCGACGACATCGTGGCCTGTGCCGCGCATTACGACAAGCTGGAACGCAACGCCGCCAAACTCGGCGCAAAAGCGGTGCATACCGCCGCGCAAGTCGCCGAAGCAGCTGACATGGTCGTCATCGCCATCAAACCGTATCAGATCGAAACCGTGATCGCACCGATCATTGATCAGCTGGCGCAAGAGAACACCATCGTCGTGTCCATTGCGGCAGGCTGGGATCTGAACAAATTCCGCGACCTGTTCGGAACGTCTTTCGAACAGGCACACATCCAATGCACCATTCCGAACACGCCGATGGCTGTCGGCAAAGGCGTGCTGGTCACGGAAATCGACAACACGCTCACGCAGGAACAGACGGAAACCTTCGAAAGCCTATTTTCGTCAATCAGCCTGATCGAACGCGTGGACACCGCACACATGGGCATCGGCATGTGCATCGCCGGCTGCGCGCCGGCCTTCACCGACATGTACATCGAAGCATTGGGCGATGCCGGTGTGAAATATGGATTGCAGCGTGCTACCGCGTATCGTCTGGCCGCCAAAATGGTGGAAGGCGTGGGCGCGCTCTATTTGGCCAACGAAACGCATCCGGGTGCCATGAAAGACGCTGTCTGCTCTCCGGGAGGCACCACCATCAGGGGTGTCGCATCGTTGGAGGAAAGCGCGTTCCGTGGTGCCGTTATCAAAGCAGTCGACGCCATCGAAGCCTAATACTAAGCTAGGGAACCATGTCTCTTACTATCGGAATCGTCGGACTGCCGAACGTCGGCAAGTCCACCATGTTCAACGCATTGACCCGCAACAACGTGCTGGCGGAAAACTATCCGTTCGCCACCATCGAACCGAACACCGGCATTGTGCCGTTGCCGGATGACCGTCTGCCGGTGCTCGCCAAGCTCGTGCATACGGAGAAGATCGTGCCGGCCACCGTCACGTTCGTCGACATCGCAGGCATCGTCAAGGGCGCTTCGGAAGGCGAAGGCCTGGGCAACAAGTTCCTCGCCAACATTCGCGAAGCCGACGCGATCTGCGAGGTCGTGCGTGCCTTCGAAGACGATGATATCGTGCACGTCAACGGCAAGGTCGATCCGTCCGACGACATTGAAACCATCAACACCGAGCTGATCCTCGCCGATCTGCAGACCATCGAGAACGCGCTGCCGAAGCTGGAGAAGGATCTGCGCGGCAAGAAGATCGAACCGGCCTACATGGAAGCCGTCAAGCAGGCGAAGACCATTCTCGAAGCCGGCGAAACCATTGATAAGGCGACTCGCGAAGGTCGTTTCGACAAGGATTCCGTCTACGATCTGCACTTGATGAGCGCCAAGCCGTTCATCTACGTGTTCAACGTGGACGATGCCGAACTGCAGAACAAAGACATGCAGACCAAGCTCGCCGCATCCGTGGCTCCGGCCCCCGCCATCTTCCTCAACGCGCAGTTCGAAGCCGATCTGACCGAACTCGATGAGGCCGACGCGCGCGAAATGCTCGCCGACGCCGGTCTTGAGGAGTCCGGCCTGGATCAGTTGGCGCGAGTCGGCTACGATACGCTCGGCCTTTCCACCTTCCTTACCGCAGGTGAGAAGGAAGTGCGCGCATGGCAGATCCACAAGGGCTATACCGCCCCGCAGGCTGCCGGCGTGATTCACACGGACTTCGAAAAAGGCTTCATCAAGGCCGACATCGTCTCCTACGACGATTTCGTGGCTGCCGAAGGCTCCATGGTCAAGATCAAGGAGGAAGGCAAGCTACGCCAGGAAGGCCGCGACTACGTGATGCAGGACGGCGATATCGTCGAATTTAAATTCAACGTCTCGAAGTAAGTGTTTCTCTGGCTCCCCTCTTTTGAGGGGAGCTGTCGCTACAAGCGACTGAGAAGCGGCACGGATAAGGCCTGAGAAGTCGTCTTCTCAGGCCTTTGTCATGACATTGTTCTGCAAGGATTGGCTGCTGCAGCAACATAATGTGTGTTTTATTATTCGGCCTTGGCGGCTTGCTGGTCAATCCAATTGTTGACGTCGGTGATCGCCTCGTCAAGGGTTGCTTTGGCGGCTTTGTAGTATTTGGAATCTACAGGTTGACGATTTCCGCGCCGAACGGCCAGAGCGCAAGCTTGGCCATCTTGAACGCTTGAATGCCGAGCGGAATGCCGATGATGGAGATGCACAGAATCAGTCCCACCAATGCCCATCCGATTGCGATGGCCAATCCACCAAGAATGATCCACAGGATATTGCCGAGAACTCGCATGATTAGTCCCTTTCCGATTCCGGTCGATGCCTCGCATGTTCAGCTTCACTATTTTGCCAGACATCATGACGGAAACACGAGACGCAACCCTTAGCTCGCCTCTGATTCATCCCCGGACCGTTATTCAGGCGGATCGTATGCGGTAAGCCCGATCCTTTTGTGAAGATTTTGTGTATTGTCGGGCATGCGTGGGTTTCACCGTCGATTTGAATGATGATAGGCTTCTCGATGTCTGCCGTACGAAAACCCATCAAGGAGATGCCATGAACCTGTATCGCTACGCGATGTTCATCGCACGCGCCTGCCGTGGGTCGTTCGTCGGCAATGTTCTGTTTGCCAATCCACAAATGGCCCTATTCTCGATGCTGGTGTAGCGGGGACACGCCTTATGCCGGGATGTACCGATGGCCCATCCGCAGTCGACGTCGCATGAATCGCTCACCATAGCCATCAACTTACGCAAAGCCGCGAATCGTTTGCCGTATATGAATGCGGAACGGATGGCGGCTTTTCCTTTATCCCGGACTCATCAGTGTCCCCGCGTCTTGACACAAGTATGGGGCCGGATCGCCCACACATGCCGTTACCAACAGAAGGAAATGCTGTGACCTCACAGAAAACCGCGGAATTCGGGTCCGCCGCCAGTTCCGCAAAGCCTATTGATCCGCACACCCGATTCATCATCGTAGGCGTGATCGTCGTCGGCTCGTTCATCGCGCTGCTCAACCAGACCGTCATGTCACCGGCCTTGCCGGCACTGATGCGTGATTTCAATATCACCACCGGCACCGTGCAGTGGGTGACCAGCGTCTACATGCTGGTCTCGGGCATCATGGTGCCGATTTCAGGCTATCTGATTGATAAATTCTCCACCCGAAAGCTCTTCGCCGGAGCTCTTGCCACTTTCATGGTCGGCACACTGCTGTGTGCCGTCGCGCCGAATTTCATGCTGTTGCTCGTCGGACGCATACTGCAATCCGCCGGCTCCGGCGTGCTGTTGCCATTGGTCGCCGTAGTGCCGATGCTCGTCTATCCGCCGGATAAGCGCGGCACCGCCATGGGCATGGCCGGTATCGTCATGGCCGCCGGCCCGGCTATCGGCCCGGTTGTCGGTGGTCTGGTGATTGACAGTTTCGGATGGCGCCCAATGTTCGTTGGCATCGCAGTCGTGGCACTGGTCATCCTTGTCGGAGGCACGATGATGCTCAAGAACGTCGGCGAGTTGAAGAACCCAAAGCTCAACATCCTGTCCGTGATCCTTTCGACCATCGCGTTCGGTGGCCTGCTCTATGGCTTCTCGTCCGCTTCCACGATGGGATGGGCCAGTCCGGTCGTCATTACCTCAATCGTCGTTGGTCTTGTGGCCTTCGTCGCATTCATATACAAGCAAGTCAAGCTCGATGAGCCATTGTTGCGCGTTGACACCCTTGCCACCCGCAACTTCCGCAACTCCGCGATTCTGGTCACTCTGATCAACGCCGCAGTCGCCGCAACCAACGTGACGTTGCCTATCTTCATCCAGAATGTGCTCGGCCAATCCGCCACCGTCACCGGCATGGTCATGCTGCCCGCCGCGGCGGTCGGCATCATCCTGAGTCCGGTCGCCGGTGCCGCATTCGACAAATTCGGCCCGCGCGGCGTGGGTATCGGCGGCCTTACGCTCATGACCATCTCTCTTGGTCTTCTCGGCACCATCAACACCAGGACATCAGTGCTGTTTGTCGCCGTGTTCTGCGCATTGCAGGCATCCGGTCAGGCTATCGCCAACATGCCGATCAACACTTGGGGCGTCAACGCTTTGCCGAACGACATGATCGCCCATGGCAACGCCATCGCCAACACCGGCCGCCAGATCGCGGCAGCCATTGCGACCTCGCTTCTGGTCACCGCAGAAACATCCGTGACCGCCTCGCACATGTCCCAGGGTGTGAAGTCCGCCACGGCCAGCGGCATCGCGTTCTCCTACCTGCTGTGCGCCGCCATCTCGCTGGTCGCCCTGATCATCTGCATCTTCACCGTCGCCAGCCGTGCCAAGGAGAAGGCCGCACGTAACGCCAAGGCCTACGAGGCGCAAGCTTCCGCCGAAGTCGCGGTCGAAACCACTGAAGGCCAGCCCGCCGAGCATCACTACGCCGGCGCATACGTGGCCCCCGCCGCCTCCCTGTTCAAGCAGGCCCGGGAACAGTCCATCTGCGGGATCATGGACGATCAGCCTACAGCTGCCTGGACAGCGATGACATCACGCATGTGGTGCGCGAGTTCATCCGCCTCAACGTCTCCAGCCTTCCCGTGGTGAACGGCGATGGCAGGCTCGTCGGCTTCGTCAGCGACGGCGATGTCCTGAAATCGATTGCCACCTATGAATCCCGTACGGTTCCCACCGGCACCGGTTCGACGATGGTGGTGTTCGACGACGAAACCGTGGCCTCCAAGGTGCAGGCGCTCTCCGGCAAGAAGGTGATGGACATCGCCACGCGTAAGGTCGTTGCCGCTACGCCCGACCAGCATGTTGGAGAGGTGGCCCGAACCCTCGCCAAGAAGCAGTTCAAGAAACTGCCGGTGGTGGATGGCGATGGCAGACTCGTCGGTGTGATCCGCCGTAAGTCCGTGATGGAACATGCCTTCGACGCGCTGTTCCCCAAAGGATGATCGGTGATTAGGCGCCATCATCGCTGAATAGAATGAATGGAGCATGAGGCTTCCCTTCTCGCGGGGGAAGCCTCATTGCTTTGTCCGCGGAGTCTTACGGCACCTGCGCAAGGGCAACGTCACGCCTTCATGATGCACTATTGAATAGTGTGTTCCTATCGTTGCATGGTGACGCTAACGCATGGCGTCACGATACTGAAGCCTGCCATCTAACGGCGGGTACGGCTCGTTGCTGGAGTCGTGCACGCATACGCGCGTCGGCGTGCGTATGCCGTCTGACCACCGCCGCCGATAAGCTCGCCGCCAACGAGTTGGGGTGGAGTGTCGGTATGCTGCTCAGCGGCGCGTTCCGTTCCGCTGAGTCTGGCCGTGGCCTACGTCATCGCCGTAATCGCCTTCCAATCATTGCGATTGATATGGTGAACGGTAGAGGACGGTTCGGCATTCCTGCACGTGGTTGGCGACGCACGTCACGTACGGTCGGCCCGCAGGACAATGGTCAGGGCGATATCGTTACACGTATCGTCGGCGATGTTGCGGCAGGATTGACGGTGCGGCAGATCGCCGCCGAACGACATCTGCCGGTCGATTTCGTCGACATGGCCATCGAACGCGCGCGAGAACGAGGATCGCTTGACGTGGTGGATATGCGGTCGCGGCACGCCTGCGGAGAGACGGTATGCCGACCCGACCCCGCTTCGTTGGTGTGCGTGGGATGTCCATTCAGGTTTTTCCCATCTTCGGACTCGTAAAATAGGCGAGGTTAACAAGACGAAGAACGATGACATCCGTCGATTCGCAAGGGGTGGACGCATATGGATTATCAGTATCAGGCCGTTGAACAGCCTTCCAATCCCCGCAAAACCTGGCCGATTGTCCTTTCCGTGGTCGTGGCGCTCACTGTGGCATGCGGCGCAGGAGTGTACGTCTACCACAACAAACGGCAGGAGGCGTTGGACACATGCCGGCAATCGCTTGCGGAATTCAGCTCGGCCCGTAAGGCCGTGCTCGACACATCCGAAAACGGTAGCGAACTGCAGAAATTGATCCGTGGTGCGCTCGGCGTGAACGACATCATCGACGCGTTCGCGGACGCGGCCACCAGCGCAGAGAACACGGTCGATACGGAAGGCTGTAAGGCGGACGCCACCATCACGCAGCTCAATCTCGTCTCCAAAACATTGGACAGCGCAACTGACTCCCTGAACGGCAGTCTGAAGACAATCGAAAAGAACCAGCAGTCGCAAAGCGGCGGCGATACCTCCGATGGCACGTCGAATTCAACGCAATCCAATGATGGGACGAGTCAAAACAAGTCAGACGACAATGCCGAATCGTTGGAAGACTCCAAACTTGCTTTGCAGGAATCGCTTGACAAGGCAAACGCGCTTATCGACAAACTCGGCAATGACGGCGATCTCACCCTTATTGGACGCAAACTGTTGAGCGCGCTATCCAAAGCCGTTGATGCGGGCCAGCAGCTGATCGACAATAGCGGCGTCAAAGAATCCAAGTATTACAAGGCCGCCAAAACCACGCTTGATGAAGCCATCGAAATGGCCGACAACTGGGTGAATCAACAAGCAGCCAAAGCGCAGTAAAACATTTTCCAAAGTACCGCGTGGCATTCGAAATCTCGTTTGCGCTTACCGTGCCGTCAGTATGCGGATTCGCGCTGATTTTCGCCGCAATCATCTTCTCCGAAGTGCAACTCCCACATCGCAGCAAATCGTAATGCCGAATATGTGAACTTGACTGTTGATTCCACGCTGTATCTGCTTTATTCTTGAATACTTGTGAAAGAGTTTTGTGAGAAGTGGTGGAAACGTATCGCCACCAAAGAGATGGTATTCATCGGCATTGTGACGCTGGCCGCGTCCATTATCGCCTCATGGCTGAAGCAATTCCCTGGATTCAGCCTGTTCGGTGCGCTGATTATCGCACTGCTGATCGGCATGGTGCTGCAGTTTCCGATTCGCAAATGGTATTCCAGCCGTTCACCAGAGCATAAGGCCGGTGTGAAAGACGCAGCAGGACTGATTTCCAACAAGCTGCTCCGCTTGGGTATTATTCTGCTTGGATTCAAGCTCAACCTGCAGGTGCTGTTCACGCAAGGCATCAAATGCTTGCCGATTGCCGCTGTTGTGGTGACGCTCACCATCGTCGTGTGCTACAACATCGCCCGTAAGCTCGGCGTTGACCCGCAACTGGCCATTCTGGTGGCTGGCGGTACCGGCATTTGTGGTGCCGCAGCCGTCATGGGACTTTCCGGATCCATCAAGGTTCCACCGGAACAGGAAGACGAGAAAGCCAACAATGAAGTGATGGCCGTGGCCATCATCGCCATCATGGGCACGATCTTCGCCCTCGTGGAAATCGCATTTGGACCGCTTACCGGACTGACCAACACCCAGCTGGGCATCACAGCCGGCGCATCCCTGCACGAAATCGCACACGCGGTGGCGGCTGGTGACGCGTTCGGCGCGGTCGACATCGCCACCATCATGAAGCTGTCGCGAGTGCTTATGCTCGTTTTCGCAGCCATCATCATCGCCATCTGGTGGGATAAGAACCATTCGCAGATGCCTTCGGACGGCAAGCGCAAGATCTCATTCCCGTGGTTCATGCTCGGCTTCATCGGAGCGTCGATCATCGGCACGTTCGTGCCGTTCATCGCCACCATCACCCCGCAGCTGGTCGATTTCGCCTACATCGTGCTTGGCATGGCCATGGCCGCATTGGGCATCACCGTGAACTTCTCGGCACTCGCCAAGAAGGGGCAGAAGGCGTTCCTTGCCAGCCTCATCACTTCGATCCTGCTCATGTGCTTCGCAGCGGGAGTGGCAGCGCTGTTCTTCTAAAAATCTTCTACATATCTTTTATATCTTCCAAATACCGTTGTGCCGTGCGCTGGGATAATCAGTGCACGGCACATTTTTTTTTATTGTATAAAAGTAATCTGGTATTAATCCGAAACTTTGCGACGATCCGCAATCAAGGTACGAACCAGCGAACAAATCGGCAGCAAATACAGAAAACAGCTCAACAACAGACTTTCCGTAGGAGCCCCAACCGAAGCAAGCGGCACCGCGCCGGCAATCGACCATGGAATCAATGGAGCCACCACAACGGCGGTATCCTCCAAATTAATAACCTTGCGCTGCTCGTCGTTTTCCAAATTGCCGCACAACTGATCAGTCAACATAATCGACAATGTCTGATTACAGGCAACCGCGCTCGCAACCACAGACGTGACCAAAGTCGCACCAAACACGCTGATGTGCTTCGCCATCGAAGCGATAAGCCGATGCGTGCCATCCAACAACCCCGTTTCTTGGAAAATACCGGAATACGACGAGGAAATGCAGACGATCAGTATCACCTTGATCATCGAAACGATGCCGCCACCGTCAATCAACGACGCCACTTGGGCGTTCGAACAATGAAAACCGAACACCAAAGCACGGCCAATCTCCAGCCAATCCATATGCTGCACCAGCACGCAAACCGGCAATGCGGTGAGAATACTTGCGCCCATCGTAATGCGCACGTCCATTCGGGCGATCGCAAGCACCACAAGCACCAACGCGGGAATAACGGTAACCCAATGAAGATCGAACGCGCTTGAGAACAATCCCGTGATATCAATGGAACCTGCGGAAGGATGCGTGCACAAAGCCAACACAGCATAAATCGCACACGTGATGATGAACGGAACAATAGATGTTTTCAACATCAGTACGATATTGTCGAAAATATTCGTATGTGTGAGTGTTTTGACTAATTGCGCGCTGGTGGAAACAGGGGAGCAGCGGTCGCCGAAATAGACGCCCGACAGAATCGCACCGCCGAGGAATACGGGCGAAACCTGCATGGACGTGCCGAGCGTCATGGTGATGACGCCCATGGTGGCGGCCGTAGCGAACGATGATCCGGTCAGCAGCGACATGAGGCAGTTGAGCAGGAAGGCGAGCAGAATCACCACATGCGGGCGCACCAGGCTGGAAGTGTTCGCCACAATGAACGGCACGGTGCCGGCGGCGCGCCATAGCGTGGTCAGCAGGCCAATCAGCACGAACGTCACCACCACAATGCTTGCGGCACGCATGGTGGCGAACCCTTTGGAAAGCATGGTCGCGAATTTGTGACCGGTGATTTTGCCATGGATGAGGAACATGACCACGCCGGCCAGCAGTGCGGGAACGATGGATATGTTGGTTATGATGCAGGCAATCAAAGCCGCACAGAACAGCGCCATCGTAACAAGTTCCGCCATGATGTTCCTTTCTTTGATGATTATCGCGCGGTACGTCAACGCCTTCGACATTCTTTTGACGAATCGTAAGAACTCGGTAAGCGTAGCAGTCATTATGTAAACGCGATGAGTTCGAGCTAAGACGTGGACATGGTCTTGTGCTGGTGCGGTGGAATGGCTGGGGCGGTGGGAGTGTCGGTTTGGTTCAACCGGACTTGAGATTGATAGTCTGTAATCGGTTATGCTGAAGCGAGCGGAATCGAGGAGGATTATGACTGATTTCGATATTGCGAAAGTGCAGGAATTGGAACATCGTACAGATGATGCGTCGGCTCCCGAGGTGTTCTTCACTCCCGTGATTACGCCAGAAAGTCTGGTTGCCGCATATCATGCGTTGGGAGCTAGGCCGGAAGGTAAGGTCGCCATCAAAATCCATTCCGGAGAATCCGAAAAATCCAATAATCTGAATCCCGCGCTGGTCAGGGATTTGGTACAGGAGATCGGCGGAACATTAGTGGAATGCGCAACGGCATACGACGGCAATCGAGAGACTCCCGAAAAAAGCCTTGCCGTGTTCAAAGAACGCGGATATGGCGATATCGCGCCGATTCAAATCATGGATATGGGCGGTGAGATCGAGATTCCGGTAGCCAAGCACCGCCATATCGCCTATGACATCGTCGGCAGGCATATCGACGACTATGATTCCATCTTCGTGCTTTCTCATTTCAAAGGGCATCCAATGGGCGGTTTCGGAGGCGCGTTGAAGAACGTGTCCATCGGCATCGCATCGTCGAACGGCAAACGTTGGATTCATTCCGCAGGCGTGGCTAAAGACAAGTGGGTCGAAGCTGAGCAGGATGACTTTCTCGAGTCGATGGCCGAAGCGGATGAGGCTGTGATCAGCCACATGAACGGCAAGATGATGTATTTGAACGTCATGAACCGTTTGTCGGTGGATTGCGACTGCTTCGCCACGCCGTCCGAGCCGGACATGCATGACATTGGCGTGCTTTCGTCGTTCGACCCGGTGGCACTTGACCAAGCGTGTGTCGATCTGATTCATGTGGCGCCGGACGGCGCGTCCGTGACCGAGCGTATCGCCACCAGGCATGGCGAGCACACGCTCGAATACGCCGAAGAGCTTGGGCTTGGTTCGCGTGCATACCGTTTGACCGTGCTCGAGTAGTGTGCACGGAGTCGGCGATGATGGAATCCAAGGAATCTAAGGAATCCATGGAAAACGTGGAGGAGGCGCAGGCGGTTCAAGACGCGCGGGCCGTGATCGAACGCATCGAACGTGTGTTTACGGAACGCGAGCATGTGTTTGTGGCGATCGACGGGCCATGCGCGTCGGGCAAAACCACGTTGGCGGCTTTGCTGCAGCGTCGTTTCGACGGCAATGTGCTGCATATGGACGATTTTTTCCTGCGCCCGGAACAACGCACTCCGGAACGGTTCGCCGAACCGGGAGGCAATGTCGATCGGGAACGATTCGAAGAAGAGGTGCTGGCTCCGCTCGTTGCCGGAAATATCGTGCAGTATCGTCCTTGGGATTGCCATACCGGCGATTTTGCGGCTTCGCATAGTGTCGAACCTGCTCGTTTGACGATTGTCGAAGGCAGTTATAGCATGCATCCCGCATTGCGTGAATACTACGATTTGATGATCTGCCTGATGATTGATTCCAATGAGCAGTTACGCAGACTCGAGGCACGTAATCCGCGTATGCTGCAGCGATTCATCGACGAGTGGATTCCTTTGGAGAATCGGTATTTCGAGCAAACTGGAACACGCGCAATTGCCAACATGGTTGTAGATACTGCCAAATCAAACGAATAACGAATCATACATAACGAATTTTTCATAATGAACGAAAGCTTGTGAAAAGAAAGCTTTTAAAAAGGAGAATGAACATGACTTCCACTACAGCAGTTTCCTTGCGTCGCACTGATCTGCCACGCTTGAGCGTGAGCGTCAAAGCCGCCGCAACCGTGCTTGCCATTGTCGCCGCAGTGGCGTTGCCGCAGTTGTTCCATGTGATCGGAGCGGTTTCCGGACGAGGAACTGCGTTGGGCGTTGCCTTTCTGCCTATGTACTTGCCGATTATTTTCGTCGGTTTGATCGCAGGTCCAGCGGTTGGTGCGATTGCAGGCGCAGCTGCTCCACTGGCGAGCTTCCTGCTTTCCGGCATGCCGATGCTGGCTGTTCTGCCGTTCATGATGATTGAATTGTGCGCGTACGGTTTGGTTGCAGGTCTGCTGCGTGAGATCAAGCTGCCAAGCCTAGTAAAGGTGGTTATCGCCCAACTTGCCGGCCGTGTCGTACTGACCGTAGCCACTGCAGTGGCGGTGTTCGCATTCGGTTCCGGCAACAGCATCGCCGCCACTTGGACGAGTGACTTGGCCGCTGGACTGCCCGGTCTTGCTTTGCAGTGGGCGCTGATCCCGCTCGCCGCCTACTGGACCGAGTCGCTGATTGCCAAGCGCAATCACTGAACAACGATAGTTCAAACGCGGCAGTCAGCCACGTTCTGAACAAAACCGATATTTTCGGGAGTCAAGCCATTACGCTTGGCTCCCGTTGTCATATCAGTCGGGAAATCGGGAGAAACGGTCATGATCGCGGGAGTGTCCATCACCACGCTGCTACTGGTGCTCGCAGCCGGCATCGGGGCGGGATTCGTTGGATACGCGGTCGGCGCATCCTCGCTGATATCCTATCCGGCGTTGCTGGCGTTCGGCATTCCGCCTGTGCTGTCCAACACCACGAACACGGTGGGCGTGTGCGGTACGGGCATCGGCGGACTGCTTTCCGCCCGCAGGGAGCTTAGAGGCCAAGGCGTGCGCGTGGCCGTCTACGCCTGCATCGGATTGGTCGGTGGCATCATCGGCGGGCTGTTGCTGCTGGAACTGCCGGCAGAAGTGTTCGAATGCGCGGTGCCGCCGCTGATCCTGTTCAGCGCGATCATCATCGCACTCAATCCACGGAAGAAGGCGGCCGCGCGCGACGCCGTGGCGCAGGCGCTGCCGCAATCGCATCAAGGCGAACGAGCCGCGCGGATCGCCAGCAAAACCGCAAGCGGCACGTTGCGCAACGATCCGTGGTGGCTGTGGGTCGGCGTGAGTTTCGTCGGCGTCTATTCCGGCTATTTCGGTGCCGCAGCAGGCACGCTTGCCTTGGCGATCCTAGATTTGGGTAAGATCGGTCCGTTCCATCAGATCAACGCGTTGAAAACGGTGGTCGGTTTCGGCGCGAATATTTCCGCTGCGATCATGTTCATCATCCGTGGATCCGTGTATTGGCCGTTCGCCATCATAATGTGCATCGGATGTATCATCGGCAGTGCCATCGCACCTCCCGTAACCCGGCATATTCCCGAAAACATCATGCGTGCCGCCGCCGTGCTCACCGGCATCATCCTAGCCGTCAAACTCGGCTGGAGCACCTACTTCTAGGCAAAACAGATCAGTTTTGTGAGCAATGGAGATATCCTTGAAAGAAGGTAGTTACAAAACGGCAGGGGAGCAATGGCGATTGTCGATGAGGCGAAGCTGGGGTATCTGGACTTTCTTTCGCGTGAGGATCGGGTACGCCACCATCGTTACGTTGAGGAAATGAAACAGTACGACATGATGCGCTCCGGCGACATCAATGCCATTTCTGAAAGTGCGAAACTGTGGGATTCCGGACTGTACGGGCATCTGTCAGACGATCCTCTGAAAAATGCGAAATACCGTTTCGTCACCACCATCACCTTGGCCACACGCTTCGCCATCGAAGGTGGCATGGATGAGGAAGACGCCTACAACGCTTCCGACCTGTACGTTCAGGATCTTGACAATTGCAAGACCCCGGAAGACGTGCGCCGACTGCATGCCGACATGATGACCTTCTTCACTTGGGCCATGGCCGACATGCAGAAAACCGACACCCATTCCAAAGCCGTCAACGAATGCATGGACTACATCCACTACCATCTGCATGAGAAAATCACTGTCGCGATTCTGGCACAGCACGTGCATTTGAATCCCACGTATCTGTCGGAACTGTTCGCACGCGAAACGGGAACGTCATTGTCGCAATACATTACCGACAAACGCATGGAAGCCGCCGAAAACATGCTGAAATATTCGGAATACAGCTTCAATGAGATCGCGCAGATCCTCGCATACCGGTCGCAAAGCCATTTCACGAAAGTCTTCAAGAAACATAGCGGCATGACACCGGGGGAATACCGTGCCAAGTACTCACAGAACGGCATCTGGCCGGAGTAGTAGCGCCCCGGCGTGTCGCGGGTGATGCGGTGAACCGGACGTAACGACATCGCGAACTTCGGGTGTGCCAATCGTGAAATCGACGTGGTTTCGCGTGTGGCATACGTTCAAATCGACTACGGTGAAAGCATTCAATGATGATGCGCGCCGGCCGAATGAACGGCAGAACGGAAACGCGCGCAGGATGTGGATGAAAGCAAAGGAATAAACGAATATGGGAATGCCCCTTGATTTGTATGTGATTCGACATGGCGAATCCGAAGCGAACGTGATTATCAGTGCCGGTGAACAGGGTGACAACTCGCTGTATACGCAGGACAACGTCACCGTGCCCGACCGTTCGTGGAGGCTTACGGCCACCGGCCGCAAGCAGGCGGACTGCATCGGCCGCTGGCTGGTCTCACAGCAGCCGTTGTTCGACCGCTACCTCGTCTCGCCGTACGTGCGCACGCGTGAGACGGCTGCCACGATGGCCCTGCCTAAGGCGAAATGGGAGGAGACACGCGTGCTGCGCGAACGCTCCTGGGGTGAGATCAATACCATCACGAAAGATGATTTCAAAACCAATTACGCGCGCAACTGGATGTTCAAGAACACTGATCCGCTGTATTGGCGTCCGCCGGCGGGCGAGTCGATCGCCGATGTGGCCGAAAACCGTGTGCATAATCTGCTCACGTCCCTGAACCGCAAGTCGGACGCGGAATCCGTGGTGATGGTCAGTCACGGCGACCTCATGCTGGCGCTTATGCTCACTTTGGAGGACTTGTCCGACGAGGAATTCATGCACCGTGCGGCGTCCGACGAATGGAAGATCACTAATTGTACGTGCTTCCATTATTCGCGTCGCGATCCGGCCACCGGGCGCACGCATAAGCGTTTCCGTTGGGAACAGACCGCCCGTCCGGTGTTCGACGGTGCGGAAGGGCGTTGGGTGGTGAAGGTCGAAGATTGGCGTGAATTCAAGCGTCCAGTGCTGTCTAATGGCGATTTGGTGGACGTTGTTCATGCGGTTGACCGTCACCTGTGATGTGTGTTGGTCTGTTGATTGCATGATCGGATTGGCTGATATCGACGATTGATGCCCCCATCTTGCGTACGAAACGCGCCCGTGTCCACGCCCCACTACAATGGCTATGACACGCGGCGCGTTTTTGTTTGCCGTGCAAGAGAGTTAAGGAGACAATCGCATGTCCAATCTGTTCACGTGGCAGGTCCACGGTGATGGCAAGACGCTGAAGCCGGGCGAAGTCGTTGAGCCTGACGAGCGTCTGACTTGGCCGCGCACCGCCGAAATCGGTGCACAGCACGTCATCGCCATGTTCGGCGCCACGTTCCTGGTGCCGATTCTGACCGGTTTCGACCCGTCCACCACCTTGTTCTTCACGGCCATGTCGACCGCGCTGTTCCTGCTGATCAACAAGAACGTGCTGCCGAGCTACTTGGGTTCGTCCTTCGGCTTCATCGCGCCGATCGCCGCCGTCACCACGGCGAACAAGGGCATCGCCGTCGCATCCTTCGGCATTCTCGTCACTGGTTTGCTGCTGGCTCTGATCGGTGTACTCGTGCACTTCGCGGGTGCCAAGTGGATCGACATCATCATGCCGCCGGTTGTCAACGGTGCCATTGTGGCCATCATCGGTTTCAACTTGGCTCCGAGCGTGTGGAACAACTTCAAGGTCGCTCCCGACACCGCCATCGTGACTTTAGTTGCCGTGCTGCTGGTCGCAGTGCTGTTCAAGGGTCTGATTGGCCGACTCAACATTCTGATCGGTGTGATCATCGGTTACGCATACGCTTGCATTCGTGGCCAGGTTGACTTCTCCGCCATCGGCGATGCCGCTTGGGTTGGTCTGCCGACTTTCCACCTGCCGCAGGTTGACTTCACGATTCTGCCGATGTTCGTTCCGGTGGTGCTCGTGCTCGTCGCCGAAAACGTCGGCCACGTCAAGTCCGTTTCCCAGATGACCGGCCGTGACTACGATGACCAGATCGGCACCGCCCTGTTCGCCGACGGTCTTGGCACCACCATCGCCGGTTTCGGCGGCGGTTCCGGCACCACCACGTACGGTGAGAACATCGGCGTGATGGCAGCCACCAAGGTGTATTCCACCGCAGCCTACTGGTGCGCGGCTGGCTTCGCGCTGCTGTTGAGCCTGTGCCCGAAGTTCGGTGCCATCATCAACACGATTCCGGCTGGCGTGCTCGGTGGCGTGACCACCCTGCTGTACGGCATGATCGGCATGGTCGGTATTCGTATTTGGGTTGAGAACAAGGTCAACTTCGACAAGCCGCTGAACATCATGGTTGCCGCAATCACCATGATCATCGCCATCGGCCAGTTCGCGTTCGCTTTCAATGGCATTTCCTTCAACGGCATCGCCATCGGCACCATCGTGATTCTCGTCGCCTACCACGGTCTGAAGGCCATAGGCAAGGCCACCGGCACGATCGACAAGAACGACCCCGACATCCTGTGATGCAATAATCGTTTGCATCGCTCTGAAGGCCCTTCCCAAACGTTCCCTGTTCCGGAAGGGCCTTTTGCGTACGCCTGTGTAGCTTTCGCGTGTGCAAGGCATTAGAGATGCGATGAGGATATGACGATTATTGAGAAGTTTCAAGATGAAAGCATACGTCGGAGTCTTCATCGATAGGGCATCTCTGAAATTTGGTTGTACGGGTCTATGGCTCATGGGGATACGAAATATGTGGGCTCGCTGAAAACGGTGTTGAATGTGTTACGTCAATCGTTTGACTTCATGTGGGGTTGAACGGTTATGATGGTGCAAGAGGGGTTGTGTTCATTTTTGAGTGAGGAGTTCGTCATATGAGTACCGCAGCCGGAAAGAAAATCGCTATCGTCACCGGTTCCGCGCTTGGATTGGGATACGAGCTGGCTCGACAGTTGATCGCCAAAGGATGGTTCGTTGCTGGTATTGATTTCAATGGCGCACGCCAGGCGGAGTTGTCGAAGACTTTTGCTGCCGACGAATACAGAGCTTTTGTGGGCGATATTTCCGACGAATCGTTCGTGAAGAACTCTGTTGCCGCAATCTCGAAAATCGGTCATATCGATTTGCTGATCAACAATGCCGGTCAGCCTTCGTTCAAAGTCCCGACAGCATACGAGGCGGCCGATGTGGACAAGTGTCTGAAGGGCCTGAAAGGCATGGTGCTGTGGAGCGTGGAAACACTGAAAGCGGACGGTGAGCAGGATCTCAAAATCGCCAACGTCATGTCTACTGCGGCAACGCGAGGCAACCCCAACGAATCCGTGTACTGCGCCACCAAGTGGGGCGAGAAGGGCTACACCAAGAGTTTGCAGGCCGCATACAAGGGGACCAGCGTGAAAATCGTGGGTGTCTATCCAGGTGGCATCGACACCCCGTTCTACCGTGACAGCCATGATTATGTGTCTGAAGAAAAGCAGCATACCTTCATGCGTGCGGATCAGCTGGCCGAAGTGATCCTGTTCAATCTGGTCAATGAAGCGAATCTGACCGTCACCGATATCGAAATCAACCGCAATCCGGCGTGAATATAACGGATATGAAGGATTGAAGGAACGTAAGCAAAAGTATTGGGCATAGGCTACAGTTATCAGGTTTGCGCAACGTGCGTAATATTTGACATGAAAGGCCATTGTGCCCGATACCGTTTTTGATGAAGATACCCTCGCAGCCGCTTCCGAAGCGATGGGCGAGGAAGAGGAACGCCCGCTGACGTTCGCCGAACTCGGCGTTCCTGGTCCGCTGGTCCGCGTGCTTGCGGCCGATGACAAGAAAACCGCTTTCCCGATTCAGGCCGACACGCTTCCCGATTCGTTGGCTGGGCGAGACATTCTTGGCCGCGGTCGTACCGGCTCCGGCAAGACGCTGGCATTTTCGATTCCGCTGGTCGCTCGCCTGGGCGAAGTGGATGCCGGCGAGTATGAGAACATGAGCCAGTTCCGCCACGAGGTCAATCGTGTGAAGCAGGCCCATGCCGAGGAACGTCGTGCCGACGATTTCGTGCCGCATCCACGTGGCCTGGTGCTTGCTCCGACCCGTGAGCTCGCCAACCAGATCAACGATGTGCTCATGCCGCTCGCCCAGATCTATGGCATCAACACCACCACCGTATACGGCGGTGTGCGTTATGCGCGTCAGATTCGTGACCTTCAGGCCGGCGCCGATATTGTGGTGGCCTGCCCGGGTCGTCTTGAGGATTTGATCGAACAGGGCGCGCTCACCTTGGACAAGGTTGAGGTCGCGGTTATTGACGAGGCTGACGAGATGGCCGATATGGGCTTCCTTCCGCCAGTCAAGCGTCTGCTTGGCCAGATTTCGTTCGACGCGCAGATCATGCTGTTCTCCGCAACGCTTGATCATGGCGTGGACGAAGTGGTGGACACCTTCCTGTCCGATCCGAAGGTGCATAGCGTTGATTCCGCGACGGCGACCGTTGACGAGATGACCCACCATGTGTTCAAAACCACGCAGGGCAACCGTCACGAGCTGGTGCGCACCCTCGCTTCCGGCAAGGGCCGTCGCATTCTGTTCACCCGTACCAAATTCCAGACGCAGAAGCTTGCCAAGGATTTAACGCAGAACGGCATTCCTGCGGCCGAATTGCACGGCAATCTGAGCCAGAACCAGCGTGACCGCAATCTGGCCGCCTTCAACTCCGGCGATGTGAACGTTATGGTGGCCACCGATGTGGCCGCGCGAGGCATCGACGTTTCCGGTGTGGAACTCGTGGTGCAGGTCGAACCGCCGGAAGATCCGAAATCCTTCCTGCATCGTTCCGGACGAACCGCGCGAGCCGGCCATTCCGGTGACGTGGTGACCATCATTCTGCCGAACCAGCGCCGCAGGACCCGTCGCATGATGCGTGAGGCCGGACTGACGGTCGAGCCGATCGACGTGACCCCTGATTCGCCGGAAGTGTTGGAACTCGTAGGTGAAGTGGCCGAGCCGGTGTTCGGCTGGACGCTTGATCAGTCGCAGCCGGCAGGAAATCCGCGCCGTAGGAAGAACGGCAAGGGGAGTGTCGACGGCGAACGTTCCGGCAGGTCGAACCGTTCCGGCGGGCGTAACAAGGATCGCGGCAAAGACAAGGGCGGCAAGCCGTTTAAGTCCGAACGTAAGGATCGTCGCGATCGCGACCAGCGTGAGGAGCGTAACGACAGCGCGAAGAAGTTCGAACCGAAGAAGAACCGTGCGGAACGCCGTGCCGCCAAGTTCGAAGGTCGTGACAATCGTGAATTCGAAGCGCGTGAACATCGTTGGGAACATCCTGAAATTCAGGAGGAACGTCGCGAACAGCACGAGGAAAAGCGCAACAGCAAGCGTCGTGAAAAGTATGCGCGCCTGCATGAGCAGCAGCGCAGCGACAACGAACAGCGCGAAACGACGAACAAGCGTAGGAATGACAGCGATTACGGCAATACCGACAATCGCAGGAAGCTGGGAAAGAAGAAGTCCGGACAGCTTGCGAAAAAGCAGGGTGCGCCAAGCAAGAAGCAGCGCAAGTCTGAAGCCCGTGCCGAACGTCAGTATGACGATAATCGTCGGTCCAAAGGCAAGAAGCATGACGAACGTTCCTCGGATGCGAAACGCTATGACCGTCATACGAAAGTCAAGCGTGGCGGCCGTGGCGAACGTCACGACAAGCATGCAGGGCAGTCACGCCATCGCCATGCGAACATCAGGAAAGCGCCATTCCGCACGCGTTGATCGCTGAAAAGCAAAATCAAAGCTCGCGTAGCTGGTAAACAATAGAAAACGGTGTCCGCCAAGGTATATGAACACTTGGCGAACGCCGTTTTCTGTTAAATCTGATCGTCTATTAATTGCTTGGCTATATGAAAAGTTGTTCAGACTGCGACCGGATTGTATTGATCGTCTGCAGTGAAGCACTTACGGTATGCCATCACCATAATGAGACTGTCGGCCAGAAGCGTCAACGCTGCGATGGCGGCGAGAATCAGGAACTGGTATTTCGCCGCATCGATAGGATTGCCGCCGGCGATGATCTGACCGGCCATCATGCCAGGCACCGTCACAATGCCGCTGGAAGCCAGCGAGGCGGTAGTCGGCAGCAAACCCAAACGAATCGACGAGACGATGGACGGGCGTGCGGCCTCCCACGCGGTCGCGCCCAACGCCAGCAGCGTATCCACTTCGTCACGGCGTTCCTTCATGCTTTCGAAGAACCGGCTCAACCCAACCGCCAAAGCGGACACGGTATTGCCGAGCAGCATGCCGGTCAACGGTACCACCAATTGCGGCGCATACCATGGTTGCGGGCGAATGATCAATTCGGTGACCAGCGAAATCATAATGAGCATGGTGATGACCAAGCTCAAAAACACGGGACCGGCCAAGCCTTTCGGCACACCTTTGGCGCGAGACAGGGTGATTTGCACGGCCGCGATCAGCATGAACATCACCAGCAACAGCACCAGCCATGGATTGTTCGACTTGATGACGAACTCCATAATGAAACCCATGGCGCACAATTGCAGCAACGCACGGCACGCCGACCATAGCAGTGTCTTGCCAATGCCCATGCGCATCGCTTCGGAAATGCCTGCGGCCACGGCGACCATAACCAATGCGATAAGCAGACCCCAAATATCAATGGAATAATAATTGCCGCTCATGCCTGCACTCCTTGCACCGAATCGGACTGTGCCGCGAAATCATTGGAATCATTGGTTGCTGCGGTGTGCGGAGCATTCGCACTCTGCAATACGCCATTGGCCAGTGTGAGAATGCGTGTGGCACGCCCATCCGGCGGGCGATGGCGAATACGAATCACCGCCATGCCCCGCTCTGCGGCCTGAGCCATGATGGATGCCACCTTATCGGCGTTCTCATCATCCAAACCGGCATCAACCTCATCGGCAAGCAGCACTTTCGGCGAAGTAAGCAAGGTGCGCGCCAAACTCACACGGGCGGCCTGGCCTCCAGACAAGTCATGCGGAGCACGCCCCAAATCAATATCCGCGCAGCCAATGGCGTCAAGCGTGGCTCGAATGCGAGCATCCGGCAGTAGATCTGTGGGTTTGAGAGACTTACCGGCCGACCATTTTCTGTCGAATCCTTGCTTGCCTTCGCCCGCACGGATAGCCAATGTGAACGGTAAACGAATCGCCTCGGCCACACTCGAACCGATCAATACCGGTTTCTGCGGCAAATACGCCACCTGACTACGCCACTGCTGCGGTGTGAATTCGCTGGCAGAGCGCCCTTCAAGCTGAAAATTGCCGTTCGCATTCGGATTCAATCGTGCAAAAGCGGTAAGCAGACTACTCTTGCCCGATCCGGAAGGGCCGACCAAATCCACAATCTCACCATGCTTCACATCAACGGATAATCCGCTGAAAATCGTGCGTTGCTCACCGTCGACCGGCACGGCACAGGAAACATTCGACGCTGAAAAAACATACTGCATAATGCAACACCATACCGCTTGGCTGCCGGTCGGATGCATTGGACGCGTTTCTTAGTGTCTTCTTAGCTGGAATCACATTGCATGGGAATATTGCGTCTGCTGTACAAGGAACATGTACAGGGAACATGCGCAAGGAAGCGCGATCGGAGGAAACCGTGCCGCAGTCAGAGTATCAAACCGATCCGGCACGACTGATGCATTCCCAATGCGCTGTTGGTCGAAGGCGATCCCGACATGGGTCCGTTCCATGCGTATGGCGGGTATTGGAACGTGCGTTCAAGGCATGATCGGCAAAGGCAAGAACGCTGCCTAAGAGCATCATCCATTCAGCTTGCTCACAGTATTTTTCGTCGATATTCCAAGGAAAATCAGCCTCAAGGATGAGGTCGTGCCAACGTTTCATGGACTACAACTGGCACATTGGAAACGAAGAATATGAAAGCAAGAAGTGAGCATGCGTGCATGGTTGATGAACATAAGTTTGGTGGATGGCTGGTTTCCGGCAACGTTGTTTTCAGTAACCGCAGTGCTGGCGGCGATACTGCTGGGTACTGCAATATGGGAGACGGTTGCCGGAAGTCGTGACGGTGGCAAACGCACGTTTGCCGTAGTCGTGTGTCCGGTAGTGATTGCGATTATTGCAGGCATTGCCGGATTGGTGATTGCCTGGTTGCTGTCGGACGTGTTTGTGGTGTTCGGTGTTGAGCTGGGGCCGCATGTGGTCGCATGGGCCGGTTGCGGTTGCGCGATCATTGGATTCGCGATTTGCTATGCGGTGCCGCATAGGGGAGTGTTGCGTGCCGTCGCCGTTGTATTGACGGTATTCGCGGTGCTTTCCGCCGCCACCGGCATCGATCAGGCGTATGGAGAATATGCCACCATCGGATCACTGCTCGGCCAAGACACCTATCGTGAAGCCGACCTGACGGGAATGGCGAAACGCAGCGATTTGATTAGCGTCACGCAATGGAAGCAGGAAAAAGCAGACGGTAGCGTCAGCAATATTCCCGCACATGGCGAAGTCAGGAAAGTAAATATTCCAGCCACAGCATCGCATTTCGAAGCGCGAAAGGCGCTGGTATATCTGCCGCCTGCAGCGCTTGCCACAGCCAAACACAAGCCGGCGTTGCCGGTCATACTGATGATGAGCGGCCAGCCGGGCTCTCCGGGTCGCGTGTTTGCCGCGGGCGGCATTCAAACCATGATGGACGATTACGCGCAGCATCATGGCGGACTCGCACCCATTGTTATTGCGGCCGACCAGTTGGGAGACGATTCGCATAACACCCTATGCGTGGATTCGCCGGTGTACGGCAATGCGTTGACCTACTTGACGAAAGACGTGGTCGACTGGGTGAAAGCCAATCTTCCGGCGGCACAGCAAGCGCAGGACTGGGCGATCGCAGGTTTTTCACAGGGGGCCACATGTTCGCTGCAGATCGGTGCGAACCATCCGGATTTGTTCGGTACCATCATTCCCACCGGCAGCGAGCTCAAACCGACCAATGGCAGTGAAAGCAGTATGATCAGCCGGTTCTTCCACGGCGATCGCACCGCATACGAGAAGCAGATCCCCATCAACGCCATTCGCAACCATGCACCTTCGAACCAGATGCTTGTTATCGGCGCAGGGGAGCGTGATCGCGAGTCCGTGCGCAATGTCGAACGCATCGCACCGGTTGCTCAACAGGCGGGCATGCATGTTACGGCAGTCGAATCGCTTGACAATGCGCATGACTGGCATGCCGTGCAAGACACGTTGCGGTACGGACTTGCCGTATTCGGCTACAACACGGGACTGAGCGATGCCAAGCCGAAATTGGTCGACTATCCGAATCTCAAACGCATTTCAATCTGAATCATCGAACGGAAGTACTGTATTATGACGCAATCGCAGGAATCAACAGTGAAACCATTATTTGGCTTTCGTGCGCTTATGGCCGATCTTGCCGACTGGATTCGTGAGCATCGCATGACCTTGGGGTTTGTGCTGTTCATCACGCTGTTCAATGTCGGCATGCAGCTCGTATGCGGCATTAGACATACGCAATTTCCGCCGCAATTGTCGCGCGTGAGTTTTGACGCGCTCGCGCATGGGCGCTGGTATACCGCGCCGATTTCACTGCTGTCGGTGCCTCAGTTGGGTCGTCTGTTGATCGACATTCCACTGATACTCATCGCATTCGGCTTATGCGAAACGGTGATTGGAAAGGCGAAGACGGCATGGGTGTCGCTGATCACCACGCTTGGCGGCATAGCGCTCGGTATGGGATTATGCTCGCTGTTCGCAGGCAAAAGTCCGCAATGGCATGCGATTTCGCATGATGGTGCGATTTTGGGGCCGCTGGTTGTTGTGGTGGGCACGCTGATGTGTGCCAGCGCGTTCACCGCCATGCTGTGGCGTCGGCGTATTCGTGTGATCGGCTATAGCGTGGTGCTGATCCTGTTCCTGTATCGTGGTGAAGCCGGCGATTACTGTTTGCTGGCGTCGGCGTTGCTTGGCCATGTGCTTGGCTATTTGATGGCTTCCGAGAGTCAAGGTGATGTGTATAGGCATGGTGCCTTGTATGAGATGCGCAGGCTGATTGGTATGGCTGCCGGCGTACAGGCGGTCGGTTCGCTGGTTGCCGTTTCCTCAAGACAATCATTCGGATTGCTCTCCATGTTCGGCTTGCTGACAGGTTCCACGGAATTCGACACGGAACAAGTGTTGGATTGCCTCAACGGTTCCTCGCATGCCAACTGTTTCGCGCAATATCGTATGATGCGATTCACCATGCCCGGAAACTGGCTGGTGTCGTTGATGCCGACGCTGATGCTGCTGTTGATCGCATGGGGTCTGTATCGCGGACGCCGTATTGCCGCAGCGTTGAGCGTGCTGTTCAATGCGTGCACAGTGGTGCTTGCGATGCTGTTTTATGTGGTGCTTCCGCTGCAATATGTTGGCGATTCGCAGGCTGATGCGTTGCCTGCGTTGGCTCGTCATGGTGCGTTTCATGCGATGTTTTCCACTATGGCATTGCCGTTGATTTTTATCGTTATCGTCATTGCGTTCCGTCAGTGTTTTACGATTCGCACTAGAAGTGAGATTATGTTGCGTGCTGCGGCAGGTGCATTGTCGGCTTTTCTGTTGTTGGGATTGATGTATGCCGGATATGGGCTTGCCTCTCCCGACGATTTCAATGAAAGTCCGCAATTGATCGCATTGCTTGCCGATTATGTGCAGCGATTGTTGCCGATCGGACTGCTGAGTGGTATCGAACCTGAGTTTGTGCCCGTCGGCCGAATCTCCTTGCTGGTATATCAGTGCGTCGGTCCGGTGTTTTGGATTATCGCTCTGCTGTGTGTTTGGGATTGTTTGCGGGATCGTTCCATGGTGAATGACGCTTTGCACCATCGTGTTGACGCGATTATTCCGCTTGGCGGCGAATCCATGTCATTCATGGCAACTTGGAAAGGCAATGACTATTGGTTTTCCGCAACCGGACGTTCCGCGATCGCCTATCGAGTGTCGTACGGCATCGCATTGACGGTGACAGGACCATTCGGAGATCCCAGCGAATATGCGGAAGATCTTACTGATTTCGCAACATTCTGCACACAACATTCCTGGACGCCCGTGTTTTACAGTGTGCACGAATCGCAGCGAGCCGAACTCACCAAAGCCGGATGGGATTCGCTTGACGTCGGTACGGAAATGGTCGTCAATCCCAACGAATGGCAGACCCGAGGCAAGAAATGGCAGGACGTGCGCACCGCCATCAACAAAGCCAAACGAGACGGCATCACCGACGTGCTCACCACTTTCAAGGAGGCACCCTTCTCAGTACAAACGCAGATTCGTGAGATCTCCGCACAGTGGGCCGGCAAAAAGGCCCTGCCGGAAATGGGATTCACCTTGGGAGGCGTCGACGAACTGATCGACTCCCGGGTGCGCCTACTCTACGCGGTTGACGGCAATGGCAAAGTCCTTGGCGTAACCAGCTGGCTGCCCACCTATCGTGACGGTACGATCATCGGTTGGACGCTTGACTTCATGAGGCATCGCACCGACAGCGTCAACGGCATCATGGAATTCCTGATTGCACGCATGGCTGAACGACTACGCGACGAAGGCAACGTGGAATTCATGAGCTTATCGGCGGCGCCGCTGGCCGGTATGGGATCCAACGAAAGCGAACACGAGGAAAGCGAAGTGTTGCGTCATGCACTGCAAATGGTCGCAGACATCATGGAACCAGCATACGGATTCCACTCACTATTCCGCTTCAAACTGAAATTCCACCCCGATGAAGAGAAAGTGTATATCTGCTATCCCGACGCAGCCAAACTGCCACAAATATCGCTTGCCGTGGCACAAGCCTACGTGCCGTCGCTCACACCTGCCGAAGCCATGCGATTCGTACGTACGATTGCGCCGCGTGATTGACATGATGTCAGACTTGAGACGGTCCATGGTTCTGGGGTAGCTCGGGTCTACACTAAAGAACGGTTCATAAAGTACTACTTTTCCTGATGGAAGGGGCCAGCATGTCAGCTGAAGCAAACGTCGGCGTAGTCGGTCTTGCCGCAATGGGCGGTAGCCTCGCACGTAACCTCGCACACCACGGCAACAAGGTGGCAGTGTTCAACCGCTCTTACGGCCGTACCGAAAAGCTCATGAACGAACACGGCAACGAAGGCGAATTCTTCCCGGCAAAAACCCTCGAAGAGTTCGTGGACAGCCTCGTCAAGCCGCGTACCGCCATCATCATGGTCAAGGCGGGAGAGCCGACCGACGCCATGATCAACACGCTCGCCGACCTGATGGAGCCGGGCGACATCATCGTCGACGCAGGCAACGCCTACTTCCCGGACACCATTCGCCGCGAGAAGGAAATCAGCGCTCGCGGACTGCATTTCGTCGGATGCGGTGTGTCCGGCGGTGAGGAAGGCGCTCTGCTTGGACCTTCCATGATGCCGGGTGGCTCCGAAGAATCCTGGAAGACGCTGAAGCCGATTTTTGAATCCATCGCGGCCAAGGCCGAAGGCGAACCGTGCGTCACCCATATCGGTCTCAATGGTGCTGGCCACTTCGTCAAGATGGTGCACAACGGTATTGAGTACTCCGACATGCAGCTCATCGCTGAAAGCTACGATCTGATGCGTCGTGGCCTTGGCATGACTCCGGCTGAGATCGGTGACGTGTTCGAAGAGTGGAACAAGACCGAACTCGACTCCTATCTGATCGAAATCACCGCCGAAGTGCTGCATCAGGTCGACAAGAAGACCGGTAAGCCGCTGGTTGACGTGATCGTCGACCATGCTGGCATGAAGGGCACCGGCACGTGGACCGTGCAGACCGCACTGTCTCTGGCCGTACCGGTCACCGGCATCGCCGAAGCCGTGTTCGCCCGTGGTCTTTCCTCCGAAGCTGATCTACGTGAGGAAGCCGCCAAGCAGGGCTTCAATGGCCCTGACGGCAACCTGAACCTCACCGACGATGAGAAGAAGGCCTTCATCGAAGACATTCGTCAGGCACTCTACGCTTCCAAGATCGTCGCCTACGCCCAGGGCTTCAACGAGATTACCACTGCTGCCGAAGAATATGGCTGGGATATCGATCTGGCTGCCGTGGCACGCATCTGGCGTGGCGGCTGCATCATCCGTGCGAAGTTCCTCAACCGTATTTCCGAAGCGTTCGAATCAGGTGAAGCCAACGTGTCGCTGCTGTTCGCTCCGTACTTCAAGAACGCCATCGAAACCGCCGAAAAGTCTTGGCGTAACGTGGTGGCTCAGGCCGCCGTCAACGGTTTGCCTACTCCGGCGTTCGCTTCCTCGCTGTCGTACTTCGACGGACTGCGTTCCAAGCGCCTGCCCGCCGCCCTGATCCAGGGTCAGCGCGACTATTTCGGCGCTCACACCTACCAGCGTGTGGATCAGCCGGGCGCATTCCACACGCTGTGGGCCGAGCCGGGCCGCGAGGAAATCGAAGCCTGATAGACGTATTTCTGCAACGAATCTAGCGGATTAACAGATGAAAAGAGCCTCACGCTTTATGAAAAGTGTGCGGCTCTTTGTGTTGCGGCAAATATGATCAGCCGCAAGGGAAACTCGTTGAGTTGCCTCCTGAATTATTCGCGATGCTGGTTGCGTGGGTTGCCGCCATTCATGATTGCGGCGACTCGTCGCGTCAGAGCGCGGGGGAGTAGTCGTTCCGCTGCGGCTCCGGCTTTGGTGAGGTAGCCGTGGTAGGCAAGCGTGCGCCCCTGCTTCATCTTCCGATACGCGTAGGTGGCAAGCTGGTAGGCGGTGGCCGGTTTGGTCAGCGTGAAGAAATTCATGCCACGCATGTTCGCGGCCTTGGCGAACCCTGTGGATGTCGGCCCGGGGCATACGCAGGTCACACTCACACCGGTATCTCGCAATTCGTACGACACCGCTTCCGAAAGCGATCGTACGAACGCTTTCGACGCGAAATATATCGCCATATATGGGCCTGCCATCATTGAAGCAACAGAAGAGATGTTCAATATGCGTCCGTGACCCTGCTCGCGCATATCACGACCATAACGGTACGTAAGTTCAGCCAACGCGGCCATGTTGAGCTGCATCATCTCATGCTGGCGATGCCAGTCGGCGTCGAGAAAACCCGTCCAATCCGCAAAACCGGCGTTATTGACGAGATGATCCACTTCAAAACCTTGCGAAACTGTGTAATCATGCAACTGTTGCGGTGCGTCAGACTCGCTTAGATCAAGCGCAACCGTCTCCACATGCACGCCATAGCGATGTTCCAGCGTGCGCTTCACGTCATCAAGTTTGCCTTGACTGCGTGCCGTAATGATGAGATCATGCCTGTCGGCCGCAAACAATGCCGCCATCTCACGCCCAATGCCACTCGAAGCCCCCGTTATCAACGCATATGCCATAAAACCACCTTTCTTAAGTATTGATGTTCATGGTAGTCAATACGCATGCAATAACGCCATTTGCAACGCAATGGTCCGGAACTTTTCGACTGGGCTGGCTGATTGACAGTTTTCATGCACTTCTCGCATGGAAAGTAATACATCATTTACATTAGTTATTTTGGTTTGGTTCGTTCACAATGGGTGCGTCAGCATGAATGTGAAAGAACCAGTATGGAATGTTCGAAAGGCCATGTTTTTGAACTCATACAACAGGGCGGCCCGACCGACAAAGTCATTACAATGCATGTCGTGAAACCGGGATCATTCACAGCTTGCATTTGACTTCGTCCACTTGAAGTTCTTAAGTTTGATGGCATGACTTACGATTTCGACACTCCCGTAGACCGATCCGGCACGTATTCGCTCAAGTGGGAAGAGGCAGGAGATGCGCTGCCCATGTGGGTGGCGGATATGGAATTTCAAACCGCTCCACAGATTCGAGCCGCACTGCAACAGCGTCTTGACCACGGTATTTTCGGATATTCCATCGTCCCTCCTGTATGGAATCAGGCATACGTTGACTGGTGGCACCGTAGGCATAATCTTGATATCGACCCGGAATCGCTCGTATTCAGCACCGGCGTGGTGCCGGCAATCTCCAGCATGGTACGAAAACTCACCACAGCAAACGAAAACGTGCTTATCCAAACTCCGGTCTACAACATTTTCTTCAATTCGATTATCAATAATGGATGCCGCGTGCTTGAATCACCGTTGGAATACGACGGTTCCGGACATTACTCCATCAACTGGGCCGATCTGGAATCCAAGTTGGCCGATCCGCAAACCACGCTGATGATCCTGTGCAATCCACACAATCCCGTAGGCCGAATCTGGGATCGCGACACCCTCGCACGCATAGGTGAGCTTTGCTGGAACCATCATGTGACCGTAATCAGCGACGAAATTCATTGTGATCTTACCGATCCGGGATATGATTACGTGCCCTTTGCCTCGGTGAATGAGCAGTGCGCAATGAACTCCGTGACCTGCATGGCACCGACCAAAACGTTCAATATCGCCGGTCTTAACACGGCTGCCGTAATGATTCCAAATCCCGTGCTGAGGCATAAGGTATGGCGTGCGCTCAACACGGACGAAGTGGCCGAACCGAACGCCTTCGCCATGACGGCCACGCTCGCTGCCTTCAACGAGAGCGAGCCTTGGCTTGAGGAATTGCGCGCATACTTGGCAGGCAACAAAGCCGAAGCACGAGCCATGATCAACGAATACAATGCTGCCGCGGCACCGGAACGACGCATCGCCCTGATTGAAAGCCATGCCACCTACTTGTTGTGGGTCGATTGTTCGAAACTGACGCACGATACCGCTCTATTGTGCGAACATCTCAAGCGCAATCATCAGGTGATGTTCTCCGAAGGTGCCGAGTATGGCGGCAACGGGCATGATTTCATTCGCATCAACGTGGCTTGCCCGCGAAGCACCATGCAAGAAGGATTCAATCGTCTGTTCGCCGGGTTGCATGATTTTTCGGCAGAGTAATACATTGATCATCGATTGTGATATTGCTCACAGCCGCTAAAAAACGGCTGGTTTTGTGGGTTTTCACAAAATATGGAAAGGACGTTTTCGGATGGTCACTGCCGTCCGTGACGTGTTGGCGATACTATGAAGCACATGACTGAAACTGTTTCATCCGTACTTGGCACGCCTGAAGAGTGGACGAATCCGCTGCGCGATCCGCGCGATCTTCGACTTCCACGTATTGCAGGCCCGTGCAGTATTGTGATTTTCGGCGTGACCGGCGATCTGTCACGCAAGAAGCTGCTTCCCGCCATTTATGATCTGGCTAATCGTGGCCTATTGCCGCCAAGCTTCGGTTTGACGGGTTTTGCACGTCGTGATTGGACCGAGGATCATTTCAAGGATTTCGTGAAGGAGAACGTGCAGGCGCACTGCCGCACGCCATTTAAGGAGGCGACCTGGAAGCAGCTCGCCGACGGTATTCGTTTTGTGCAGGGCACGTTCGATGATCCGAAGGCGTTCGAACGATTGTCGAACACTGTTGCCGAGCTTGACCGTGATCGTGGCACGCGAGGTAACCATGCGTTCTACATGTCGGTGCCGCCGCGCGCGTTCCCGCAGGTTTCCCGACAGTTGGCGGATTGCGGTCTGGCGAAGTCCGACAAGGGTGCTTGGCGTCGTGTGATCATCGAGAAACCGTTCGGGCATGATCTGGCCAGCGCTAAGGAGCTGGATCGTGTGGTTTCCGAGGTGTTCGACCCATCGAGTGTGTTCCGTATCGATCATTATCTCGGTAAGGAGACGGTGCAGAATATTCTGGCGCTTCGTTTCGCGAACGCCATGTATGAGCCGATCTGGAACAATAATTACGTCGACCATGTGCAGATTACCCACGCCGAGGATATCGGCGTGGCCGGTCGTGCCGGATACTATGACGGCATCGGTGCCGCACGCGACATCATCCAGAACCACCTGCTGCAGCTCATGGCATTGACGGCCATGGAGGAGCCGGTCTCCTTCTCCGCCGCTGATCTGACGGCTGAAAAGACGAAGGTGCTGTCCGCAGTGCGCTTGCCGAAGGATCTGGCGGCGCATACGGCCCGCGGACAGTATGCCGCCGGATGGCAGGGTTCTCATGAGGTTGTCGGCTATTTGGATGAGAAGGGCATTAATCCGGCTTCAACCACAGAGACTTACGCAGCGATCCGACTGGATGTCGATACGCGCCGTTGGGCCGGCGTGCCGTTCTACCTGCGTACGGGCAAACGTTTGGGCAAGCGTGTCACGGAGATTGCCGTGGTGTTCAAGCGTGCCCCGCATCTGCCGTTCGAGTCGACCGCAACGAAGGAGCTCGGCAAGAATGCGATCGTGATCCGCGTGCAGCCCGATGAGGGTGTGACCATGCGGTTCGGCGCGAAGGTGCCGGGTGGCACGTCGATGGAGGTCCGTGACGTGTCGATGGACTTCGGTTACGGCCGTTCGTTCACCGAATCGTCTCCGGAAGCCTATGAACGTCTGATTCTTGACGTATTGCTGGGCGATCCGCCACTGTTCCCAACCACACGCGAAGTGGAATTGAGCTGGCAGATCCTCGATCCGATCGAAGAGTTCTGGTCCACGCTTGGCCAGCCGCAGCCGTATCGTTCCGGAACGTGGGGCCCTCAGGAAGCCGTTGAAATGCTGGCCCGCGATGGACACCGTTGGAGGATGCCGTGATCATTACCATGAAGAACACCGAAACCCGTGAGATTTCGGCGAAAATCGATGAATTGCACGAGGAGCGTGGCGAAGCGGCTCTGGGTCGCGTGCTCACACTGCTGATCTCCACGAATGAGACGTCGCTGGAGCATGATCTCGCCGTGGCGAACAACGCCAGCCGTGAGCATCCCTGCCGTGTGATCGCAATCGCGCCGAATTCACGTAGGGTGGATGCCGCTGCCGATGATGGCAAGCCGCACACCTTTCTCGACGCGGAAGTGCGATTCGGTTCCGACGCTGGCGCGGGCGAAATCATCGTGTTGCGTCCGATTGGTGGGCTGGTTCACCACCCTGATACATTGGTGATTCCGCTATTGGTGCCGGACGCTCCGGTGGTGGCTTGGTGGCCGAACGAAGCTCCGGCGAATCTGTCAAACGATTTGCTGGGTTCCATGGCGCGCAGCCGTATCACCGATGCCATGCATTCCTCGAATCCGATGCGGACCATGGATGATCTGCGCCGCAACTGGTCGTCGAAGAATGTGGACATGTCGTGGACTCGCTTGACTGTTTGGCGCGCAATGCTCGCTTCGATGCTTGACCAGCCGCCGCATCTTCCAGTAAGCGGCGTGCGTGTGACCGGACCAAAGAACTTCCTGCCGTTGAATCTGCTGGCCGCATGGCTTCGTCTTCGTCTGAACGTGCCTGTTGTGGTGGAAGACGATCCGAATGCAACCGCCGTGACCGGCGTGTATCTGACCCGTTCCGATGGCGTGCTGAGTTTGGAACGCCCATCCACCGACGATGGCATCGCCGTATTGAACGTTCCAGGGCAGTCCCCGCAAACCATGAGCGTTCCCGCACGAACCATCGAGGAATGCTTGAGTGAGGAATTGGGTCGACTCTATCCGGACGAGATCTATGCGGAAGTCGTGACTCAAGGCTGGGATCTTATCAATTCGAAGCACTGAATCGATTCTCCGAAACAATAAAGGAACAATGCAGGAAAAGCATATGGCAGAACGCACCACCGTTGTATATCCCAATCCTCAGATTCTGGCTGAAGCCGTGGCCGCACGTACGCTGTTGACCATCACCGATCTTCTGTCGGAACCGAATCGCACTCGCGTTGACATTGCCGTGACCGGTGGAACCGACGGCAATCGAGTGTTCGACGCCATGAACGCGAGCCCATTGAACGATGCCGTGGACTGGAGCCGCGTGCACGTATGGTGGGGCGACGAACGATTCGTGGCCGCCGATGACGATGATCGCAACGCCAAGCAGGCGCGTGAGGCATGGTATGGCAAACTGGTTGCCGACGGCCGTATGCCGGCAGGCAACATTCATGCGATGCCGTCCGATGAGCGTAACTTGGAAAGCGTCGCGGCAGCCTCACCCGAACAGACTGATGCTGTGCTGGCTGAAGCCGCCGCGCAATACCAGCGTGAACTCATTGAACAGTTGGGTGAGAATCCAGCTTTGGACATCGCCATGTTCGGTATGGGACCGGACGCGCATTTCGCATCCCTGTTCCCCGACCATGGCGAGTCGGAGATCGACGATCCGCATGTGCTTGTCGCCGGTGTGCGCGATTCACCGAAGCCGCCGCCACTGCGCCTGACGCTGACCGTGCCGATGATCGCACGATCGAAGCACACGTGGGTGTTCACATCCGAAGCACGCAAGGCGGATGCGGTTGCTGCAGCATTCGCGCAACGCAACAATCCGCATGCGCCAAGCTCCTACGCCGATGGTGAGGAACTGCTGTGGCTTATCGACAAAGGTGCCGCCTCCAGATTGTGATGCAAGAACCGGGACTATGGAATCCCGATAGCCGGGTTCCGTTGGTTCCGTGACGGGCACGTCACCTAAGTCTCTGCCTGTCATGGATTACTCCCATGGCTAAACATCAAGGCTGAATCGTTTGGATGAGTGAGCGCGCAACGCCATGCGTGTAGTATGGCGGCAGTCAAACATGACAGACCCTGCATTATGACTATGAGAGGAAACGGCATCATGGAACAGCCATCTAAGTTCCAACATCAGCTTCAGCCCGATATGCCATCGTCTTCCACGATGTCCACGTCACCTCATCCGGAACAAACTCCGCCATGGGGCGCGCTATGGGTGTTGGCTTTGGGACTGGCCATGATTGTGCTGGACAGCTCAATCGTCAACGTCTCCATCCCCACCATTATCGACGATATCGGCATCGACCTGACCGACGCCCAGTGGGTCACATCACTGTACAACATCGTACTCGCCGCGCTGCTGCTTCCCTTCGGCAAGCTTGGCGACGCCAAAGGACGCAAACTGGTATTCCAAATTGGAACTGTGATTTTCGTGGCCAGTTCATTGCTCGCCGCCACATCGCAGGACGCTGGCATGCTGCTCACCGCTCGCGCGTTGCAGGGCATCGGTGGCGCGATGATCATGCCGAACACCCTGTCCACGGTGTCCGCCACGTTCCGTGGCAAGTATCGCGCTGCGGCTTTCGGAGTCTGGGGCGCGGTAATGAGTTCAGCCGCCGCTCTCGGACCGTTGCTCGGCGGCGTGCTTACCGAGACCTTGGGGTGGCGATGGATTTTCCTGGTGAACCTTCCGCTAGGCATCATCATTTTTGTGGCAACCATTCCTTTGGTGCCAAAGACCGGTGGCCATACCTCGAACATCACTTCCTCAACCGCTTCTTCTACCATTCGATTCCAAAGCATTGATGTGGACATTCCAGGCGTGGTGCTGTCCGCACTGACTTCTGCCCTGCTCGTATTCGGACTTATCGAAGGCGAGACCTACGGCTGGTGGAAGCAGACTTCCACTCAGTTGAAGATGGGTGGTCTGACATGGAACCACGGCTGGCTGTCGCCGGTGCCGATTTGTCTGGTCGCCGGTATGCTCCTGCTGGTCGTCTTCATAACCGTAGAACTTGCACGAGGCAAAGCCGGGCGACCGGTGATGCTGGACATGACCCTGTTCCGCATCAAGACATTCTCGTGGGGCAATCTGTCGGCTGCGGCCATCGCCGCCGGCGAGTTCGCGCTGGTGTTCGCGCTTCCGCTGTATCTTATCAACGCGCGCGGACTCGACACGCTACAGGCCGGTGCGATGCTGGCCGTGATGGGATTGGGCTCTATTATCGCCGGTAGTCAGGCACATATGCTGGCCTCCAAATTCACTCCGGTCGGCGTGGTCCAACTTGGCTTGGTGATTGAGATCATCGCGGTAGCCGTGATTGCAGTCCTCATGCCGGTGGAATTCGCAGTGTGGTGGCAGCTTCTTCCTTTGACCGCCTACGGCTGCGGCTTAGGGCTCGCTTCCGCGCAGCTGACCAGCGTGGTGCTGTCCGAAGTGCCGATTCCCCAGTCCGGTGAAGGATCGGCCACCCAGTCCACCGTCCGTCAGCTTGGCACCGCCATGGGCTCGGCCATCTCAGGCGCGGCATTGACCATGGCCATCAATGGGACGTTGCCGGCACGACTTGAATCCCTTGGACTGCCCGCTAAAGTCGGCGATGGACTGGCCAAGGCGGTCAGCAGCTCGGCTGGCGGTGTAATTGGCTCGTTCCGCAGCGGAGATGGATCGGCGGCCCAATTCGGTGACGAAGCGCCGAAAATCGCCGATGCGATGACTTCCGGGTTCATTGAGGGCAACCGTTGGACACTTTTGGTGGCAGGCTGCATGCTGCTCATCGGTTTGCTGGCTTCGGTCGCTGTGCGACGCGCGGCATTAACGCATAGCACACACTGACAAACATGAGGCAGGGACGATCTGCTGAATGGTTTTGGTGGGCCAGCAGCTCAACGGCGAAAAGTTCTACTGAAGCCGGCCGATACCAAGGCGAAACTGATCGCGCGGTAAGGTGGGGTTATGAAAGTAGTAGTGCAACGAGTGAGCCAAGCCAGCGTTGACGTTGTCAACGAACTGGGCACCATCGACCCCACCTTCGAACCGCAGCAGATCGGACCGGGCTTCATGCTGCTGGTCGGCGTGAGTGATGAGGATGGCGAGGAACAGCTTTCTTGGCTGGCCCACAAAATCCTCAACCTGCGCGTTTTCGAAGACGAACAGGGCAAAATGAACCGTTCCATCAAAGACATCGGCGGCGAAATCCTCTCCATTTCGCAGTTCACGCTGTTTGCCGACGTGAGGAAAGGCAACCGCCCCAGCTTCGTCAAAGCAGGTAAACCGGAACATGCCAACATCACGTGGATCAAATTCAACGAGGCGTTGCGTTCTGGCGGCGTGCCAGTACGCGAAGGCCGCTTTGGAACGCACATGCGCGTCGGCCTGATCAACGATGGTCCGGTCACCATCGTCATCGACACCGACAATCTGTGATCAGTATTTGATTACAACACCGATTGTTGGGTGATATAAAACAATTGAGGGTCTGCAAGTTAAATTGCAGACCCTCAACTATTATAAATACTTTTTGATCGACGGTGACGTTTACTTGTTTTCGGTAATTATCGTCACCTTGTTCGGATCAATCTTCGTTGGGTCAAGAGTCAATTCCTTGATGGCATCCGCACGAATCGTGCCGGACGAAGGATTGAATACACTATCGATAGTGCTGTGAATGATCGGCATCCACATTCGAA